>ERZ791574.1616-NODE-1616-length-11149-cov-16.629349_pt1 | contig 11149 bp, 10 predicted proteins | sample MGYA00433098_ERZ791574 | MGnify/ENA primary metagenome ERZ791574 (study PRJEB30046, sample SAMN00791933) | human gut metagenome | study: EMG produced TPA metagenomics assembly of the A metagenome-wide association study of gut microbiota in type 2... | reverse complement strand
CACTCATCGGCCAGATCCAGGAGGAGACCCACCGTTTCGCCATCACCTATCACCACCAGCATCATACCAAGAGCGCCATGCGCTCCGCACTCGACGGCGTTCCCGGTCTGGGACCCAAGCGGCAGGCGGAGCTGCGGAAGCATTTCGGCACGGTGAAGGCCATCCGGGAGGCGGACGAGACGGCACTGGCGGCGGTGCTGCCGCAAAATGTGGCCCATACCCTTTGGATCAGACTCCATGAAAAGGAATCCACTTAAAAAAACGTCCTGCTGCCCCACGGGGCAGCGGGGCGTTTCCGCCATCGGGCGTATCCACCCCGCCTGTTGCCTGTTTTCGCAAGATTTCAGTAGAAATACCATTGTGTATTTGCCGGTAAACTGATATAATAAAAAAACCTATCGGATGAATTTCATGATTTCTGAGGGACAGGCCAGCCTGCCCCATCGGAGAATGAGGTAAGGAATGAGCAATAAGAAACTCTCCCGCCTGTTGGAGCCGAATTTAAAATTTTATTTCGCCGTTATGTTGCTGTTCGCCGTGGCGGCCATCCCTGTCAACTGGCAGCTGGCCTTGGCTGAGGGAACTCTGACCGTTCTGCTGTACTTCTATTTCCGGCAGAGCAATCAGAAGCGGCGGCAGGGCGTTTTGCAGTACATCGACTCTGTTACCGGCAGCGTGGACACCGCCAGTAAGTCCACCCTCATCAACTCCCCCCTGCCCACGCTGGTGTTCCGGCCGGATACCGGGGAGATTATCTGGAGCAACGAGAGCTTTTTGCAGCTGGCCGGCGTCCGGGAGCATCTCTTTGAGATGCGGCTTTCCGAGGCTGTACCGGATTTTCAGGTCCAGTGGCTGCTGAGCGGAAAGCAGGAAAGCCCGGAGCGGGTGGAGCTGAACAATCACCGTTTCCGGGTCTACGGCAGTCTGGTGCGCTCCCGGAACCGCACCGGCGTGCAGAGCCTGGTGGCCACTACCTACTGGGTGGAGACTACGGAGGCCGATCATCTAAGAGAGGTCTACGAGGCCAGCCGCCCGGTGGCGGCGATCCTGATGCTGGACAACTACGAGGACCTGATGAAGGCCTGCGAGGATACCCAGCGCAGCGCGGTCCTGGCGCAGATCGACGAAAAATTGCAGACCTGGGCCAACGCAGGCCAGGGCATCCTGCTGAAAACGGACCGGAACCATTACCTGTTCCTGTTTGAAGAACAGTATTTTCAGCATTTTGTAGACGAAAAGTTCTCCATTCTGGACACTGTCCGGGCGATCCGCGTGGCGGAGAATATCCACCCAACCTTGTCCATCGGCATCGGCAAGGATTCTCCCAGTATCCCGGAGCTGTACAAAAACGCCAAGCTCTCGCTGGAAATGGCACTGAGCCGGGGCGGCGATCAGGCGGTGGTGCGGAATCAGGTGGACTTCGCCTTCTACGGCGGCCGTACCAAGGCCACGGAGAAGCGGACCAAAGTGAAATCCCGCGTGATGGCCAACGCCTTCCGGGAGCTGATCGCAGACGCGGGAGAGGTCTACATCATGGGCCACTCCTTTGCGGATATGGATGCCGTGGGCGCTGCCGCGGGCATTTGCTGCGCCGCCCGAAAGCGGGGAAAGCAGGCACGGATCGTCATTGACCGGGAGCACACTGCGGCCGAGACCCTGATCGCCCGGCTGGACGCGCTGCCGGAGTACAGCGGCGTGTTCCTTACCCCTGCTGAGGCATTTTTGCAGATGCGGGCCGACACGCTTCTGGTGGTGGTGGATACCAACCGTCCGGACATGGTGGAAAATCCCCAGCTTTTGGAATCCTGCAACCGGGTGGCGGTCATTGATCATCACCGCCGGGCAGCGACTTATATCGAAAACGCTGCCTTCAACTTCCACGAGCCTTACGCCTCGTCCGCCAGCGAGCTGGTGACGGAGCTGCTGCAATATCTGGTGGAGCCCACCGATCTTCTGCGGGAGGAAGCGGGGGCGCTGCTGGCAGGTATTGTGCTGGATACCAAGCACTTCACTCAGCGGACCGGCGGCCGCACCTTTGAGGCGGCGGCCTTCCTGCGGCGTTCCGGCGCGGATACGGCTGACCAAAAAATCTCTTAGGCATATGGAGTGCCGCCGGGTCAAGACCACCTGATAATGTACGTCCACTTGCCTGAACTGTCATATTATAGGCTCTTGCAAGTCTTGTAATACTATCCAGAAGAATAATTACGTCCTGCTTCTGTTCTACAAGTCTTTTAGCTCTTTCTATAACCATCTCAGATACTCTCTTGTGTCTTTCCGGAAGTTCATCAAATGTTGAATATATTACCTCTACGTTATCACCTGTTATTGACTCTTTAATATCTGTAACTTCCTCTGGTCTTTCATCAATAAGGAGAATCATAAGGTGCATTTCCGGGTTGTTCTTAGTAACCGCATTGGCAATCTGCTTAAGAAGTGTTGTCTTACCTGACTTAGGCTGTGATACTATCATACCACGCTGCCCCTTGCCTATAGGTGATATAAGATCAACCATTCTCATCGCTATTGTATTGGAATTCCTCTCAAGATGAATTCTTTCATTAGGAAAGATTGGTGTGAGCGTTTCAAACGCCTTTCTTCTCTGTGCAACAACCGGATTAAGTCCATTTACAGACTCAACATACATTATTGCGGAGAACTTCTCAGCCTGTGTCTTGGCTTTCTTAGGTCCTCTTATTATATCACCTGTCTTTAAGTTAAATCTTCTTATCTGTGATGGTGCTACATACACATCATTCTCGCCAGGAAGAAAATTCTCACATCTTATAAATCCGTAGCCTTCCTGTAATACTTCAAGTATTCCATCCGCCATCTCTGGCTCTTTTGCTTCATCATAAGAAGCCTTACCTTCATTAACTGTATGCTCCTGATATGTACGTTCCTGATATTGACGCTCCTGATATGGGCGTTTCTCATATCTTTCGTTCTGGTGCTGTCTGTGATTATTATTCACCGATTCATTATTATTGGTATTATTTATTACTTCATTATTAGTATTAGCTGTTTCAGAATTATTAACTGTCCGTTCAGTAACAGTATTAACAGTTGCCTCATTATCAGTATATCCCACAGTACTCTCATTTTCCTCTGCTGCAATAATAGCATCAATAAGCTCACTCTTTCTCATAGCAGATATGTTCTTTATCTTCTTATCTTTTGCAAAATCTCTTAATACGCTTACTGAAAGTGTTTCTAATTTCTCACGCATCTAAACCTCCTTACTTATTCCAGTATTTATTGATTATAAAAATGCTATTACCCATAAATACCGGATATACACTATGATTAAATCTAATATCAATTGTAAAATAACTATATATAACAAATTAATCTGGGAAACGATACGAATATGTATCTTAGATTTCGTAATTTATTATACATTATTTTTCCCAAAAATAAAAGACTTATATTGATGATAATTTCAGCTTGTGTTATTATATAGTCTATATGATTATTCTATAATATTATTCATGAAAGGAACATATATCTTATGACTAATGCAGAAAAAGCTTTACAGCTTCATAAAGAATGGAATGGTAAATTTGAAACAACTCCTAAGATGAGTATTACAACAAGGGAAGACCTTGCTTTAGCATATACTCCTGGTGTAGCAGAACCTTGTAAGGTTATTGCCAAAGATAAAGAAGCCGCTTATACATATACAATAAAGTCTAACACTATTGCTGTTGTATCTGACGGAAGTGCCGTTCTTGGTCTTGGAAATATCGGTGCACACGCCGCTATGCCTGTTATGGAGGGTAAAGCTGTGTTATTCAAATCATTTGGTGGTGTTAATGCAGTTCCTATCTGTCTTGATACTCAGGATACGGAGGAGATTATTAAGACTGTTGTTAATATTGCACCTGCATTTGGCGGCATTAATCTTGAAGATATATCGGCTCCAAGATGCTTTGAAATAGAAAGCCGCTTAAAAGAGCTTCTCGATATTCCTGTATTCCACGATGACCAGCACGGAACAGCTATCGTTGTATTAGCTGGTATTATCAATGGTTTAAAGGTTACAGGAAAGACAAAGGAAGAATGTAAGGTTGTAATAAATGGTGCTGGTTCTGCCGGTGTTGCTATTACTAAGCTTCTTCTTACCTACGGCTTTAAAAATGTTACTATGTGCGACAAATCTGGTATTCTTTCTAAGAATAGTGAAGGTCTTAACTGGATGCAGAAATCTATGATGGACGTTACTAACCTTGAAGGTAAGACTGGTTCACTTGCTGATGCTTTAGCCGGTGCTGATGTATTCGTAGGTGTATCTGCTCCTAATATCGTTACTGCTGATATGGTAAAGACTATGAACAAGGATGCTATTATATTTGCTATGGCTAACCCTGTTCCAGAGATTATGCCAGATGTTGCGAAAGCCGCTGGTGCAAGAGTTGTCGGTACAGGCCGTTCAGATTTTCCTAATCAGGTTAATAATGTTATTGCATTCCCTGGTATATTCAAGGGTGCATTACAGGGACGTGCTACACAGATAACTGAGGAGATGAAGCTTGCAGCAGCTTTAGCAATTGCTAACCTTATTCCAGATTCAGAACTTTCAGATACTAATATTTTACCAGAAGCATTTGACCCTAAGGTAACCGATGTTGTTGCCAAAGCCGTTATGGACTTAATTAAGTAATATATGTTACCATATTACTATTCCCTTAACGAATTTCTTCAAAAAGAATATGGCCATAAGCTTTACAAATTAGCCCTGAACGGTGGAATGACTTGCCCTAACCGTGACGGGCTAATTGATACAAAAGGATGTATATTCTGTAGTGCCGGAGGTTCAGGCGACTTCGCAGGCGGCAGAAAATCCGATATGGATATTAACACACAGATAGATAATGCCAAAGCATTAATAAAGAACAAATATAATGGCGGTCATTTTATCGCCTATTTCCAGTCCTTTACTAATACTTATGCTGATATAGATTATCTGCGTAATCTTTATATGCCGGTTATCAGGCGTGATGACATAGACATTTTATCTATAGCTACAAGACCTGACTGCATAGATGATAAAGTTCTTGATTTATTAGCTGAGCTTTCCTTAATAAAACCTGTATGGGTTGAATTAGGCTTACAGACTACCAACGAGAACACTGCCCGTTATATAAGGCGTGGGTATCCTCTTAAGACATTTGATGAGTGTGTAAGCACTCTTCGTTCTATTGGAATACGTCCAATTGTCCATATGATAGCAGGGCTTCCCAATGAAAATATGACTGATATGTTAAATACTGCTGACTACATCGCACACTGTGGTGCATCAGGAATTAAGATACAGCTTTTACATATTTTACAAGGTACTGACCTTTGCCAAGATTATGATAAAGGTCTTTTTAATGTGCTTTCACTAGAAGAATATATGGATATTGCAGGACAGATAATAACTCATCTGCCACCTGATATGGTTGTCCATAGAATAACGGGCGATGGTCCCAAATCAATACTTAAAGCTCCTTTATGGAGTTCTAACAAGAAGCTTGTATTGAACTCACTCAATAAACACTTCAAAGATAATAATATTTATCAAGGACGGAACTATGTATGAATACCGATTCGACAACGCTTTATAAGCTGATGATTTTGTATATGTTAAGCAAGGTCAATTTTCCGCTTTCCAATGTACAGATATCAACTTTTATGCTCGATAATGAATATACTTCATATTTTACATTTCAGGAAACAATTAATTCATTAGTTGAAGATTCCTTTATCCAGCAAATGAATTACAGAAACAGTACACAGTACAAACTCACACAGGAAGGCGAAGATACTGTAGCGTTTTTCTATACTAAGATTTCACCTGCAATACGTGAAGATATTGATTCATATCTTGCAAGGAACAAATACGAACTAAAATCCGAGGTTGGAACTACTTCTGACTACTATCGTACTACCAATGGAACTTATATCGCACATCTTCTGGTTAAAGAAGGGGACAGCACACTTATTGAGCTTAACCTTGGAGTACCTTTAGAAGACCAGGCTAAAGATATGTGTGACAAATGGAAAGACTCAAGCCAGGATATATATGACTTTATAATGCACAGACTTTTATAATTATAATGAGGATTAATATGGATAATTGCAAATACAGACATATTCTATTCTTAAGTTATAAAGATATATGCTACAACTCAACATCATATTTTGAACAGCGTATATCAGAAGAACTCATCAATGCTGGTATTAAAGTTACACATCTTAATATTCCAAAGCCAGCCAAAGGTTTAAGCGGCACATTAGCTGATACAGCATATATGTTGCTTAAGCCTTATTTTAACGCAGATTTAGATGCCATAATTGATATTAATACGACTATTCCCTGTATTAAATATAACAATAGATACATTCTTAATAATTTTGATATTCCTGTATGGCATTACATTCTTGACCACCCACTCTACCACTATAAGGCTCTTAAAGTGCAGCTTAACAATTACAATGTAATATGCCTTGATACATTTCACGCAAAGCTAATCAGGGAAAGTTTCCCACATATCAGGGAAGTAAAGGTTATTCCGTTAAGTGCTGATGAATATTCCATCAGTAATATTTCTAAAAAATACTGTCAGGACAATATGGCTGATACTAATTCAGACAGCAGCTACAACACTTTATCATACCATAAATGTAGTAAACGTGCGGTAAAACTGCTATTTACAAGCACTTACACTGACCCTGTAAAGGTTGCACTTTTATATAACAAAAGTGGCTTAAATATTCAAAATAATAATATTAACGATAAAGATATCAACGATAATAGCACTAAAAATACACTAATTAAGGATATAGATAATGATTATCTGCTTAATGCACTTCTTAATAATCCTTCATTTACGCAGGAGAAAGCCGTCCAATATCTTAGAAGCCTTAATATATTAGACAATTCTTCTTCAACAATACAATATCTTCACAATAATTTCCTAATAGATGTATATCTGCAATGTATTATCCGTGAAGAGATTGTAAGCACAATAATTAAAAACAGAATTCCAATAACTATATACGGACACGGCTGGGATGCATTTGTCGATAAATGTGATATCTTAATTCCCGAGTACACTAAGTATCTTGATATACGAAAGGAAGTTACTTATAACAGGCTTCCAGCCATATATTCAAATGCACGTCTGTCTTTAAACCAGATGCCCTGGTTTAAAGGCGGTATGCACGACAGAATTCCACTTGCACTTATGAATGGCTGTCTTTCATTGACTGACGCAAGCACCTATTTAACTGATGTTCTGAATATTGGTGAAAATGAAGGTGTATACACATACTCTCTTGAAAATATCGAAGCTGTGCCTGATATCATTATGGATATTCTAAATAACACAGCTGATGATAATTGTGTTCCTGAAATTATTAATTCATTATCCGATAAAGATTGTGTTCTGGAAAATATTAATTCATTGTCTGATAATGCAAGAGCTTACGCACATAAGCATTTTTCCTGGAAATGCTGGGTAGATAAATTTTTAGATTAATATTAATATATTTAAGAAAGCCGCCTTACAAGTAGTTCATTGATTAACTGAGCCAGCAATTGTTATTTATCATATAACAATTACTGTATTATCAAATTCCTGCCTGCAAGACGGCTTTTATTATTAAATTGGTTGATACTGTTTAGTTAAGCGTATCAGCAGTTTAAAAATGTCATTATTAGATTTATCTAATATATGGCTTTTACCTAGTTGCCACCCTGTGACATCTGTTCTTCCTGCTTTCTGATCATTTTCTTAACCATATTACCACCTACAGAACCAGCCTCAGCGGAAGTAAGGTCACCATTGTAGCCTTCCTTTAAGTTGACACCGATTTCTGATGCTACTTCCATCTTAAATCTGTCGAGTGCATCCTGTGCATTCTTCTTAGTCTTTGATGAAGTTGAACTTGAATTTGAACTAGCCATAATAAACCTCCGTCCTTATGTCCTTAGACATATTCTTTATTAGATAAGCTTCATTGCTTATCTTGGTATTATTATGTGCTTATACCGTCTGTTTATTATACCAATTTATGGAAGATATCTTTCATATATCTTAAAACCGTCAAATATTACATACCAGCGGTTGCCTGCCGCAGCCATAACTGTTACATATTCTTTTCCATCTTTTTCTGCAAAATTAACAAGACAGTTATGTGCTTCATCTGTATAGCCCGTCTTTCCTGCCTTAATGGTTACTCCCGGCACTTCATTACCGACCATTCTTGAGAACATTGTGCTTGTAAGATGTATTCCATCAGGGTGCTGTGGTGTAGACGCAGTTGTATACTGGTATGTTCCAAGAACCTTTGCACACACCTCATTACTCATAGCATATTCCATAATCATCGCCATCTCTGCCGGCGTTGTATACTGATTAACATCGTGAAGTCCTGACGGATTACAGAAATGCGTATTCTTCAATCCCATTTCTTCGCATTTCTCATTCATAAGCTTAACGAATTCTTCTTCTGAACCAGCAGTTATCTGTGCTATTCCGTATGCCGCATCTGCTCCTGAGGGAAGTGCAAGTCCATATAATAAATCATTGGCTGTAACTTCTTCATCAACACTAAAACCTGCAACTGATGCCTGCTGTATATACAGATTATTAAGTTCTTCAAAACCAAAACGGTACGTTTTATTCAAATCCTGTATATTCTCAACCGCTATTATAAGTGACATTACCTTTGTCATAGAGGCTGGATATATTCTTGTATCTGCCTGCTTGCCTGCTATAAGCTGGTTATTGGTAACATCAAGAAGTGCCACATAAGGTGACTGTATATCACCATCAAGCATTTCCTTATAGTCTGGTGACTTTGCGGCACACTTAAATACCGGTTCCTGCTGTATAACTGTTATATTATTATCTTCTATAACATTATCTGTAAGCACTGCCTGCTGTTGTGCATTACTATCATCTGCACGCGAACTTATTGCTTTAACTGACTTGGTGACAACAACCGATATTACTAACAGTAATATAGCTGCAAATAAATTTCTCTTGATAAGTCTTATCTGTGCCTGTCTTTTTCTCTTCATTGCCATAGCCTTCTTCTTTCTTGCTCTATTGGCTCTGACAGCTTCATCATAATCTAAATACTCACTCATACTGCCCCCAGATACAATTAATCATTAATATACTGTGTACTGACAGCAAGTTCATCGGCTAATTCTTTACCCTTAATAAGAGTAACAAGTTCAAGTCCTAAATCAACAGAAGTTCCCATTCCTCTTGAAGTTGTTATATTACCATCTGTAACAACTCTCTCTGTCTTAGGTGCAACCTCAGCCCCTTCTAACATATCTTCAAAGCCCGGGAAAGCTGTTGCTCTCTTTCCTTTAAGGAAGCCTAACTTTCCAAGTACGCTTGGTGCGGCACATATTGCGGCAATTCTGCCACCAGCTTCATTATGCGCCTTCAGCATATCAATAAGCTTGTCACAATCATAATATGTCTTGTGTCCCGGTCCTCCCGGAAGGAAGCATACATCTTCATCGTTACAGTTAATATCTTCAATAAGCTTATCAGCTTCAACTATAATATTCTGTGCACTTTTTACTGATTTATTACCAGTAATTGATACGGTGTCGACACCTATATTCGCTCTTCTTAATATATCTATAACTGCAAGTGCTTCTACAGTTTCAAATCCATCTGTTAAAAAAGCTAAAACTTTCATTTATTAATCTCCATTTCTACTAAATGTCTTAATCTACCGATATTTTATAAAATGTTATTTATTAGCGTATTGTTTTTATAAAATTTTAATTAAATCAATTTATTTTATAGTATATCACTTTTTGTTATTTCATACCATACTTTATAACACTTTAATTACAACTTTAATTCAATTATAACTGATTATTTTTTAGTCAAGCTGAAAACATTTTTATCATTATGTCTTGTGGTTTTGAATACTATGTGTTATCATATATAAATAAATATTTGAATGTTGGAGGCACATATGTTTAAACTTATAAGTGATACTTCATGTGACTGGATTAAGGAGTACGCAGAAGAACATAATGTTACATTAGTTCCGTTATATACTACATTTGACGGACAGACTTATTATAAAGAGCAATTTGAAATCAGCTATGATGAATTCTATAGAAAAATGACAGATGAGAACGCATTTCCTAAATCTTCTCTTCCTTCTATTCAAGATTATGTTGATGCATTTATGCCATCAGTTGAGGCTGGTGTACCTATTATATGCTGTTGTATAACAACATATTTCTCTGGTTCATACAACTCAGCCTGCACTGCAAGGGATATGATTATTGAAGATTATCCGGATGCTAAGATTACCATTATCAATTCCTTACAGAATTCAGCTTCTATGTCTTTATTCGTATATGAAGCTATGTGTATGAGAGATGCTGGATATTCTTATGAAGATACAGTTAAGAAGCTTGAAGCTATGCGTCCTTTTGGAAGAATTATATTCACAACAGAATCTCTTGATTACTTAACTAAAGGTGGACGTCTTGTAAAGACAGCTGCTATGATTACAAGCAAGTTAAATCTTCGCCCTATTATTATTATGAAGGGTGGGGAAATAGGCGTTGGCGGTTTCTTTAGAACAAGAAAGAAAGCTAAAGCAAAGGTTATCGAATTATTATGCAAGCATTTTCAGGAGTCAGGACTTAATATCAATGATTATGATATAACAGTTGGATATTGTACTAACCCTGAAGAAGCAAGTGAATACAGAAAAGAAGTTGAGGAAGCTATAAGCACTAAGCTTCTAGAGTCAGGAGTTGAATTCAAGACACGTATCGGTGTTGTAACTTCGTGCCATACAGGTCCTACTGCACTTGGGGTTGCACTTATGCCTAAGTTTGATAGATTTGAGGCTTAATTAGGAGGGCTTCAAATATAAATAATGTGTCATTTGATGATTGATTTCTACCTTAATTGGGTGGCGGACGGACGTAAAATGGTGGGTGAATACACACTGTGATGAGCGGACGGACGGGTGACACAGCTACGGGATTGTATGAAGACAATTGGATATTCTAAGCCTTTCTTATTTAGGTGGTGAGGACGGACGCAAACGCTCCTATTCGCCATCGTGGCTCAGTAGTCGCTTGGCAGGACATCGTGTCCTG
>ERZ791574.1614-NODE-1614-length-11152-cov-2.199874_pt1 | contig 11152 bp, 9 predicted proteins | sample MGYA00433098_ERZ791574 | MGnify/ENA primary metagenome ERZ791574 (study PRJEB30046, sample SAMN00791933) | human gut metagenome | study: EMG produced TPA metagenomics assembly of the A metagenome-wide association study of gut microbiota in type 2... | reverse complement strand
GACGACGCGGGAGCGCCGAAAACCTTGAACGTATTGACGGTACGGATGCGCACCGGCACCAGTGCGAAGAAAAAGTTGACGAAGTTGATGAAAGCCAGCACGATAACCAACACGGCAATACCCAGCAGGGTCACCCGTGCCACGATCATCTTGGCTTTGGCAGACAAATTCAGGTTGAACAGACTGCCCAAAATATTCTCACTGACGCCGGAGGAGGCAGCCAGCAGCTGGCTGTCCGCCGTGGACATGGTGCTGGCCAAAATACCCGCCAGGATCACGCCGGCCAGCAGTGCAGCAACTACCCCGTGCCGGGACAGCAGATTGGCGATCTGCACAATAATGGTTTCCTTGTCTGCCAGGGCACCCATAGCGCCGTTCTTGACCATAGCGGAGCCAACTACGCCGATCACCACGGCAATGAACATAGAGATCACTACCCAAATGGTGGCAATGCGGCGAGAGGTCTTTAATTTGCGATCATCTTCAATGGCCATAAACCGCAGCAGAATGTGGGGCATGCCAAAGTAGCCCAGCCCCCAAGCGGCGGTAGACAAAATTTTCAACAAGCTGTATGTGGCGGATTTGCCGCTTTCCGGGTCATAGGTAGCCGTCATGGACAAATAGCCGCTCATGCTCTGCGCATTCTCCACCACGGCGCCCACGCCGCCGGCCTTGGACACGCCAAACACCAGCACCACCACCAGCGCAATGCTCATCACAATGCTCTGCACTAAGTCAGTGGTAGACGCGGCAGTAAACCCGCCGGTAGCGGTATAGCCCACAATCACAATGGCGGAAATGATCATTGCCACATGATAGTCCATACCGAACAGGGTGCCAAACAGCTTGCCGCAGGCGGCAAAGCCGGAGGCTGTGTACGGCACAAAAAATACAATAATTAAAATGGCTGCCATGGCGGTAAGAATATGTTTTTTCTCTCCAAATCGGCGAGAGAAAAAGTCCGGCACGGTAATGGCGCCAATGCGGGCGGAATATCGGCGCAGACGGCGTGCCACCACCAGCCAGTTAATGTAAGTGCCCACACCAAGGCCAATGGCTGTCCATCCCGGATCCGCAATACCGGTCAGATAGGCAACGCCCGGCAGGCCCATCAGCAGCCAGCTGGACATATCCGACGCCTCGGCACTCATGGCAGTAACCACCGGCCCCAACCGACGGCCGCCCAAATAGAAATCGTCTACTGTATTGTTGCGCTTGGAGCACACAATACCAATAGCCAGCATAGCGATCAGGTACACGGCTATAGAGATCAGAATACAAACTTGTGCACTGGTCATAAACAGTACCTCCAACAAAATTTGGCGCTTTGCAGCACTACCGGTGCAAAGCAATACAATCTATAGTACCATTTTTTGCCGCCGATGTAAAGAATAAGTTGCGTTTTTTCGTTTGATTAGCGCCTATATCCGGCAGTGATAAAAGAATTGACAAGCCGTAGGCAGGTTGCTAAAATAAAATTGTATTGAGCTTATATTCCACAAGGAGACGAAAAATGAAGCAATCGGCAATGTCGCCCCGCACCGGGCGTATAATAGAACTGGATATTGCCAAAGGGCTGGGCATTCTCTCGGTGATCCTGTACAACACACTGCCCGCCTCGCCTTTGCATACAGCGCTGGGCGGTTATATGATGCCCCTGTTCTTTGTGGTGTCCGGGCTGGTCATGCAAAGGGATGCATGCAGCTTTTCTCTCCGTCGTTTTTGGGAGAAGAACGCCCGGCTGCTGTTTTATTACATTTTATTCAGCGCCATTTATCTGCTGTGCAGCGTGGTGACCTGTATCGCAGGCCACGGCAGCTACAAGGCGCTGGCACTGGACGGCATTGCCGCTTTGGTCGGGTGCGGATTTAATGTACTTTGGTTTTTTAGCGCCCTGTTTTGCAGTTTGCTCACCGGCAGCACGCTGCCCCGCTGGGCACAAGGGTTGTTCCTGGCCGGGCTGTTTTTGCTGGCAGCCGGTATAGGCAGAGCAGTGGACTTTACCGCCCTGTCCGGCGTGGGCCGGGTGCTGGGCATGGTAGGGCTGACGGTTCTTCGCCCCATGGAGGCGGCCTTTTATCTGTTTATCGGTTCCCTGCTGCAAGGTGCGTTTCGTTCTTTGCAAAATCAGTGTACCAAGCCAGCGATGGTTGCCGCCTGCGGCATTGGCGGCACTGTGCTGACCGTCTGCTGTGGTTTGCTGGCGCAGGCGGCGCCACAGGATATGTACTATTTGACTGCCTCTCGCCCGCTGCTGAGTTTGGCGGCGGCTGCACTGGGCTGCGCCGGAATCCTCGGTATCAGCCTGGCGCTGGGCAAGGTGCCTATGCTGAACAAAGGTCTTGCCTACTTGGGCATACACTCTCTGTACCTAATGGCCATTCACAACCAGCCCAATTTACATGGCTGGCTCAATAAGCTATCTGTCAAGCTGTGCGCCGGGTTGCCCGGCTGGTATATGCAGGGCATGTTCTTTCTCCTGCTCACTGTGGCGGCGCTGATAATCGCCATGGGACTGGAGCCGCGACTGGAGCCGGCAGTGCGCGCCTTGGTTCGCCGCTGCACCGGACAGAGAAAAGAGCAGACAAACCCGGAGCGCTCTTGACTTTTCGGTCCCGATTTGCTATGATACCAAGGTAACAGCAAGGACGAGAAACAGTACTCCCCCACCCTGTGCAGAGAGAACAGGCGGTCGGTGCAAGCCTGGGCAGGCGGCGGAGGAACCCATCTTTGAGCTGTGCGCCGAACGCAAAGGCTATTAAGGCGTGCCGGGAGCTCCCGTTACAGAGCACGCAGAGTGCAGGCGCAGCCTGAATTTAGGTGGTAACACGGATCAATGATTCGCCCTAAACCGATTGTCACAGATCGGCTTAGGGCTTTATTTTTTGGAGGTTTTTTGTATGAAACTGGAACACTTAGTTGGCGATCGCTTTAAGGAGCGCCCGGCAGACTGTCAGGTAGACAGCCACGCCCTGATGGTGCGCGGCGGCTACATCAAGTATGTGGCAAACGGCATTTACTCCTCTTACCCGCCCTTAAAGCGGGTGCTGAAGAAGCTGGAGCAAATCATGCGAGAAGAGATGGACGCCCTGGACGGTCAGGAAGTGCAGTTCCCGGTGGTGATGCCCGCCTCTCTGTGGGCAGAGTCCGGCCGGTATGAGAGTATTGGCAAAGAGTTGCTGCGCTTTACGGACCGCAACGGCGCCGATATGGTGCTGGGTATGACACACGAGGAGGCTGCGGTGCAACTGGTACGGGAGTACGCCGGCACCTACACCAAGTACCCCTTTATGATCTATCAAATTCAAACCAAGTTCCGGGACGAGGCGCGCCCCAGAGCCGGGCTGATCCGTGTGCGTGAGTTCACTATGAAGGACGCTTACTCCTTCCACACCAGCCAGGAGGACCTGGACGATTATTACGAAAAGTGCCACAAGGCTTACGAGCGCATTTTTGCCCGCGCCGGTGTGCCGGAGGTGATCTCCGTTGCTTCAGACTCCGGTATGATGGGCGGCAGCGTATCCCACGAATTTATGCTGCTGACCCCCATTGGCGAGGACTCTATCGTGCTGTGCGACGACTGCGGATATAAGGCCAACATGGAGGCTGCCGAGTCTATCCTGGAGCCGGTGGAAAATGCCCCCTCCCAGCCGCTGACTAAGGTGCACACCCCGGGTATGCACACCATTGAGGAGGTATGCACCTATCTGCACGCCGACCCTAAGGACAGTGCCAAGGCCGTGGTGTACCAGACCAATAATGAAGACAAATATGTGGTACTGTTCCTGCGAGGCGACCTGGAAGTGAATGAGACTAAGCTCACCAACTTTTTGGGTGAGGAAATTCACCCGGCAGTAATTACCGAAGAATGTGGTCTGCACGCCGGCTTTATCGGTCCTGCCAACCTAAACGGCGACTTTACCGTGCTGTACGACCGCTCCCTGGAGGGGCGCAACAACCTGTGTGCCGGTGCCAACGAGACGGATTACCACTATACCGGCGTGGACATGCAGCGGGATGTGCCCGGCGCGGAGTACCACGATTTTGCCAAGGTGGTTGAGGGCGGTATCTGCCCCTGCTGCGGCAAAAAGAGCATTCATATTTCCCGTGGTATTGAGGTGGGCAACATTTTCCAGCTGGGCAAGAAGTACACCGAGCCTATGGGTATGACCTATACGGATCGGGACGGCAAGAGCCGTGTGCCGATCATGGGCTGCTACGGCATTGGCGTTGGCCGACTGGCCGCCGCTGTGTGCGAGGCGCACCACGACGATTACGGCCCCATTTGGCCCAAGGCCATTGCCCCCTGGCAGGTGCACCTGTGCGCTGTGCGTGCAGACAATGAAGAAGTGCGTGCCTTTGCCGATGCACTGTACAACACCTTGCAGGAGAAGGGCGTAGAAGTGATCTACGATGACCGTTCTGTCAGCGCCGGCGTTATGTTCTCCGACGCAGATCTGCTGGGCGTGCCCCTGCGGGTGATCGTCAGCCCCCGGAACCTGAAAAACGGCGTGGTGGAGCTGACCGCCCGGGACAAGAGTTTCTCTGAGACTGCACCCACCGCAGAAGCGGCAGACGCCATTTTGGCCAAGCTGGCAGAATGAGCGTAACGAACCGGCCGATACGCATTTTGTTCGTGTGCCACGGCAACATTTGCCGCTCGCCCATGGCAGAATTCATCTTTTTGGATATGGTACGGCGGGTCGGACTGGCAGATCAATTTGAAATTGCGTCCGCTGCCACCAGCCGAGAAGAGATTTGGCACGGAAAAGGCAATCCGGTGTACCCGCCTGCCAAGGCAGAGCTGGCTGCACACAGCGGCGATGTGACCGACCCTTGGTACAGCCGGGACTTTGCCCGCGCTTATCGAGATATTGCCACCGGCTGCCGCGCCCTGCTCACCGCCCTTACAACTGAATAAAAAATTGCCCCGACGCAAAGTCAAAATGATTTTGCACCGGGGTGTTTTTATCGGTTTATTTGTCAAACGACGGATTGGTCATATAGTAATTTTTGCTGTTCAGCTTATCGGTGGCTACCCGCAGAGCCTACCTCGTCACCAATCTTGTATAAAATAATGACCGATAACTCAAAAATCATATTTACACCATCTGTTCATCAGGTGGTGTTTTTGTTTTGCCTCGCGAAAAAACAATTTCTATTATGAGAGTGGTAGAAATTTACAAGGAACTGTTCCCTTGAACTAACGCTCTATACAAGCCCGTAACGACAGGTCATAATAGAAACGAGTTAATGAGATTGTATGTGATAATGAAATTACTTCTTTAGAAGAAATATGTTTAGCGGGAGAATGTGATATTTATGAATTAGTAAATAAATACAAGAATGCAGACTTAGTTGCAACAATAGTTGAAGGTGGCGCACTTGGTGCGGTAGGTTTTGTAGGACTGCTACCTAACCTTGTATTAAGTACATTTTTGTATTATAGAGCAGTACAATCAGTTGCGTTATTTTATGGATATGATATTAAACACGATTCAACAGAACTTCAAATTGCAAGTGAAGTGTTTACAAATGCATTGAGTCCACGAAATAATACAGATAGTGAGCTATCAAGTGTGATAGCCAAAATGATGCTTATTACAGAAACGACTACTGTAAAACAAACAGTAAAAAAAGGCTGGACAGCAATGGCGAATAAAGATGCCGTAACGCTATTGTTAACGCAAATGAGAGCGTTAACAAACGCTGCTGCAAAAAAAGCACTAAATAATGCTGAAAAAAGGCCTCGAAGAAACCATGTTTACCAATGTATTTGAGCAAATTGGTAAAGGTTAGCGCAAAAAAATATAGGAAAGGCAGTTCCTGTTGTAGGTGCATTTATCGGTGCAACAATAGATACAGCTCAAATGAACCAAGTTATTGAATATGCTAACTTGTTCTATGCCAAAGGTTTATTCTCAAGAAAGAGGAACGAGTTTACAAATTAATTTGTGAGGAATTACCAGAGATTATAATTGAATCAGACGAAACAGAATGATTACGACTTTCAAAACTCGCATAAACGAATCCGAGGGCGTTTGCTCTCGGCTTGAATCTTTTTTATTGACAACAACACACGAATAAAATATCATATAATTATGATTCAGATTATGTTTGTATGCCACGGCAATATTTGCCGTTCGCCGATGGCTGAATTTGTGTTAAAAGATATGGTTAGGCGCAGGGGCTTTGAAAAAGAATTTGTAATTGCCTCCTCTGCTACCAGTACAGAAGAAATATGGAACGGAATCGGCAATCCTGTTTATCCGCCTGCAAAGGCTGTTCTTGAAAGTCACGGCATTGACCCAAGCGGTAAAAGAGCCGTTCAGCTTAAAGCGAGTGACTACGATAAATACGATTTGTTCATCGGGATGGACAGTGCCAACATTCGCAATATGACTCGTATTCTCGGCGGAGATAAGCAGGGCAAAATCCATAAGCTGATGGAATACACCGGCAGTAGCGCAGATGTTTCGGACCCTTGGTATACCCGTGATTTTGGCAGGTGCTACAAGGACATTTATGCCGGTTGCGAAGCATTGCTAAACAGCTTACTTGATTGAAACTACGAAAGGATGAAGTATATGAAAATTAAACCATTCAAGATTACAAGTGCAGGAAATACATTAAGAGGAATCATGCTTAACTGTGATGCAAAAACCCCTAAAAAGACGGTCATTTTATGCCATGGCTTTGCAAGCAATATGCTGATTACCTCGCCTTATGCAAAGGCATTTACAGATTCAGGATATGCCGTAATTATGTTTGATTTTTGTATGTCCGGCAGTGGAATTTCCGGTGGCAAAAGTGTAAATATGAGCGTACAGACTCAAAAGAAAAATCTTTTTGATGTGCTTGAATATGCCAAAACTCTTGATTTTGTTGACAACAATCACATAACCCTTTGCGGTTGCAGTCAGGGTGGACTTGTATGCTCGTTAGTAGCAGCCGAAAAAGAGGACGAAATCGAGAGGCTGATTATGTATTATCCTGCCCTTTGTATTCCCGATGATTCAAGACGCGGATGTGTAATCGGAACAAAGATCGATCCAAACAATGTGCCTGACAGCTTTCACGGTGTTTTTGTCAAGCTCGGCAAAAAGTATGTTGAGGATGCAAGAACTCTTGACCCTTATGAGCAGATTTGCACCTTCAAAAAGCCTGTTTTGATTATTCACGGAATTGAGGACAAGCTCGTAAAGATTGAATATTCAAGAAAAGCGAATGAGAGATATGAGAATTTCGAATTGATTGAGGTTCACGGCGACCACGGCTTTATCCTAAAGGGCTTTATCGCCGGTAAGAAAGCAACTGAAAAATACTTGAGTGATTTGAATTAATGAAGCTTGCGAATCAACTAAACGATAAAGCCTTCTCGGAAGGGTTGTTGACTAGAGCAAGATATTCCTGCCATCTTTACAGCCTGCGATGCGTTTGCCGCCTCTCCCGACTGCAAATAGCCCTTTGCCTTAATCACTTTTACATAAACTTCCGGCAAAGCAGACATATCTAGAAGTAAATAATTAACTTTCCCCATAGTGTACACCACCTGTAGGCAGTTGTATTACTGTGAAAAATAAATAAAAAGTGGCTTGAATACTGAATTCAAGCCACTTTGTCGTATGTATTTCGTTCTATTTTGAACTAATCATCCTTGTATTCTCTGTTCAACGGAAAAGTAACTGCCATAACAGTTCCCTTTTCTGTACTTTCTTCTGCCTGCACTTTGCCACCGTGAATATCAGCAATTTCCCAAACCAAAGAAAGTCCAAGACCCACACCGCCATTTTCTCTGCTACGGGATTTATCCACACGGAAGAACGGCTGAAAAATACTTTCTTTATACTTTTCTGGTATTCCGCAACCTGTGTCGGCAACCCTGACAACAAGATCGTCACCCTCCTGAGAAACAGAAACACGCACAGTTCCGTCAGGGCGGTTATACCTGATTGCGTTTTCCGTCAAATTAAAGATCAAACGATAAATCAAGGTGTCACTGCCCACCATAGTGCCGGTGCCGTCACATTCAAGAGTGACCCCTTTTTTCTCTGCCACAGGAGAAAGGTCGGCAAGAATTTCCTCAATCATCGGTGCAAGCTCAATGCAGTCATTACACGGCACAGTTCGAAGCTCGCTCATTTCAAGCAAGGTCGTTGTAACCTGCGACATTCGCTCTGTTTGTTCCTGCAATAATTTGAGGAGGTCGGCACATTCGGCATCCAAATCAGGATGCTCAACAGAAAAAAGTTCAAGTTGTGCCTGAAGCAATGCAAGAGGGGTGCGCAATTCGTGTGCGGCATTGCCGGTGAACTGCCGTTGTGCCGTGAACCCCTCGTCAAGTCGGTCAAGCATCTGATTAAAAGAAATGCTGAATTGCTTGAACTCGGCAGGCACATCATCGGTTATCTTCATATCGGGCAAGTTATTCGGATGAACATTTTCAACCCTTGAAGCAAAGGTGTGCAAAGGCTTCAATGCTCTGCCACTGACAAAGCATGCCAAAACACCGCCAAGCAATGTTACAACCGCTGTTATGCACCAATTTGTAGTGGAAAACGACTCCTGCGCACCGTTAACTATAATAGTTACTTCTTGGTCAAGGTCGGCACTTTTGGGGTCAAAAAATTCCTGCTCACCTTTATACGAATCGCTGTTAGCAGAAATGCCACTGCCGATAGAATCCATATAATGTCTGCCCGAATAACCGATAAGGGAATTCATAGACACGCAGGTTATACCTATAAGTATAGCAGTCATCAAAGTGATACGCCATTGAAGAGATGTTTTTTTCATTCCTCTTCCCCCATTACATAGCCCTCACCGATATGATTGCGAATCGGGTCATATCCAAGAGAAGTGCGAAGTTTCTTTCTCAAAGCAGAAATATGTACCCTTATCGAATTGCTGAAATTGTCAACGCTATTGTCCCACACATGTTCAATAAATTCTTCCTGACTTATGGGGCGACCTCTGTTTACCATAAGATATTCAAGTATGCCTGTTTCCTTGCGGGTCAACGGCAAAGGTTCACCTCCGACAATAGCCTTGCGAGATTTTGTGTCAAACAAAACATCACCGCAGGTCAGCACAACATCATTTTGAGTGAACTGTCGGAGGGTAAGACTGCGAATCCTTGCAGCAAGTTCTTCCAAATGGAACGGCTTTGCCAAATAATCGTTTGCACCTGCATCCAAACCGTCAACCTTATCAGACACTTCACTACGGGCAGACAAAATCAGCACCTTTGTGTCACGGTCGGTTTTTCTGAGTGTTCTCAAAACGGTCATGCCGTCAGCACCCGGTAAATTCAAATCAAGCACAACGAGGTCAAAGTTATCGTCAGCAAGCATTTGCATTGCGGTTATTCCGTCATAGCAACAGTCAACGCTATAAGCAAGACGCTTCAAGCTACGAGCGATTGTTTTGCACAATATTCTTTCGTCTTCAACAACTAAAATGTGCATAAAAACTCTCCTTGCTTTAAAGTACATTTATAATCCTAATTATAGCACAAAAACATAAAATCTGTGTTAAATTTCTGTTCTTAACGAAGATTTTATATCCAATGTGCTACAATGACGCCAGAAAATGAAAGGAGTGATTGAATTGACCAGAGCAAAAAAGGCTTTATCACAGGCAGTACTGCTTATTACTGGAGCTATTATGCTCGGCTTCGGCGCAATGCGTGGCGAAACTGAAACCGTTTTGAGCAAGGCAATCAGGCTTTGTTTGGAGTGTGTAGGAATTGGATAAAAAGAAAACAAAAAATAAAAACCATAATAAGAAAAAATATACGGCATCAAACCAATTAGCCAAATTCCGAGGATGGATCCAGGCAGGAGCAACTCTGCTGACAAATATTCATCTACCAAACTTTTTTAAAGGCGAAATTTATCACGGCAAAGGCAAAGCCGTTTGTGTGCCGGGTCTGAACTGCTATTCCTGTCCTGCCGCATCGGGTGCTTGCCCAATCGGCTCATTTCAGGCGGTAGTCGGCTCGTCAAAATATAAGTTTTCCTACTATATAACAGGATTTCTCATTTTGTTGGGAGTTCTGCTCGGACGCTTTATCTGCGGATTTTTGTGTCCGTTTTGTTGGTTACAGGATTTGTTGCACAAAGTCCCGACCAAAAAGTTTTCAACAAAAAAACTCAAGCCACTGACATATATCAAATATGCAGTACTGCTGTTGGCAGTTGTTTTATTACCGGTGCTCATAGTAAATGATTTGGGGATGGGCGACCCATATTTCTGCAAATATATATGTCCGCAAGGTGTGCTTGAAGGTGCGCTGCCACTTTCGGCAGTCAACGAAGGTATCCGTTCGGCATTGGGAAAACTGTTTTCGTGGAAACTTATTGTGCTGATTTCGGTAGTCGTTTTGAGCGTGCTGTTTTACAGACCGTTCTGCAAATGGATTTGCCCACTCGGTGCATTCTATGCACTGTTCAACAAGGTTTCGCTGTTTGGGATGAAGGTAGACGAGCACAAATGCGTTTCGTGCGGTAAATGTGCAAAGGTGTGCAAAATGGATGTTGATGTTACAAAAACACCTAACAGCACCGAATGTATCCGATGTGGAAAGTGCATAAGTGCCTGTCCTACCGAAGCGGTCAGCTTCCAATACGGCTTTGGCTTGTTAAGAAAAACAGTAGACGAAAACGCAAATATCGAAAACAAAACAAACAAAAACGAAACAAAAGAGGAATTATAACGGAGGAATAATTATGAAATTTTCAAAGCTCTCAAAAATCTTAACAGTAGTATTATTAGTTTCTGTATTGGCAATCAGCCTTATTGCTTGCTCAACATCAAAAAACAACAAAGACCAAAAACAATCAATAGATTCAAGTATTTCAACCTTGATGGCAGCAGAACCGAACAGCGCTGACGAGGCTTCAAAGCTCCACAATCAGCTTATGGAAAAAGAAAACGAAATCTTGTCAACAGACAAAGCTCTTTGGGAAAAAGTATTTATGGCTTCAAACAAAGACAATTCAATGATTGAGGACGGCACAAACTACGGTGACTTCCTTCTCAAGACAATTGAGAGTGCAAAGGACCAATTCACAGATGAGGAATACAAAAAACTCGTTGCCGGTGCATGCCGTAAATGCCTGGTTGGGTGGCGTAGAGACGGCTCATATAG
>ERZ791574.1606-NODE-1606-length-11228-cov-85.202452_pt1 | contig 11228 bp, 12 predicted proteins | sample MGYA00433098_ERZ791574 | MGnify/ENA primary metagenome ERZ791574 (study PRJEB30046, sample SAMN00791933) | human gut metagenome | study: EMG produced TPA metagenomics assembly of the A metagenome-wide association study of gut microbiota in type 2... | reverse complement strand
AATGCCCAATTCAGTTGTTTGCTTCCCTAATTAAGTTTTCGGACGGCCTCCCCCTTGAAAGAAGCGAGCTCGAATGCTTTTACGATGAGTCCGACTCGATGGGTGGAACTAACCCATGCTGTAGTATTATTAAATTTTATCAACTATGAATAGTAAGAATTTATACTTTACAATCTTCTCTTTAATCCTTTTAGGATTTATCTCTTCTTGTGCAGAGAATAGTAATAAGTGTAGGCCTTCTTATGCAAGCAACATAGAACAACTTAATGAAAAGTTATATGATTCTTATGCAAATGTTGCAGTAAGGGAAAACAACACAACATCTGATGACATAATAACACCAGAATATTTTGGAGGCTCATATGTCAAGGCAAATAAACTTATTGTCATGGTCAAAAATGGAAGTCCAAAAGGAATAGAAGATATAAAGAAAAGACTAGGCACGGATTCAAATGTGACATTTGTATCTTGTACTTATTCTTTTCAAGAATTAAAAGAATTAAACGCTAAATTGAAAGTATCTTTTGCCAAGAAAGCTGCATTGCGAGACGAAATTGGGTGGGTTGCTGTTGGTATCAGACCTATTCAAAATAGAATTGTCGTATATTTGAATAATGCTTCTAATAAAAATATCTCTAAATTCAAGAATGAAATTTGCAATTCAGATAAAATAATTTTTGATCAGTTGGAAATAGAGCCAATTGAAATACAAAAAGATACAGCAAAAGACGAAATGTCAGATTGTAGTCTTGGTTTGATGACAAAAAAAGCAGAAAGTCCCTCATGAAAGTGTGTTAATCTTTCAAAAAGTCCCTTATAAAAATGTGATAAATTTTGCTATCTCATTGTTTTTTCAGTCTTTTGCAGCAAGAATACAATATATGGAAAGATTTATTATGTATGACCCTCTACATTATGGATGAAGTACAGAAGTTGTATTGCGGACTTGCCTCGTCGGAAACATACATCTGACGCAAAAGTATGTTTTGGGGTATCGTGTTTTTTGAACCTGTGGATTCGTTTTGTGAAGAATATGATAAGAAGAACAAGAGCGACAGCCAAAAATGTATTCGGCTGCCGCTCTCTTTCTTTCTATTTCTTTTATGGGTTGAGTTTTCTTTATATCCTTATCTCAATGGGTTTATACTTCCTTCAATACGGTTTCCAATCTTCCGATGAAGTCATCCACATTCTCTTTGGTCAATACCAGTGGAGGGAGGATTCGGAGGATGTTGGTGCCAGCGCAACCGGTGAAGCAGTGCTGCTCGTGGATGAGCTTGCTGCGAACTTCCTTGTGAGGAATATCGAGTACGGCACCTACCATTAAACCACGGCCACGAACTTCTGTGATGTGGCTGTTGCGCTTCTGCAACTCCTTCAGCTGGGCAATGAGATATTCACCAACCTCATGCGCATTCTGTACCAGATTCTCCTTCTCGAAAACATCGAGAACGGCGAGAGCGGCAGTACATGCCAGATGGTTGCCACCGAAGGTAGTACCCAGCTGACCATATACAGGAGTAAACTCTGGAGAAATCAACACGCCACCCATAGGGAAACCATTGCCGATACCCTTGGCTACGGTGATGAGATCTGGCTTGATGCCCAACCACTGGTGAGCGAAGAACTTACCGCTTCTACCATAACCGCACTGGATTTCATCGCAAATCAGGAAAGTGCCGTATTTCTTGCAGGCTGCCTGCAATCCCTGAGCAAACTCAGGAGTTACCATGTTGCAACCACCTACGCCCTGAATCGCCTCAATGATACAAGCACATACATCGCCCTTGGCAAGTTCCTTCTCCCAAGCCTCCAAATCGTTGATAGGAAGATAGGTTACGTGACCATTGTCATTGATAGGAGCGATGATCTTAGGATTGTTTGTTACCTCTACGGCAAGGGATGTTCTGCCGTGGAAAGCCTTCTCTATAGAAAGCACGCGGGTTCTTCCGTTGGTGAAAGAAGCCAGCTTCAAGGCATTCTCGTTTGCCTCGGCACCTGAGTTGATGAGGAAGAACTGATAATCTTCATAACCGCTTATCTTGCCCAGACGCTCAGCGAGTTTCACCTGCAACTTGTTGATGACAGAGTTGGAATAGAAACCCAGGTTGTTCAACTGGTTGGTGAGCATCTCCACATAGTGAGGATGGCAATGACCGATGCTGATAACGGCATGACCGCCATAGAGGTCGAGATATTCCTGACCCTTGTCGTCCCATACCTTACAGCCCTGTCCTTTTACAATATTAATATCGAAAAGAGGATATACGTCGTATAAATTCATAATTTAAGTGAAGAGATTTAAGTGAAGAGTGAAGAACGAAGAGTGAAGAATTCTCTTGCTTTAGAACCTGACTTTGTTCTTATTCTTCTATGATTAAACTGATATTATTCTTGTCAAGTGAAGTATAACGTAAGAGTGAAGCGTGACTCATCTAGAAAAGCATTTGAATTTTTCACTCTTCACTCTTCGTTCTTCACTTAGAAAGCCGAAGGCTTTAGTCTAAGGCCTGCAGTCTGGTCGAGACCAAACATGATGTTCATGTTCTGAACAGCCTGACCTACAGCACCCTTCAGAAGATTGTCGATGCATGAAGTGATAAGGAGCTTATCGCCATACTTATCCACATGAACCAGGCACTTGTTGGTATTTACCACCTGCTTCAGGTCGATAGCCTTATCCACATAGTGGGTGAACTGGGCATCCTTGTAGAACTCCTTGTAACCTGCCACGATTTCCTCGATAGGCTTGTCGGTCTTCACCACTTCTGTAGCGAAGATGCCACGGGCGAAGTCGCCACGGTAAGGGATGAAGTCGATGGCTGCATCGAGATAGCCCTGTGTCTGCTTCAGACTTTCACGAATCTCTGGCACGTGCTGATGATTGAATGCCTTGTAGATGCTCATGTTGTTGTTGCGCCATGAGAAATGGGTAGTGGCTCCTGGCTTCTGACCTGCGCCGGTGCTACCGGTAATGGCATTGACAGATACATCGCTGTTGATGAGGCCCATCTTAGCAGCAGGCAACAAACCAAGTTGAATGCAGGTTGCAAAACAACCTGGGTTTGCCACGTGCTGAGCTACGGCTATTTTTGATTCATTTATTTCTGGAAGACCATATACAAAATCGTGAGCTGCTGGAGTTGGCTGCTGGGTAGCAACCACTGTCTCTGGGGCAAGACGGAAGTCTTGTGCCAAATCGATAATCTTCACGTTCTCCGGAACATTGTGCTCCTTCAGGAACGCCTCGCTCTTGCCGTGACCGAAGCAGAAGAAGATGACATCCACTTGGTCGAAAGGCATCTCGGCGGTAAACTTCAAATCAGTCTCGCCATACAATCCCTCGTGAACCTCAGCCACCAGGTTGCCGGCGTTACTCTCGCTATTGGCGAATACAATCTCTGCCTCTGGATGGTTGATAAGGAGGCGAATCAACTCACCTCCTGTATAACCAGCTGCTCCTAATATTCCTACTTTTACCATATTATCTTTCCTCGTTAGGGTGCATACCATAATAAACACGGAGTGGGGTAGAGCTTACCTTGATGAAGCCCTTCGCATCTTCGGCTGTCCAACCGTGCTGCATCTCGCCATACTCACCGAGCTTAGACTTGGTCAAATCGTCTGGTGAATCGATACCTACAGTCTGGAAGCTAAATGGACGGAGCTTCAAGATGGCAGTACCGTTTACATTGCGCTGAGAAGAAGTCAGCATTGCCTCGATATCCGGCATCACTGGCTCCAGGTACTGGCTCTCGTGGAGGAACATTCCGTACCAGTTGCCTACCTGATCCTTCCAATACTGCTGCCACTTGCTCAATGTGCTCTTCTCCAACAGGCGGTGAGCCTCGATGATGAGCTTAGGAGCTGCAGCCTCGAAAGCTACACGACCCTTGATACCGATGATGGTATCACCCACGTTGCAGTCGCGACCGATAGCGTAAGAAGCACCAATCTCTTCAATCTTCTGGATGGCAGCCACCTTATCATCAAACTTCTCGCCGTTGACAGCTACAATCTCACCCTTCTCGAAGGTAATCTTCAGCTCAGCCTCTTCTTTCTTCGCAGTAACGTGCTTCAGGTAAGCCTCCTCTGGGAGACCTTGGGTTGGGTCGAGAATCTCACCACCGCAGATACTGGTTCCCCAGATACCTACGTTATAAGAATACTTCAACTTGGTGAAGTCTGCATAGAAACCATGCTCGTTCAGGTAATCAACCTCCTCCTTACGAGAAAGTGCCTTATCACGGGTCAATGTGATGATCTCTACACCAGGAGCCATAACCAGGAAGGTCATGTCGAAACGAATCTGGTCGTTGCCGGCACCTGTACTTCCGTGAGCGATGGCGTCAGCACCAATCTCCTTGGCGTAACGAGCGATGGCGATAGCCTGGAAAATACGCTCTGAAGATACTGAAATAGGGTAGCAGTTGTTGCGGAGTACATTACCGAAAATCATGTATTTCAATGATTTCTCGTAATACTCGTGGGTAACGTCGAGAGTGACGTATGCCTTGGCGCCCAACTTATATGCGTTCTCCTCGTTGGTCTTCAACTGCTCGGCAGAGAAACCACCTGTGTTAGCGCATGCTGCATAAACATCCCAGCCATCCTGGGTCAACTTCATTACTGTGTATGATGTATCGAGACCGCCGCTGAAAGCGACTACTACTTTTTTATTTGCCATTTTTGTTTTATGTTTAATATGTGGTGAATAATGTTTAGATGGCATTCTTGCCAACACCTTATTATATATAAGGATTTAGATTTCTGCAGAAGGACCGTCAATCTTGCGGATTCTCTCAATCACTTCCTTAGGAAGCTTGATAGGCAGATGTTCTTCTGGGTCGAAGAGCATGGCGGTGCAGATGCAGTATTTGCGGTTGGTGCGATGGAGGACATCCACGTTGATGCAACCCTCGCAACCACGCCAGAATGACTCATCATCGGTCAGGTCGGCGAAGGTAACAGGAAGATAACCCAGCTGGGTGTTCATCTTCATGACAGCCGAACCGGATGTCAAAGAGAAAATCTTGGCATGAGGCCATCGCTGTCGGGCAAGCGTAAAGGTCAGGTTCTTGATACGCTTAGCCAATCCCATACCACGGAAGTCTGGGTGAACGATCAAACCTGATGTGGTAACATAGTGCTTGTTGCCCCATGTTTCGATGTAGCTGAAACCTGCGAACTTTTCGCCCTGGAGAGCGATGACCGCCTTGGCTTCGCGCATCTTGGTGGCAACATACTCTGGTGAACGCTTGGCGATACCAGAACCACGCTTCTTTGCAGCTTCTGCAATTGTAGTCAGAATGGTGTCGATGTACTTGATGTGACTTTCGTCAGCCACCATTACTTTAACTTCTGCTTCTTCCATTTTTTCTCTTCTATCTTAAAATGTTTTTGTTTTAATATTCTTTCTTTATATATAATAAGGTGTATGTTTTGCATAAAGATGCAACTACCTTATATATATTTATGGTGAACGTCTGGAATTACCTCTGCTAGTGCATTGATGATTTCCTCTTCTGTTGTCCCTTTCTTCTTAACCAGAAAGATCGTGTCATCGCCAGCGATGGTTCCCAGAATTTGGGGAATATCACTATTATCTATATTATAGGCAATGCTACTTGCATATCCCGGACGGGTTTTGATCACGACCATGTTTCCAGAGAAGTTGATAGACTGGAATCCGGTATTCACCATCATCTTGCTCACTGGAATATGGTTTGATACTCTCTTATATAATGTATCGTTGGGCAGGACATACGCATATTTTCCACTCGAAGATGCTGCCTTTGCCACCTTGAGCAGTTTTAAGTCACGGCTCAATGTGGCTTGCGTAATCTTAAAGCCTTCTTTGTGAAGAGCCTCCAAAAGTTGGTCTTGCGAACTCAACTCTTGACTTGATATAAGCATCTTCAAAGTTTCCAATCTGCTATTCTTTGCCTTCATATATTGTATTTTTATTCGTTTAACGGCTGCAAAATTACAATATATTTTGCAAATAACCAAATAAAATGAAAGAAAAATGCATAAAATAACATTATTTTGTCTTTTGTTATGCATAAACGTAGAATAAATATACATGTATTGCCTTCTTTTATACAAATATTCTACACAAGGCTTTTGATGCAGAATAGCCTTTTTTATCCATTTTAAGCTAATTATTGTAAATTATTGAAAGAAAGTCTGCGAAAACCGCATCGGTTCAATTAGTTTTTGTTATCTTTGCAGACACAATTCTTAGATTATAATCAACTTAATATAAAATAAACCTTTAGAAGATGGAAAAAATGAATGTTAAACCAGCAGAAGGTAAGCTGGGTATCTTGGTTGTTGGTTGTGGCGCAGTAGCTACTACCTTCATGACCGGTGTTTTCATGACTCGTAAGGGACTTGCAAAGCCAGTAGGTTCAATGACTCAGTACGACAAGATTCGTGTCGGCAAGGGTGCAGACAAGAAATATTTGCACTATAAGGACATCGTTCCACTTGCTGACCTTAATGATATCGTATTCGGTACTTGGGATGTTTATCCGCAGAATGCTTATCAGGCAGCTATGTATGCTGAGGTATTGAAGGAGAAAGATATCAACCCTGTACGCGAGGAGTTGGAGAAGGTAGTACCAATGAAGGCTGCATTCGACAAGAACTATGCAAAGCGTCTTGATGGCGACAATGTGAAGGATTGCAAGACCCGCTGGGAGATGGTAGAGGCTCTTCGTCAGGATATCCGCGACTTCAAGGAGAAGAACGGTTGTGCCCGTATCGTTGTTATCTGGGCAGCATCTACCGAAATCTACGTTCCTGTAGATATGGAGATTCATGGTACATTGGCAGCACTTGAGGCTGCAATGAAGGCTGACGACCGCCAGCATGTAGCTCCATCCATGTGCTACGCTTATGCTGCTTTGACAGAGGGTGCTCCTTTCATCATGGGTGCTCCTAATACAACTGTTGATATTCCTGCTATGTGGGAACTCGCAGAGAAGACCAAGATGCCTATCGCCGGTAAGGACTTCAAGACAGGTCAGACTCTTGTCAAGAGTGGTTTCGCTCCTATCATCGGTACCCGTTGTCTCGGCTTGAATGGCTGGTTCTCTACCAATATTCTCGGCAACCGTGATGGTCTCGTTCTCGATGAACCAGCTAATTTCCATACCAAGGAGGTAAGTAAACTCTCTACTCTTGAGACAATCCTGAAGCCAGAAGCTCAGCCAGATCTCTATGGCCATGGTAACGATGAAGATACTCAGTACTATCACAAGGTACGTATCAACTATTATCCACCTCGCAACGATAACAAGGAGGGTTGGGATAATATCGATATCTTCGGCTGGATGGGTTACCCAATGCAGATTAAGATTAACTTCCTCTGCCGCGACTCTATCCTTGCTGCTCCATTGCTACTCGACCTTACATTGTTGAGCGATCTTGCTGCTCGTGCAGGCCGTTTCGGAATCCAGCGTTTCTTGAGTTTCTTCCTTAAGGCACCTATGCACGATTATACTAAGGGTGAAGAGCCTGTGAACCATCTCTACCAGCAGTATACGATGCTGAAGAATGCTATCCGTGAGATGGGTGGTTATGAGGCCGATGAGGAAATCGACTAATCAGGTTATTTCATTTAATATTATACCTTATTATATATAAGGCATTAATTTGTATCATGGCACACCTTTGGAAGGTTAGAACTTCTCTCCATAGGTGTGCCTTTCTTGTTTATTTACATAGATCGTAGACATGGATTCGGTAACGAGTTTTATTTATGGTATGAGCATGATGTTCTTCTCCATGATGGCTTTCCTGTTTTGGAGAAAAGGAAAGGAGATGCTCTTTCGGATGATTATGTGGCTCATGATCGTGGTCGACCTGCAGTTGGTAAAGGACATGGTTTTCTTTCAGATTTATGGTTTTGACAACGAGCATGCGTGGTATCTTACGTCTTCGTTGGATATGATGATTATTCCGTTCTACAGCTTTGTGTTGATGGAACTGGTGAAGCCGGGCTGGTTCGGATGGTTGAAGGCTTTGATGTTGGAATTGCCTTTTCTCTTGTTGCCGGTGTTCTATATTTTTACCCATAATATCATCTGGTTTTATGTACTTTCTGGCTGGGGAGCCATTTACGGATGCTCTACCTTTATATTGCTTATCTTTTTGATTCGGAGGTATCACCGCCAGCTGAAAGAGCGGTTTTCTTATCAGGAAAATATTAATCTGAATTGGCTTCTTGCCATTCTCAATACCTTCTTCCTGATTCTGTTTTTATGGACGCTGAGCTGTTTCGTTATTAATGTGGATTACGACAATATCTATATGGTAAGTTCTCTGATGCTCTGGATGCTGATAGATTATTTTGTTTATAGGCATGAATCGGTGATAGAAGAGTTGAGCGATATTGAAATTGTACCGTTAGAGCAGAACGAAGTAGATGTTTCGGGGATGGCTGCTGAGGTGCAGCGGTTGTTCGAGGAAGATAAAATCTATCTCAATCCGAAACTGAAATTGTCTGATGTGGCGCTGGCTGTAGGTACGAACCGTACTTATCTGAGTCGCTATTTTAACCGGCAGAATGGGCAGACGTTTTATGATTATGTGAATACTTATCGTATACAGTATGCTGAGAATTTGTTGAAGTCAACGAACTATCCTTTGCCGGAAATCGCCATCAAATCGGGATTTAATTCTATTTCTACGTTCAGAAGAGTATTTTTTGCCTCTTTTGGCTGTTCTCCTAATAAATATAGGGTAAATGCGTAAGTTGTTGATGTGTAGGTTGTTCTGAAAAGTCAGTGTTACACTGAAAAATGTCAAAAGACACTTTTTGTCCATTTGAAACTATTTTTTGCTATTTTGAAACCATGGTTTTCATTTTTTTTTCTATCTTTGCACCATAGAACTTTTTGAAGAGAATATAACTCTAGCATTTACTTTTTCTAGGAATAAAAAATAAAGGTTGGCCAACCCGTTGAGGGCAAGCCAACCTTTCTCGTTATGTATGTTATTCTTTTTTGTTTTTTACTTTATTCCCGGTTCTCGTTTTCATTATTCCTTGTTGCTGCCTCCGAAGATGCGGAGCAAGTAGAGGAAGAGATTGATAAAATCGAGATACAGGGTCAAGGCTCCGATGAGTGCCAGTTTCTGTGCGCCCTCGCTCATGTCGTATTGTGTCTGGAGCATCTGCTTGATTTTCTGACTGTCCCAAGCGGTCAAGCCAACGAAGATGGCTACGCCGGCGTAACTCAAAATGTAATCAAATCCCGAACTCTTCAAGAACATGTTTACTACGGTAGCGATAATCAGACCAATCAGCGCCATGAAGAGTATTTTTCCTAAAGAGGTCAAATCCTTCTTGGTAGTGTAACCATAGAAAGCCATCGCTCCGAATGTGCCGGCTGTAATAAAAAATACCTTGGCAATACTGGTCATCGTATAAACTACGAATACGGATGAAAGCATGGCACCATTCAAAACCGAGTAGACGATGAAGAGTAGGGTGGCCGTAGTCAGGGAGAGCCTCTGTAGGGCACCAGTAATGATGAATACCAGGGCGAGTTCTGCGATAATCAGGCCAAAGAGCAAGCCGCGGCTTGTCATCAAGGTCATCAGCAGGGTAGGACTGCTAGCCACACCATAGGCAGTAACGCCCGTAATCAGGAGAGCTAAGGTCATCCATGTATACACTTTGCGCATCAAAGCAGAGAAAACACCGCTTATACCTCGCTCTTTCTCATTAACAGCAAAGCCATTGCTCTGCTGGTTGTTCTGACTATTTATCAGATTGTACATTTCCTTTTCTGTCATAATTCTATTTTCTTTTGTTATTTATGGTCTATTGAATAATATAATAAGCGCAAAGATAATGCCAATTATTGAAACGAACGATAATCTCTGCGCTTTATTAACATTTATTCCGTAATTTTACGTCATTCATTCCTTTATTTAAGGGCTATCTTCTTTACGGCTATCTGTATTCTGCCTCGTGTTACCTCTACGGCTACAGTCCCATTTATTGGTGTGCGAAGCTGTTCTGTATCAGATTTTGCCTGTTTCTGAAGCGCCAGGACACCTGAGGTTCCGTATATTCTGATGATGTCGTTCTGTTTCAGCCCCTTTATCAGGATATGATAGTTGCCGCTAGGAATGATGGTGATGTCTGCCTTCATGTCAGTCTCCTTGCGGTTGAAACTGATCTGCCATTGCCATCTTAATCTCTTATCTTCTCTTTCTTCTACCAGTCTCATACGCTATTCGTTTTATTTCGAATGCAAAGATAAGTCTTTTCCCTTTTTTACCTATGCGATTTGTGCGATTTGCGTGGATTCGGGAAATAAAGTGCGAAAAATATCATGGAATCATTCAGGAGAATATCTCCGAAGGATAAAAAAATAGCTCCGAAAGATAGCACAATATCTCCGAAGGATAAGAAATTATCTCCGAAAGATAGCAGAATATCTCCGAAGGATAAACCAAGATGACAAATGTAGGTAATCCGATGACGAAGATATGGAAACTGGGTTGTGGTGACGAGGTGAAGGGTGAAGGGTATATTTTAAATCTTATATTATATTCTTTTTTTAGGGTTTTTCCGATTTTTGACCCTAGGGTACCCTTTCATTTTTCCCTTGCCGCGCGTATATATAAAAAAGAGTTTTCAAACCTTCACCCTTCACCTTTTTATTTAACGTTTTATGTGTCAAATAGTTACGGGTGAAGGGTGGTGAAGGGTGTTTTGTATATTTTATAAACATATTTTAAGAATTCTTTCCATTTTTACATATTTTAAGCGTTTACTTTCGATTCCGAAATGGGTATCTTTTTTAGAGAGTCCTCTTTTTTTTATGATTTCTTTCTGCAGAAACTCCTAAAATCCCAGCCTAATCGGTATCCCTGATGTATAATCCGTTAAAATATTATCAGCGAAATAAAGTTAATGGCTATGGATAAGCGTAAGCTTCTAAAATATAAATTATCTTAAAAACATTATAACCTTAATTGTATTGTCAGCGAAAATAAAGTTAATGGCTACGGATAAGCGTCAATTTTTAAATATAAATTAACTAAACTTTCGCATGTGGTTCAAGAACGGGCTGAAGGCCCAAAAGCTCCAGAAGCAGCACGCCCTGAAAGGGCAGAAGCTCCTAGCCCAGGGCATCGCCCTGGGTATAAAGGCAATCAGTAAGGCGCCCTGTAAGGGCAAAAGCTTTATGTTTTGTCTGGAGTTT
>ERZ791574.1603-NODE-1603-length-11258-cov-1.911899_pt1 | contig 11258 bp, 6 predicted proteins | sample MGYA00433098_ERZ791574 | MGnify/ENA primary metagenome ERZ791574 (study PRJEB30046, sample SAMN00791933) | human gut metagenome | study: EMG produced TPA metagenomics assembly of the A metagenome-wide association study of gut microbiota in type 2... | reverse complement strand
GCTATCAATTTCTTTGAAAGATGTAATAAATTCTAAGGTATGGCAGCGTTTGACAATTTATCTAATCCATCGGAATATCTAGCTTATTGGGGCAAGACCTATCGGAATGAGCTTCTTTCCAATATTCTTCCTTTTTGGATGAAATACGGACTGGACAAAGAGAACGGCGGTTACTTTACTTGCGTAGACCGGGATGGTACTCTGATGGACTCCACTAAATCCGTTTGGTTCCAAGGACGATTCGCCTTTATCTTGGCATATGCCTATAATCACATTGAGAAGAACGAAGAATGGCTGAGAGCCTGTAAAAACGGTATCGATTTCATCGAGAAACATTGTTTTGATACGGACGGACGTATGTTCTTCGAGGTGACAGCGACAGGCATCCCTGTACGTAAACGCCGTTACGTATTCTCCGAGACTTTCGCGGCGATCGCTATGGCTCACTATGCATTGGCATCAGGCGACAAAGGCTATGCTGAGAAGGCCGTGAACTTATTCAAGCAAGTATTACACTATAAGAATACCCCGGGATTATTGGAGCCTAAATTTCGTGAAGGTCTCGTGGCGAAAGGCCATTCTTTCTGCATGATACTGATCGATACGGCGGCACGCATCCGTGAGGCCATAAACGATCCCATACTTACACAACAAATCGATGATTCCATAGCCGAGCTACGCCGTGATTTCATGCATCCCGAATTCAAGGCTATCTTGGAGACAGTAGGACCCAACGGTGAGTTTATCGACTCTATCGCCGGGCGTACCATCAATCCCGGCCACTCCATCGAGACCGCATGGTTTATCTTAGAAGAGGCCAAATACCGAGGATGGGACCCTCAACTGAAAGAGATGGGCTTACAAATCCTCAACTGGTCTTGGGACTGGGGCTGGGATAAGACGTACGGCGGAATCAACTATTTCAAGGATTGCAAAAACTTCCCTCCCCAAGAGTATTGGCACGACATGAAGTTCTGGTGGCCACAATGCGAGGCGGTTATCGCTACGCTTTACGCCTACCAAGCGACTGGCGACGCCAAATATCTCGAAATGCACAAACTAATAAACGATTACACATTTAATCATCTCCCCGACAAAGAATATGGGGAATGGTATGGCTACCTACACTTCGATGGTAGTCTCTCTCAATCTGCCAAAGGCAATCTATTCAAAGGTCCGTTCCACATTCCTAGAATGCTTCTCAAATGTAGTTTACTCTGCGACGAAATTCTTTCTAAATAACTTTATCTAAAATACTGAAAATTGGTCAATTGACATCAGGGGTCACAACCGTGGCTCCTGATGTTTCTAAGGCTTTGTTTTCCTTTTTATTTTCCTCAATCAAATGAAAAATAAGAAATTATATCCTTGGATCGTAGTCGGTTTACTATGGGTTGTCGCCTTACTGAACTATATGGATCGCCAGATGCTATCAACCATGAAATCAGCTATGATGGTGGATATCGTGGAACTAGAGTCTGCGGCGAACTTCGGACGTTTGATGGCGGTCTTCCTCTGGATCTACGGATTCATGAGCCCTGTGGCCGGTATGGTGGCAGACAGGGTAAACAGGAAGTGGCTAATCGTGGGTAGCTTATTTGTCTGGTCCTTCGTGACTTTGATGATGGGGTATTGCACGGATTTCAATCAGATCTATTACCTACGTGCCTTGATGGGGGTCAGTGAGGCCCTGTATATTCCTGCCGGATTATCGCTTATCACAGATTATCACCAAGAGAAAACACGCTCATTAGCCGTAGGTATCCATATGACAGGTCTATACGTAGGCCAAGCCTTGGGGGGATTCGGAGCTACGGTGGCCAGCGCTTATACGTGGGAAACGACTTTCCATTGGTTTGGTATCATCGGCATCGCTTATAGCGTGGTCTTGATCATCTTCTTACACGATAAGAAAGATCATGTGGAACAAGCCGTAAAACTGGAAAATTATCCGAAAGAGAATCCGATTTCCGGTGCGTTTAAAGGATTAGGGATGTTATTCACGAACATCGCTTTTTGGATCATTCTTCTTTATTTCGCCACGCCGAGCTTACCGGGTTGGGCGACAAAGAACTGGCTCCCTACCCTATTCGCTGAAAATCTCTCGTTGGATATGTCCGAGGCCGGTCCGTTATCTACATTCACGATCGCTATCTCTTCCTTTATAGGGGTAATCGCCGGAGGTATTTTATCCGATAAATGGATCCAGCGGAATGTCCGGGGACGTGTATACACAGGCGCCATCGGTTTGGCATTAACGATACCCTCTCTCCTATTACTAGGATTTGGGCACAACTTCCCGATGATTATCGGCGGTGGTCTTTGCTTCGGTATCGGTTATGGTATATTCGACGCCAATAATATGCCTATCCTTTGCCAATTCATCTCCCCCCGTTATCGGGCTACAGCCTATGGAATTATGAATATGACCGGTGTATTTGCCGGAGCCGCCATCACGGATATACTAGGAAAATCTACCGACGCTGGTAATCTTGGCCATGACTTCGCCATGCTAGCCGGATTGGTACTCATCGCACTTTTAATCCAAGTGATCTTCTTACGTCCGAAAGTCGCTAATATGACCGACGAATGCTAATTAATCTCATCCAATAAACTAAATAAACAACAAAAAAGTAATTCATTATGAAGAAGAATCTACTGCTCTTAATGCTTGCGCTCCTACTTCCGGCATTTATGTACGGACAAGAGCAGACAGTCTCCGGAACAGTGCTGGATACCTATAACATGGGTGTCCCCGGTGCGTCTATCGTTGAAAAAGGCACGACAAATGGAACGATTACCGATTTCGACGGTAATTACACTCTCACCGTATCCAACAAGAACGCCACATTAGTATTTTCTTTCATTGGGTACAAGACACAAGAAATTCCAGTAGCTGGGAAAGCCAAAGTAGACGTGATCCTACAAGAAAACGCCGAACAGCTAGACGAAGTAGTGGTAACCGGTTACGGTGGCTCACAAAAGAGAGCGACCTTGACAACCTCTATCTCTAAATTGGATAACGCCGTACTGGAAAACGCAGCGATGTCTAACGCCGGACAATCCTTGCAAGGAACCGTATCTGGTTTGCGCGTCGTAAACACGACCGGTCAGCCGGGAGCAAACCCAAATATCGTACTTCGTGGCGGAGCTACCATAACAGGTAAGGATAATGGCGCATTGGTCGTTGTAGATGGTATCGTGCGCAACTCATTGGCCGACATCAACCCCTCCGACATCGAGTCTATCCAAGTATTGAAAGACGCAGCCTCAACCGCTATCTACGGTGCCCGTGCCAATGGTGGCGTAATCTTGGTTACCACGAAACGTGGTAAAGAAGGATCCGCTTCCGTCTCTTACAAGTTCAAGGGAGGTGCCAACTTTGCTCGCACAGGTTATGATTACTTAAACGCTCACGATTATATTTACTACAATCGCTTAGGATACCAAAGAACAGGACGTTCAGGCATGGATAACCAAATGGGATACGGTATCGGGAATGACCTATTTGATATCCGTTATTTGGATGACAGTACCAAAGGCCTCTTGGCAGAAGGTTGGCAACAAATGCAAGACCCAACCGATCCGAATAAACAAATCTTATTCAAGGATTACTCAGGGCAAATGAAAGACGCAGCCTTCCAAGACCCTTCTTTCACGCAAGATCATTATATCAATATCACAGGAGGTAACGACAAAGGTACATTCGCAGCCAGCTTAGGTTACTACAAAGAAGACGGTCTCATTAAGGGAACCAGCTACGAGCGTTTCTCCGGGACATTCAATGGATCCTATAAGATATTTCCGATCTTGACAGTCAACGCTGGAACGACTTATACATGGTCTCGCCAGCCGGGTCTTTGGATCGGATCATATGAGTTCTTCTATCGCACAATGAGCCAACGCCCTACATGGAACCCATACATGGAAGACGGATCTCCCGCTTCAGGCTTCGGCACGGGTGATGGAAACCCTCTTTACTACAAAGATAAATTAACGAATACGAATGAAACCCGCCGCTCTACCTATAATATCGGTTTTGATCTAGAGATCATCCCGAAGAAATTAATCTTGAAAGAGAATAGCGCCCTATACCACGTAGACGATCAAACAGATAAGTTCGAGAAATCTTACCAACAACAAAACGCCACTAGCCCGAATCTTACCCGTAAGGCTGAGGCCAAATATATAAAGCAGAACCAACAGCAACATAGTGTTACTTTGACGTACACAGACACATTCAAAGAAAAACACAATCTGGAGGCAATGCTTGGTGGCGAGTATTTCAATTGGCATCAATATACGCTGAACGCAAGGACCGAAAATTCTCCGTCGGATGACATCCCTACTTTGAACGCTGGTAGTAATCGTACCTATACCTATAGCTACAAGGAAGGCTATCGTATCCTTTCTGGCTTTGCCCGTGTAAACTATAACTACAATTACAAATACCTATTATCGGTCGTAGCTCGTTATGACGGAATCTCCAAGTTGAGCGATAACCGTTGGGGCTTCTTCCCGGGTATCTCCGCTGGTTGGAATATCATGGAAGAGGAGTTCTTTAAGGAATCGAAGTTGGTAGATGTGATCTCTAACCTGAAGCCTCGTATCAGCTACGGCGTGAACGGTAACGTAAACGGATTAGGATACTACGACGTATATGGCAGCTATGGGCAGAAAGACGCGAACGGATCGATCATAACAAACTATGATGGCTCTGTAGGTTTCTATAATGACAAATTGGTAAACGGTGGATTACGTTGGGAGCAAAGTAAATCTTTCGAAGTAGGTTTGGATATAGGATTCTTCAACAATCGCCTGAGCTTTATCCTAGACTATTATAATCGTACGACTTCCGATTTGTTGACAGATTTGGATTTACCCAATTACACTGGTTTCAACAGCATCAAAACCAACTTGGGAACTTTACGTAACCAAGGTTTCGAGATGGAAGTAAAAGCGAATATCCTAAACAACGTAAACGGATTCAGTTGGGATGTATCAGCAAACTTATCTACGGTAGCGAACAAGATTGTCAAGCTTCCGGCCAATGGGAACGAAAATAACCGCCAAGGAGGTTACCAAGTATACGACCCGCAAAAGGGTGAAGTCGTATGGGTTGGCGGAAAACAAGAAGGTGGTAAGCTGGGTGATTTATTTGCCTTCAAGCAAGATCATATCTTCAAGGATTGGGATGACGTGAAAGCGAATGCCAATAACCGCTACGACGCAATTGGAGAATTGTATGGCCCCGCCGCATGGGAAGCTTTAAAGGATAAGGCAGGTAAGCAACCGATCGAGCCGGGTGACGTTTGTTGGGCCGACTTGAACAATGATGGCGTAATCAACAATCTAGACCGCGTGAAAGTAGGTAATCTTTTCCCGACAGTAACCGGTGGTTTCTCCACGACATTAGGCTATAAAGATTTCTCTTTATACGCTCGTTTTGATTATGCGTTAGGGCATACGCTGTATAACGACTTAGCCGCACGTTCACTTGGACAATATCAAGGTTCGTTTAACATCATCGATATGGTGAAAGACAGTTGGTCGGAGACAAACCAGAATACGGATATACCTAAGTTCTACTATGCCGATCAGTTGAGCAAGAAGAATATTACTCGCTCCAACAATGGTTTGACAGCAGTTGACAACAACAGCTCCCGCTTCTACGAAAAGGGTGATTATCTAGCTTTACGTGAAATCACATTGACTTGGAACCTACCGAAGAAATGGATTAACAAAGCCTTGATGAGCAATGCCTCTGTTTATGTAACCGGACAAAACTTGTTCTACATCACAGGATATACCGGTGTATCTCCGGAACCGGCGGTAGATACTACCTATGGTCAAGGTCTTGATAACGGTAGATACCCAACTCCTAAAACGGTTCTTCTTGGTTTATCCGTAACATTTTAGTCAAACCCATTAAAAAAGACAGACATTTATGAAAAAGATAATTATAGCCATGATGGCAGCAGTCTCATTACTGAATTTCAGCGGATGCGACTCCTTGGACATGGAACCCGTAAGTAGTATTTCCGACGCAAACTATTGGAAATCCCCGGACCAGTTTAAGGCATTCAACATAGGTTTACACGGATTGCTCCGTTCACAATCCAGTTATAACATATTCGTATTGGGCGAACCTCGCTCGGACATCTACGGAGATCAGCCGTTCGGAGGCGAGGCTACCCAAGGCGTAGAGCGTTTCTCATACAATACGATCAACGCAGAGTTTACAGGAATCAGCAACTTCGCTAATTTTTATACGACACTGAACCAAATCAACTTGATGATCCGTAGAACGAACGAGACCGATTTATTAGGCGAGGCCGAAAAGAACTATTACTTAGGGCAGGCTTACGGTTTACGCGCCTATATCTATTTCCATTTGTTACGCTCTTGGGGAGACGTTATCATTACTACGGAGCCAACCTTAGGTAGCGAATTGGACATCTCTCACCTTGATAAGGCCGCTTCTCCAGCGAGTGAGGTGATGGATCTGATCAAGAAGGATATCGATGCCTCGGAAAAAGCTTTTGGCGGAGATTATTCTTATAAACAAGGAAAGTGTTATTGGTCTAAACCCGCTACCTTGATGCTGAAAGGTGAGGTTTATCTATGGAGCGGACGCCAGATGGGTGGCGGCACGGGCGATTATACCGTAGCCAAGACAGCCTTGCAAGATCTTCAACAAAACGGCAACTTAAAGCTGCAAGAGAAATTCACGGACGTTTTCTCTTTCAACAATAAGGAGAACAGCGAGATGATCTTCGCACTCCATAGTGGTAAGGAGGATGATTTCATGATGTGGAGAGACTATAACTGGCGTAACAATATGGTACCTCAACGTGAGTACATGGCAGGCTACTGTGACGAGACAGGAACTCCATTCCTTGAAATACCGGGATACAACCTACAAGGCTTAATGCGCTACCAAGTAAAGAAAGATCATTACCTAAAATCATTCCGCGAAGGTGATACCCGCTTGAAAGGTACCTTGAAGGCCGTTTATAAAAAGCACGAAGACGGCACCTTGGAGTATATCGCACCAATCCAATACAAGTTCCAAGGAACCACCTTGGAAGGTAGTAACGAGAGAAGTTGGTACGATGATTATCCTATCTATCGCTATGCGGATGCCTTGCTATTATTAGCCGAGGCTAAGGCCTTGCTCGGAGAAGATCCTTCTACAGAGATCAACGCCGTTCGCGAGCGTGCTTACGGTTCCGAATATTTTAACGCACATAAGAACGAGGTGGCTTATCCGAATGACAAAGGAAGTTTCTATAACGATAACCCGTTTGAGGCGGGCGACGAGAATGTGATGGAAGCTATCCTTAAAGAGAGACTTCGCGAGTTCTTCTTTGAGGGTAAACGTTGGTACGACTTGAGACGCTTCGGTAAGGATTATGTATTAAAATATACCACAGCACAAGAATCACGTTTATTATGGCCGATCAATGAAGGGGCATTGACAAACAACCCCGCATTGAAACAGACTCCCGGATACTAATCGTACATAGGTTTAAGGCGATTGGATATAACTAGGTTTTTGGCACGAATTCCAAAGGGGCTTTGTTCATATGAATGAATATCGCTACCTTTGGAATTCACATATCTATTAATTTCAACCTACAAACAAAAAACATCATGAAAAAAACTTTCCTGTATTTCTGCCTTCTTTTCATCGTACAAACGGCTTTTGCGGCAGACAGTCTTTATGTGCGAGAGCAACAAATCCCCATCTTGATAGACCGGATCGACAATGTACTTTACGAGATGCGGATACCGGCCCAAAAAGGGGATGTATTAAACGAGATCACGATACAGATCGGAGACAATGTCGACCTGTCGGACATCCAAGCGATACGTCTATTTTATAGCGGAGTGGAAGCTCCATCCCGCAAAGGGGAACATTTCAGTCCCGTTACGTACATATCCAGCCATATACCGGGAAATACCCGTAAGGCTCTTGAATCTTATTCCGTACGGCAAGATGAGGTTAGCGCCCCCTTGTCGCGCACGGTAAAACTAACCTCTAAGCAACCGATGCTTAAAGGCATCAACTATTTCTGGGTAAGTATCCAGATGAAGCCAGAGACTTCCTTATTGGCAAAAGTAGCGACCACGATGCCTAACGCACAGATCAACAACAAACCGATCGACATCACTTGGAAAGGAAAGGTGGACGAACGCCATGTAGGTATCGGCGTACGCCAAGCCGGGGATGACGGATCGGCGGCCTTCCGCATCCCGGGATTAGTGACGACGAATAACGGAACATTACTTGGAGTCTACGATATTCGCTATAATAGCAGCGTGGACCTGCAAGAGAAAATCGATATCGGAGTAAGCCGCAGTACCGATAAGGGACAAACTTGGGAACCGATGCGAGTAGCCATGACTTTCAAACAAACGGATGGCCTGCCCCACGGACAAAACGGCGTGGGAGACCCATCGATCTTGGTAGACGAAAAGACCAATACGATCTGGGTAGTAGCCGCGTGGACGCATGGTATGGGTAACGAACGGGCTTGGTGGAACTCCATGCCGGGAATGACACCGGACGAGACCGCCCAACTTATGCTCGTGAAAAGTGAGGACGATGGTAAGACGTGGAGCGAACCGATCAATATCACCTCCCAAGTAAAAGACCCGTCTTGGTATTTCCTATTGCAAGGCCCGGGACGAGGCATCACGATGCAAGACGGTACCTTGGTCTTCCCGATCCAGTTTATCGACGCTACCCGTGTGCCCAACGCCGGCATTATGTATAGCAAAGACCGCGGGAAAACATGGCACCTGCATAACTTAGCCCGCACGAATACCACAGAGGCGCAAGTTGCCGAGGTAGAGCCGGGCGTATTGATGTTAAATATGCGTGATAACCGGGGCGGTAGCCGTGCCGTGGCCACCACAAAGGATTTAGGCAAGACATGGACAGAGCATCCTTCCAGCCGTAGCGCCTTACAGGAATCCGTTTGTATGGCCAGCTTGATCAAGGTAAACGCCAAGGATAACATCACCGGCAAGGACCTTCTACTCTTCTCCAATCCGAACACGACGAAAGGGCGTAATCATATCACGATCAAGGCGAGTCTGGACGGTGGACTTACTTGGCCCACGGAGCATCAAGTCTTATTAGACGAGGCCGAGGGGTGGGGATATTCCTGTCTTTCGATGATCGATAAGGAAACGGTAGGAATCTTCTACGAGTCAAGCGTAGCACATATGACCTTCCAAGCTATCAAATTACAGGATATCATTCATCAATAATCTAAGTATATGCGATATATACTGCATTTTGCAATTGTTTTAAGTTTCTTGTATTCCGGGCCTCTGATGGCCCGGAATCCTGTTTTATTGCCCTTGCCCCAAAAATACGTCCGGACAAACGCTTCGTTCCATCCGAAGGAAATCGCAGTTTCTTCCGAAGGGAAACTCCGTTCCATCCTAATGGAATTCTTGGAGGAGCTGCCGGTAAGCGTCCAACCGGACAGCCGATACAAGATAGAGGTTTCCTTGACAAATTGGACGGAATCCCCCTCAACTCCGAGGAGGCTTATCAACTAAGCGTCTCTTCCCGGGGGATAACCATCCGGGCGGTATCCGAGCAAGGAGCTTATTGGGCGATACAAACCTTGCGCCAACTGACCGAGCGGCAAGGGAAGCGATATTCCATCCAAGGTTGCGAGATCACCGACTGGCCTGCTTTCCGCATACGAGGATTCATGCAAGACGTAGGGCGGAGCTATATCTCCATGGAAGAACTGAAACGGGAGATCGAGGTACTTTCCCGCTACAAGATGAACGTATTTCATTGGCATCTCACGGAGAACCAAGCTTGGCGTCTGGAGAGCAAGATCTTTCCGATGCTGAACGACAGCTGCAATATGAGCCGTATGCCCGGAAAATATTACACGATCGAGGAGGCAAAGGAGCTGGTTCGCTTTTGTAAAGAACATAACGTACTACTCATCCCGGAGGTAGATATGCCGGGACATAGCGCCGCTTTCATACGGGCCTTCCGTCATGATATGCAGAGCAAGGAGGGTATGGCGATCTTAAAACTATTGATGGATGAGGTTTGCGAGGTATTCGAGGAGGTTCCTTACTTACATATCGGTACGGACGAGGTAAAGTTTACCAATCCGAAGTTCGTACCCGAGATGGTCGCTTATATCCGTGCGAAAGGGAAACAAGTGATCTCTTGGAACCCGGGATGGAAGTACAAACCGGGTGAGATCGACATGGAGCAAATGTGGAGTTACCGGGGAAAAGCGCGACCGGGCATTCCTGCGATCGACTCCCGTTTCCATTATATCAACCATTTTGATACGTTCGCCGACTTGATCGGCTTATACAAAAGCCGTATTTACAATGAACCGCAAGGAAGCCATGATTTGGCGGGTACGATCCTTGCCGTATGGCACGACCGGGTCGTACAGCCGGAGGACAAATTGATCCGGGAGAATAATTTGTATCCGAATCTATTAGCGATCGCCGAACGTTCTTGGTTGGGCGGCGGCTATCAATATTTCGATAAGAACGGAACGATGCTGCCTATCGATCCCGATAACGAGGAACATAAGGCATTTGTCGATTTTGAGCGGCGGATGTTATGGCATAAAGAACATCATTTCCAAGGATACCCGTTCGCCTACGTCAAGCAAACCAACGTGAGATGGCGTATCACCGACCCTTTCCCGAATGATGGGGAACTGACCCGTTCTTTCCCTCCGGAAAAGTCGCTTCAAGCGCAATATACCTATGAAGGGAAAAATTACGGTACGCACGACGCCATCGGTGCCGGTATCTACCTGCGCCATGTCTGGGGACCGCAGGTTCCCGGTGCCTATAAAGACCCGCAACCGAACCATACCGCTTACGCATGGACTTGGATCTATTCGCCCAAGGCGCAAGAGGTAGGTACGTGGATCGAATTTCAAAATTATAGCCGTTCTGAAATGGATCTACCTCCAATGCAAGGAAAATGGGATTATAAAGAAAGCCGTATCTGGGTAAATGATCAAGAGATAACGCCCCCCGTATGGACCGCTACCCACCGGGAGAAGTCCAATGAGATCCCACTGGGGAACGAGAACTGCGTAAGCCGTAAACCAACCCCGGTCCATCTGGAAAAAGGCTGGAACAAGGTGTTCATGAAGCTTCCGGTCGGTACGTTCAATACCCCCGAGGTCCGTCTGGTGAAATGGATGTTTACGTTCGTTTGCGTCACCCCGGATGGAGAG
>ERZ791574.1590-NODE-1590-length-11367-cov-2.033416_pt1 | contig 11367 bp, 9 predicted proteins | sample MGYA00433098_ERZ791574 | MGnify/ENA primary metagenome ERZ791574 (study PRJEB30046, sample SAMN00791933) | human gut metagenome | study: EMG produced TPA metagenomics assembly of the A metagenome-wide association study of gut microbiota in type 2... | reverse complement strand
GGCTATATTCTGCCGCAGCTCCCGATTGGCTTCTTTTAGTTGAAAGTCCAGATTCTTATTGACGATCTCCAGTCGCTGGCATTCAAAGTTCACATCTTCCAGCGCAGCCATCAAGCGAGAGATCTCCGCTTGCAGGCGCTCTAAATCCGTTTGCACCGGACACTCCCCCTCTCTTTAGGGACAAACAGGAGGCGAAAAACCGCCTCCTGCAATGATCTGTTACATATCAATATCGGTGTCGATCTCAAAGTAGCGAGAGCCGAACCAATGCTCCTTAATGGAGTAGGATTTCTCCAGCGCCTTGGTATCTGCGTCACCGTCAGAAGAAGCCATGGCCTGCTGGGCGGTGTACTTCCATGCGGGCATATTTGTCTGCTTCACGAAGTACATAATATGATAGCCGTAGTCCGTCTGTACAATGGCCACATCGCCGCTCTTACGGCTGCTGTCAAAGCACCAGTTGCCAAAGGAATTCACCATCTGACCGGGATATACATTCTCGTACAGGCCGCCGTCTTTGGCGTTGTTGTCCGCAGAATTGTCCTTCGCCAGCTGGGCAAAGGCGTCCTCGGTCTTCTTGCCGCTGTTATACTGGGCCAGAATCTTCTCGGCCTTCTTCTTGGCGTCATTCCACTGCTTGGTTGTCGCCTGAGCGGCGGAAGTGTTTTTACTATTCGTCTCCGGCTTAATGAGAATATGGCGTACATTAACGGTCTTGGTCTCAGACAGAGCCACCGGGCGCAGAACATACACCACAGAGGTGCTGTACTGCTTTACATCACCGGCCTTGCGGTCCTTGCTGTACAGCCAGTCCAAGCCGGGATACTTGGTGCTATCCTTGCTGTCCGCAGTTGCAATGGCCATCTGCTGGTTCTTCAAGGTGGTCTTGGTCACATCCAGCTGGGTGGAGTAACCGGCAGCCTTATAGGCTTTCTTGTAGAAATCGGAGGAGGCATACGCGCTGCACAAAGCAGTGAAGTTGGAGCCGTCGCTCTTCAACGCCTTGGCAAAAGCCTTGGCATCATCCTCGGTGTCGCACTCAAAAGCACGAATGCTTACGCTCACCAAGTTGTCCCGATTTTCTTTAAGATATTTATTATAATCGTCCTCTGAGTAGGTCTTGCTGGCCTTTTTGTCGGACAGATCGCTCTTATAATTCTGGGCAATGTAGGCGATCTTGGCCTCCTGGCGGAAAGTCTTTTCCGTTACGCCGCGGCCCATGGCCTTTACAAGATATGCGCTTAAGGTATAACCGTACTTATGCGCCTGCTCCTTGTACTGCTTCATGGTATCATCGATGTCGCTCTGCTGCTCATCAGTGATTTCCGGCTCTTTGCCGCCGTTGGCCTTTACAGCCTCCAGGTAGTACATATAATTGGACTTGATGGTCTCCAGCACTTCGTCATGCAAATATTGCAGCCAAGTGACTTCCTTATCGTCGTCATTCTTGGTGGTCTGCTTGGACAGGGGCTTGTCAAAGTCCACATCCAGGTGGTACCGGCTCTGCTGGCTCTGCATATTGTTGTAAGTCGTAGCAAAGTAGTAGTTGTATGTACTTACTTTAATATTGGCCTTTTGGTCCTTGCCGTCGGTAACGGTCAGCGCCGTCACCGTCTGGGCCGGCCAGCCCAGGTAGCTGATAAAGCCCTTTCGCACGGTACCGGTGGCCACATAGGTCACCAGCAGCGCCACCACAACCACCACCGCAATCACAGAGGTTACGATCTTCTTGGTGCGCTTAGCCATCTGCAAGGCGGCCTTTTTGCTGCCCAGTACAGCCAGCTGGCTTTGCAGTGCCTTGAGCTTTTGCTGCTCTTTTTCTTTCTTCTCGGTGTCGCTCTCTGCGGCAACGGCGGCCTTGGCAGCCTCGATTTCCTTTAAGAGCTTTTCCTTCTTGGCAGCCAACTTAGCTGCGTTCTTTTCTGCCTTTTTCGCAGCGGCCTGCTTTTTCTTCTCTGCCTTTTTGTTGTCGGCGTCGGAAGAAAGGGTCTTGCCGCCGGTCAAAAGATCGTCGTCCAGTTCTTTTTTGTCTTTTGCCATTTGTCAATCATCCTTAATTCGTTAGAATTTACTAAAAACAATGCAAAGATATTTTACACTACTTGCTAAAATATTACAAGGGTTTTTTGTTTTTTTCCAATAAAATATACAAAAAAGCAGGCGTTCTCCGGAGAGAGCGCCTGTTTCCTTTTGGTTTTGGAATTATTCGCCGGTGGTGCCGGAGGTAGCAGAGCTGCCGGCGGTGGTGGTCTTCTCCGGCTTAGCCTGGGTGGCCTTCTTCATCACCGTCTTGTGCTCCTTTACGGCACAGCCGTCGACCATCCGGGTCTCCCGGTCGGAGAGAATGTCCTTTTTACAGTTGTACTGGTACTGGGGGCATTTGTCAATGAAATACATAATGTGGTAGCCGTACTTGGACTTTACAATGGCCACATCGCCGTACTTGCGGCTGTCGTCCATAGCCCATTTCTCAAACTCGGCCACCATGGCGCCCTTTTTGGTGCCCTCAATCATACCGCCGAAAATGCCCTGACCGCCTGCGGAGGTGGAATTGGTATCGGCGCTGTTGTCCTCCGCCAGCATGGCAAAATCATACTCGGTCTTGTCCGTCTTGTTGTACTGTGCCAGCAGCTTTTCAGCCTTTTCCTTGGCAGCCGCCCACTCTTTTTTGGTGTACTTCTTCTTGGTGGAGGAGGTGCTGCTGTCCTTGCTGTCGTCCCCGGGGGTCACCAGCAGGTGCCGCACGGAGTACACGGTGGTCTCGTCCAACTTAGGTGTGCCGGTCTTGATAAACAGATAGATAAATTTGTTTTCCTCGTCGCAGTAATAAGTGGTGTCGCCCACCTTAGTGCTGTCGTTAAACAGCCACTGCGTGGTCTCCTTGCCATAGGAGGTATCCTTGGCGGTCATGGTGTTCTCCACATACTCGCTGAGTCCATCCACAGCCTTGGCCTCATTCTCAAAGTAGCCGCCGGCTACATACTGCTTGATCAGATCCGCACACACGGTGGGGATCATCTTTTTCATATCCTTTACGGAATGAATCTTGGTCAAGTACTCCTTTGCCTTTTTCACCGACGCTGCCTTGGTCTCTGCGCTGGTGGTGTCATAAGTCATCTCAATAAAGGCAAAGGCGCAGTTGTAATAATCCTTACTGTGCTCCTTATAGAACGCATTGTATTCCGCATCGCTGATGTTGGAACGGGTCAGCGTGTGGCGATAATAGTTCTCAGCAATATATGCCTGCTCCTGCACGGTCTCCAGCGTGGCAGCGGTGCAGTAATCGCCGAATTCTTTCTCAATATAATCGTCCAGGGACTGATTCGCCTCGGAGGCGCTGGACTTTAAGCTGTCCATCTGCTCCTTGATACTCTTCTTCTGATCCGCCGTCAGGGTAATACCCGCTGCCTGCCCGGCCTCATAATACGAGGTCACATACTGAATCTGATCCACGGTCTTGTCCTTGAACATTTGCAGCCATGTAATCTTCTCCCCATCGGAATTGGTCACATACTGCTTGCTGTAATCCTTGGTTGAGTCCAAGTCATAGTAGCCGTAATTGGCGTAGTTCAGGTAGTTCTGAACGATACGGGAATAATAGTAGTTGTATGCGCCCAGGGACACTTTTGTCTCACCCACCGTCAGAGCCGTGCCACCGGGATTGAGCATTTCGCCCTCTTTGCCGTTAGGCACGGTGTAGTAGCGTACACCTAACACTGCCAATACAGCCACCACGGCTGCAAACAGCAAACAAAACAGAGCGATCTTCAAAGGTGCCGTACGCACGGTGACCTGCTTTTCACCGCTGTTTGCCGCAGGCGCAGCAGGTACAGACTCTGCCGGACGAGGCTTCTCCGCCGACATCTGAATCTCAAACTGATCATCGGCCAGGAAATTGTCATCCAAAGTAGGCGCCTGAGCCTCAAATTCCCAATTATCGTTTTCCTCATAACGCACAGAGGGCTTGGTTGCTTCCGGCGGTGCCGTATCCTTCTGCGGCTCATCACCGGACCATTTTTTCTCGTCGTCCATAGAACAATGCTCCTTTGTTTCAATGTCTTATCAATTATACTATACTTAGACTGTGGTTGCAACCTTTCTTTGCCGATGAAGGTGTAAACAATCTGTAAATCCCCCGCCCTTGCAAAATTCGCTGTCTTGTAGTAATATAGGGGCAGAAAACGCCAAGAAAAGTGCAGCCCCCTGCACGGAGAGTGTATATGAAAGAAAAACTTGCCGCGCTGAAAATTGAATATCGCACCAACCCGGGCTGGTGTTGGCTCCTTGCCATCCTGTTTCGTCTTCCCCTGATGCCGGAGTATGTAAGTCCCTTTATTCTGTTTGCGGGCTTTATCGTCTTTAAGGTGCAATGGAGCCGGGAGGGAAGAAAGGCCAAGGTGGGCACCATCGGCAAAATGATGATGCTGTTTATGGGCTATGCCCTTCTCAGCACCCTGTGGTCCCCCACGTCATTTTCCACTTTTTCCACCGCTGCGCTGTGGTGGGGTATGTTTCTGCTCCAGGTGATGATCTACAACTTGGCCCGCAGCCGGGACAAGATTGATGCGCTGCTGCAAACCTGCACCGCCAGCGCCTGCGTCAACGGCGTGATCGGCACCTTGCAGATCTGCGGCTACACCCTGAACCGCTACGACTGTATTCCGGACGGCGCCGTGCTGGTAACCCCGCTGTACAAGGGACTGGACAAGTTCGTTTACACCCACCTGCCCTTTGCTATCAGCACCAAAACCTTTGACTCCCGAGCCAGCGGCACTTTTTCCAATCCCAATCTGCTGGCCACCCATATGGTGATCGCCTATCCCATTTCCATTTACCTGTTCTTAAACGCCAAAACAAAAAAGCAGAAAGTGCTGTGCTTTCTTGCCAATGTGCTGATCAGTGCCGGGCTCAGTTCCACTCTAACCCGCGCCGGCTGCGTGATTGCTTTGGCCGGCTGGGTCTTTATGTTCATTGTACTGTGCCGCCGGTACTGGAAGCAGATGCTCACCATCTTCCTGCCCACCATTGCAGTGATCGTGCCCTCCATTCTCACCCGGTACGGCATTATCTTCTCCTCCGGGGGCAACGGCGAGGCCAAGAAGTCCTCTGTGGCGCACTTTAATATTTGGGAAAGCCTGATTGATTATGTGCTCTCCCACACCCGGGCATTTTTCATCGGCACCGGCTTCGGCTGCGAGGAAACCGGCAACATTCTGAAGTATATGTATAATTTGGACAAACCCCACGCCCACAATTTTGTTATTGAATTTTGGGTAGAGCTTGGGGTAGTCGGTATTATTCTGCTGGGCATTCTCCTGATCTGGAGCGCCGGCAAACTGCTGGAAATCAACACCAACAATTCCAGAAAGCTGACCCTTGTGTTTTGCGTGTTCACCTCCCTGGTGCTGTACCTGGGTTTTGGGCTGTCGGACTTTATCTTCAACTCCCCCAAGCAGATGATCTTTTTGTTCCTGTTGCTGGGGCTGACCCAATCCATCAGCTACTGCTACGACAAAACCGTCATTACAGACGCCCGCACCCTGGAACGGGCCGCCCGCAAAGAGATCCGCAACACCTTAAACCAATAAGCAAGAGCCGTCTGCCTTGGGCAGACGGTTTTTCATTTTAATTTTTAGCAAAGGTATATTGCAAATCCCGTATGAAAGTGGTATGATTTGGGGCAGTATAGGTTTGTAATTCTACTAAATCTAAATTAAATGAGGAAAAAGAATGAACATTATTGTTGTTGGCTGTGGTAAGATCGGCTCCACCCTGGTGGAGAGCCTGTCCGCCGAGGGGCACGATGTGGTGGCGCTGGAAAAGGACGCCCACGTTCTGGAACAGATCACCAATATGTATGATGTGATGGGCGTCTGCGGCAACGGCGCCGACTGTGAGACCCTGGAGGAAGCAGCGGTAGACAAGGCGGAACTGGTGGTGGCTGCCACCGGCTCGGACGAGATGAATATGCTGTGCTGCTTTTTTGCCCGCAAAATGGGCGCCAAGCACACCATCGCCAGAGTGCGTAACCCGGAGTACAACGACCGTTCCCTTGGCTTTATGCGCCAGCAGCTGAACCTTTCTATGTCCATCAACCCGGAGCTGCTTACCGCACAGGAGCTGTTTAATATTCTCAAAGTGCCCTCTGCGGTGAAGATTGAATACTTCTCCGGGCGAAATTTTGAAATGGCAGAGTTGCGCCTGCGAGAGGACTCTATACTGGACGGCATTCGCCTGATCGACCTGCAAAAGAAGTACCATACCCGGGTGCTGATCTGTGCCGTGCGCCGGGGAGAACAGGCGTTTATCCCTGACGGCAACTTTATTCTCCGCGGGGGCGACAAAATCAGCTTGACCGCATCTCCCGCTGAAGTTCAAAAGCTGCTCAAGCGTTTGGGCGTGCTGCGCAAGCAGGCCAGAGATGTAATGATCCTGGGCGGCAGCCGCACAGCCTTTTACTTAGCAAAAATGCTCTCTAACACCGGCAACAATGTTAAGATCATCGACCAAAACCGGGCACGCTGCCGGGATCTGTGCGACGCCCTGCCAAACGCTGTGATCATTAACGGCGACGGCTCCCAGCAGGAGCTATTGTTGGAGGAGGGGCTGCGTTCTATGGACGCCTTTGTAGCGCTCACCGGCATTGACGAGGAAAACATTTTAATGTCTTTGTTTGCTGCGTCCCAGAATGTACCCAAGGTGATCTCCAAGGTCAACCGCAACGAACTGGGCGATATGGCGGAGAAACTGGGATTAGACTGCCTGGTGTCGCCTAAAGACATCACCTCCGATGTGGTGGTTCGCTATGCCCGCGCCCTGCGCAATTCCCAGGACAGTAATATGGAAACGATGTATAAAATTATGGACGGCAAGGCGGAGGCACTGGAGTTCAAAGTCTGCGGCAGCTCCGCCATAACCCAAACGGCGCTGAAAGACCTGGCATTAAAGCCAAACACCCTAATCGCCGGGATCATTCGTGGCAGAAAAACCATTATTCCCACCGGCGAGGACAAGATTATGCCCGGAGACAAAGTCGTAGTGCTGGCTGCCAATCGCCGCTTGCACGACCTGACGGATATTATTAAATAAAGATTAGAGGAACAGAAACCATGAACCGTAAAATGGTATTTTACATGATCGGTAAGATCGTTCTGGCGGAGGCAGCCATGCTGCTGTTGCCGCTGGTGGTGGCGCTCCTCTATAAAGAAACGCCGCTGCCCTTTCTCATCACCATCGGCATAGCCCTGGTACTGGGTATCGCCCTGTCGCTGATCTTTAAGCCGAAAGACCGGGTGATCTACGCCAAAGAGGGCTTTGTAATCGTGGCCTTTGCCTGGATTGCCCTGTCCCTGATCGGTTGTATTCCTTTTGTGCTCAGCGGCGCGCTGCCAAACTTTTTTGACGCTTTTTTTGAGACAGTCAGCGGCTTCACCACCACCGGCGCCTCGGTAATGACCGATGTGGAATCCATGCCCCACGGGGTGCTGATGTGGCGCAGCTTTACCCACTGGGTAGGCGGTATGGGTGTGCTGGTCTTTATTATGGCCATCATCCCCTCAGTTACGGACCGCTCCATTCACATCCTGCGCGCGGAAATGCCCGGTCCCATTGTGGGCAAGCTGGTACCCCGCGCCAAACAGACCGCGCGGATTCTCTATTTGATTTATGTTTTTCTCACCGCAGTGGAAGTCATCTTACTGGTATGCGGCAAAATGCCCCTGTTTGACGCACTGGTGCATTCCTTTGGCACCGCAGGCACCGGCGGCTTTGGCATTAAGGCAGACAGTATCGGCAGCTACTCCACCTATTGTCAGGTGGTCATTACCATATTTATGCTGGTGTTCGGCGTCAACTTTAACCTGTATTTTCTGGCGCTGTTGCGCAACTTTCGTTCCCTATTCAAAAGTCAGGAATTGTGGTGCTACCTGGGCATCTTCGGTGTGGCTACGGCACTGATCACCGCCAATATTTACAATCTGTACCACAGCGTGGGCAAGGCATTGCAGCTGTCCACCTTTCAAGTGGCATCTATCCTGACCACCACCGGCTTCTCTACGGCAGACTTCGACCTGTGGCCGGATCTGTCCCGTTCCATTTTATTCCTGCTGATGTTTGTGGGCGGCTGTGCCGGTTCTACTGCCGGCGGACTGAAGGTCTCCCGCGTAATGCTGCTGTTTAAACTCATACGCCGGGAACTGCGTCACATGCTGCACCCCCGCTCCGTAGGCGTGGTCAAATTAGAAGGCAAGCGGGTAGACAACGCGACCTTAAACGGCGTCAGTGCCTACTTTCCCATTTATTTTGCCTTCATCGCCGGGATCTTTCTAATCCTTTCGTTGGAGCCGAACTTTAATATAGAAAGCAACCTGTCCGCCACGGTGTCCTGCTTTAACAACATCGGTCCCGGCCTGGGGCTGGTGGGTCCGGTGCAAAGCTATACCGGATACTCGAACTTGTCCAAATTTGTCCTGTCCATGGCAATGCTGCTGGGGCGGTTGGAAATCTTCCCGCTTTGGTTTGCACTCTCCCCCTCCACCTGGTCCAAAAAATAAAAAGCGCAAGCAAAGACGCACAAGTCCGTAAAGACAGTCAATAGAAAAAACCCTCTTGATGTAAAATATGCACCAAGAGGGTTTTTATATTTTTTCCCGCTTTGCACACACTAAGAATATGGAATCGCAAAAAATGCAAGCGCTGCGTCTGTCCCTGGAGATCGGTGCAGCTATGATGGAAAGCGGTGGCGAAGTGCGCCGCACAGAAGATACAGTCACCCGGATCAATTATGCCGCCGGTGCCACAGATGCCCAGGTGTGGGCTGTGCCGGGCATACTCACCGCCACGGTGATCCTGGCGGACAACACCACCCACACCGGCACCAAGCGCTTGGGACCGGAGGAAATTGACCTGGCAGAGCTGGATCGACTCAATACCCTGTCCCGCCGCCTGTGCAGGGGCGAGACAGTAGACTGGACTGTCACCAAACGCCGGATATACAGCAGGCGCACCCGACTGCTATGCACCTTTTTGGCCACTGCCGCCTTTTGCATTTACTTTGGCGGCACTTGGGCAGAAGCGGTGCTATGCGGCGGATTTGGCATTTTAGTGTCCGGCTATCGACCGGCACTGCAATCCGGCTTTACCGCCGTGCTACTGGACGCCACGGTAGCCGGGCTACTGGCGTTTACGCCGCAGGCACTGGGACTGCCCCTACGGGGCGCCAACATACTCATTGGCACCATTATGTTGCTGGTGCCCGGGCTGACGGTGGGCAACGCGCTACGAGATATGATTGACGGTGATCTGCTGGCCGGACTGCTGCAACTGGCAGAGGCAGTGCTGTGTGCCCTGGCTATCGCCCTGGGCTGTGCCTTTGCCCTTTGGCTGCCGGGGAGCGTGGGGCGGTGAGAGAGATCCTCTCCGGTGCCCTTGGCACTTTCGCTTTTTCTGTTTTAATGCAGGTGCCGCGGCGACTGCTGTTCTTTACAACTTTTGGCGGTCTGCTGTCCGGCACTGTATATCGGTTTGCCGAAGAAAATGGCATGGGGGCTTTTGGCGCCACCCTATGGGGTATGCTGGCCGTTGCCCTATACGCAGAGCTGCTGGCACGGGTGCTGAAGACCCCGTCCACCGTACTGCTCTACCCCTCTACCGTGCCCCTGCTGCCCGGCAGCGCCATCTACTACGCCATGCAATACCTGTTGTGGGGCCAGCCGGATCAAGCCGTTGCTTATGCTGCACAAACCTTACAGATCGCCACGGGTATGGGGCTTGGCGCTGTGCTGGTGGCGGTGCCCATCCGCCTACTGCGCGCGCATCGAGAACAAAAATAATGCACCCTACCGGGATGGACCCCGGGCAAGGTGCATTTTTTATATTCTTTTTAATAATTTTAACTACTCATATTAATTTAGTTTTATTTTCGCGGCAAACGCCGGCGGCTCCCCCGCCGCATACAGGTGGGACAAATCGCCAAACTGCTGCACACGGAAAGTGGCAATTCCTTGCTCCCGCTCCTCGGTCACCACTGTGGTAACGGAGGTGGGCAGCGCCACAAAATTGTGCCAAAGGGGCATCGGCGATACAGAGAGCAGGTGGCTGAGCAGCATCGCCTCTACGCCAAAGTGGCAAAACAGAACAATGGTATCATGATTGCCGTCTACCACATCAAACACTCGACCGTTGTGCCGATAGCCGTGCTGCGCCAGCAGGGTGTCCAAATGGCGGCATACATAGCGATACTCTTTCTCCACATTTTTGCTTTGCATCAGCCGCGTGTTCAACCACGCATCGGCCGAATAGTAATTGTCCTCCCTGCACCAGTAAGAAGGCAGCCGATCCCAACAGCCCTCCACTTTCAGCCCCCGGCGCACCTTGCCGCGGAATTCTTGCAGCCAATCCAGAGTCTCCGCGCTGCGCCCCAATCGCTGCAAAGTGGGTCGTGCCGTGTCCTGCGCTCGGCCCAAAGGTGAACAGTAAAATGCCTTTACATCCAGTTTACACAGTCGCTCCGCCAACAGCTCTGCCTCCCGGAACCCCTTGGGGGTCAAAGAGTCCTTCTCATAGTCCGGATCGCCATGGCGCACAATTAAAATTCGCATATCGTCCCCGCCTTTCTTACGCCAGTATAACAGAATTGCAACCAAAATTCAAATGTGGTACAATATACCTATGAAGATTTTAATTGACGCTGACGGCTGCCCGGTGGTGGACCTAACCCTGCAAGCAGCAGCCGAACATGGGCTGGAAGCCATACTCTTTTGCGACACCAGCCATGAGTTTAAAGAGAAAAACGCCCGTGTCGTCACTGTGGATAAAGGCAGCGACAGCGCAGACTTTGCCCTAATTCGCCAGGTGAAGCCGGGAGACATAGTGGTGACCCAAGATTACGGACTGGCAGCCATGGTGCTGGCCAAGCGGGGCTATCCCATTACCCAAAACGGCAAGCGGCTCACCGATGCCAATATTGACACGCTACTGCTCACCCGCCACGCAGCCAAGAAAGCCCGGCGAGGCGGCTACCGGCTGAAAGGGCCGTCCAAGCGCACGGCAGAACAGGACAAAGACTTTCAAGCGGCACTCAGGAGGTTGATTGAAGATGCACATTCTCATTGCACCGGATAGCTACAAAGGCTCTCTGACCGCCCGCCAGGTGTGCGATATATTGGCGCAAGCGTTGCTGACCCACCGGGGGGTGACGGTAGCCACTCTGCCCCTGTCCGACGGAGGCGAGGGATTTGGCACCTGCTGCGTTGACGCCTGTAAGGGCGATATCCTTTACACAAATGCCGTTGACCTATATGGCAATACAATACAAGCACCCCTGTACACCTGGGGCAATACGGCGCTGATCGAGTGCGCCGCAACCTG
>ERZ791574.1588-NODE-1588-length-11385-cov-64.600265_pt1 | contig 11385 bp, 12 predicted proteins | sample MGYA00433098_ERZ791574 | MGnify/ENA primary metagenome ERZ791574 (study PRJEB30046, sample SAMN00791933) | human gut metagenome | study: EMG produced TPA metagenomics assembly of the A metagenome-wide association study of gut microbiota in type 2... | reverse complement strand
ACCCAGGGCGCTGCCCTGGGCTAGGAGCTTCTGCCCTTTCAGGGCGTGCTGCTTCTGGAGCTTTTTGGGCCGCCCGTACTTAAACCGCTTGCGAAACTTGGTTTAATCGATAAATCGCCTGGTGATGTCGCCGTAGTTCTCGATGCGGCGGTCGCGGAGGAATGGCCACCAGCGGCGCACATTCTCGCTGTGCTTCAGGTCTATATCTACCACCAGACTCTCTTCTTCCTGATCGCTGGCACGGTAGTAGAGCTCGCCCTGAGGACCGGCAATGAAACTGCTGCCCCAGAACTGGATGCCCTCGGTCTGACCGCTAGGATCAGGCTCGAAACCTACGCGGTTTACGGCAATGACCGGCAATCCGTTGGCTACGGCATGGCCTCGCATCACGGTAGTCCACGCCTCGCGCTGGCGCTGCTGCTCCTCCTCGGTATCATAGGTAGCGTAGCCGATGGCGGTAGGATAGATGAGCATTTCGGCTCCCTGCAGTGCCATCAGACGGGCTGCTTCGGGATACCACTGGTCCCAGCAAACCAGCACGCCGAGCTTGCCTACGGAAGTCTGGATAGGGTGGAAACCGAGGTCGCCCGGTGTGAAATAGAACTTCTCGTAATAGGCAGGATCATCGGGGATGTGCATCTTGCGGTATTTTCCGGCTATGCTTCCATCCTTCTCCATCACTACCGCTGTATTGTGGTAGAGGCCCGGAGCGCGGCGCTCGAAGAGGGAGGTGACGATGACGACGCCGAGATCCTTGGCAAGCTTGCCGTAGAAATCGGTTGAAGGGCCCGGAATAGGCTCTGCGAGGTCGAAGAGGTCAATATCCTCTACCTGACAGAAATAGAGGGAGTTATGAAGTTCCTGAAGCACGATGAGCTCTGCGCCGCGATGGGCGAGGTCGATGATGCCTTCTGCCAGGCGCTGCTTGTTGTTGGCGATATCTGCCGTGTTATGAAGTTGTAATAAACCGACTTTCATATTTAATTTTTAATGTTGAATGTTAAATGTTGATGTTGAGTCTCTGAGGGCTCCTTCAGGAAGCTGCATGGTGATGCAGTGGATGCTGCCATGCTGGCGGATGATGGTCTGCGAATCTACGCCGATGATTTCGCGGTCGGGGAAGGCGAGCTGAATCTGCTTGCGTGCCTCCTCGTCCTTTTCCGGCTGATTATAGGTTGGATAAATCACAGCCTTGTTGAGTATCAGGAAGTTGGCGTAGGTGGCTGGCAGTCGGTCTCCCTCGCTCTCAGGGTTGGTGGTGAGGCAGTTGCCCTCATCATAGATAGGGTCGGGCATCGGCAGTTTGAGCAGGCGGTATGGATATCCCTCCCAGGTAAAGAGGCTCTTGAGCTGCTTTTCCAGCGCCTGGAAGTCCTCATACTGCTCATCTTCCGGATTGTCGCAGCCTACATATAATAAGGTGTCGTGCGGAGCCACTCTCACGATGGTGTCGATGTGGCCGTCGGTATCATCGCCAATCAGATTACCGTGATCCAGCCAGACGACTCTCTTGAGCTGGAAGAAAGTCTGCAGCAGATGGTCGATGCTGTCGTGGTCGAGCGGCTGGTTGCGGTGAGGCGCCAGCAGGCACTGTGAGGTGGTGAAGAGCGTACCCTTTCCGTCGCTCTCGATGCTTCCTCCTTCGAGCACGAAGCCCTGGTGGTTCTCAATATCGGCATTGAAGGCTGCCTGATAGTATAGTTTCAGGGTGATGGCATTGTCCTTCTCCCATCTGAACTTTTCGCCCCATCCGTTGAACTTGAAGTCGAGTATGCGGTAAGGCACCATCCAGGTGTTCTGCTTTCTGCGCAGCACCATGGTGAGGGGTCCGTGGTCGCGCACCCAGGTATCATTACTTTCCACCTCGTAGAGCAGCACGCGGCTCATCTGCTCGGCAGAGAGCTTTTTCTTGAGCTGGTATCGGGTGGCGGGCACATCGGGTGTGGCCACAAGCAGCTGCTCGTAGCGCGTGATGATATCTGCCAGTTCGAGATAAGTATCTGTAATTTCAGGCAGATACGGCTTCCAGTCGGTGCCGGCATGTGGCCAGGTGAGCATGATGGCGCTCTGTGGCTCCCATTCGGCAGGGAGTGCGAAATCGCAAGGTAATGTAGATTGATGCATAAGCTATACCATTTTTATTATATGATGTTCTATACCAATTTATTATACTCTGTTCTTCATCGGGAACCTTTCCTTGGGGGCGGGCTCCGTTCTGCTTTTACGAAGTATGCATGCAAAATTAATAAAAAATCTACAACTATCGGCTGTTTTTATGAAATATTTTGCGCAAAAGCGAAACTTTATATTAAAAAAGTTTAAACGGAGGGCTGTATGGAGATAAAATCGGGGAAAAATGAGTAACTTTGCAGTCTAAAAAATAAAATATTGAATAGGAGCGTGAAAATTAAACAGGTAGTTGATGCCCTTGAACATTACGCGCCTCTGCCCTTGCAGGAAGGATATGATAATGCCGGCCTGCAAGTTGGATTGACAGAGGCGGTAGAAATGTCAGGGGCATTGTTGTGTCTTGACGTTACTGAAGCTGTGGTTGAAGAGGCAATCCAGAAAGGCTGTAACCTCATCGTGAGCCATCATCCGCTGATATTCCGCAAACTGGCGAGAATCTCGGACGAGAACTACGTGCAGCGTACCGTGCGCAAGGCGATTAAGAATGATATTACCATCGTGGCAATGCATACCAACATGGATGCGGCTGCGGGCGGCGTGAACTTCAAGATTGCCGAGAAAATGGGACTGGAAAACGTGCAGTTCTTTGCTGGCGAGAAGGAAGTGGACGGCGTGAAAGGTGGCGAGGGCGTCATCGGAGAGGTGGCTGAGGACATGGCTGCCGACGACTTGGTGCTGATGCTCAAGGAGCGGTTTGGCGTGGAGTGCGTGCAGTGCAACCAGTTGCTTCGCCGTCCTATCAGGAAGGTGGCGCTCTGTGGCGGATCGGGTGCTTTCTTGCTCGACGCAGCTATCAAGGCGGGTGCCGATGCCTTCATCACGGGCGAGATGAGCTACCACGAGTATTTCGGCCACGAGCAGGAGATTCAGATCTGCGTCATCGGCCACTATCAGAGTGAGCAGTTTACGGGCGAAATCTTCCGCAGCATCATCCAGGAGAATTTCCCTGATGCCAAATGCTGCATCTCGGAGATAAATACGAATCCGATTTTGTATTTATAACTTCAGTTTATAAGATGGCTGGAAGGGCGCAAGCCCAATTTTACATTTAACATTAAACATTTAACATTTAAATAAGGAATTATGGCAAAGAAAGATCCTACAGATTTGACAGTGGAAGAGAAATTGAAGGCTCTCTATCAGCTTCAGACCACCTTGTCTGCAATTGATGAAAAGCGTGCGTTGAGAGGTGAGTTGCCTCTCGAAGTTCAGGATTTGGAAGACGATATTGCGGGTCTCACCACCCGTATCGAGAAGATCCAGACCGATATTGAGCAGTTTGACCGCGCCATTGATCAGAAGCAGCACGAGATTGAGGATGCTCAAGCTAGCGTGGAGCGTTACAAGAAGCAGCTCGAAATGGTAAGCAACAACCGCGAGTATGATACTTTGAGCAAGGAAATCGAGTTCCAGGAGCTGGAAATCGAGCTTTGCAGCAAGAAGATTCGTGAGGCTCAGCAGATGATTAACGAGCGTCTGTACGACCTTCACAAGGCTGAGGACCAGAAGGCTGACCGCGAGAAGGGCTTGGTAATGAAGCGTTCTGAGCTTGAGTCTATCATGGCTGAGACCCGTGAGGAGGAGGAGAATTTGAAGGAGAAGGCATTTGAGCTCGAGAAGAAGATTGAGCCACGTTTGCTCCAGAGCTTCAAGCGCATCCGTAATGGTGCCCGCAACGGTTTGGGTATCGTTTACGTGCAGCGTGACGCATGTGGCGGTTGCTTCAACAAGATTCCACCTCAGCGCCAGCTCGACATCAAGATGCACAAGAAGATTATCCCTTGTGAGTATTGTGGCCGTATCCTCATCGACCCAGAATTGGCTGGTGTTAAGATTGAGGCTCCTAAGACTGATGAGAAGCCAAAGCGCAAGCGCTCTATCCGCAGAAGAAAGACTGAGGATGAGGATTAAAAGATACAATGAAGGCTCGCCAAAATTGCTTGGCGAGCCTTTATTTTTTTGTTTTCAAGCAGCTAGGGACAATCTGTCTTAACTCCTTTGTAATATCCTAATCTGAAATCTAGAGTCCTCGTGCCTTGTAGATGCGGTCTTTGGCGTCGTTGATTTCCTGGAATTTCTTCTCGGCTGCACGGCGCACATCTTCGCCCAGGGCTGCTACCTTGTCAGGATGATGCTTGAGCGCCATCTTGCGGTAAGCGGCCTTCACCTCATCGTTTGAGGCGTCAGAACTGATGCCCAGAACACGGTAGGCATCATCCAGGCTGCCGGTTGAAGAAGCCCCGCTCTCCAGGTTCAGCATCTGGTCTACATCCTCGGCAGAAAGCCCCATGTGGATGGCCATCTCCTTGAGCGCCTGAATCTCCTGAGGATTCACAACTCCATCGGCCTTGGCAATCATGACGAGGAAATTGAGCAACTGCAGGCGCTGCTCATACATCATGTTGGCACGTATCTGGTGGCAGCTGTCCTGTATCACCGAACGGTACTGCTGCATGCCCATCTGCTTCTGCTGCTCAAAGAGTTTGAGGAGGATTTCCTCGCCCTGCTGCTTGGCAGCCTCGCCGAAATTCTGACGCAGGAAGCGGCGCACCAGCTCCATCTCAGAATGCATAATCTTGCCATCTGCATTGATGATGTAGGAACTGAGCACCAGCAGCGAGAACATGAAGGAGTTTCGCTCTCCCTCATAGCTCTGCTGGCGGCCGTAGCTCTGGTTGCCGTAGCTCTGGTTGCCGCTGTAGGCATCGTAGGCGTTGTTGTAATGGTGGTCGCCGTCGCGGTTTACCGCATTCAGTCCGTGATCAAAGAGTGAACCGAGGGCATAACCTGCCAGGGCTCCCAGCGGACCGGCTGTGATGAAGCCGAGCACACCACCTATCCATTTACCTGCTGCCATCTTTTAGTTGTTGAAATAGTAGAGGAAAGAAGCGATGCCTGAGAGGGCTGGCTTGCGCTGACCTTCTATTTCGATGTCAAACTTGATGCTGGTCTTGCAGATGCCACGGATGTTCTGGATGTCGTGGAGAGTGGCTACCAGGCGCACGCGTGAACCGGTGATGACTGGCTGGCCGAACTTCATCTTGTCCATGCCGTAGTTTACGAGCATCTTGAGGTTGTTAACCTCGATAATCTGCTGCCAGAGGTATGGGAGTACAGAGAGGGTGAGGTAACCGTGAGCGATGGTGCTGTGGTAAGGGCTCTCTACCTTGGCGCGCTCTACGTCTACGTGAATCCACTGTGGGTCGAGTGTAGCGTCTGCGAACTTGTTGATACGGTCCTGGTCAATCTGCAACCAGTCTGATTCTCCTAACTTCTCACCGAGGTGAGATGCAAATTCCTCGTAGGAATTGATTACTAATTTTGCCATTTCTTATTTTTCTCTTTATTATAAATATTATTGTTTCCTATTTTCCGTCTTCAGCTTTCAACTGTTTTTTAACTATTAACTTTCAACTCAAATCAGTCTCTTCTGAAAATATCGCGGGTGTAAACCTTCTCTTCCACATCATCCAGGCATTTGTCATACCGGTTGGCGATGATGGCCTGGCTCTGCTGCTTGAAGGCATCCAGGTTGTTTACGATGCGGCTTCCGAAGAAGGTGGTTCCGTCTTTCAGCGTAGGTTCGTAGATGATGACCTGCGCGCCCTTTGCCTTGATGCGCTTCATCACACCCTGTATGCTGCTCTGGCGGAAGTTGTCGCTGTTGCTCTTCATCGTGAGGCGGTATACGCCGATGGTGCAAGGCTTCTCTTCCTCCTCGCTGAAGTTGTTCTGGTTGGCATAATCGTAGTAGCCGGCCATGTTCAGCACGCGGTCGGCGATAAAATCCTTGCGGGTGCGGTTGCTCTCTACGATGGCCTGAATCAGGTTTTCTGGCACATCGGCATAGTTGGCGAGCAGCTGCTTGGTATCTTTCGGCAGACAGTAGCCGCCGTATCCGAAGGAAGGGTTGTTGTAGAAGGTGCCGATGCGAGGGTCCAGACCCACACCGTCGATGATCGCCTTGGTGTCGAGGCCCTTCATTTCGGCGTAGGTATCCAGCTCGTTGAAGTAGCTCACGCGCAGGGCGAGGTAGGTGTTGGCGAAGAGTTTCACGGCTTCTGCCTCGGTAAGTCCCATGAACAGGGTTTCTATGTCTTGCTTGATGGCTCCCTCTTTCAGCAGTTCTGCAAAGGTGCGGGCTGCCTGATCCAGTCGCTCGTCACCGTTCGGTCTGCCCACGATGATGCGGCTCGGGTAGAGGTTGTCGTAGAGTGCCTTGCTCTCGCGCAGGAATTCGGGAGCGAAGATGATGTTCTTGCTGCCTGTTTTCTGGCGGATGCTTTCGGTGTAGCCTACCGGGATGGTGCTCTTGATGACCATGATGGCATCGGGATTCACCTGCATCACCAGGCGGATGACTTCTTCTACGTGCGAGGTGTCGAAGTAGTTTTTCACCGGATCATAGTTGGTTGGTGTGGCAATCACTACGAAGTCGGCATCCTTATAGGCTTCTTCTCCATCGGTTGTGGCTTTGAGGTTGAGTTCCTTTTCAGCCAGATATTTCTCTATGTATTCGTCCTGGATAGGCGAGCGGCGCGAGTTGATGAGCTCCACCTTTTCGGGTACCACATCTACTGCCACCACCTCATGATGCTGGCTCAGCAGGGTAGCGATGCTCAGGCCTACATATCCTGTTCCGGCTACGGCGATTTTTATCTTTTTATTCTCCATATCTTTCTGTTCTTTTAGGCAGTCTATACCTTAATATATATATATTAGTTGCAAAGATAGTATAAAAGGAGGAGAATACAAAATGAAAATGGGTTTTTTATTAAAAAATAACGCGAGAAAGGGGATGGGGAGAAAAGGAGCGCTCAAAAAGGGAGAGGAAAAGGAGTGCTCAAAAAGGGAGAGGAAAAGGAGTGCTCAAAAAAGGAGAGGAAAAGGAGGCAGAAAAAAGGCCTCCAAAATTCGCGAATTCTAAAACGGATGGCCGGTTGGGCGGAAATTCGCAAATTTTGAAGGCTGGGGAAGTTCTGTTTAAAAACTTCTGGACTGGCCCCCGATGCGCTCATAATGTCAATAAATCGGAATAATCGGGGATGGTCTCTAAAAATACATATTTTTTACTTTCATAATCCATCTTGCAGATGTAATGCTCCAGCCCGTTGCTCACCACCAGAAAGTCGACATGGAGCAGAAGATTGTAGACCGAAATCTGGTCGAACACTTTCTGCGTGATGGGGATGTGAGGGGCTTTGTACTCGATAATCATGCGGGGCTGCAACTCACGGGAGTAGAGCACACTGTCGGCGCGCAGCACCTTGTCGCCACATTTCAGCTGGATTTCGTTGGCGAGCAGCGAGGCAGGATACCCCTTGTGCTCGATGAGAAAATGAACGAAATGCTGGCGCACCCACTCTTCGGGAGTGAGCGTGATGAACTTCCGGCGCAGCACATCCAGTATCTGGGGATGCTGTTTTGAGCCCGAAATCTTGATGTCGAAAGATGGCAAATTTAAGCGAATCATTTTTTCTATACCTTATTATATATATGATGATGTTTCTTCCCCCGTCTTATGATAGGGTTTCTTTTGGTCTTTTAACCATACCTCTTTTTCAAAAACTACCTATTTTATATAGGCAGTTCAATTTATTTTTTGTAACTTTGCAGTCGAAGTGCAGCAGAAAACTGCACCTCAGAAAACTGCGAACCTGGAGGCGGAGCAAATGTTTGTCCGCACCCCCGAGTTTGCTGGGTGCAAAGTTACAAAAAATAATCCAATGGTAGAAAAGAAAAGTGCAATAAGTTACGAGTCTATCATGAAAGATCTGAAGGCTCGAAAGTATTCGCCCGTCTATGTTCTGATGGGCGAGGAACCCTTTTATATAGATAAGATCTGCGACTACATTTCTGAAAATGTGCTCCAGCCCGAGGAGCGTGACTTCAACCAGACGGTAGTTTTCGGAGCAGATGTTACGGGTGCGCAGGTGGCAGATTTGTGCAAGGGCTACCCGATGATGTCGGAGTATAGAGTGGTGGTTGTGAAAGAGGCTCAGAATTTGCGGAATTTGGAAGCACTCGAGAAGTACCTCGAAAATCCGGTAAAAACGACCATCCTTGTTTTCTGTCATAAAAACGGCAAGCTCGACAGCCGTAAAAAGTTTTCTGCCCTCGCTGCCAAGGTGGGTGTGGTTTTTGAGAGCAAGAAACTCTACGACCGAAATCTGCCGGGCTTCATCGAGACATATCTCAAGACCCGCAAGGCAACCATAGAACCCAAGGCTACCCAGATGGTGGCTGATCATGTGGGAGCAGATTTGCACCGACTCACTTCCGAGCTCGACAAACTGCTCATTTCTCTTCCTGAGAACGACCGGCGTGTTACTCCGGAGATTGTGGAGCGAGAAATAGGGGTGAGCAAAGACTTCAATGCCTTTGAGCTGAGAAGTGCCATCATCAGCCGCGATGTGTTCAAGGCAAATCAGATAATAAATTATTTTGACAACAATCCAAAGAGCGGTTCTCTCTTCACGCTTCTCCCGATGCTCTTTACTTATTTCCAAAACCTGATGATTGCTTATTATGCACCCAACAGGCAGAACGAAAATGAGCTCGCAAAATTCCTGGATTTGCGCTCAGCTTGGGCGGCGCGCGAATATATTACAGGAATGAGGAACTATACGGGCGTGAAAGTGATGGCGATTATTGAGAAGTTCAAGGAGGTAGATGCGAAGATAAAGGGACTGGATAATCCATCCACTCCGGTGGGTGAACTGATGAAAGAACTCATCTTTTTTATCCTTCACTGATGCTGAAGAGTGAGGTGGGGGAGAGTAGGCGAGCTCCTGCTGAGAGTTTTCTCTTGGCAGGAGCTCGTTTCCGTTTTCGGCCTTCTTTGCCGCCTGTTTCCAGAAAGCAGCCAACTAGCGTTTAGCATTATAAATTTGCCCAAAATAGGTGATTTTCGGCTCTTTTTGGGGCACTTACCTGGGCTCATTTTGGGCGATTTTGGGGCAAAAATGGGTGATTTAAGCGATTTTTTGAGCTAGATGCCCATTTTTCGGTTTCGCCTGAAAATAGACTTAACTTTATTGGTTATCAGTAACTTAGCTAAATTAACCATCTTCATTACTCGCGAATTTGCCCGTTTCCTTGCCGATGGGCTGGAATACGCTAGAAATGGAAAAATTTGCCATTTTCCATTGTTTAAAATCAGACGTTTGCATTTGTTAAGGTTTATGTTTCCTAAGTTTATATTTTTAAATTCATAAATCAAAATGGGTGATTTTGATTTATAAATATAAATACAAGAAAACTAAATACATGAATTTATGTTTTATGTTTATAAAAATAAAGATAAAATAGGGTGTTTATAGTTATGAATGAATAAATATTCATGCTGTATTTTGAATTTGTAAGTAGCGGAAACCCAGTTAGTTATGTATTTTAGTTGTTTTATAAACCATAGACTTTTACATAGGTGTGGTGGAAATATTGCATAAATCGCTCTATATGCCTTTATTTATGTGGTTTATGGTATGAATAATCAGTGATTTAGCCAAAATTTATAAAGAAAAGGTTCGTAATATATTTTGATTGATAGGTTTATATTTATAAAACTAAACCTAAAAACCGGATAGCGGAGTGAGTGTGATTTAAATTTATAAATAGAAACATAAAGTTTAAAAATCTAAATTTATTCAGAAATGTTTGGTTATTCTAAATTTTTGCTTTATCTTTGTAAAATCAACCGAAAAAGGGCCCAAAAGTGGCTTGTTCGGAAATAAAACATCGTATCAGTAGAAAAATGAACGCTAAAATTTTTAGAGCATGAAAGATAGAATCAGACAGCTGATGGAGGACCAGCACCTCACTCAGCAAAACTTCGCTCAGATGATCGGAATCTCGACCGCTACGCTGAGCAATATTTTCAACGGAAAGACCAATCCATCGCTCAGCATTGTGGATGGCATCCATAAGAGTTTTCCTCAGGTAAACGTTTATTGGGTACTCTACGGTACTCCTCCTATGTATCAGAACCAGGCTTCCCAGGGTGGCAGCGAAGAGGGTGCTGCTGATATGCATCAGTGCATTATGCAGGGAGCAGCCGATGGTGCTGAGGGGATGAAGTCGGGCAGTCAGCCTTCTGGAGCCGCCTCTGCCGAGCCTATGCTCGATTTTGGAGCCGAAGGAGCCGCAGCCTCCCCTACTTCTCCCTCGCTCTTTGACCAGCCTCAAATGCAAGGTGTAAATCGTACACCTAAAAATATCGCCCAAGCGGCGGTAAAATATGTAGACAAACCGCAAAGAAAGATTACCGAAATTCGTATTTTCTACGATGATCAGACCTGGGAAACCTTCGTTCCTAAAAAATAAGGGGCAGGGTGTTGAGATTCAAGTTTCGAAAGCTCAGTAAGAGAAAAAAATATCTCTTTTCTTTTCGTCAATTCGGATTTTTGATGTACCTTTGCATCGTAGAAACGTAGGTGGGCGTAACCGGAAGCTACGCGTACCTATTTTATAATATACGTACATTATATAATAAGCATATTAAAAATTAGCAATAAGATGAAAAAATATGTTCTCGACCTGAAGGTGGTTTCTGTAGAGGCGCTTAGCGATAAGCACGTTTTGATTAAGCTTACCGATGAGAAACCTTTGCCTGAAATCTTGCCTGGCCAATTCGTAGAAGTAAGAGTAGACCATTCGCCTACTACCATGCTTCGCCGTCCTATCTCCATCAATTTCGTGGATCGTGAAAATAATCAGCTCTGGTTGCTCGTAGCAATGGTGGGCGACGGTACCCGTCAGCTCGGACAGCTCAAGGAGGGCGATGTGCTCAACTGCATGCTGCCTCTCGGCAACGGCTTCACCATGCCTACCGAGAAGAGCCAGAAATATCTGCTCGTAGGTGGTGGCGTAGGTGTGGCTCCGCTCCTCTATTTCGGAAAACTCATCAAGGATTTCGGGGCTGAAGTTACCTTCCTTCTGGGTGCACGCAAGGCTACAGATCTGCTCGAACTGGATGAGTTTGCCAAGATTGGTAAGGTATGCATCACTACCGAGGATGGCTCGGCTGGCGAGGTAGGTTTCGTTACCAACCACTCTGTTCTGGAGAATGAGAAGTTTGATATGATTTCTACCTGCGGTCCTAAGCCGATGATGGTGAGCGTGGCTCGCTTTGCCAAGAAGGCTGGCGTGGAGTGTGAGGTTTCTCTCGAGAACAAGATGGCGTGTGGCGTGGGTGCC
>ERZ791574.1587-NODE-1587-length-11390-cov-3.025232_pt1 | contig 11390 bp, 7 predicted proteins | sample MGYA00433098_ERZ791574 | MGnify/ENA primary metagenome ERZ791574 (study PRJEB30046, sample SAMN00791933) | human gut metagenome | study: EMG produced TPA metagenomics assembly of the A metagenome-wide association study of gut microbiota in type 2... | reverse complement strand
TCACAACTCGCAGCGCAAGGACAAGCGCCTGTTTACGGCCGAGGGCGATGGCGAGAAGATTCAGGCTTTCCAGGCAAGCGACGAGCGCGACGAAGGTCGCTGGATTGCCGGCGAGATCGAAAAGCTGCATGCCAAGGGTACAAGCTACGACGATATCGCCGTGTTCTACCGCACCAACGCCCAGTCGCGTATCCTCGAAGATATGTTCCTGCGCGCGGGCGTGCCCTACAAGATCGTCGGCGGCACGCGATTCTTCGACCGCGCCGAGATTCGCGACGTCATGGCCTACCTCAAGATGATCGTGAACCCGGCCGACGAGATGAGCGTCAAGCGCGTCATCAACACGCCGCGCCGCGGCATCGGCTCCACCTCGATCCAAAAGATCGAGCAGCTGGCGCGCGACGGTGTGCCGCTGCAGCTCAATGCCGCGTGCCTGACAAAGCCGCTGCACCGCAAGCGCTATCTCACCTGGATCGAAGGCGGCTGCGTGCGCTATCTCGGCAGCGACATCCATATGCTCGGCAGCGGCTATCAGGATTGGGAGAAATGTGCAAGGCTGCTGGAAAAGAGAGTGCCATGAAACAAGATACTCTGACCGGTGCGGCCGACAAGCAGCCGCTGGTTTCCGTGATCATGCCCGCATACAATGCTGAGAAATACATCGGGGAAGCCATTGCTTCCGTGTGCGCCCAGACGTATGAAAACTGGAATCTGCTGATCCTCGATGACGGTTCTGCTGACCGCACAGTAGAGATCGCAGAGAGCTATGCACAACAGGATGCACGCATTCAGGTCTTGTGCAATCCGCAGAACATGGGTGTTGCACGCACAAGAAACCGAGGCTTTGATCTCGCGCAGGGGGAATGGATCGCGCTGCTTGACAGTGATGATAGGTGGCGTGCGCAGAAGCTGGAAAAACAGCTTGCCGTGGCGAGGAGTTCGGATGCGGATATTGTCTATTGTTCGTATGCGATGATAGATGAAAACGGCTGCCATTTGTCGGATTTCATCGTTCCGGAAACGACGTCCTATCATGCCATGCTCGAGGAAAGTGTGCTCAGCTGTTCCACTGTGCTGATTCGGCGGGATGCTTTACGTGACCATCGTTTTTGTGCGCAGTATTATCACGAGGACTATGCGCTCTGGCTGGAGCTGATGCGTTCCGGCTTCCGGACCTTGGCGAGTAGAGAAACTTTGGCGGACTACCGTGTTGCGAAGGGCTCTCGTTCGAGCGATAAGCTCAAATCTGCCAGATACCGTTGGCGGATCTACCGGGATGTTGAGCGGCTCTCGCTGCCACGATCCGCTTGCGCGTTTTTTTCTTACGCACTCCATGGCGTGCGTAAGCACGGGAGAATCTAACCATGGGAGAAGTGAAGGTTTTGACTGCGCATCAGACGCTCCTGCTGGAGATGCTCAAGGACTTTGACGCCGTGTGCCGTGAGCACCATATATCCTATCAGCTCTTCGCCGGAACGGCGTTGGGCGCCGTTCGTCACCACGGCTTCATCCCGTGGGACGATGATGTGGATGTGATCCTCATGCGCAGCGAATATGACCGCTTGCTTACGGAGGCGGCGGGGGACTTTGATCCTGAGCGCTACTATGTGCAGCGGGAAAACAGCGCGCACTGGCCCATGCAGTTTTCCAAGCTGCGCAGAAACCATACGGCCTGCATCGAAAAATATCATCCGAAAGACCCGCTTGTCCATCAGGGCGTCTACATAGACATTTTTCCGTGCGACAATCTTTCGGATCGGCCGCTGATGCGGCAGCTGCAATTTGCGGCGTCCAAGGCGATCATTGCAAAGGCACTCTATGCGCGCGGCTATGAGACGGACAGCGCGGCGAAAAAAGTGTTCATGCAGCTTTGCCGCCTGCTGCCGCGCCGGGCGTTGGAAACGCTCTGTATACGCAGAGGAGACGACCGGACCGCGCTGCTTCATTCGTTTCTGGCGGCCGGAAAACGGTATGAAAAAAATCTGCTCCCGCGTGAGTGGCTGACAGAGTCGGTCGAGCTCCCGTTTGAGGATGGCGTGTTTCCGGTCACGGCGCATTATGACGCGCTGCTGACGCAGCTGTACGGCAACTGGCGTGCGCTTCCGTCTCCGTCGGAGCGCAGGTGTAAGGAGCACGCGGCAATCATCGATCTCGAGCGCTCCTACACGCATTATCTTGCTGCACAGCAGGCAATGCGTATTGATGTCTACACGCGGAGCATCCGCTGACTGCCGGAGGAATGTATGGATAGAGTAGAGGTTGTCTGCGTCACCATGGGGCAGAAAGACTTAACGATCGCGGATAAAATGCACATTACCGGCGATGCCGTGTTTGGAAATCAGGCCGACGGATACCGCAAAGAGACACAGTTAAACGCTGGGCGCACGTTGCGCATGATCACCACGGACACGCGGGGCGTCGGCGTCAACCGCAACATTGCGCTGCTGCACGCTGCCGGAGATATCCTGCTTTTTGCCGACGATGATATCTGCTATGCCGACGGTTATGCCGATGGTGTGCGCCGCGCCTATGCGCAGCATCCGGATGCGGATATGATCCTTTTTTCCCTGGACATTACGCAGGGCGGGCGTGTGATCCGCCAGGTCAAAAACCGCGATGGTCGTCTGCGTTTTCATCGCGCTCTGCGGTATGGGACGTGCGTTTGCTCTATCCGCCGTGACAGCCAGCGCCGTGCGAACATTTGGTTTTCCACGATCTTCGGCGGTGGCACGAACTATGCCCACGGGGAGGACACGCTGTTTTTGTGTGACGCGTTTCGTCGAGGGCTTCGGGTGTATACGAGCAGCTTCTGTCTGGGTACCTGTGCCAAGGACGCGTCCACCTGTTTTCACGGCTTTGATGAAAAGTATTTTTACGATCAGGGCGTTTTGTATCGGGCGGCATTCGGTGCGGCTGCAGTGCCGCTGTGCCTGCGCTTTTGCCTGAAGCGGTACGGTGCATACCGGGAAGAGATGACCTTTTCCCAAGCTTTGCGGGCAATGCGCCGGGGTACCAGGGAAACGCCAAGAGAAAGAAACCCATAACGTTTCTGATGTTTTGGTGCGATCGATTCAAATGCAAAGGGGGGGAAACCGTTTGAAACAAGAAAATCAACCGGTCAAAAAAGCATCTGGTGGTGGTGTAAAACCGCTGCCGATCGTGATCACAGTGATCGCTGTGATCGCGCTTGCCGTTCTCGTTGTGGTGCTGGTTCGCGGCCATAAGCCTGCGGACACGCTCACACCGCTGCAGAGCGCAGAGCCAATACCCGTATCCGCGGATGCAAAGCTGTCCACTCCGGTCGGAGACCTTGTGCTGCCGCAGGAGTTGGCAGCGGTCTGCCGGATCGCGGATGTCTCTGCGGATGGGCAGTATGCCGTGCGCGTATCTGCACCGGTTGGAACGGATGACGTGCTGCTGTTTGAGCTGTCCGTTGGCGAAAACGGGAGCGGTTATGCTCTTGGCAGTGCACCGGATGCATCCGGTGCGCAGACGGCCATCTGGCTGGATATCCACGAGATCCCGAAAGACGCTGCGTGGACGGCGGACGAATACGCTCATATCAATGCACTGCAGAGTTTCGTCAATGATCTCATCGAGCAGATCAACCATCTGGAAGGCTTTCAGGGAGGTGCGGGATGACTATCCCAAAGTTAAAGCGCAGACTCGGTGCTTTGCTGTATCATACGGTTGCGAAGCACTTACCGCCTTCCTATAGCAGCTTAAAGCTTGGCCAGACGGCTTTACGCCGGTTTTGCGGAAGATGGATGCTGGCCGATTGTGGAAAACGGGTAAATATTGAGAAAAATGCTACCTTTTCTGCAAAAGTAACTCTTGGTGACGATTCCGGAATCGGCATCAATGCCAAAATTTATGGTACTTGTCACATTGGCCGCTGTGTGATGATGGGGACGGATGTCACGATTATCACAAGAAATCACTGTTTTGAGCGGACGGATGTTCCTATGGTGGAACAGGGGTTTGAAGCCGAGTTGCCTGTCTGTATCGGAGACGATGTTTGGATCGGAGACCGTGTTTTGATTTTGCCGGGCGTACACATCGGAAATGGCTGCATCATTGCGGCGGGCGCGGTCGTGACAAAGGATGTCCCGGACTATGCGATCGCTGCAGGAGTGCCTGCTCAGGTGATCCGTATGCGTAAGCAATGCGGCGTCGAGGTGCAATAGAAGAAATGAGGTGAGTACCATCGAAGTTTCCTTGTGGATCCTGCTCGGCATCGGGTTTGCCGGCAGCGCCGCATGGCTTGTTCTCATGCGGGATCGGCTAAACATGGCATGGTATGCGGCAATCCCTTTGGCAATTTTTCATACCGTTTTCGGCGTGCTGACGGTGAAGGTATTCGCCTTTCTTGAAACCGGATTTGACAAAGCCACCCTCGGCAACATGAGCCTGTTTGGCGGAGTGTTCTTTATGCCGGTGGCTTACTGGCTCGGTGCAAAGCTTTTCAAGCGGCCGATGAAAGAGACCTTTGATGTCTTTACGCCTTGCATGATCTTTACAGTCATGTGCGCCCGCATCAACTGCATCCTTTCCGGGTGCTGCACCGGCCTGATCATACCAGGAACGCAGCTGCGCTGTCCAACAAGGGAGCTGGAGCTGGTGTATTACATCGTGATGCTGATCCTGCTCATTCCCCGCGTGAAAAAGGATGAAAACCCCGGCACCTGTTACCCACTCTACATGGCAAGCTATGGTGCGTTCCGGTTTGTTATCGAGTTCTTTCGGACATCGAGCTCGGGGATGCTGTTTCATCTGTCCCATATCTGGGCCGCGCTTGCATTTGCGGCAGGACTCAGTGTTTACATAGAGGTCAATAATAGAAATCACAGAGTGAAGAAAGGAAAGAAGGTAGGAAGGAAATGAAAAATATGTATCGGCGCTTCCTTTCCCTTGTGCTGTGCATGTGCATGGTGTTCGTGTTGCTTCCCAACATCGCCATGCCTGCGTATGCGGCGAACAGCGGCACCGTTATCGGGCTGGCTGACGAGAGCATCGGCCTGAGCTTCTCCGGCACTGCGGATAACGCGTGGAGCGCCAGCAGCACGCAGATCATCGGTAAGGCTCGGTCTACGTCTGGGTCAGGCTGCGGCGGTGGCAGTAACTATCGTTCTACGCTGACCATCACCAACAAGAAGACCACAAAGGCGACGCTGTCCTTTGACTATACCGTCGTGGTAAGCGAAGGTACGATTCTGGTGAACAACACCACGACCACCGCAAACGGCAGCTTCAGCATGGAGCTTGCAGCCGGCGGCACCGTTGAGGTGGAGATCGAATCCGGCAGCACCAGCGCCGACACCCAGATCACCATGACCAACGTGAAGCTGGTGGCCGATGTGAGTGCCACCGTGACCTTCCAGCCCGCCGAAAATGGCTCCTATACCGTGGACGGGCGGAATATCACCGAGGTGTACACCCACACCCAGAGCTCCATGACCGCCTATCAGGTGGAGGCGACCCCGGCGGAGGGCTACCGCTTCAAGGGGTGGTACGATGTGGCCAGCGGAAAGTGCATCAGCACCGATGCCAAGACCGCTCTGAACTTTGACAGTGACCGTACCATCACGGCGCGGTTCGTCAGCAAGGAGCTGGCGCTCTTTGAGGCCGGCGGTCAGGTGTTTGACGACCTGAACGACGCGATCGCGGAGGCGCAGAAGAACCTGCCCGCTATCATCACACTCGCCGAGAGCGGTAAGATCACGGGGAACTATACCATCCCCAGCAAGGTCACCCTGCTGATCCCCTTCGACGAGGCCAAGACCTGCTATACCAGTACCCCGACAGCCATCACCTCTACCCCGGCCGCTAAGCCCTTCCGGACGCTGACCATGGCGGCGGGCAGCTCCCTCACCCTTGCAAACGGGGCGGCCATCAGCATCGGTGGCCAGTATTATGCCGCCTCCGGCGGTCAGCAGGGTCGCATCGTCGGGCCTTACGGCTACATCAAAATGGAGTCCGGCAGCGCCATCACCGTGCAGTCCGGCGCAAGCCTGTACGCATGGGGCTTCATCTCCGGCAGCGGCGCCGTCACCGTGGAGTCCGGCGGCTCTGTCTACGAATGGTACCAGATTCTGGACTTTCGCGGCGGCTCGGCATCTTCTGAAATGGGCAACAAGGTGTTCCCCTTTAGCCAGTACGCCGTGCAGAATGTGGAGGTACCCCTGACCCTGCACGCCGGCGCCAGCGAGACGGTGTATACTGCGGTATACGCCATGAGGAAGATCAACCCCACCTCCATTCCCTTTATCGGGGACAAAGGCATGTTCAAAATTGTCTCCGGCAGTCTGACCAAGGCGTATGACGGCGCCACCGATCGCATCATCTACACCATCAACGGTGAGGCAGAGCTCAACAGCCTGAACCTGAAGCTGGCAGGCATGAGCGTCAGCTCCAGCAGCTATGTTCTGCCGCTGACCAACAACATGACCATAAATCTGAACACCGGCAGCAAGCTGACTATCAACCAGACGGCGGCGCTGCTGCCCGGCGTGGAGACCACCATCACCAAGGACGCCGAGCTGGTGGTGTCCAGCGGCAAGAGCATCTACATCTATGACCGTGACGAGTGGGGCGGCTACTGCGGCGCCGGTGATGTACAGTACATGTCGGTAGTCGTTGCCCCCGGACGGACAGGTAAGCGTGCGCCTCTAGCGGATGTAAAGGTGGACGTCAACGGTACACTGACCGCCATCGGCGGCATCTATACCACCGCCAGCGGCGCGGACATCTGCTCCAGCGCCGGTACCGGCGCCTACAACCAGAAGGGTACCCCCGGAACGGAGACCAAGACGTATCAGTACACGCAGAAGGGCAGCGTGACGGCACATGAGATCCCCATCACACCCGCAAAGCTGCACAACGCCGACGGCACCTACTTTGAGACTGCGAAGGCTCAGACCGGCAATACCATCGACTATGTCCGAGGCACATGGGGCGGAAAGCCTTGCGCGCATGAGAGTAAGGAGCTTCGCGGCGCGAAGGATGCCACCTGCACCACGACCGGCTATACTGGCGACACCTACTGCAAGGATTGTAACGAAAAGATCGCAGACGGCAAGGTCATTCCCGCGCTTGGCCACGCTTGGGACAATGGTGTGATCACGACCGCTCCGACTTGTGAAAACGCCGGTGTCAAGACGTTTACCTGCACGCGCTGCAATGAGACAAAAACAGAGGCCATCAGCGCGACCGGCCACACGCCTGTTCAGATCCCCGAAAAACCGGCCACCTGCACCGAGCCCGGCCATAAGGCCGGCACGAAGTGCTCTGTTTGCGGTGCGATCCTCTCCGGCTTGGAAGAAATCCCTGCCAAGGGGCACGCCGTGGTCGTTGACCCGGCAGTCGAGCCGACCTGCACCGAGCCCGGTAAGACGGAGGGCAAGCACTGCTCCGTCTGCAATGCAGTCATCGTTGCGCAGGAAGTGATCCCCGCCAAGGGGCACACCGTGGTCGTTGACCCCGCAGTCGGGCCCACCTGCACCGAGCCCGGCAAGACGGAGGGCAAGCACTGCTCTGTCTGCAACGAGGTCATCGTTGCGCAGGAAATCATCCCTGCCATCGGCCACAAGGCGGTTATCCGTGATGCCAAAGATGCTACGCTCACAGAAGAAGGCTATACCGGTGATACTTACTGCAGTGTTTGCAATGAGCTTCTGAAAAAGGGCGAAGTCATTCCCAAATCCGGCGCTGTGATCACTTGGGTCGTTAATGGTACGCAAACCACTCAAGTGTATGAGAAGGGGAAAACACCGACCTTCCCGGGCACGCCCGAAAAACCCGAAACTGCGCGTTATCGCTATGTGTTTGCCGGTTGGGATCAGGAGATCGTTCCCGTTACTTCCGATGCGACATATACTGCGCAGTTTACCCAGGTTGGCAAAAACGGTCTGTGCGTCGAGGGAGCGGATACCTACTGGATCGCCAACGGCGAGAATGTTGCATTCCCCGGTCTGATCCGCATCAATGTCGGCAGCGAGGCACAGCCGCATTATCACTATTACTACTTTGGCGAAGACGGTAAGGCGGTAAAAAACGGCAACTATAAGGTGGACAAGAATAACGACCTGCCGCTGCCGGCTTACCAGTATTGCTTTGATGCCGATGGCGTCATCATTCATGATAAAGATACATCCAAAAACGGCATTTGCCCGGGCGATGGCTCGAAGTACTACTATGTCGACGGCGTAAAGGTTGGCGAAGGTCTGATTTGTGTTGGCGGCGCTTTCTACTATGCGCGCACATCCACCGGCGAGATCGTTCGTAACTGCGATTACTGGATTGCAAAGACGAATGGTTATCCGATCGAGGCGCGGACTTATCATTTCGATGCCGATGGCAAGATGGTGATCGACGGGTTCGTGGACATCAATGGCGGTACTTACTACTTTGTTAAGGGCGAGTGCGCAAAAGGCTTGACGAAGATCGGCGAGGACTACTACTTCTTCAACGCCGGCAGCGGCATGATGTACAAGGACGCAAATATGTGGGTGCCCGCCAACAGTTACGGCGTCGAGCCCGGAATGCATTACTTTGATGCAGAGGGCAGGATGACCGGCAAGTAAACAAACATGATCCGTGTGCGGGGCCTCAGACAGGCTGATCGGCCCCGCACATATTTTCGTATAACTGAAAAAGAGGAATGGTATGAGGTTTCCAAACAACGTGAGACAGTGTGACCATCGAGCAGGTGTGGAGGGGAACAGTGGAATTTAGTGTGATTGTTCCTGCCTATAATTCGATCCAATTTTTACACAGATGCATTTCTTCGGTGCGGGCACAGAGCGTAACCGACTGGGAGCTAATCGTTGTGGATGACGGTTCTACGGATGGCAGCGCGGCGCTTTTGGATGCTTACGCGAAAGAGGATCCGAGAATTCGAGTGATTCATCAGAAGAACAACGGTCAGTTTTTTGCCCGAAGAAGGGGCATCGACGCTGCGCAGGGTGACTATCTTGTTTTCCTGGACAGTGATGATGCGTGGATGCCTGACTGTCTGCAGACGCTTCATGCTGTGATCAAAAATCATGCGCCGGATATGATCCTCTACACAGGACGGGTGATCCGTGAGGGGCCTGGCGGCGCGCAGATGATCGGTCATGTTTTCGAGCATGAGCAATGGCTTGCCGTTTCGCAAATGAAAGAAATGCTCATTTCCGGGGATGAATTGAATTCGCTGTGGCTGAAGGCCTTTCGGCGGGAACTGTTTTTTGGTGACGATACAGATTATTCATCTCTTGCGGGGGTGCATTGCGGTGAGGATAAGGTGCAGCTATTTTACCCCTTGACACAGGCGGCAAATATCTTATATATTCCCAATTGCCTGTACAGCTATTATTACCGCGCAGACAGCACAGTACACAGCTTTGACGTGCGGGATATTTCAAGAAAGCTCTCCCAGGAAATGTTTTCCGTGCTTTCTCTCTACATGGAGCGGTGGGGTATGAACGACCGGAGCCATCAACAGCTGCTTGCGCTGTATCAGCTCAGGATGTATCTGAGCGTATACTTTGGCGTTCGCAAAAGCTGCGCGACGGCGCGTGAACGGCAGATACTCCGCAAGTACCCGTGGGGCGGGATCGAAAAACAGTGGCGTCCATACTACAGGGAGATTCGGTGTCGGCTCAGCGTTTGCGAGCGCATTAAGCTGCTTGCTGCAGCCTTGCGGTTGTGACGGCAGCGCCGGAAGTCGCGAACCGAGGAAGCGAAACATGAAACGAATTCTGATCGTAAATAACAATATGCATATCGGCGGTGTGCAAAAAGCGCTGCTGAACCTGCTGCAGACGCTGCATGCCGACTATGATATTACGCTGCTTTTGTTTTATCGCGGCGGCGTGCTGCTCAACGAAGTGCCTTCGGATGTCCGCGTGTGTGCTGCAGACGGTGCGTTTCGCTATTTTGGCATGACGAAAAACGATGTGTCGACGGTTCGTGACCGGCTGCTGCGCACGTTTTGGGCAGGCATGACGCGCGTGCTTGGAATGCCCATCAGCACACGGCTCGCCTGTTTGCTGCAAAAGCGCATACAGGGGTTTGATGCGGCGATCTCTTTTTTGCACAGCGGGGCTGCACATACGTTTTATGGCGGGTGCAATGCGTTTGTCCTCAACTGCGTGGATGCGGAAAAGAAGATCACATATCTTCACTGCGATTACGGAAGGATCCGCGCCGCTTCGACGTATAATGCCGATCTCTACCAGCGGTTTGACGAGATCGTGGCGTGCTCCGACGGCTGCAGGCGCGCGTTTTTGAATGCGCATCCGCAGCTTACAGGCAAAACGTGCGTTATTCCGAATTTTCAGAATGATGCGGCGATTGTTCGCTTGGCAAAAGCGCAGCCGGTCAATTTGGACCATGGACGGCTGAATGTTCTGACTGTCGCCAGATTCGGGCGCGAAAAGGGGATCCTGCGCGCGCTGCATGCAGTGGCCGCACTGGGGGCACAGCGCGGCGGGATGTGTTACTATCTCATCGGAGACGGTCTGGAGTATGCCGAGGCGCAAAAGGTCATAACAGAGCTGGGGCTTGACGATACAGTCGTTTTGCTTGGCGCGATGGAAAATCCATACGGCTATATGCGGGCGGCGGATGTGCTCCTGATCCCATCTTTTTCAGAGGCTGCACCGATGGTCATCCATGAGGCCGCCTTGCTTGGTACACCGATTTTAACGACCGAGACCTCATCGGCGGTCGAGATGGTGCAAGACACAGGCTTTGGCTGGGTGTGTCCGAATACGCAGGAAGGTATCACGCAGGGGCTGCGGCGACTGCTGGATGCACCGCAGATGCTGCGGACGCAGCGCGAGGCACTTGGTGGAGTCGCGTTTGATGTGACAGCGGCAAAACGTAAATTTTCGGAGTTGATCAACGGTTATGATGAAGACACAACTTGATCACGGCGGTGTTGTAAGGACGGGCATTGGCGGTGCCGGTACGCTGTTTGGCTGCCTTTTGATCGCGCTGCTGCTCTGCATTGTGCAGATCAGCGGGAGCAAGATGCTGATTGCTGCCTGCTTGGTTGCTTTTTTGGCCTTTCATTTTTGGTCATGTTTTCAAAATGACGCTATGTGCGTGCTGCTGTTTTTTCTCCCATGGAGTCCGCTTTTGCGGATGGACCGCAGCAGCATCTCGTTATTTACCATTGCCTTGCTTGTGACATGCTTGTATTATTGGCAGAGAGACGGTTTTCGCCTGTCGCTGTATCAGATCTTGGTGACGGCATTTCTCGCGGTCACGACGCTGATCGCGAAGGCGATCCAGTCAAACCCCATTCAGAATCATTATCTGTTCTTTTTCATGATGCTTCTGCTGTTTCCTTGCGTGGCAAAGGGGCTTCGCGGCGCAGCCAATTTTTCGAGACTGACATTGTT
>ERZ791574.1580-NODE-1580-length-11412-cov-2.405389_pt1 | contig 11412 bp, 9 predicted proteins | sample MGYA00433098_ERZ791574 | MGnify/ENA primary metagenome ERZ791574 (study PRJEB30046, sample SAMN00791933) | human gut metagenome | study: EMG produced TPA metagenomics assembly of the A metagenome-wide association study of gut microbiota in type 2... | reverse complement strand
GGCCATTGATAAAACGGTCTACGACTCCCTCTTCGCCGGGTACGCTCCGGTTATATACGGCAACCGTGAAACCTTTGCTCTCCATATTGAGCGCCAGGTTCTCGCCCATCACGGCAAGCCCGATCAATCCTATATTTGCTTTCATATTTCAGTTGTTTTTATGTTGAATTCTATTTAAGGAACATTCTTTTTAACCTAATTGTTCCCAATGAGCATCTATTTATTGCTTTGTTTTCTCTCTGGAAATCCGTCATTTCTCATAAACTTTAGATACATTTGAACTCACAAACCATCTGAAGCATTATAAGACGGATAAAATGAATAAAGCAATAATAGCCATCGACTCTTTTAAAGGCTGCCTGACCTCGGAAGAAGCCGGAAGTGCAGTAATGGAAGGTATCAAAACGATCTTTCCCGATTGCGAGACCTTGCTGTTTCCGATCGCCGACGGAGGCGAAGGAATGTTAGACATACTCACCTCCGCAACAAAAGGGAAATACCGGACCCTGCCGGCACACGGTCCTTTGATGGAGCTCGTGCAGGGACGGTACGGTATTTCGGGCGACGGGCAAACAGCTCTGATCGAGATGGCAGCCGTCAGCGGCTTGCCTTTGGTTCCCGAAGACAAAAGGAATCCGATGCTGACGACTACTTACGGGACGGGAGAACTGATTCTCGACGCCCTCGAACAAGGTTGCCGCCATTTTATCGTGGGCATAGGCGGCAGTGCCACCAACGATGCAGGGTTAGGTATGCTGCAAGCCTTAGGGTTCCGTTTCCTGGACAAGCGGGGAAATCTGTTGGGGACAGGAGGCAGGATCATGTCGCAGGTAGCCTCCATCGATACATCTGCCGTACATCCGGCTTTAAAGGAGGCCCGCTTCACGATTGCCTGCGATGTACGCAATCCCTTCTGCGGGTCTGACGGGGCGGCTTACGTATTCGCTTCGCAAAAGGGAGCCGATGCCAAGATGGTCAAAGAACTGGATACCGGTATGCAGGCACTTTCACGGGTTATCCTGTCGACTACTGGCAAAGACATTTCGGATATCCCCGGAGCTGGGGCAGCCGGAGGAATGGGCGGAGGTTTCCTTGCGTTCCTGAATGCCGAGTTGAAACCGGGTATCCGCCTGATGCTCGACGTGCTGGACTTCGGTAAGAGAATAACGGGAGCCGACCTGATCTTTACCGGTGAAGGACGGGCTGATCGGCAAACAGTGATGGGGAAAGTGCCTTCCGGTATCTTGGAAGAGGCCCGGAAACAAAATATTCCCGTCATAGTACTTGCAGGAAGCATAGAAGATGCAGCTCAAATGAACCGGGCCGGCTTCCAGGGAATATTCTCGATCACACCCGGTCCAGTCACAATGGAGAAAGCGATGGAACCGGAATTTGCGAGAGAAAATATCCGCAGGCTGGTGACTCAGATTTGTTCGGTAATCCACCCGTTCGCCACGCGCTAAAACAAGAAAAATATGTACACGGAATATCAACCTTGCGGACTATTGTCGGCCTACATTGATAAATATTGGGTATTCAAAGGAAAAACCGAACTCGGCACGTACTTCAAAATATTGCCGGACGGTTGCTGCGACTTTATCTTTTCCATTGGAGACACTGCACAATGTGTCGGCACGAACCAGCCGGTCATGCAACCCTATCGTTGCTTCTTCGTCGGTCCGATGACTACTTTCTCGGAATTGGTCACGAACACGCCGAGCGTTCACATGCTGGGAGTCCGTTTCCATCCTTGCGGGTTAACCGCTTTCTGCAAACCGCCTCTCTCTGAATTTACGAACCAGAGGATAAGCTGCAACGACTTGACGCTTCTCTTTACAGACTCGTTTGCCGAATCATTATGTGAAGCACAGACTTTACAGCAGCAGATTTGCCTGATCGAACGGTTCCTTATCCACCGCCTGAAAGACAACTATGAGATTGATCCTCAGATCCCGTTCGCCGTGCAGCAGATTAATCGCTCGAAAGGGCGTCTCCCGATCCTGCAATTGATGGATGAAATCTGCATTTGCCAACGTCATTTCGAACGCAAATTCAAAGCATATACCGGCTATACTCCAAAAGAATACAGCCGGATCATGAAATTCAGAAACACCATCGACCTGCTGAAAAATTGCGTACCGGACAACCTGCTTACGATTGCCGTTGAAGCGGGCTATTACGACCTCTCCCACTTCAATAAGGAAATCCGGCAGTTATCCGGCAATACACCGGCTTCTTTCCTCTCGATCCCTATCCCCGAAGATGTCTTGCTGACTTACCTGGAATGAAAAAGTCGTTTTTTTACAATAGAGCAGGGCAGTTCCACCCCTACATTTGCACGTAACTAATAAAACATTGAAATATGAAACTTATGAAAGAAAAAGCAGAACAGTTATTGCAACGTTGCGAGGTTGTGGTTATTACTTCCGTCAACGAAGAAGGGTATCCCCGCCCTGTCCCCATGAGCAAAATCAAATCGGAAGGATATTCCGTGGTCTGGATGGCAACCGGCAACGACTCTCTGAAAACGAAAGATTTCCGTCTGAATCCCAAAGCAGGCTTATGCTATAGCGAAAATGGCAATAGCGTGGCATTAACCGGAGAGGTAGAGGTAATTACCGATGCTGAAATAAAAAAGGAGCTCTGGCAGGAATGGTTTATCGCACACTTCCCGTTAGGACCGGCTGATCCGAATTATGTCCTGCTCAAATTCAAAGGGCAAAAGGCTACGATCTGGATCGATGGGGTATTTATTCACGAATAGCCAGATTCAGATTAGAAATTCTTCTTCTCGTCGATAATATATTCCGGACGTGCTTTGATCTCGTCAAACAAGATGCCGATATATTGCCCTAACACACCGACTGTCAGCAATTGGACGCCGCCAAAGAAAATAACGGAGGTCATGATGGAAGTCCAACCTGTTTCAGCATTGCTGAAGCCGTATATCTTGCCTAAGGTAAACCAGACGGCCAGCACGATGCCGACCAATACGGCGATAAAGCCCAAGCTTGTCGCCAGGCGCAACGGTTTCTTGGAGAAATAAAGCATAGCGGTGGTGGCAAACTTCCACATTTTGCTGAACGGGTATTTCGTTTCTCCGGCAATACGTGCCTCTCGTTCATAATAGAAAGGAACCTGCTTGAAGCCTACCCAGCTGATCAGTCCGCGAATATATTTTCCACGCTCCTGAAAACGGTCGAACTGATCCATCACCTTGCGGTCTATCAAGCGGAAATCGCCTGTATCTAACGGGAAATTCACATCACTCATGTAGTTCAGCATACGGTAAAAAGCCTTCGCCGTCACTTTCTTGAAAAGCCCTTCCCCTTCGCGGGACTTGCGGACGCAATAAACCACGTTCGCCTGCTCCTTTTCCTGCAATTCGAGAATGGATGGGATAAGTTCGGGAGGGTCCTGCATATCGGCATCCAGAATGACAGCCAAGTCGGCATCGCAATTGTTGATACCTGCCGTGACAGCCGGCTGATGTCCGAAGTTACGGGAGAAATGGATCACCTTCACCTGCGGATCGGAAGCCGCGATCTCGTCCAGCATCAGACGCGTCCGGTCTCTACTGCCGTCGTTGATATAGATAATTTCCGTTAAAACAGGGAGCTTATGCAACGCCTCCCGTGTACGCCGGTATGATTCGGCAATGACCAACTCCTCGTTATAACAAGGGACTATGACCGCAAGTTTCTTCATCTGCATTTAAGCTTTAAACGTATAAAACTTATTCATGATAAAATTAATCACCGTGTAAAAAGCCATTGCTATCAATTGGTTATAATATGGGTCGATCGACAGGTATGGATTCAGGACATACACTAAAAGCCCCAATTGCAACAGATAACACACTCCGAACACGACACCGAAACGGACGGCACTGCCGATCCATCCAGCCGAACTTCGGAATGTCCATTGCTTATTCCATATAAAACTATTCAATACGCCTGCTACATAACCGACCATATTCGAAACAACATCCGAACATCCGAACAACTTCATCATGATCCAGATGACAACGGCGGTTATCACCGTATTACTCACTCCCACTATACCATATTTAATGGCTTGCTTGACTGTTTCCTCCATTCTTTTTTATAATCTCTTCCACTTCCTCGGCCGACAACTCCTTCACATTCGTGATCGTGAAGACCTGCGAAAGAAAGTTTCCATACTGGTTACATTCGTTGATCACCTTGTCCAGCGCCTGCTTGATATCTGCCCGGACAGGGATCAGGAAAACCAGCTCCATACATTTTTCACCTATTGTCAACCGCTCGATTTCGCAACCCGCCTTTTCCAAGGAATAGGGGAATTCACGTTCAATCACTTTCTTCTGATACTCCAAGAACGGTTTCAGCTCATTCGCCAGGATCAGCACATAAAAACGCAACTTCTCCCCTTTTCCTCCCAAACCGGTAGAGATATAAATCTGCTTCTCGTCCGACAGTTCGGATTCCAGAGCGATACGGCTTTCCATCAAAGCCATATATGCCCAGTCTGCCACATCCGGATCCGGAGCCTGGGCATATTCTTCCAATATCCTGTATGCTTTTACCTGTCGTGAGGTAGCGAGTATAGACAATACATACTTCTTATGTTCCACAGTCGATTCGGGATCATCCAGACTATCCTCGAAAACCGAAAAATCCATTTTCGAGATATCCGGCTTATCCTGATCTTTCCTGATCTTTTCCGAGTATTTAAAATATTCCATCTGCCGTTCTACGGGTACACGCTGTTCTAATATATGGAAATGTCCGTCAATCTTACTAAAAGAGTCCCGGAACTTCTTGAAAATATCATTATCCTCTTTCATAAAGCCTGCTTTTTAGTTTTGTACATATCCAATAAACAAGAAACTAAGACAAATGTAAGGCTTTTTCGCGATAAATAACTTATAGCTGGGATAAAACGCACCAAAATTATTGCAACTTCCCCGGAACCGTTCTTGTTTTAGACTCCGACTCACGCCCCTGCATAAATAAGGAAGCCCAGGCCAATCACAAACAGGACGAACATTCCGGCATTCAGAAAATCCGAAGAACGTGGAGCTCTTCTGAATTCATGCCATATCAGAATCCCCCAAAGTGCGGATACAAGCGTCGCCCCCTGCCCCAAACCGTACGAAATGGCAGCTCCGGCCTTTTCAGAAGCGATCATACTAAAAGACTGCCCGATACACCAGATAACGCCTCCTAATATACCCACCAAGTGTGTCTTGGTATTCCCCTTGAAATAACCGGAGATAGAAACTGGCTCACCTTCCACCGGACGTTTCATAGCGATCGTATTAAACAGGAAATTACTAACAAACACGCCTAAAGAGAAGATAAACACAGCGGTATAAGGTGTCAGCTTGCCCAATGCGGGCTCTGCAAAATTATCCAGATCCATCGAAGCCGCAACAAAACGGTAGAAGAAAGCCATGATCACGCCTGCTGCGACAGAAATAAAAAGACCTTTTCCCGACACTTTTTTCGAACCGACCAATGCTTTCTTATAGGCCAGACCGTTCAGCAGGATAGCAACTGCGATCAGAGCTACGCCAATAAAGATATACAAAGGTTCTCCTTTAGCCGCTCCGAAATAATTGACTAATACGCCTAATACCAACGCCAGCCCGATTCCGACCGGAAAAGCTACCGACAGGCCGCAAATTGCAATAGCTGCCGATAATAGGATATTGGCTGCATTAAAAATAATGCCACCCAGGAAAGCGCTCCCTAACGATCTCATATCAGCTTGTGCCAAATTAAGCAGGAACCCCTGCCCCTCAGAGCCAAAGCTGCCCAACGTAAAAGCGGAAAAAACGGAAAAGAGCAACACTCCAATCACATAATCCCAATAAAAGAACTCATACCGCCAAGTCTTCGAGGCTAGCTTCTGTGTATTTCCCCACGATCCCCAACAAAGCATTGTGACAACACAAAATAGGATCGCCAACGAATAATCTTGTACTATAAACATAACTTCCTTACTTTGAAACAGGTTGATGCATCATATAATTTTCAATAAGAACCGCCATCTCCACCGCCGGCACTTTCTCGATCAGACGAAGGTCCTTACCTTTCCCATCCGGTGTCCAGCTATTGGCTCCTTCATCATTCACGACACGGAACGTTCCGCGCTCCACATTATAATAAGGTTCATACCCTTTGACTGCCACCAGCACAGCCGTAAGATCCCAACTCATCCGGCCATTTGGATCGCCTTCGGCAAAACAGAGCGAATAGGCATCTTTCACAGGACTGTCTTTCACATCCATCTGGACCAGCTTCTTCCCGGTAAAAATCATATTTCCGATTTCAAAACCACTAAATATGATTTCCGTAGGCCATCGCTCTGCCACCACACGGGATGCTGGGGTATCACAATAGACATTAAATTCCTTCCCTTCGGGAAACAAACCTGCCATCGAAACCACCCGTTTCACCTTCTTCGCGACTAAATCACAGCCGGAAAGCGGACTATATTCGTCACCACCGGAAAGCAATAGGTCCTTCAGGTTGGTGAAAAAACCGATCGTACAAACCACAACGCTGCTATCCGGCTGCGTACTCAAAATCCGGCGATAGACCTTCACCGCATCCGAAGCATCCGAGGTTTTTGCCGTTTTATGTGGATAACGCGCCGGAAGCTCTTCCGTCCATTTTGTCTTATGCCAGGTGGTCAGCGAAACGCCACCCTCGCTTTTCGGGGCACCGACAGGAATGTCCGGTCGGTTGAAATAGGTGTTCAGCACTTCTATGCAGGGTACGACATGCTCGTCCTTATTAGACGAAACAACCGCTAAAATGTTCACTTGCCCACTATCAGCCAACGCGTGCATCAGAACCATCGCACCGACATCATCATAATCCGGTCCCAGGTCCGTATCCAATATCAGGTTGACAGGCTGCACCGTCGTTTCTTCCGGAGCAGTTACAGCCGATTTTCCGGAACAGGCCGCCAGCAAAGCGGTCAAACAGGTAAAAAGAATCGTTTTTTTCATGTTATTGAATTTATACAAGATTTGATTAATCGAATATATCCACTTCGTTCCGATAAGGAGCTGACGACTGCGCCCCTACACGTGTCACCGAGATAGCCGAAGCCTTACAGGCAAACCGGACGGATTCTTTCAAATTTCGCCCTTCGGACAAAGCGACAGTCAGGGCTCCATTAAATACATCGCCGGCGGCAGTCGTGTCGACAGCTTCTACTTTCAAAGCGGGAACTATCTCGGCTTCTCCGTCGCTACAAATAAGTGCCCCTTTTGATCCCAGCGTAATAATAACATGCTGCACTCCCATTCCCGAAAGGACACGGGCGGCCTCCACCGCTGAAATATCGTCCGTTATCTTCACACCGGTAATCATCTCCGCTTCCGTCTCGTTCGGCGTGATCAAATATAAATGATGGAGCAGATCGGCCGGTAATGGATGTGCCGGAGCCGGATTCAGAATCACTTTCTTCCCCTTTTGCCAGGCGATATCCGCAACAAAGCACACGGTCTCCATCGGGACCTCCAGCTGCATCAGGATCAAGTCAGCCAACTCAATAGCCTCCTCTGCCTTCGCTAGATCGGACGGCAGAAGGTTAGCATTCGCTCCCGAAGCGACGACAATGCAGTTTTCCGCTTTTTCGTCCACCGTGATCAGGGCTACGCCGGAAGGATTCCCGGAATCTGAAAAGACATAAGAGGTATTGATTCCCTCCTCCTCGAAAAGTTGTTGTGACTGGTGACCGAATATATCACTTCCGGTCTTGCATATAAAAGTGACGGAACCACCCAAACGCGCTATCGCCACAGCTTGGTTCGCCCCTTTTCCACCGGGATTCATAAAGAATGTTCCACCCAAAATCGTTTCACCCGGACAAGGCAGATGAGCGGCTTTTATAACCATATCGGTATTGCAACTCCCAACCACCAGGATTTGTCGTCTGGATATTTGTGTTGTGTCCATATTTTATTTCGTATTAAATTATGAATCATTTGCAATGAAGCGTTACAAATATAATATGTATATCGTTTCTTTTTTCCACATAATTCTTTGGAAAAGATAAACCCAAATCTTATTTTTGTAAATAACATATACAAAATATATCTTATAGACAAACAGATAAATTTATGAAACAGGCCACAAAACTCAATCAGGTCATGCTATTGATCAAGTCGCTTTCCAAAGCGGAAAAACGATACATCAGACTCTATACCAACCTGCAAAACGGGGATAAACATTATATGGTTCTATACGACCTGGCATGCGAAGGCTTCTCCGCCGAACAAATATATGAGAAGTTTTGCGGCAAAGTGAACGAAAAAAGCTTTGAGATAGCAGCCAAGCATCTTTATCGGGTATTGTTGGATTGCCTCGTCCAATTGAGGGAGAAACAAGACATACAGACGACTATCTTCAATTATATCACAAAGGCTGGCATTCTTTTCGAACGGGAACTTTTCGACAATGCACTTGCCGAATTGGAAAAAGCAAAGAAGCTGGCCGTCACATACGAAAACGATCCACTCCTCCTTCTGATTTACCGTACGGAATTGAAATATCTAAGCACACTCGGTTTCGAAGGCATCAGCGAGAAAGAACTGGTAAGCAAACAAATGCAGATTAACGACGTAATGAAATATGCTCGCAACACGAACCTCCACCTGCAACTATATGATATTCTGAAATACCGCATTACCTATAAAGGGTATGCCCGTTCGAACAAACAGAAAGAGAACCTGAACGATCTTGTTTTAAGCGAACTGAACTTGATCGCCAACCATTCCTACCAGGGATTCGAGGCACACAAACTTCACCTGTTGTTCCAAGCGACCTACTACCTGAATGCCGGAAACTATAAATCGGCGATCCGCTTCTATCAGGAACTGATCGCGCTTTTCGAAGCGAACCGGCATCTAATCCTCAACCCACCGATCTATTACCTGAGCGCCATAGAGGGAGTACTGAACAGCCTGCACGTTGCCGGATTATACCGGGAAATGCCTTTCTTTTTGTCCAAACTGAAAGAAATCAGCACGGGCAACTACCCAACAGAGTTCCTGATGGAAGTACAAGGACGCCACTACCTGTACGAACTCTCGGGATTGCTCAACACCGGACAATTTGACGCGGCAGTGCATCTTACAGAGACCTATACCGATTTTTTTGCTAAGAAAGCAACCATGACCAGACCGGAAACTCAACTAAAACTATCCCTCTATTCTTCCATCCTTTATCTTTGCCTGGGAGAACCGATGAAAGCCCGTAAAAGCATGAAAAACATACTCGGTTCCGGCAAATTCTTCCACACATTGCCGTCCTACAAAACAGCCCGCCTCATCAATCTCCTTATCCAGGCAGAACTAGGGAATTATTGCTTTTTCGCGAACGAAATAAGCTCCATCAAGCGAATGATCGGTTACGAGAAGCAAGTGTATATCACCGAAAAACTACTATTCCGCTTCCTAATGGCCCATCCATTGCCCATCTATAAAAAAGACCAAGAGAAGCTGTGGTCACAATACCAAAAGGATATAATGCGTATCCGGCAAGACAAATACGAAAAACAACTCCTTAAAACTTTCGATTTTACAGCTTGGATCGAGAGCAAACTAACAAACATCCCTCTCCGGGAGATTTTGTCGCGAACAGATTGGTATATATCGGCAAAACAGTAATTCAGGGCATAATATCCGTAATTTATCTACAAAGAGAAAAAGAATACATGCCGACCTTTGTAAAAAAATCAATGCAATAGATTCAAAAATGTGCCGGCTAATATCATTGTTGGTTGCGCATCGGCCAAATCAATACAAAAGATATGAAAAAAATAATAGCATTAGCATTGTTGATGGCTGGAGTCACGGCAATGGAGGCAGGAAACAGGATAATTGAAGAGAATATAATTCAAACTGATAAAAAGAATATAGAAATGGAAGACTTAGAATTGACAAAAGAATGGGACAAGATTTTCCCGAAGAGCTATAAAGTGAATCACAGTAAGGTAACATTTCGCAACCGCTACGGCATCACGCTTGCAGCCGATATGTATACACCAAAGAATATAAACGGGAAAATGGCGGCTATCGCTATATCCGGTCCTTTCGGGGCCGTGAAGGAACAAGCATCAGGCCTCTACGCACAAACAATGGCAGAACGCGGTTTCCTAACCATCGCTTTCGATCCTTCATACACTGGAGAGAGTGGTGGAACACCCCGCTATGTAGCCTCTCCCGACATCAACACCGAGGACTTTTGCGCAGCTGTGGATTTCCTCTCTACACACGATGACGTCGATCCCGAACGCATCGGCATCATCGGTATTTGCGGATGGGGAGGTATGGCACTCAACGCTGCTACGATCGATACCCGCATCAAGGCCACAGTCACTTCCACGATGTACGACATGAGCCGGGTAAACGCAAACGGCTATTTCGACTCCATGAATGCCGACCAGCGCCATGAACTCCGCCGCCAACTCAACGAACAACGTACAATAGACACGAAGAACGGCTCATACGCCCTCACCGGCGGAGTGGTCGATCCACTCCCCGACGATGTCCCCTGGTTTGTAAAAGACTATCACAACTATTATAAGACCGATCGTGGTTATCACAAACGGTCACTCAACTCCAACGGAGGATGGAACAAGACATCGGCTCTTTCGTTCATCAACATGCCTTTACTCACTTACAGCGACGAAATCCGTAGTGCTGTACTCATGATACACGGCGAGAAAGCCCATTCCCGTTATTTCAGCGAAGACGCATTCAAGAAACTAACGGGTGATAACAAAGAGTTGCTGATCCTCCCCGGTGCCAACCATGTCGACCTTTACGACAACCTGTCAGTAATCCCGTTCGACAAAATCGAACATTTTTTCCATAAATATTTAAAATAACAAAAAGTTTGGAACGATTCAGGAATTTCATCTAAAATAGACCAAGTAAAAGGTAATGTACAATAAGGCCAAGGACTACTACAAGGCATGGTTCGTCCTTGGCCTTTGTTGGGAAAGGAAGTAAGGTTAAGTCCTGGCAAGTCTCCGGCGTTCGAAACAAGCTCCAAAATACTGGTCCGGCCTGTCACTGAAAGCTCCTATACCGGTTGCACGAAAACGATCAATGGCAGGACCTACTATTATTCATAATTTGATACGATAGACGGAGAAACTAAGCGGTCTCAAGTTCACTTCTCCCTGCGGAGCCTCCACCTCAATATCAGAAACGAGCGGGACTACTGTCGAAGGATTACACAACGTGTTTTTAGCTTCCAGGTCGGAAGAATGGAGCAACGTAAGCGTCCCTTTATGCTTACCGGCCGAAAGACCGTTCAAGTTCAACTTAATCCGCTTGTTACGGATTCCGGTATTGGCGACTTTGATGATAAGCTCGTCTGAATGCTTATCGACCGCTGCAGT
>ERZ791574.1570-NODE-1570-length-11457-cov-3.693738_pt1 | contig 11457 bp, 7 predicted proteins | sample MGYA00433098_ERZ791574 | MGnify/ENA primary metagenome ERZ791574 (study PRJEB30046, sample SAMN00791933) | human gut metagenome | study: EMG produced TPA metagenomics assembly of the A metagenome-wide association study of gut microbiota in type 2... | reverse complement strand
AGGGAAGGGGGCCTCTGTCCGGGTGGGCATGACCCGCCGCCGGGCCTGCCCCGTGACGGATCTCACCGCTGACGAGGAGATCCGGTTTCCCACCGGCATGGGGGAGTTGGACCGGGTCTTGGGCGGCGGGGCCGTGAAGGGCTCGTTGGTGCTGGTGGGCGGTGCGCCCGGCATCGGCAAATCCACGCTGATGCTGCAAATTTGCAGCAAATTATGTGAATTTTCCAAGGTTTTGTATATTTCCGGTGAGGAATCTGAGCACCAGCTAAAGCTACGGGCCAAGCGGCTCCATGTGGAAAGCCAGCAGCTTTTGGTGCTTTCGGAGACGAATCTGGGGGATGTGCTGGAGGCCGTGAACACGGAGCAGCCGGATGTGCTGATCGTGGACTCCATCCAGACCTTATACAATGACGCGCTGGACGCCGCCGCAGGCAGCGTCAGTCAGGTGAAGGACTGCACCCTGTCTCTGATGCAGGTGGCCAAGGGGCAGGGGATCACGGTCTTTGTCATCGGCCATGTCAACAAGGAAGGCTCCATTGCCGGTCCCAAGGTGCTGGAGCACATGGTGGACTGCGTGCTGTACTTTGAGGGCGACCAGCACACCAGCTATCGGATTTTGCGGGCGGCGAAGAACCGCTTCGGCGCTACCAACGAGATCGGTGTTTTTGAAATGCGGGACGAGGGGCTGGCGGAGGTGGAGAACCCGTCGGAAATGCTGCTCTCCGGCCGACCGGAGGACGCCCCCGGCACCTGTGTCACCTGTGTGATGGAGGGGGTCCGGCCCGTTCTGGCAGAGCTTCAGGCGCTGGTGGTCAGCTCTGCCGGCGGCAATCCACGGCGAACCAGCAACGGCTTTGATTACAACCGGGCGGCCATGCTGCTGGCGGTGCTGGAAAAGCGGGGCGGGCTGAAGGTCTCCGCCTGCGACGCCTATCTGAACATTGTGGGCGGTCTGTCACTGGACGAGCCTGCCGCAGATCTGGCGGCGGTGATCGCATTGGCGTCCAGTTATTTGGACAGGCCGGTGCCCAGCGATCTGGTGGCCATCGGAGAGGTGGGCTTGACCGGGGAACTGCGCAGCGTCAATCAGTTGGGTCAGCGGGTGTCTGAAATTCAGCGCCTGGGATTCCGGAGGTGCGTGGTGCCGGCTCATCGGGCAGGTACCATAAAGGCGCCGACCGGTCTGACGGTGATCCCGGCCCGGAATATCGGTGAGGCGATCCGAGCCGCGCTGCGTCCTGCGGAATGAAGTGTACGCAGGCACCGCCCAAGGCCGGTTGTCCTGCGGCGGCAGCGCTGTCCAACGTGCAGAGCCCGTCGCTTTGATAAACGCATTTACTGGTGCATGGGATCATAACATCAACTCATTTCTGTTTGATTTGCTTGTAGCATGACCCATCCGCCGGATTTTATGTTGAATGACTGAGGAGAGGAGACGTTCGCGGGATACAGTAAACTGAACAAAATAAAAATTTTGTTCAGTTTAGGGGAGACGTTTTCAGCCTCCCTCGACATTTGACCGCTTTTTTAGCGCAATATCCCGCCAGCCAGCTATGTCTGATTATCGTACCGAAGCACCGGAGATCCTGCGGGATTTTCTTTCTTATCACGAGACCATCAAGGCCCATTCCCAGCGCACCGTAGATGAATACTACCTGGATCTGCGAAATTTCTTCCGCTATATGAAACAGATCCGTGATCCCGATCTGGCTGACAAGTCTCTGGATGAGATCAGTATTATGGACGTGGATCTGGAATTTGTCGGCAGCATCAAGCTGTCGGACATTTACAGCTATATGACCTACCTCAGCCGGGATCGGGTCCGGTTTCAGAACAGCTCCCATTCGGACTACGGCCTGAACGCCGCGTCCCGGGCCAGAAAAATCGCCACGATCCGCTCCTTTTACAATTACCTGACCAACAAGGCCCACCTACTTCGTGAAAATCCTGTCAAAGATATCGACGCGCCCAAGCTGAAAAAGGAATTGCCACGCTATTTGACGCTGGAGCAAAGCAAGGATCTGCTCAGCGCCGTGGACGGTAAAAATCAGGAGCGCGATTACGCCATCCTGACCCTGTTCCTCAACTGCGGACTCCGGATCTCCGAGCTGGTAGGATTGAATTTGCAGGACATTCAGAATGAGACCATGCGCATTCTGGGCAAGGGCAACAAAGTGCGGATCCTTTACCTCAATGACGCCTGCCAAGCGGCGCTGAACCGCTATCTGGCGGTCCGGCGGCCCATCACCGGACGGGACGCCAACGCACTGTTCCTGTCCTCTCAGAACGAGCGGATCAGCCGGTCCACCGTTCATGCCATGGTGAAAAAGCGGCTTTTAGAGGCCGGTTTGGACGCCACCCAGTATTCTTCTCATAAGCTGCGGCACACGGCGGCAACGCTGATGCTGCAAAACGGCGTGGACGTCCGGGCGGTCCAAGAGGTTTTGGGACATGACCACCTGAATACCACGGAGATCTACACCCATATTGATAATGAAGCTCTGCGTGTCGCCGCGAAGGCAAATCCTCTGTCCAAGGTGGACATCCCCAAGCGGAAATAAACAATATCGAAATATGAAAAGGAGAAGGACGGAAACGTCCTTCTCCCCTTTTTTTCTTCTTTTCTTCGATCACAAAAATGCGGAATCCTCCGCACTGCGGTTGCCGATCAGCAGCATATTCAGCTTCCCCCACCGCCGGATCTCCTGTTTGGAGAACAACAGCCGTTGGCGCAGGCTCTCGTCCAGTTCCTGCGGATTCAGCGTCACCAGACAGCGAAAGGCGCAGGGCATCAGGTCCGCGCTGGAAATGCCGCAGAGAAGCCCGTCGGTATAGTCCCGCATCTCCAGCGGATTGAAAATATACAGAAGGTCCTCCTCCAGCGGATTGAGCTGATTGAAAAAGGTAAACCGGATCAGCATATCGCTGTAAACAACGTTGCCCGTATAATAGGATTCATTGCTGCATCCGTTGCCGGAAACAGAGCAGAGCGTAAAGCTCGCCACATAGGTGCCGGGTCGCTCCGCGTGCTCGTGAATGTCGATCACACCGTCCTTCAAACGGTGATAGCGGCCGTCATAAAAATAGAAATACAGCCGCTTAGCCTGAAAAAACGGGCTCCGCTGCAGCGTCCCCACCGTGGGCGGCGGGGACGGCGGAAGGGTCGGCTGATAGCTGGCCAACTGCACGAAGGAAACCTGCAGCGCCTGACTGATCTCATATAAAGTGGCGATATCAATGGAGATCTCTCCGTTTTCATATTTACAGACCGTGGCACGGCTCTTGTGGATGACATCCGCCAACCGCTGCAGTGTCATGCCATTGGCTTTGCGGTATTTGCGGATCTGACCACCGATATAGACATTGATCTCGTTCATACAACTTGTTTCCTTAAAATATCCATTTCCTTCTTCTTGATCGGACACACCGCTTATTGAGGCTGTTTTCTATTGTTGAAGACAAAAAGATAGAAATGAGTGTGCAAAACGAAAAACAAACACAGTGGTTTCAGCGGCTCTCTGGGCTTCGTCCTGGCGGCCGCAGGCAGTGCCGTAGGCGTCGGCAATATCTGGCGCTTCCCCTATCTCTGCGCCAAGGACGGCGACGGCCTGTTCCTGTTGGTGTATCTGGTACTGGTGCTGACCTTCGGCTTCACACTGCTGACCACGGACGTGGCCATCGGCCGCCGGACCAAGCAGAACGCACTGAACGCCTTCGGGACTCTGCATAAGAAGTGGCGTTTTCTGGGATATCTGACCTTCCTGGTTCCCACCCTCATCATGACCTACTACTCCGTCATCGGCGGTTGGATCGCCAAGTATTTCGCGGTCTATCTGGTCTCTGCCGGCACCCAAGCAGCACAGGACGGCTTCTTTACCTCCTTCATCACCTCTCAGGTCTCCCCGATCGTCTTTATGCTGCTGTTCCTGGGCGTGGACGGCATGGCCAGCGGACCCAGCCTGACCTTCATCAGCCTGTCCCGGGTGTTTGCCTCCATGGGCGGCGTGGGGCGCATCGTCGGCATCGTGTTTTTCCTGGCCCTTGGCTTCGCGGCACTGACCAGCTGTGTATCCGTCATGGAAACGCTGGTGGCCAACTGCATGGAGATCTTTCACAAGAGCCGCAAGGAGATGTGCGCCATGGTGGGCGTCTATTCTCTGGTGACCGCCGTGACCATCTGCCTTGGCTACAACGTGTTCTACTTCGAGCTGACCCTGCCCAACGGCAGCGCCGCTCAGCTTCTGGACGTGATGGACTACATCAGCAACAGCTTCCTGATGCCCTTTATCAGTCTCCTCACCAGCATCCTGATCGGCTGGGTCATCGGCCCAAAGTGGGTCATCGATGAGGTGGAGAAAAACGGCGAGCATTTCGGCCGGGCCAAGCTGTATAGCGTGATGATGCGCTATGTGGTGCCCGTGGTCATGCTGATCCTGTTCCTGACCTCCACCGGCTTCTGGAACCTCCTGTTCCGGCATTGATCTAACTTCCATCAAACCAAAAAGCGGGAGCCGAAAGGCTCCCGCTTTTCTTATGATTCGGTTAATCCGGTAACTTACCGCTTGTTGGACTTTCTCCAGATGTGCATCGCCTCGGCAGACTTGATCAGCTCGTCCCGGAAATCGGGGTGTGCAATGCCGATCAGGGCCTCAGAACGCTCCCAAGTGGACATACCCTTCAGGTTCACCATACCGTACTCGGTGACGATGTAGTGAGCGCAGGACCGGGGATCGGTAACGATGGAGCCGTTGGTCAGGGTGGGGACGATTCGGCTCTTCACGGTGCCGTCCTTGGCAGTCATGGTGGAGGACATGCAGATGAAGCTCTTGCCGCCCTTGGAGAGGTAGGCGCCCATCACGAAGTCCAGCTGGCCGCCGGTGCCGGAAATGTGCTTGATGCCGGCAGACTCGGCGTTGACCTGACCGAAGAGGTCCATATCCACGGCGTTGTTGATGGAGATAAAGTTATCCAACTTGGCGATGACCTGAACATCGTTGGTGTAATCCACAGGTGCGGCCATCACATCGGGGTTCTCCTTGATGTAGTCATACAGCTTCTGGGTGCCGGCAGCAAAGGCATAGACCTGACGGCCTCTATCCACGTTCTTGTTGCGGCCGGTGATCTTGCCAGCCTTGGCAATATCCACGAAAGCGTCCACATACATCTCGGTGTGCACGCCCAGATCCTTCAGGTCGGACTCTGCGATCAGGGAGCCAACGGTATTGGGCATACCGCCGATGCCCAGCTGCAGGCAGGCGCCGTTGGGGATCTCCTTCACGATCATCTCGGCAACCTTGCGGTCCACATCGGTGGGAGGAGCGCCGGCGCCCATAGCGGCCACAGCGGGGTTCTCGCCTTCCACGACCATGTCAACATCGCGGATGTTGATCTCAGTGCCGGTCAGGCCGTAGACCCAGGGCATATTCTGGTTGACTTCCACGATGATCTTCTTGGCGTGCTCCAGCATATCGCCAATGTGGGAAGCAGAAACAGCGAAGCTGAAGTTGCCGTGGGCGTCCATGGGAGTCACCTGGATCATAGCCACATCCGTGGTGGCGTTGCCGTCCCGATAGAAACGGGGCAACTCAGAATAGCGCATGGGGCCGAAATAGCCCATGCCCTTGCCGATGATCTTGCGGTCCATGCCGCTGCAGTGCCAGGAGTTCCAGGTGAAGTGGTCACCGGCGTCATCCGCTTTGCACACCTCGGGCATCCACATGGTCACGCCGCCGTGGATCTTCACGTCAAACAGCTCGTCCTTCCGGGCAGCCAGAGCCTTGTCCAGAGCGACAGGCTGATTGCAGCACCAACCGTAATCCACCCAGTCACCGGACTTGACAATCTTCACCGCTTCCTCAGCGGTAGTCAGCTTCTGCTGATACAGTTCCTGAACATTCATCGTCTTTTACCTCCATATTTATTCTGCATATCCGCAAAGTTTTCCTTGTATCGTTAAAATCTTATCATATTCGGTCCGGCAATGCAAGCAAAACGTGAAAAAAATCACAATAATTCAAATCACGCGCCAATTAGCACGTTCACTCATAACAAAATACGCCCGCTCTCTCCCGTTCTCGCCGCACCTCAACCCCTTGCAGCCACAGGCTTTGAAGCAACTGAGAACGCAAGAACGATGCGGAACAGCAAAAAAAGGAGCAGACCGGCCGGTCCAATGTCATTAAGTTAGGTTTTTTGCCGAACACGAAAAAGTACCCACCCCGTTGTGAATGGGGTGGGTATTTTTTGACGCGGTAAAAGCCGCTATTCTGCATAATGCCGCATTTTATATCATATCTCGGAAAAACAAAGGCAAATCTGCATTTATAACAGTCCTTCTGCTTTTGCCCGAATCGCATAAAACTCTTGGAATGTATCTGGTTCTTCCATTATAGTTTCTTTCATAATTCTTAATCTCCGTTTACCAACTCGTCTATCCAATACAGCAAATATTTTTACGATTAAATTTTCACTTTTAAGACTCGCTTCAATATCTTGATTATCAAACTCTGCAAACGCATTATAAAAACAACGTTGGTCAAAAATACCCAATTTTATAGCTGTATCGTCCATATACGCATTTTCTACTTTCATGCGTTTCTCGTATTTTTCGTCTTGAGGAAACATGTCTGCTTTCGCCCAATTGTTCCAATAGCATCCCTTGATGATTTCTTTTCCATCATATCTTATCGCCGCCCGTCCCTCATGGTCGTGACTCCTACTATATGATGTTGCATAATACTGAATATGACCTTGCAGACTTTGAGCCAGATATTCCGTTTCCAACTTTTTCCTCATACCACTCCATGTTGCCATTCATTGTTCTCCTCAAATCCCGATTTCTCAAACTGTTTATCTTCTTGAATTATATTATAGCATCATTTTGCCTAAATCGAAAGGCAAAATTAAAATCGGATTTTTCCTACAAATGGCTGTACTTTTACTGCATTTCATCGACTTGTTGTGCTTTCTGAGATTTTTACCATTCCGCGCATTTCCAACAAGTTTTTTTGGCATGACAAGGACTGGTTGATATTCTCGCAGGTATTGAAAACTATGCCTGTGATGTTATGCTTTTGGCTAAATTCAGCCAACTTTTTATGCGTTCTGCTGACTTGTTGAGAACTCATATCGTTGCTTAACTTAATGGCTGTTTTTGGTGAAATCTTCTCATAAAATACCCTACTCTCAAAAATACGCTCTCTCAACTTCTGCTGCATTTATAGAACAAGTTGATATTTGCGTCAGGGCAATCGCTTTCGCTATTCGCAAAAAAACAGGTTGATTTCCGTTGTATTTACAAGGCTTGTTGAGATTTGCCGTTCATCATTACCCATCACGGCACTTTTCATGCCTTGTTAAGTTAACGCGACATTTCCTTTTCTGAAAAGTCTTGTTTTGAGCGCCGAAAACAGGCATTTTCAGAAATAAATATGTCGAGGGGGCGGAAGTCAATACCCCCACCCCCTCATTTTTTAAGCGGCTACCCGGTACACAAAGCCGGGGAATCCCTTTACCCGCAGGTCGCGCTGGTCTTGCCGTCCCAATCGGATGGGAACGGTGTACCGTGCTATGTCCTCCATCAGCTTCTTTCCATCGGCTGTCGGCGTTCGGATAAACTCCTTGCAGAGTGTCACCGCCATCTTGAAGTTGACCTTGTAGGCATACACGCCATCGGTCGGCTGATGAATCACCACATCGCGACAAACATGACTTGTGAAGTTGAACGCGGTCAAGCTGGCGTATATCTCCTGTTCCGCGAACGCGTCTGACTTGCCGTGGAGATTGACAAGCCCCAGCGTGTACTTGAGGTCGCGGAACGCAGTTTCTAAGCCCCAACGAAGATGGTACAGCTCTTTGATGTCTGCGAGGGTAAAGGACGGCAGCAGAGATGTCGCAACCGTTTCAAACTCGCCGTTATCCAGCAGAAAGCGGCAGATACGAAAGCGCATCGGGTACGGCGATGGGAAGTCCCAGCGCTTGTGTTTTGTTGTAGAACCCGCTTTGCTTTTCTTCGGCTGTTGTAGATGTATGTAGTGGTTCGCTTTATCGGCGTTCGTCTGCGTGGTCGTTATGGTGAAGCCGATATTGCAATCCAATTCGCACATGGGCAGCTTTGCCACCTCACGCATGGCGGAGCGATTCTGCTTGATGCGAATGAGAAAATCCGCGTTGGGCTTTTCAAGGATATGCGCTATAAGATTATAGCTTTCAAAACCACGGTCAGCTATAATCAGCGTCTTTTCCTCGAAGTCGTTACATTGCAGCATGGTGACTAATGCGCCGATTTCGTCTTTCTTTGCCTCTGGTTGAATGACCACATCGGCAAAGGTACGGCTGAGAATGTCATACAGCGGCGTTGCGTGAAGCTGATTCACGCCCTTTGGAATACTGTCGTTGCAGACAAAGGACGGTGCATCTGGATTTCTGGGCAGATTGATTGCTGTGCCATCTACCGCCAACAGGCGATAACCGCGAAAGAAATCGGTATCATCACATCTGGAATTGAACTTTGTGAAAACGGTGCGGAACAGTTCGGGCGGAATTTGAGCGCGGCGCTGCGTAAGGGCAGACGCGGTGGCTTTAATGCCAGCGAAATGCAAAATCTTATCTAAAGAGCCGCCCTCTGCGCTGATTAAAAGACGCATGACAGTATCGGGCGTAAGCACACGCTTGCGGGAAAAATCCTTGCCGCTGATGCTCTGTGTAGCGGCCCTGAGCGCGGCGTTGAGTGCCATGCTGAGTAAATAAATTGACATGAGAATAGCCTCCAAGTGAGTATTCACCAGATGAAAAAAGAACACCAAACGCACGCCCATCTGCTGGGCGCGTACGCTTGATGTTCCGTATGTTCGCTACTATTGTTTTGGCTATTTGACTATTCTCTCAATGTTGGCTAATTTGGCTATTTCAAATGACTCTCAAAAAATGCTCAAAAATGGTTCAATCTAAATAAATACTCACTCATTTGGCTTTCTCAAATTCTGCTTGCGAACACCGCTCATCACGGCGTTTAGTTTATTATACGCAGAAAAACCGAATTGTAAAGCAAATAACCATAAAATCTGGATTTGTTTACAGATTGTTTATCACTTTCATCTTATCTAAATGGGTATCTGCAAAAACAGCACAGCCGTTAAGGAACGGAAGTGAGTTCTCCGTCCCTCAACGGCTGCGCCTCGGTTTAACTTAATGACATTGCCGGCCGGTCTGCTCCTTTTTTCAGTCGAAATTACTCCTCAACAGGAGCGTCCTCCTCGTCAGCGGCAGGAGCCAGCAGAGCGCGGATGGACAGGGAGATCTTCTGCTTCTCCTCGTCGATCGCAGTGATCTTAGCCTCAACGGTCTGGCCCTCAGAGAGAACGTCCTCGGGCTTCTCGATGCGGCGGTCAGCGATCTGAGAAATGTGGATCAGGCCGTCCACGCCGGGAACCACCTCAGCGAAAGCGCCGAAGGGCATCAGCTTAACGATACGAACCTCAGCGGTGTCGCCCACGCCGTACTTGTTCATAAACACCTGCCAGGGATCCACGCTGTGGTCCTTAGCACCCAGGGAGATCTTGTGCTTCTCAGCGTCGAAGGAGATGACATACACATCCATGGTGTCGCCAACCTTGCAGATCTCGGCGGGGTTCTTAATGCGACTCCAGGACAGCTCGGAGATGTGGACCATGCCGTCCACGCCGCCGATGTCCACGAACACGCCGTAGCTGGTCATGGACTTCACGGTGCCGGTGTAGTGCTTGCCCACCTCGATGGTGCTCCACACGGCCTCCTGAGCGGCCTTGCGGGCCTCGTCAGTGACGCTGCGGATGGAGCCCACCACGCGGCGGCGAGCACGGTTGACCTCGGTAATGCGGAGCTGGACCTTCTGACCCTTCATGGCAGACAGATCAGCGCCGCGGGGCTGGCCGCTCTGAGAAGCGGGAACGAACACGCGGATGCCCTTGACGGAAACCACGATGCCGCCCTTGTTCTCCTCGGTGACAGTGCCTTCCAGCACGGTCTTCTCCTCAACGGCAGTCTCGATGTTCTCCCAGATCTTCACAGCGTCCAGACGCTTCTTGGACAGCTCGGCATAGCCTTCCACATCGTTGACGCGGACAACATAGGTCTCGACCTCGTCGCCCACCTTCACGATATCCTCGAGCTTCGCGCTGGGATCGTCGCTCAGCTCGCTGAGCTTGATGTAAGCATACTGCTTAGCGCCAACATCCACCTGAACCTCGGTGGGGGTGATGGCGGTGACAATACCGGTTACCTTCTCTCCTGTATTTAAAGTTTTGAAAGACTGATTCAGCAGTTCCTCAAAGGACTCTTCCATGGTCTCGGTGCTCTTGATTTCTTCGCTCATCGTTGTTTTTACCTCCTTAATGATGCCCGCGGGTGTGGATGCGCCGGCCGTCAGCCCGGCAACACGGCAGCCTGCAAAATCTGTGGCGGAAAGCTCGTCCGCCCCTTCGATGGAAAGGACATGAGAACAGTTCTGCCGGCAGATCTCTGCCAGATGCTTCGTATTGGCGCTCTTACGGTCGCCAACCACCACCATCACGTCTACCTTCGCGGCGATCTCCGCCGCTTCGTTCTGACGTTTACGCGTAGCATAACATATTGTATCAAAGATTTTTACGTTTGTACATTCTTTTTTTAGGATTTTGCAGGAACTTTCAAAAAGTTCACGAATGCAGGTGGTCTGCGCCACGATGCTCACGGGCATTTCCGGCTGAAAATCACCGTTTTTGACCCATTCCGCCACAGCCTCCGGCCCCTGGAACACCAGCGGATGAACGCACCAGCTGGCAAGTCCCATGACCTCCGGATGGTGCGGCTCTCCGATGATGACCACCTGCCGTCCCTCCTGCTCCGCCTGGGACACCAGCTCCTGAATGTGGACCACGTTGGGACAGGTGGCGTTCACGCAGCGGACGCCCCGGGCCGCCAATCCGTCCAGTACGCTTTTCAGTTCTCCGTGAGACCGGATCACCACCGTATCCCCTGCTCCCAGCGCTTCAGGACGGTCCGTTTTCCGGACACCCCGGGCCGCCAGGTCATTGACCACATGGGTATTATGGATGAGGTCCCCCAGCATCCAGCAGCCCTGGGTCTCCGCCGCTGTTTTCTGGGCCAGTTCCACCGCCCGCTTTACGCCGTAGCAAAAACCGGCGCTTTCCGCTAAGATCACTTGCACAGCGGCGCACCTCCTACCTGCTGCCCGCCCAAGGCGTAAACCTCCCGCAGAAGCTCATCCGCGATCTTCTGCATCTCTTCAGCAGTCCCCCGGCGGCCGGTATATACCGGCGTATAGGGCTGGCCGATGATGATGCGTGTCCGGTGGAAGGTCCGCTTTTCTCCATCCACGAACACCGGCACCAGAATGGCGCCGGTGCGGACGCCGATCACCGCCGCGCCGCTGTGAGCGTGGGCCGGCAGGCCGTCTGTCTTGCCGATGCCGTTCCGGAT
>ERZ791574.1567-NODE-1567-length-11490-cov-5.025536_pt1 | contig 11490 bp, 8 predicted proteins | sample MGYA00433098_ERZ791574 | MGnify/ENA primary metagenome ERZ791574 (study PRJEB30046, sample SAMN00791933) | human gut metagenome | study: EMG produced TPA metagenomics assembly of the A metagenome-wide association study of gut microbiota in type 2... | reverse complement strand
GACCTTCAGAACGCCGTTTTGCTCCACGCAGACGCCTGCGGAGTCATAGCCCCGGTATTCCAGCCGCTCCAGCCCGTCCAGCAGAATGGGGGCGGCCTGTGCCGCGCCGGTAAAGCCTACGATTCCACACATAACAGGTATCCTCCCTTTGTTACAGCGTTGAAACTATACTTTCCATTTTATTGGATTAGAGCAAAATACTTTTACAGTATATGCCATTTGGGTACAAATGTCTATAGCTTTGCGCAGATTTTGTACAGGTGTGCGTGGCATAAAGACAAAGCGGGCAGCCGTCAAGGGCTACGGCTGCCCGCTGCGCGCATTCTCCCTTTCCGGTTTCTTACACCATATAAGAACGAATCAAAAGTTATCGCGCATTTATTAGCATAGCACATTCCCGGAAGAATAGCAAGTGCAATCTGCAAGCAAAAGATCATTTTGCACATTTTGCAAAAGAATCTAAAGTACATGATGCAATTACTTTCGGAAATTAGTCACTGACCCGACGCGCTACGACGACATAGCGCCCGTTGGCGGACGAATACTCGCAGGTAGAGAGGGTCAGCAGCTGCTCACCGTAGGCAGGGCGGATGCCGCTGTCCACGTCGCTGCGGGAGATGACCTGATCCACATAGCGGTTGTAGGTGTCCTCGTCCATGTCGATGTACTGGTTGTAGATAAACGAGGTGTCGTTGACGACATCGATGGTGAACGCACCGAACACCTCATACTTGGCGTCCCCGTAGACGGTGTCAAACTCAATGAAGGGGTGCTCCTGATAGTAGTCGGCCTTGCGGTACTCGGTCAGGCAGCCGAAGATCGTGCCGGTTTTCATATTGTGGCCGTAGATGATCAGGTTGTCGCTCTCGGCGTTGGCCCCGAGCGTCGTTTGCTCGTCCAGGTACGGTACGCCGTAGACGCTGTAGGCTTTGTTGAAGTCATGACGCAGATAGAAGTCCTTGTTGTCCGGCGCGTACATAACCGGAAAATCCAGATTGGTGCCGTCGATGGAGATCCAGCCGATAAAGTCGCTGTTCTTGTCGCGCAGGGCAGCAAACCTGGCACCGTTGGGGTTGACATTCTCCCCTGCAGGGGCCGGGGTCGCCGCGGTATCAATCATCGACTGCAGGTCGGCAAACTCGCTCTCGGTCTTGCGGTCATCGAGGAACCGCTTGACCAGCAGGCCGCCGCTGATGAGGAAGATCGCGGCGAAAACGATCATCGCGAGGGTGTACAGCAGATTACCGCGCTTTTTTTTGCACTTCGCGGTCTCGCGCCGGCGATAGTCCTCGTCGTTGTCCTGGTCGTAGAAGGCCGCAGGTTCCTGCGGAGAAACCTTCGGCAGTTCGGTGACTGTATAGGATGCCTTTACCTGAACGGAAGGGGCCTGCGGCAGCGGTGCATCGCTGCGGTGAATCTTTGCCATGATGGATTCTCCTGTAACACAATACTATCTTTAGGCAATACCGCACAATTCCCGCCTTACGGCTTAAGCACCGCTCCGGCGGCTGCGGCACGGCATCTGCGTTGCCAAAATGCTCGATAATACACAAAGTATTATCTGCGCTTTTGGCTTAGCAGCTGCCGCACCTCGCTCGCCGTATCGGCACTTAGAATTATGTGGTATTGCCTTTACTATACGACCTGCGCGGCAAAAAGACAAGGGAAATATCACACAAAAATCTGTAAAAAATATCCGTCCCACACCGTGCGGCGCAGGACGGACAGCAAAAACAGATTACTCGCGGATCTCGATGCCGAGCTTGAACTTCAGGTTGCCGAGAATTTTCTTGACGAAGCGGTCAATCTCATCGGGGGTCAGCGGCTTGTCAGCGGGCTGGAAGGACAGGCTGAACGCCATGCTCTTCTTGTCCGCGCCGAGCTTTTCGCCGCGGTAGATGTCGAACAGCTCGACCTTGGTCAGCTGCTTGCAGGCGCGCTGCATCTCGGTGACGAGGGTGCCGCACTCCATGCTCTCGGGGGCGACGAGCGCCAGATCACGCTGGACCGGGGCAAACTCGGGGATGGGCTGGTAGTGGATGGCGGCGGGGACCAGTGCGTGGAACGCGACCCAGTCGATCTCGCCCAGATAGATGTTCAGGTTGGCGCGGCTGTCCTTGGGCAGCTTGAGCTCGCTTGTCACATCATTAGCCAGCTTGCCAAAGACACCGACGCGCTCGCCCTTGCACAGGATATAAGCGGCAATACCGGGGTGCAGCCAGGCAACGTCCGTCGCGCGCTCGACGGTCAGCTCGACGCCGAACGCAGCGCCGAAGCTCTCGACAGCACCCTTGACTGCGAAGAAGTCCTCCTCACTGCCCCAGGCAGCAAAGCCCAGATGCAGACGCTCCTCGGGCAGTTCGGTGACGGGCAGCTGCTTCGGGATGTAGATGTTGGACATCTCGAACAGACGGCCCTCGGCGTTGCCCTTGCGCAGGTTGTCGACGACGACATTCAGCAGGGACGGTGCCAGCAGCGGGCGCATGATGGTCAGATGGGAGGAAATGGGGTTCAGGATACGGATGACCTTGCGCTCCGGCGCGTCAGCGGCAATGTGCAGCATGTCGAGGTCAGCGTCGGCATAGAAGGCCAGCGTCTCGGCCTCGTAGAAGCCTTGGGCACACATGGTGCGCTTGGCCTTGGCCTGCGCTTTCTGCTCGGCGGTCAGGCCGCCGGTGGTGACGGTGGCAGCTTTCAGGAAGGTGGGGACGATGTGTTCATAGCCGTACTCGCGGATGACCTCCTCGGCCAGGTCGGGCTCACCGACCTCGATGTCCTCACGCCAGCGGGGCGCGACGACCTGCATCGTGTCGCCGTCGGCTTCGAGTTTGACCTCGAACTGCAGGCGGTTCAGGATGTCCAGAATCACATCGGTGGGCACAGTGATGCCGAGGATGGCATTGATGCCGCTGACCTTGGCCGTGAAACGCTTGCCCTCACGCGGGGCACCGGCGGAACAGTCAAAATGGGTGGAGGTGACCTCGCCGCAGCCCAGCTCCTGAATCAGGTGCAGGGCACGGGCCATGCCAAGCTCAGTGGTGTACTCGGAGATACCCTTCTCGTAATGGCTGGAGGCGTCGGTGTTCTGGCCGAGGCCGCGGGCCGTCTTGCGGATGTTGTCGCGGGCGAACTTGGCGCTCTCAAACAGCAGCTGGGTGGTGGTATCTTTAATTTCGCTGTTCAGGCCGCCCATGACACCCGCCAGCGCAACGGGCTTGGAGCCGTCGCAGATGACGAGGTTGTTGGGCGTCAGGGTGAACTCCTTTTCGTCCAGCGTTGTGATCTTCTCGCCGTCTTTGGCGCGGCGGACGAGGATCTGGCAGCTTTCCAGCGCGTCCATGTCGAAGGCGTGCATGGGCTGGCCAATCTCCAGCATGACATAGTTCGTGATGTCAACGACGTTGGAGATGCTGCGCAGACCGCACAGGGCCAGCTGACGGCGCATCCAGCGTGGGGACTCGCCCGGCGTGATGTTGCGGACATAATGGCCAATGTAGCGCGGGCAGAGATCCTCGGCCTCGACGCTGATGGACAGGCGCGAATCAACATAGTCGCTGACCGTGTAGTCGGTGGCGGGCATCTTGAGGGGCTTGTTCAGTACTGCTGCAACCTCGCGCGCAATGCCGAGCACACTCTGGCAGTCGGCGCGGTTGGCCGTGATGGAAATATCAAAAATGTAGTCGTCAAGGCCGACGACCTGCTGAATGGGCGTGCCGGGGACAGTGTCCTTCGGCAAATCGAGCAGGCCGTAGACCTCGGAACCGGGGTACAGATCCTCGTTCAGGCCCAGCTCCTCGCCGCTGCACAGCATACCGTTGGACTCGACGCCCATCAGGGGCTTCGCCTTGATTTTTACGCCGCCGGGCAGCGTGGAGCCGTCGAGTGCGGCGGCGGTGTGCATACCGGCGTAGACGTTGGGTGCGCCGGTGGAAATCTGGATGTCGTGGCCGTACTCGCCGCAGTCAACCTTGCAGATGTGCAGATGGGTGCCCTCCTGCGGGACACACTCGGTCACAACACCGACAACGACCTTGGAGATCTCGCCGCCGAGGTCGATCAGCTCCTCGACCTCAAAGCCGCAGCCAAAGAGCTTGTCCTCAAGCTCCTGCGCGGTGACGTCGATATCAACATATTGCTTCAACCAGCTGAATGGTACTTTCATACTCTGTACTCCTCCCCTGTCAATCCTCGAACTGCTTCAAGAAGCGCAGATCGTTTTCAAACATCAGACCGATGTTGTTGATGCCGTACTTCAGCATGGCGATACGCTCAATGCCGATGCCGAATGCGAAGCCGGAGTAGACGTTGGGGTCAATGCCGCAGTTTTCCAGTACGCTGTGGTGGACGACACCGGCGCCGAGAACCTCGATCCAGCCGGTGTGCTTGCACAGCGGGCAGCCCTTGCCGCCGCACTCGAAGCAGGAAACGTCGACCTCGACGCTCGGCTCGGTGAACGGGAAGTAGGACGGACGCAGGCGGGTCTTGACGTCTGCACCGAACAGCGCCTGGACGAATTTGTCGAGCATTCCCTGCAGGTCGCAGAGCGTGATGCCCTTGTCAACGACGAGGCCTTCCATCTGGTGGAACATCGGGGAGTGGGTCGCGTCGGAGTCGGAACGGAACACGCGGCCCGGGGCCAGCACCTTGATGGGGGGCTTTTCCATGTCCATGACGCGGATCTGGCCGCCGCTGGTCTGGGTGCGCAGCACAATGTCGTCTGCGACGTAGAACGTATCCTGCATGTCGCGGGCGGGATGGTTCTTCGGCACGTTCAGGCGGGTAAAGTTGTGGTCGTCGTCCTCGATCTCGGGGCCCTCGTAAATCTCAAAGCCCATACCGGCGAACACGTCGATGATCTCATTCTTGACGAGGGTGATCGGGTGCAGGCTGCCGGTTTGGCGAATCTTGGCGGGCATTGTGATGTCGACGGTCTCGGCGGCGTTGCGGGCCTCGAGCGCGGCCTTTTCGACCTGCTCGGACAGGGCCTGATACTGTGCCTCGGCCCACTGCTTGAACTCATTGATGGTCTTGCCGACGGCGGGACGGTCCTCCTTGGGGACATCGCGCAGACTCTTGGTCAGGCCTGCGACCTCGCCGTTCTTGCTCAGGTATTTCTGCCAGAAGTCAGAAAGCCGGGCTTTGTCGGTGACGTCTGCGCTGGCCTGCTCAATGGCGGCGCGCAGCTCCTTGATTTTTTCTTCCATAGTACACCTCTGCTTGAAGTAGGGCCGGAGCAAACAAAAAGGCTCCGTCCCTGTGTTGAATCAGGGACGAAGCCTTGCAAAATACAATTCTCCGCGGTACCACCCGTGTTCCGCACTGTAAAGCGCGGCACTCTTTGCTGCCGGTAACGGTGCAGAGCCGTTGCGCACTACTCGGCCTTGGCCTTTCCCGCGCACCACTCGGGAGCGAACTTCCGCATAAGCGCTTTACAGGCGGCTTGCAGCCGGTGACCGCCCTCTCTTGCCTAAAGCAGCTTGTGCATACTTTCTCCGTCGCTGTGTTTTTGCGAATACTTATTTAGTATAGCGCGGTTTGCGCCGGCTGTCAAGCCTGCGGCAGCGGATACTTCTGTTTATCCTCCACGCTGATGGCCGGACCGAGCTGAACCTCGATGATTTTCAGCTCGCTGTCGGCAAAGACTGTGTGGCGGCAGCCAGCAGGCATCGTCAGGATATCCCCTGCCTTCACGTCGCGGCGCACGCCGTCCAGAATCGCATGGCCGGTACCGGAGATGACGGTCCAGACCTCGTCGCGGTTCTCATGGCTGTGGTAGTTCATGCCGTGGCCGGGGGTGAGCGTGATCTTGATGGTCATGCTCGCGTCCTCGACGTCGAGCACGCGGAAGGAACCCCAGGACTTTTCGGCAAACATGATCTGCTGATGGATGCTGTCCACATACGGCTTGATGTAGCTGGACTGCTCCTTGTCAGAAACCAAAATGCCCTCCGGGCTGGCCGAGACGACGACGTCCTTCAGCCCCATGCAGAGCACGGGCACGTCCAGCTCGTTCAGTACATGGACGTTCTGGCAGGTGTCGTTCAGCATGGCCTTGCCGATGCTCGGCTCCTCCATGGCCTCGGTCAGGGTGTTCCAGGTGCCCATATCCTTCCACTGGCCCGCAAAGCGCATTACCTGAATTTGGGACTCATTCTCGACAACGGCGTAGTCAAAGCTGATTTTTTTCAGCGTCTCGTACTTATCGAACAGGTCCTTGTAATCGGTGAAGTTGATCAGTTCGTGGGCCTTGTCCAGCACGTAGCGCAGTTTGTAGGCAAACACACCGCCGTTCCAGAGCGCCCCCTGGGCAATGTACTTTTCGGCGGTGGCGGCGTCGGGCTTCTCTTTAAACGTTTTGACCGGGCTGACGGCGTCGGCACTCTGCGGGATAATGTAGCCGTACTTTTCGCTCGGGTAGGTTGGCTCAATGCCCATCAGGGATAGGTTCGCGTTCCCCTGCCCGGCCAGCTCGGACAGGGTTCTCAGCGCGGCGAAATAGTCATTGTTGACATAGGGGTCTACCGGGCAGACGACGACAGCCTCATCAAGGCCGACGCCCTTGACATCGTGCAGGTAGGCTGTCGCCAGTGCGATGGCCGGGAAGGTATCACGGCGGCACGGCTCGACGCAGACGCCCACCGAATTGTCCAGCTGGTTGTGAATGGACGATACCTGCGTCTTGCTGGTAGCAATCGTCACGCTGGCGTCGGCGTCGACCTCCTTGATCTGGCGGTAGACGCGCTGGACCATCGACTCGTACCCGTCTGCGGTCTTGAAGATTTTGATGAACTGCTTGGAACGAATGTCGTTCGACAGCGGCCACAGGCGCTTGCCGGAGCCGCCGGACAGCAGGATGATATTCATAGCGTTTCCTTTCAGCGCTCGGCGCGCATCGGGTTGTTCAGAAAGTCCTCATAGGACAGGCGCAGGCCGTCCTCCAGCTCGGTCTTGTAGGTCCAGCCGAGGTTCGTCGCCTTGGAGACGTCCAGCAGCTTGCGGGGCGTGCCGTTGGGTTTGGAGGTGTCCCACTCGATCTTGCCGGTGTAGCCGACGACCTTGGCAACGAGCTCGGTCAATTCTTTGATGGTCAGCTCCTTACCGGTACCCGCGTTGACTGTCTCGTTGCCGGAGTAGTGGTTCATCAGGAACACGCAGAGGTTCGCCAGGTCATCCACATACAAAAACTCGCGCAGCGGGCTGCCGTCGCCCCAGCAGGTGACGCTCTCGACGCCGTTGACCTTCGCCTCATGGAAGCGGCGAATCAGTGCGGGAACCACATGGCTGTGGGTCGGGTGGTAGTTATCGTTGGGGCCGTACAGGTTCGTGGGCATGACCGAAATATAGTCCGTGCCGTACTGGCGGTTCAGGAACTCGCAGTATTTGAGACCGCTGATTTTGGCGAGGGCGTAAGCCTCATTCGTCTTTTCCAGTTCGGAAGTCAGCAGGCAGCTTTCCTTCATCGGCTGCGGAGCCATGCGCGGATAGATGCAGGACGAGCCGAGGAACTCCAGCTTCTTGCAGCCGTTCTGCCAGGCAGAGTGGATGACGTTCATCTCGAGCGTCATGTTGAACCACATGAAATCGGCCAGCGCCTCCTGATTGGCGACGATGCCGCCGACCTTGGCCGCGGCAAGGAATACGTACTCGGGCTTTTCCTCGGCAAAGAACTTTTCGACATTTTCCTGACGGCAGAGGTCAAGCTCCTTGTGGGTGCGGGTGATGATATTGTTGTAGCCCTGCCGCTGCAGCTCACGCACGATGGCGCTGCCCACCATGCCGCGGTGCCCGGCAACGTAGATTTTTGCATTTTTGTCCATCATAATAAGTTACCCTCTTTTGAATAAATTATTTGATAACGCCCTTTTCGAGATACTCAGCCAGGTTCGTCTTGATGTGCTCCTCAGCGCGCTCGACGGCAACCTTCTTCATGTCGTGGTCGACCATGATCTTGACGAGTTGCTCAAACGTGGTCTTGGTCGGGTTCCAGCCCAGCTCGCGCTTTGCCTTGGACGGGTCGCCCCAGAGGTTGACGACGTCCGTCGGGCGGTAGAAGTCGGGGCTGACCTCGATGACCGTCTTGCCCGTGGCCTTGTCGATGCCCTTCTCGTTCATGCCCTCGCCGACAAATTCCAGCTCGATGCCCACATCGTGGAAGGCCAGCTGGCAGAACTCGCGGACGGAGTGCTGCTCACCGGTGGCGATGACGAAGTCCTCGGGCTTGTCGTTCTGCAAAATCAGCCACATGCACTCGACGTAGTCCCTGGCATAGCCCCAGTCGCGCAGGCTGGACAGGTTGCCCAGATACAGCTTATCCTGCTTGCCCTGCGCAATGCGGGCGGCAGCCAGTGTAATCTTACGGGTGACGAAGGTCTCGCCGCGGCGCTCGGACTCGTGGTTGAACAGGATGCCCGAGCAGCAGAACATATTGTACGCCTCGCGGTACTCCTTCACGATCCAGAAGCCGTACTGCTTGGCGACGGCGTAGGGGCTGTAGGGGTGGAACGGTGTGTTCTCGTTCTGGGGAACCTCCTCGACCTTGCCGTACAGCTCGGACGTAGATGCCTGATAGATGCGGCAGGTGTCCTTGAGGCCGGACAGGCGCACAGCCTCCAGCACGCGCAGCACGCCGGTGGCATCGACGTCGGCGGTGAACTCCGGCACATCAAAGCTGACCTGCACATGGCTCTGGGCGGCGAGGTTGTAGATTTCGTCGGGCCGCACGGTGCTGACGACGGAGAGGATGCTCATGGAGTCGCTCAGATCGCCGTAGTGCAGGTGGAAGTGCGGGTGACCCTCCAGATGAGCGATGCGCTCGCGGTAATCGACGGAGGAGCGGCGGATGACGCCGTGGACGTCGTAGTCCTTTTCCAGCAGGAACTCTGCCAGATAGCTGCCGTCCTGGCCGGTGATGCCGGTGATGAGTGCTTTTTTCATAGGTTACTACCCTTTCATCTGTATCTTGCGCAGCGTACTGCGCGGATTTTCGTATCTTGTTTGTTATTGTACCGCATTATTTTATGCTTGGGCAGTGGGAATCTTGCAAAAGACTAGCATTATATTGACTTTTTTGGTATACTGGTTCCGGGAGGTGACGCGGATGGATACCCCGCTGTTTGACGGTGAGCTTGTGCACGCCCGGCGCATGATCTACACGCCGTCGGCGTTTGCAAAATCGAACCTTGTGCATCTGCAGGAGGTCGGGCAGCTGCAGGCACGCAGCCCCCATGCCAGCACCCGGCAGGGGCTGGCCTCCTACCTGTTTTTTGTGGTCGAAAGCGGCAGCGGCACGCTGGAATATGAGGGCGAGACCCGCGTGCTAAGCGCCGGGGATTGTGTGTTTCTCGACTGCCGCCGCCCCTATCGCCATTATACGGGCGACGATTTGTGGCAGCTGCGGTGGGCGCACTTTTACGGCCCGAATATGGCAGCCATCTACAAAAAATACCGTGAGCGCGGCGGCCAGCCGAGCTTTCACCCGGAAAATACCGCACCCTACACCCGCCGTCTCGAAGCACTGTACACGCTGGCGGCCTCTGACAATTACGTGCGGGATATGCAGATCTGCGAGGGGCTGTTTGCCCTGCTGACCCTTCTGATGCAGGAGAGCTGGCACCCCGAAATTGTGCGCACTGCGGGCACGAAGCGACAGAATGTGCAGGAGATCAAGGACTATCTTGACCTGCATTTTGCCGAGAAGATTACGCTGGACGCGCTGGCCGAGCGGTTTTACATCAACAAGTTTTACCTGACGCGGGTGTTCAAGGAGCAGTTCGGGCTTTCGGTGACGAGCTACCTGACGCAGCTGCGCATTACGCAGGCCAAGCGGCTGCTGCGGTTCACGGACAAAAGTGTGGAGAACGTTGCGCAGGAATGCGGGCTGAACGACGCAAATTATTTTTCCCGCTTATTTAAAAAAGTAGAGGGCACGACGCCGGGGGAATACCGGCGGCAGTGGTGAGGATAATAAAAAAGCCTTCCCCCGTGGGGGAAGGTGGACGAGCGCAGCGAGGCCGGATGAGGGGCAAGCTGCCGCAGCAGCTCCGCCCTCATCAGTCCGCTTCGCGGACAGCTTCCCCCTCGGGGGAAGCCTTTTTTGTTTTCAGTTCTTCCTCGACCCTGTCAAACCGCTCCAGGAACGAATGCTCCACACCCTCGGACTTGTAGCCGGGCATTGTGTCGAGCGATACAGCGTGGATGCTGCGGAAGATGCTGTTTTCGATGTTCGGGTTGTCGCGCATCAGGCGGCGCAGCAGGACCTTGACCTCCTGCCGCTTGGAGCCGCCTCCGCCGTTGTCGCAGATCGTACAGGCCTCGGTAAAACGGCAGGCGCACTGGATAAATTCCAGCTCATTGTAGCGGCGCCACGCGATGATGTCATCCTCGCGGATGCAGTACATCGGGCGGATCAGCGTCATGCCCGGGAAGTTCGTGCTGTGCAGCTTCGGCGGCATGGCCTGCAGCTGGGAGCCGTAGAACATGCTCATGACTGTCGTCTCGATGACATCATTAAAATGATGTCCCAGCGCGATTTTATTGCAGCCAAGCTCCTGCGCTTTCTTGTACAGGTGGCCGCGGCGCATGCGGGCGCAGAGGTAGCAGGGCGACTTATCACTGTTGTTGGCAACATCAAAGATGTTCGTCTCAAATACTGTGATGGGAATGTGCAGCAGTGCGGCGTTGCTCTCGATCTTCTGGCGGTTGATTTCATTATAGCCGGGGTCCATGACGAGGTAGACGAGCTCAAACGGAACCTCGCTGTGGCGCTGCAATTCCTGCAGGAGCTTGGCCATAAGCATCGAATCCTTGCCGCCGGAGATGCAGACGGCGATCTTGTCCCCGGTCTGGATCAGCTCGTACCGCTTGACGGCCACGATGAAGGGCGTCCAAAGCTGCTTGCGAAATTTTTTGATAATGCTGCGCTCGATTTTTTGATAGGTCTCTAATTGGCGTTCCAAGGGTCAATTCTCCTTATTCGTCAGGGTTTTGTAGCAGGTGTCAAAGGCTTGCAGGAAGCCGTCGATCTCCGCGTCGGCGTCGGCGATCGCCGCTTCGATGAGCGGCTCAACGAGCTCCTCACGCTCGGCGGGGTCTTCGATGAAGGTGTCGCCGATGATCGCGTTGAGGGCGTCGTCCTTGAGCATCTCCCGGACTTCTTCCTTTGTGCTATAGCTCACGGCGCTCCCTCCTTGCTCTCGCTGCCTCGGTTTTACTCGGCGGTGCCGTCGCCGCCGTATGCCATCTGCCAGAAGCCGAAACCGGCGTTGCCGCGATAGTCCGCGCCATAGAGGAAGGTCTTCCGCATGAAGACGTTGTCGTCGGTCTCGGCGGTCTTGGAGACGAACTTCGGCTTCTTGCGCTGCTGCCAAATAAGGGGACGGATAGGACGGGAAGCGCACAGCAGATACCATGCGGAGTCATGCCCGGCGAGCTGGGGGACGACGAGAGGCTTCGCGGTGCCCTGCATGGTGTTCTTGGTGCCGTTGATGTAGT
>ERZ791574.1565-NODE-1565-length-11512-cov-8.189055_pt1 | contig 11512 bp, 8 predicted proteins | sample MGYA00433098_ERZ791574 | MGnify/ENA primary metagenome ERZ791574 (study PRJEB30046, sample SAMN00791933) | human gut metagenome | study: EMG produced TPA metagenomics assembly of the A metagenome-wide association study of gut microbiota in type 2... | reverse complement strand
GATCACGGCATTCACGGCGTCGGCCTTGTCGGGACGCTCCGACCAGTCTTTCAGTCTGACGATGCACATACCGTACGAGTTTCCCTGTCCGGCGATCATACCGTAACCGGCTACCTGCTGGAAGTCGCGGATCTGGGGAATGCTTTTCAGACGCTCGCCTACTTTGCCCATTATCTTGTTGGTTTCGGCGAGCGAGCTACCCGGAGCCGTCGTTACGTTGATCATGATCGTACCCTGGTCCTCGTCGGGTACCAGACCGGTTTTGGTGTTGTTCATCAGCAGCACCAGCCCGATCATTGCCAGACCCAGCGTTGCCCAGGTGAGCCATTTGTGCTTGATGAATACCATGACACCGCGCTGGTATTTCTTGAGCACGGCGCTGAAGGCCGTATTATAAGCCTTGCGGAACCGGGCCGCGAAGTTGTTCTTCACATTGCCGTCTTCATCTACATAGGGTTTGAGCAACAGGGCGCAGAGCGCCGGGGAAAGAGTCAGTGCGTTGAGTGCGGAGATACCGACGGCGACGGCCATCGTGATACCGAATTGCGTATAGAACGTACCTGAGGTTCCGCCCATCATCGACACCGGGATAAACACGGCCATGAAGACCAGCGTCGAGGTGATGATGGCCGAAGTGATGCCGCCCATGGCATCGACCGTAGCCAGGTACGATGACTTGTAGCCGCTGTCGAAGCGTGCCTGGACGGCTTCGACGACGATGATCGCGTCGTCCACCACCGTACCGATGGCGAGCACCAGCGCGAAGAGGGTCAGCAGGTTGATCGAGAAGCCCGCGAACGAAAGGAAAGCGAACGTACCCACCAGCGACACGAGGATCGAAATGGTCGGGATCAGCGTCGAGCGTATATCCTGCAGGAAGACGTAAACCACTAAAATGACGAGGATGATGGCCTCGATCAGGGTTTTGATCACTTCGTGGATCGAGGCGTACAGGTAGTCATTCACGCTCATCAAGTGGGTTATCTCTACGCCTTTAGGGAGTTCGGTTGCAATTTCATCGAGCATCGCGTCGATTTCCTCGACGGTTTGTGTGGCGTTCGTGCCTGCGGTCTGGAAGACGAGCGCCGAAACGCCGGGATGACCATTGACCATACCGTGATAAGCATAGGAGTCCTGTCCCAATTCAATGTCTGCCACATCTTTCAGACGCAGTACCTGACCGTCAGAAGTAGCTCGGATTACGATCTCCCCGAACTCTTCAGGTGTCATTTTACGGCCACGGTATTTCATGGTATATTGGAACGTATTTTCGGAGTTTTCGCCGAACGTACCGGCTGCCGATTCGATGTTTTGTTCCGCCAAAACCGCAGTGACATCCGAAGGGACTAATTTATATTGGGCCATTACGTCCGGCTTCATCCAGATACGCATTGCATAGTCGCCACCGAGAGCAAAGAATTCTCCGACGCCCTGGATACGCTGGATGCGCGGTTTGATGTTGATATTGAGGTAATTCGATAAGAAATTTTCATCGTATGAATCGTCTGGACTGCTCAGCGTGAAAACTTTCAGCATCGAAGACTGACGCTTCATGGTCGTAACACCGATTTTTGTAACCTCGGCAGGGAGCGATCCGGTTGCCGTCGCTACTTTATTCTGTACGTTGACGGCCGCCATATCCGCGTTGGTGCCCTGTTTGAAATAGACCGTGATCGATCCGCTACCGGCATTCGATGCTTCGGATTTGATGTACATCATATTTTCCACGCCGTTGATAGCCTCCTCAAGCGGAATGATGACGCTCTTCTGGATGGTTTCGGCGCTGGCGCCCGGATAGCTGGCACGCACCATCACCGTCGGGGGCGCGATGTCGGGGTACTGCTCGACGGGGAGCGTCGCAACACCGATAATACCGCCCAGGACGATTACGATGGAAATGACCGCCGCCAATACCGGGCGGTCTATGAAATGTTTTAGTGTCATATTTTACTGCTCTTTTGTAGGTTGTTCTGCAGGAGCGGTCGCGGTCGTTGCGGCTCCTTTGGGTTTGATCGGGGTTCCTTCGCGCATCAGACCGACGCCTTCGGTCACGATGACTTCGCCCGGGGTGAGTCCGGCGGTGACGATGAAATTCTTGCCGTCGCTCTGGGGCGATACGGTGATATTCTGCGAGGTGGCTACGCCGTTCTCGACCTTATAAACGAATTTCTTGTCCTGCAATTCGAAGGTAGCGACTTGCGGAACGGTGACTACGTTTTTGTAGATGTGCGGCAACAGGACATTACCCGAGCTACCGCTGTGAAGCAAGCGTCCGGGATTGGGGAATACGGCGCGAAGCTGTACGCTGCCCGTCGAAGTGTCGATCACGCCGCTGATCGATTCGATGCGTCCCTCCTGGGAGTAAAGCGATCCGTCGTTGAGCACAAGCTGCACGTTCGGCAACGCCGCCAGCGCTTTGTCCATTGAGCCGTATTCGCGGGTCAGGTCGAGCAGTTGATTCTCCGTCAGGGAGAAATAAACGTACATATCGGAGTTGTCCGATACGGTGGTCAGCGGTTGGGGAATCGATGCGCTCACCAGGGCACCCACACGATACGGCAGGACACCGACTACGCCGTTGGACGGACTTTTCACTTCGGTATAGGAGAGGTTGTTGGCCGCATTGACGAGCTGTGCCTCGGCCTGTGCCAACTGGGATTTTGCCGTCAGCAGGTTGTTCTGGGAAGTTTGCAGGTCGAACTGCGAAACGACGTTCTTGGCGAACAGCTCTTTTTTGCTGTCGTAGGTCAATTGAGCGGTGGCTACGCTGGCCTCGGCAGCTGCGACGTTGGCTTTTGCGGTTTGCAGGGCTGCCTTGTAGGGCACCTGGTCGATAATGAACAACAACTGTCCCTGGCGAACTACTTCACCCTCTTTAACGCACACTTTGGAAATGGTACCCGATACCTGCGGGTAAATGGCGATGTCCTGGCGCCCACGGATGGTTGCCGAGTGGGTGCTCGGAATCGTTACGTCCGATGTCGAAATTGTCATGACGGAATATTCCGCCTCGCCTCTTGCCGTCGGAGCCTGGCCGCACGATACGGCGAAAGCCATGCAGCTTCCGAACAAGACTGCCTGAATTAACTTCTGCTTCATAGTTTTTTGGTTGATTATTATTACTTTGAAAAAAATATTTTCCCGTTAAAAAACTTTTTGTCCTGCAAAAGTACCGTAAAAATCGGGGTGCAGGTCTTTTTCTTGCGAACAATTTTGTCACTTTTCGGTACATTTATAATATATTTGTACGATAATAATCTCAGGGGCTTTCCGTTTGTTCAAAAAAGAAGAAATCATTATGTCCGCAGCAAACCCCATAGCTGTTTCCGAAGAGGAACCTTTTGTTATCGGAAAATCCGATCTCGCTTATTTCTTCAATAATCCCTGCCGTTGCGATTGCGCACTGGTTCTGCTTTGTACGAGCGGTCATGCCCAGGTGACCGTCGATCTTCGCCGGGGACCTTTGCAGCTCAATACGATCGTACTCTTACTGCCCGGTAGCGTATTGATGCTCGATGATGCGTCGGACGACTTCTCGGTGAGGTTCGGCGCCTTCTCTCCCGACCTGTTCGGTGAGGCCGGATTTCGGCTGGGGCCCTCGTTTTTCAGCTTTTTGAAGGAAAATCCCATTTCTCAAGTAAACGAAAGGATGGCTGCCGGATTGTCCACCTGGTTCGAAATAATGGATTACACCTATCAGGATCGGGGTAATATGTTCCGAAAGACGATCGTGAGAAATCGGTTGCAGAATATTATGCTGGAGCTTTACGATAAGATTCAACGTAAGGTCAGCAGCCAGTGTCCCACGACTTCCAACCGGCAGATGGAGCTGTTTCATCGCTTTGTTTCCCTAGTTCATGACTGTTGTATCGAAGAGCGTGAGGTTTCTTTCTATGCGGACAAGCTCTGTATCTCGACCCGTTATCTTTCCGCCATCGTGCGCCGGACGACGCATCAATCGGCCAAGGAGTTGATCGATAAGATCGTAGTAATGGAAATTAAAGTATTGCTTCAGAACACTACCCTGCCGATTCAGGAGATCGCTTACAAAATGCATTTCCCGGATCAGTCTTATTTGGGGCGTTATTTCAAGAAACATACTGGGATCTCTCCATCGGCTTTCCGGCAGGAGAGCCGATAGTTTGCCGACAAGTTGCCCGGAACGATTTTACGGGCGGTCGCCTCGCTTCACCCGTGCTGATTTTTCAGTGCGGGTGAAGCGTTTTTATGGACTTCCACTACGGAGCTCGATGTAGTTCTGTGGCTGGGTTATGAGTATTTCGGAAGACCGGGTTCGGGTCATTTTGAAATGTGGGCATCACCCCTCCCCTCGATCGTGTACAGGCTATCGTACGCTTCACGGCATGCAACGGCAGGTATTGCCTCTGCTTTTTGCGAATGTATTTTCTTTTCTTCGGAAGACGAAAGGCGGAACCTGTCCGTACGGCTGTCCGTTCCCCCATTTTCGGATAATGTTTTGTCTGTTAGCAAGTTGCATAACTATAAACATAGCAAATAAGTTATGGAGTTTTATAGATCAGTATATGCAGACGCCTAATGAAAAACTTCCCGTAATATAATTTATTATATTCGAGTTCATTTCAATTTCTTTACAAAATCGGTATTTTTGTTTGTGGTATTAAAATGACTTGTCGTTATGAAATTATTGATCGTGGAGGACGAATCCTCATTGCGTGAGTTGCTGGCACGTGCACTTCGCAAAGAGCAATATGTCGTGGAAACGGCCAGTACATACGCCGAGGCTTCGGACAAATTGGCAGCCTATTCGTATGATTGTATCTTATTGGACATTATGCTGCCGGACGGCAACGGGTTGCAACTTCTCGAGCGTCTTCGAAGAGCGGATAAACGCGAAAACGTAATCATTATCTCGGCTCGGGATTCTTTGGAAGACAAGGTCCTCGGGCTGAAAGAAGGTGCGGACGACTACCTGCCTAAACCGTTCCATTTGGCGGAACTCTCGGCGCGTATCCAGAGTGTCATTCGCCGTAGTCGCGGTGGCGGGAAAGGCGGCATTGCGCTGGGTAATGTAACGCTCGACCCGGAAAGTTGCCGAGTGGAAATAGACGGCAAGGAGGTCGCTTTATTGAAAAAGGAGTTCGATATTCTTTCGTATTTCATGCAGCGTCCGCGTCATGTGGTCGATAAGGCAGTTTTGGCCGAAGCCGTATGGGGGGATCATGTCGATCAATCCGATAATTTCCATTTCGTTTATTCGCAGGTCAAAAATCTGCGCCGCAAACTCGAAGAGGCCGGAGCCTCGATCGAAATCAAAGCTGTGTACGGTTTCGGTTACAAACTGATTGATTAAGCAATGCATTTATGAAATTGATCTATAACATATCGCTTCGTTTGTCGCTGGTCTTGTTCCCGCTGATCGCTTTATGGGCGGTCGTGTTTTATTTTACCATGATGGACGAGATAAACGATGAAGCGGACGATGCTCTCGAGGATTATTCGGAATTGATCGTAATGAGGGTGCTTGCCGGGGAGCCTTTGCCCCGTTCGAACGAAGGTTCCAATAACAGTTACACGATCATCCCCGTTGAATCCGGATACGTCGCCACCCGTCCTTCGATCGACTACTACGATACCGAGGTGTATATTCCGGAAAAGGATGAAACCGAGCCGGCCCGGGTGTTGGCGACTATTTTTCAGGATAAGGACGGTAATTTTTATGAACTGAAGGTGGCTATGCCTACTTTCGAAAAAGACGATCTGCTGGAAACAGTCATGTGGTGGGTCGTGTGGCTCTATCTTTTCCTTTTGGTGACAGTTTCCGGAACGACCTTGTGGGTGTTCCATAAAAGCATGCTGCCGCTTTATGAGTTGTTGCATTGGTTGGATAGCTATGCTCCCGGGCGCGAAGTCGCGCCTGTGCCGAACGATACCTCTATTACCGAATTCCGTCGATTGAATGTTGCGGCACAGCAGGCCGTGGATCGCTCCGAGGAGTTGTTCGAGCGTCAAAAACAGTTTATAGGCAATGCCTCGCACGAGTTGCAAACTCCGTTGGCTGTACTTGGCGGACGTATGGAGTATCTGCTCGATTGTGCGGACCTGGACGAGGAAACGACGGGCGAAATTATTCAGATGCGGCGTACGCTCGACCATATCGTCCGGCTGAATAAAACGCTGTTGCTGCTTACCAAGATAGATAACGGTCAGTTTCCGGAGAGCACCGACATCGATCTCGTTCCCCTGGTCGAGGAGCGGAAGGCGCTTTATGACGATATATACGGAGAGCATAAAATCCGTTGTCGTCTGCATTTGCCCGGTACCTTCTCGGTCCGGATGGATGAATCGCTTTGTTCGATATTGGTTTCCAACCTGATCAAGAACGCCTACCTTCACAGTGCCGACGGAGCCGCCGTAGATATTCGTATCGAGGGAAATGTATTGACGGTTATTAACGACGGAGTATCGCCGCTTGATGAGAAACATATTTTCGAACGCTTTTATCAGGGGTCGCAAAAAGAAGGCTCGACAGGGCTCGGTTTGGCACTGGTCAAAGCCATAACGGATTATTATCGCCTCGGACTAATTTATTACTTCGAAAATGGCCGCCACCATTTTGGCGTAAGCTGGCGATAATTGGGACGACGATCAGCTGCATTCGAATATGACGACTGTTTTTTGCTGATTTCGGCGATAACCCTCTGTTACCGGTTCTGACTCTGTCCGAAATCCCTTTCTCGGAGGAAAGTCGAAGCATATCGGCCGGTTTCGGATCGGGGTATCGAAATATATAATCGGGTTCGGAAAAAATATTTTGTTAAAATATCGAAATTCCAAATTCGCTCCAAAATCGGTTCTCAATTTTGTACCATACAAACCGATCGGGTGATCTCCCGATAAAAAATATTGAGAAAATGAAGAACACGAGAAAAATGATGGCGTTTTTGATCGGCATCACGCTGCTGACAATCTCGCCGGCTTATGCCGATCACGACCGTGCGGTCACAACCGAACAGATGCCGCGACAGGCGCAAGAGTTCATTGCCCGGTATTTTCCCGGTGAAAAAATCGCCTACGCAAAAAAAGAAAGCGATTTTTTCGAAGTCATTTACGAAGTGATGTTTACGAACGGCAGCAAGGTCGAGTTCCGTCGAAACGGAGCGTGGAAAGAGGTGGATTGCCGTTATTCGTCGTTACCCGCAGGAATCGTTTCGATGCCGATCGAAACCAAAGTACAGGAGCTGTATCCGGGTGCTGCGGTCATCAAAATCGAACGCGACAAGCAGGAGGTCGAGGTCAAGTTGAATAACGGAATGGAGCTGACTTTTGATCGAAGTCATAATTTGATAGGTATCGACGATTGATACCCCGTCCGTTTCCGATAAAGATTTTTCAGGCTGTGATTTCGCAGTACAAATTATTGATAAACATTTAAGTAAACGAAACAATGAATACGAAGAAAAAAACATTATCTGTTTTAACAATGGCTGCGACGGCTCTCCTGTTCGCTGCGTGCGACAAGGATGAAGTCGGAGGACCGGGCGACTCACATATTTCGCAGGAGGTATTGGCGGCTTTTAACGCTCGTTATCCGGGTGCCCAAGATGTACGATGGTCCCTTCGAGGCGACTATGCTGTGGCGAACTTTTTCTTCGAGGCTGCCCGGACGGAATCCAGGGCCAACAATGCGGCATGGTTCGAAAATGCAAACGGACAATGGGCCATGACCGAAACGAATATCGACTTCGCGGCACTTCCGCAGGCTGTCCGGGAAGGTTTCGATGCCAGCAAATATACCGAAGCCGAAGGATGGACCCGTACTGGTAAGGTGGATAAGCTCGAGCGCAAGGAGGTCGTCGGGGCCGGTGGCAGCGAGGGTGTGACCGTTGTCTATGTTATCGGCGTCACCCGCACGGCAGACGGCATAACGACCGGGATGGACCTGTATTTTTCGACCGAAGGCGTATTGGTGAACGAAGTAACCAATGCTGCGGATGATGGTTATGAAGACTATATTCCAGAGAAACCTGCGGCGGGTATCGAACAGCAGATTCAAGGTTACCTCGATGATAACGGCGGAGGCTCGGTGATAGACGTGGACCGGGAATACGGAGGTACGGAAGTCGAGCTTGTTTGCGGCGGTTACAAGCATGAACTCTATTTCGATGCGCAGGGGAACCGCATCTATGCAAAGATCGAATACGGACGTCGGGATATTGGTTCGGCCGTGCCGGAAGCGATTTACAATGCGGTAGCGGCCGACCAGCAGCTGTCGAGCCCCAACGATATCGACGACATCGAAAAATGGTCACTCGATAAGGCTACGGCAGACGGAATCAGCGTTTTCTGGTGTGTCGAAGTGGAGACACGGCATAAAGAGGTAGATATTTACGTAAACGATTCCCCTGTTCGGATCATTCCCCGTCCTGTAATAGATATGGGAAACACGGGAGGTAATGGACTGCCGGTAGAGGATGAGATCGAGCGCTTCCTGAACGATCGTTATCCGGGAGCTAAGGTCGTGGAACGCGACTATGATGACGGATGTCTTGAACTGACGATTCTTCACGAAAATCTCAGGAAAGAGGTGCTTTTCGACGGTCGCAACAACTGGCTCCGCACCGAGTGGGAGCTCCACCGGTTGCCGCAAAATATTTTGGATGCGGTGCAGCAGGCTGGCTATACCCTCGACGACGACGAATTTGAATGCATCGAAACTTCCGGCGGGATGTGGTATGAGTTCGAAGCACGAAAAGACCGTCGAGAGTATGATTTGCGTGTGGATACGAACGGAAATATCGAGGCCTACGAAGATTGATGGATCGGCTAGACAACTTTTGAATTTTTGTATGGCTAATATTCACTTGATTAAAATCAATGTATTATGAAAAAGATGATTTTAGCAGTGGCATTGTTGCTTACAGGCATCGTGTCGGCCCAGGCCGACGGACGCGAGAAACCGATTACGATCGACAACCTTCCTAAAGCCGCGCAGGAGTTTCTCGCTACGTATTTCAAGGATCTGACCGTAGCTTATGCGGTTGAGGAGAGCAAATACTTCGGTTCGGAATATGAGGTGACTTATACCGACCGCACGGAAGTGGAATTCCGTGCCGACGGTCAGTGGTCGGCGGTCGATCGTAAATATTCGGCCGTTCCTGCGGCGATCGTTCCCCAGCAGATCGCGGATTTCGTAGCGAAGATGAACTACCCCGGTCAGTTTATCCGCAAGATCGACCGTGATGCCTATTCGTGGGAAATCGAACTGTCGAACGGATTGGAAGTCGAATTCGATTTGAATTTCAACGTCATAGACTATGATGACTAAAATTCCCGAAGTTTTGAAATCCGGCTCGGGAAAAAGGTGGGTATGGATCACGGGTGTCGTTGCTATATTCGCTCTACTCTTTGCAATCGCATGGAATATAGAGTGTGAAAGAGCCGTAGCGCCACAGGAACTGCCCGGTGAGGCCCGCTCTTTTATCGCACAGCATTATCCGGAAGAGAATCCCGTTTTGGTAATCAAGACGCTCGACGAACTTGCAGTTACGTATAAAGTCGTTTTCGCCGACGGTACCCAAGTGAAATTTCGCCGAAATGGAATGTGGCGAGAAATTAAAAGCCGTTCGCGGGCGGTTCCGTCGGCTGTTGTTCCGGCGCAGATTGCGGATTACGTCGCTCGGAACTTTCCGGGAACCTTCCTCGTCGGAATCGAGCATACTTGCCGGGAATGGGAAGTGAAGTTGAACAATACGATCGAATTGACCTTCGATGACAAGCGTTTCGCGTTGAAAGAGTACGACGATTGATCGATATATTGTTCCGCTTTCCCGGAAATGGGGAGTATATTATTGGGAGGTAAAAACCAGCTTCCGGATCGGAGGCTGGTTTTGCTTTGTGGATGTTATTTCCGATTGCTGAAAAGTGTCGGGTATTTCGCTTTTCGAAAAGCGGTTGCGGAATGTGTATCGTTTACTATTGCGGTTGCGAGTTGTTACGCAGTGTGGTTCAGACGGATTTTTGTTTCCCGTTCCGAAGAATCCAAGGGGGCGACGGTTTATCGCTGCAAATGGTCGTGAAATCGGGTTGCAGCCATCGATGTATCGGAGGTGTTCGTCGAATAATTTTTAAGCTCAATATAGAAATCGGTTCTTGCGGGATGGAGGATGCTTGCGGAAAGGTTAAAACCAAGCCGCCCGGGAAGGCGGCTTGAGAAAAATGGAGAGTTAATTTAGTTGGAATTGGTCGTTTATCGTAAACTTCCGGAAATAAAATTAAGAAAAATTTTTCGAAAAATAAAATTGTTGCGAGAAAAAAATATCGATACACTCCCCGAAAAGAGGAGTGTATCGGCTTTAGGACGTATTCTGGTGTTTCAGAGTGTATGCAAGGAAGGAATCAACCTCCGATCTCGCTCAATTCCAGCCATCGCATGCTTTTGGTGTCGATCTGGTCCATGAGTGCCGTGATCCGCTCCGAAAGCGCCGTAAGCTCTTCGAACGGCAGGTCGCCGGACGAGAGTTTTTCTTCGATCGCGGCTTTCTCCTGTTCTAATTCCGGTATTTCGGCTTCGAGATGCTCCATCTCCCGTTTTTCCTGGAAGGTGAGCTTGCGTGCCGCTCCTGTTTTTGCCGGGGCCGTCCCGGACTTCCGGATCTCCCCGCCCCTGCTTCCGGATGCCGTGCTCTTGGCTTTTTCCTGGGCGACGGCAGCCTGTTTCGCCGCTTCGTAGTCGCGTTTCCAAGCGGTGTAGTCGGAGTAGGTGCCGGCGAATTCGCGGATCTCCCCGCCTCCGCAGAAGACGAGCAGATGGTCGGCGACCTTATCGACGAAGTAGCGGTCGTGCGAAACCACGATCACGCACCCCTTGAATGCTTGCAGGTACTCTTCCAGTACGCCGAGCGTCACGATGTCCAGGTCGTTCGTAGGCTCGTCGAGGATCAGGAAATTGGGACTCTGTATCAGGATCGTGCAGAGGTATAACCGCTTGCGCTCGCCGCCGCTGAGCCTTGCGACATAACTGTACTGCACCTCGGGCGGGAAGAGGAAATATTGCAGGAATTGCGATGCGCTCATCCGGCGTCCGTCGCCCAGGTGGATTTCGTGGGCGATGTCGGTTACGATGTCGATCACCCTCTTTCCCTCGTCGAAGTCCAGCCCTTGTTGGCTGTAATAGCCGAAGCGGACGCTTTCGCCCACTTCGATCGTGCCGCTGTCGGGCTGTATGATGCCGGTGAGCAGCTTCAGGAAGGTCGATTTGCCGCAGCCGTTGTCCCCGACGATACCCAGTTTGTCATACCGGGCGAAGTTGTAGTTGAAACGGTCGAGGATCACCAGATCCCCGAAACGCTTGCAGAGCTCTTTGGCTTCGAATATCTTGGTACCGATGCGCGTAGCCTGAACGTCGAGCTTCAGCGACGCCTGCGTGCGGGTGCTTTTCAGCCTGGCGTCCAGTTCGTGAAAGGAGTCGATGCGGGCTCGGGCTTTGGTCGCCCGCGCCTGGGGCTGGCGGCGCATCCACTCCAGCTCGCGG
>ERZ791574.1562-NODE-1562-length-11522-cov-2.266242_pt1 | contig 11522 bp, 11 predicted proteins | sample MGYA00433098_ERZ791574 | MGnify/ENA primary metagenome ERZ791574 (study PRJEB30046, sample SAMN00791933) | human gut metagenome | study: EMG produced TPA metagenomics assembly of the A metagenome-wide association study of gut microbiota in type 2... | reverse complement strand
TTCTCGGTTGTTGCCATTATGCTGTTGTTTGATTTTGTTTTTCTGTTTTATTTAATGTTTCGATGTATTCGCGTTCTTTGTCGCACGAAGATACGATTTGTTTCATATCTCTGAGCAGGCGCAGACGGTATTTCCACATTCTTAGCCAAAAGATAAGCCCTATTGGCAGTATTGCGCCTACGGTGCGGTTAATCCATGGTTTATTGAAGGGCAGCACGTGCGCCGTGACAAATATTATGGGGAAACGGTTGAGCTCGTAAAGGATTCTCGGGTCGCGCGAGTTCGACAATTCTTCCACAATGCTTTCCATTTCGTCGTTTATTCGGGTTGCCTGGTGGTCCTCTTTGGGGCGGAAGAAGTTTGTCAGGTAGTTCGGAGCTCTCCACAGTCGTTTGCGCCTGTTGTATTCGCGACAGTCTTCGGCAAGCTTGCCGAGACGTTCGTAAACGTCGGCATAGTTCGGGTCTTCTACGATTACTTCTTTCAGTGTAATGTGGCGGCGTGTGCGCAGTCCGAGCACGGTGATGAAGAACCGCCTGTAGGCTTCGGCGTTAAAGACAACCGAATCCTTGTTTGCCTTGTAGGTAAGGAACGCTCCGAGCGGCACGAGCACCATGGCGCTTATCCACATGCCGAACCATATCTCCCACGTGCCTTCCTTTGCAAGTTTCATGCCGGACGTGCTTATTATGTAGTATAATATGAAGATTATGACCGATACCACGGTCGGCAGTCCGAGTCCTCCTTTTTGTATTATCGAGCCGAGCGGCGCGCCCACGAAGAAGAATATTATGCACGTTAGCGATAGGAGTATCTTGTTGTGCCAGGCTATCATGTATTTCCTCATGTTGAGGTCTATGTCGAGCACCTCGTACCTTTGCCATTCGAGCTCTGTTTCTACGCGTCCGGCTTTTTCGCGTGTCTTGTTGATTACCGATGTTTTCTGTTCGGCCGAGAGAGATGAGAACAGGCTGTCTATGTCTATTTTTGTTACAGGTACTTCGGCCGATGATTTATCTGGCTTGGCAGCCTGAGCTGGTGTGGCAGTTTTTTTTTCGGCTTTCGCGGCCGGGGCTTGCGTTGCGGCAGCAGGGTTTTTTGCCGCCGTCTTGGCAGGCGTTTGTTTCGGCACGTCGTTGTGATACCTGTTCAGAGCAGGTATTGTTCCCAGTCCGCCTTCCTTGGCCACTATGGCGTAGTTCGCTTTCCCGAGGCTGTCGGCGTATGTTTCCATTGAATCGACGCCAACTACGAGTTCTGCCATGTTTCTCGATTCCGGGCGGTTGCCAATTGCGTCGGCATCGAGCACGTTGAAGTTGCTGTCGAATTCTATATAGAGTTGCTTGTAGGCGAATGTCTCCCTGTCGTAAGGGATATAGGCGTTCAGGCGGCCTGTAGAGGAAGCGTCGAGGTTCTCAAACTGTTCGCCGCTGTACAGTTGCAGCTTCAGGTAATGTTTGTCGCCTGTTATTTCGAGTTTGGCCGAGTCGGCAAGTACAATCTGCGCCTTGTTGAATCCTCGGTCGGTTTTGTATATTATCACGTTGTAGAGCATTCCCGTTTCGTTCTCTTTTTTCTGTACGTACAGGTTTACGTTGGGAATGCCGTTGTAGAATGCTCCTTCGGGGATGTCGAGGGCCGGTGCGCTCTCGTGCATGCTGAGGAGCAGCGCCCGCAGCTGGTATTCGGCATTTGGGCTCGTTACGTTCTGGAAGTAGAACGACATGCCTCCTATGGCTGTTACAATCACAATCAGCGGCCTCATAATGCGTATGAGCGGAATGCCGGCGCTTTTCATGGCCAGCAGCTCGAGGCGTTCACCCATGTTTCCGAACGATATAAGCGACGAAAGCAATATGGCCAGCGGAATGGCTTGCGGAACTACGGTAAGAGCCATGTACCAGAAGAACTGGGCAAAGATGTCCATGGTAAGCCCCTTGCCGATGAGTTCGTCGATGTACCTCCACGTAAACTGCATCATTAGCACGAACAGGCTGACGAAGAATGCTCCGGCAAGCATCATCAGGAAGCTTCGTGTTACGAATAGGTCGAGTTTTTTTATGTATTTCATCCTTTCAGTGAAGGTACACTTTCCATTAATCGGCAAAATTACTACAATTTATGCACTTTTGTGTGCTTTTTGCGCGTATAATTGAACTTGTCGCCGGCCTTTACGTTTCTTTAGCAAAGATGTGGCGGCTGCTTCACATTTTTTAAGTGGCTGCCGGCAATGTGTGTTAGCGTTTCTGCTAAAAAATACCGTAAAAAGTTTGCCGGTTATGAAGAAATACGTATTTTTGCAACCGCATTTATGCAAATGGCGGGATAGCTCAGCTGGTTAGAGCGCATGATTCATAATCATGAGGTCCCCGGTTCAATCCCGGGTCCCGCTACGCAAAGGCATTCGAGGATAAGTTTCAGCGAATGCCTTTTTTGTTTACTCCACACTTTAAAAGTTTTACCCAAATAACGCGGCTTTTGCGGGCGAGTGCCGGCGTTGCTTGTGCCGTGTTAATGTTTTCGTACTTCAGTTTGGATTTGAATTATGGTAGAATCTTTTATATTCCAAAACAAAAGGTTATATTTGCACTGACATACAAACAAGTATGAGAATAATAGCAAGAAACAGAATCATAGAATATTACAGAATACATCCTGACGCCCAAACAGCCCTTGAAGACTGGTTCCAGAAGGTGCGAAAGGCAGAATGGACATGCTTTGCCGATATGAAACAGACTTTCGGCAGCGTGGACAGCGTGGGAAACCAACACTATGTGTTCAACATCAAGGGAAACAACCACCGGCTGATAGCGGTTGTAAAGTTTACCATAAAACTGGTGTTTATCCGTTTTATAGGTACTCACGATGAATATGATTCTACAGACGCACAAAATATATAGACGTATGGCAAAGATTCAAAACGAAACGGCTTACAAGGCGGCAATGGAACGGATAGAAGAACTTATGCCGCTGGTGGATGAAAACACTCCCCGTGACGACAAGAACCTGGTGGAGTTGGACTTGCTGTCGGCGCTTGTTGAAGATTACGAGGAAGAGCATTATCCAATAAAGTCCCCTTCGCTCGTCGAGGCAATAAGGCTTCGAATGTATGAAATGGGGCTGAATCAGGCAAAACTGTCGGAGCTTCTTGGAGTAAGCCCTTCGCGCGTGAGCGATTACCTCACCGGCCGTAGCGAGCCCACACTCAAAGTTGCGCGCGACATCAGCAGGAAACTTAATATCGACGCAAGCATTGTGCTGGGCGTGTAGCCCGCAATGGCGGCCGGTTTGCGGCCGGCGGAGGCCGGAGCGGGTACTGTGCGGGAGGCGTTCGGAAAAGTGTAATTTAAAATCCCGTTTTTGCAGACAAATAAAGCGGCGTCCGAATACCCCTCTCTGAGAAAAGAAAAAATAGGTCGGACATATTTTAAAATACAAGGCACATATTTCAAAATTCAAGGCACTAATTTTTGCAGGCGTGAAATTACTGAAAAACAAGGGAAAAACAGAGGTGTAAAAAATGGAACAAAAAATACAGACAAAAATGAAAAGAATCGTTTTCGCGGCATTGCTCGCTTTCCCGCTTTTATGCACAGCGCAGAATGCCGAAAGCGCGTCGGCCCTGATTGCCGAAGGCAAGGCCGCACCGGCGTTCACACTCAAAAGCCAGGAAGGGAAGAATGTTTCGCTCTCGGATTTTCGCGGCAAATACCTGCTCATCGATTTCTGGGCCAGCTGGTGCCCCGACTGCCGCAAGTCCAATCCCTACATGGTGCAGCTGCACGACTCTCTGAAGGGGAAAAACATACGGTTCCTCGGCATTTCGTTCGACACCGACGCGGAGGCATGGAAAAAGTGCATTGAAAAGGACAGGCTTGCCTGGACGCACGCAAGCGAACTGAAGAAGTGGAAGGAAACAGCCGTGTCGAAAAGCTACGGCATAAAGTGGATTCCTACATTTTATCTTATCGACCCCAAGGGCAAGGTGGTATTCACCGCATTGGACGAGGAAGACCTGAAGAAAAAACTGAAAGACATAAAGTTTTGACAAACCCCGCCGTTTCCGGTTCGTATGGTTAACTTTGCCGCAAGGCGTGAACAACATAATATTCAAAAACCAATGGAATAACATCGATATAACATATTATTAATTAGCGTTTACTATTATTCGGTATACTCTGAAAATTTGGCGATTAGATGAAGTATAGGCACGAATAGGTTCGGTGAACGCCTGCGCTATGCGTGGGTGGAACTTATCGTCTATACGGGTTACGCCAAATACCTCAGAGTAAGATAAGCGAAGCTCACGCTTTTTTTGTCTTGCCCTGTGGTGTTTGCTCGTGCGCCCGTATAATCCCGAATCAGTCATTGGAACGCGTATGTATGACTACGGCTAATAATATGTCCGATTCGGGATAACCGGAATGATAGTTCTCGCACAAATACAGTGCAGATGAAATTTTATCGTTTCGCGAAAGCCGGCCTGTTGGCGGCGGGCTTTCTGACGTGTCATTGCGTGCCGGCTGGCACGCAGGCACAAAAGCAGCCGTATCCCGTAACTGCGGACGGCAGCCACAGTTTGAAACCAGGTGAAGTGCTCGTTCCCGCGGCTTTGTTCGGCGTTTCGGCGCTTTTTGTACATAACGGGTGGCTTGCAGGTAGGAAGGAAAACGTTCAGGACGCTCTTTCGGCCGGCGGCCGGCGCAAGTTCAAGGCCGATGATTACAGCCAGTATGCGCCAATGGCGGCAGTTTACGGGCTTAACCTTTGCGGGGTGGAGGGAAAACACAGGATTGTCGACCGCAGCGTAATCCTTGCGATGTCTTACGCCACCATGGGAATACTTGTGAACAGCATGAAATTCGCTTTCCGCGAAAGGCGCCCCGACAGCGGTGCGCGGAACTCTTTTCCTTCAGGCCACACGGCCACGGCGTTCATGGGAGCAGAATTCCTTTACAAGGAGTACAAGGACGTCTCGCCATGGATAGGCTATGCGGGGTATGCCGTAGCTGCCGCCACGGGGTATCTCAGGATATACAACGACCGCCATTATATAAACGATGTCGTGGCTGGTGCATGTATAGGCGTTATTAGTACGAAACTGGCATACTGGCTGTATCCCAAAATCTTTACCAAGTCAGCTTGCCGACGGGCGGCCGCTGTGACGGGGCTTCCGTATTATTCTTCGGGAGAATGGGGCGTTAATGTATGCGTGGTTTTCTGAAATCTGCCGCGTTGCACCGCCGGCGCGGCATGCGGCAGCCCGGGAACGGGTGAGATAAAACAAACTGTGGCGGACATACCGTACGGTGTCCGCCACAGTTTTATGTGTCTTTGCCTTTGCAGGCGTGTTTACAGGATTGCCTTGTTTATTTGCTTTGGGCCGAGAGTATGTCGCGGCGAATGCGGTAGCGCGGTTCTTCGGCTTTGGTCTTGGTTCCGTTGCTCTTTATCCCGTTGGCGCCTATGCTGGCCGTCTTGTCCTTGAGGCGTTTTTCCATTTTGGGGTTGTCCTGCGCGAGCGAGAAATATTCCTTGCCTGCCGCGTTGTCGAAATCGAGCGACGGCAGTATGGTATTCTCGATGTTGCGGAACGGCACTACGGGTTCTACCAGTTCCACCTCTACGGGCACGACGCCCGACGCAATCATGTCGAGCTGTTCAGCCGCTGCGCGCGAGAGGTCGACTATGCAGCCGCGGCGGAACGGTCCGCGGTCGGTTACGGTTACATACACTTCGTTGCCGTTTTTCTTGTTGCGGACGCGCAGCAGTGTCCCGAACGGGTATGTCTTGTGGGCGCATGTCATGCTGTCGCGGTGGTAAAGCGTACCGTCGCTTGCCTTCCTGCCGTGAAAGTAGTCGGCGTAGTATGTGGCGTTGCCTGTGTCTTGCGCGGCGGCAGTGGCTAAAACAGCGAAAATCGCCACCACGAAAGTCATTGCTTTTTTGCTTATTTGCATAGTGTGATTATGTTTTTCGGCTGCAAAGGTAGGTGTTTTTATTATAACGACAAAATAACATGCGTTTACAAGGGCTTGAACGAGGGGTAATTACGCCGGATTTAACGTAAAGTGTTCGCTTTTCTTAACGCCCGTATCCTTTGAAAAAACAGGCCGTGCGCGTGTTCGGGCGGTGCTTGGGAATGTCTGAATGTTAAAAAATATTTATCCGGCAAGGCGAGCCTGTTTTTCCTCATGGGAGCAAGAAAAAAATATGTCAGACATATTTTAAAATAGGTCAGACATATTTCAAAATATCTCAGAGATATTTTTTGCAAGGTGCGAAAGGGAGTTCGCCGTTGAAATGCGGGGGTGTTAAAATGCCTTAATTCTGTTCCCGGAATTCAGGCAGCGTGTGTTTCCACAGTTTGAACGGCATTTTGCGCATGTGAGCGTTGTAGAACCGCTTGTCTCCGGTAACTTCGCGGCCCAAGAACGGTGGGCGTTCGAAAGGCTCGTCGGGCGATGACAGTTCCACTTCGGCCATTATCAGGCCGGAGTTGTCGCCGAAGAATTCGTCTACCTCGAAAACGTGTTTTCCTGCCGGCACAAGGTAACGGTTCTTGTCTATCAGCCCCGGTTCGCACAGTTTCATCAGTTCTTCGGCCTCGGCCGGCGTTATTTCCTTTTCAAACTCATAACGCGACAGCCCGCCGTCGGGCGATGGACCTTTTATTGTAAGGTATCCTTTTTCGTTGCACGTACGCACCCGCACGGTTACGCCGTGTTTGCTGCAAATGTAGCCCTGGCGTATGTGTTCCACCGCGGTTGCCATGTTTTTGAACTCTGCGCCGACAAGAAACTTGCGCTCTATCTCGAATGCCATTGTGTGTATGTGTTGGTTTGTTCCGGTGTGGTATATATATTATAAGGAGTCACCCGAAATTCCTAAGAAACTTCGGGTGGATTCCTCGTTTGCGGTTTTTTGCCGTCCGGTGAAAGCGCACGTTTCTTTGCGCATGGTTATCCTTTGTGTCAGTTTGAAGCCAGGGCTGCAAAGATGATGATTATCACCACAAATATGATAAGTGCGATGAATATGGCATTTACTATCTTCCTTGCCTGGCGTGCCTGCTTCTTTTCGCGGGCGGAGATTTTATTTTTACGTTTCTGGTTCATGGTAGTTGGTTTTTACGGTTAGTATGTTTTGGTTCAGATATTGTCTTTTGTGTCGGCAAATTCCATGAGGTATGCTTTTATGAAGCCGTCGATTTTGCCGTCCATCACGCCTGTGACGTCGCTGGTCTGGAATCCCGTTCGGTGGTCTTTGACCCTGCGGTCGTCGAACACGTAGGAGCGTATCTGGCTTCCCCATTCGATTTTCTTTTTGCCGGCTTCGATTTTTGCCTGCTCTGCTTTCTTTTTCTGCAATGCGCGGTCGTACAGTTGCGAGCGCAACAGGCGCATGGCGTTTTCGCGGTTCTCGAGCTGCTTGCGGCTCTCGGTGTTTTCGATAAGTATCTCTTCTTCCTCGCCCGTGTCGGGGTCTTTGTATTGGTAGCGCAAGCGTACGCCGGTTTCCACTTTGTTCACGTTCTGTCCGCCTGCGCCGCCGCTGCGGAAGAGGTCCCAGCTTATTTTCGACGGGTCGACGTACACTTCAATGGTGTCGTCTACGAGCGGTGTGACAAAAACGCTCGCAAATGAGGTCATGCGTTTGCCTTGCGCGTTGTACGGCGACACTCTTACCAGGCGGTGCACCCCGTTTTCACTTTTCAGATACCCGTAGGCGTAGTCTCCTTCAATTTGCATTGTAACCGTTTTTATCCCGGCTTCATCGCCGTTTTGCAGGTTGCTTATGGTCGTTTTGTATCCGTGGGCTTCGGCGTATCGCATATACATACGCATTAGCATTGAGGCCCAGTCCTGGCTTTCCGTGCCGCCTGCGCCGGAATTTATTTTGAGCACGCACGACATCTCGTCTTCTTCGCGCCGCAGCATGTTTTTCAGTTCAAGCGCTTCGACGCTGTCTATGGCTTTTGCGTAAGCCTCGTCCACTTCTTCCTCGGTAATCATTCCGTCTTTGTGGAAGTCGAAGGCAAGAGCCAATTCTTCGGTCAGCGTGTTTACTTCTTTGTAGCCGTCTACCCAGCGTTCCAGTTCTTTTACTTTTTTCATCTGTTGTTCGGCCTTTTTGGGGTCGTCCCAAAAGTCTGGGGCCTGCGTGCGGAGTTTTTCCTCTTCGAGCTGCACGCTTTTGGCTTCGATTTCAAGGTACTTGCCCAGGTCGCCGGCACGCTGTTGCAATTCTTTGAGTTGTTCTGCTGTTATCATCAGTAGTAATGTTCGTTTTCTTTGTCTTTATCTTTTGTTATTGTTCTCGGTGTTATACAGTTTTTCTATTTCATCGGCGTAATGTTCACAAACAACTTTGCGGCATACTTTGAGTGTGGCTGTCAGTTCTCCACGTGCCGCGTCGAAAGGCCTGCTCAGCAGTACGAATTGTTTGACTTTTTCGTAATCGGCAAGCTCTTGTTGGAGCATTTCTATGCGTTCGGCCATCATTTCGCGTATTTGCATGTTGCTGCATAGCTCATTTCGCGAAGCAAACCTTATCTTGTGCTTGTAGGCATAGTCTTCCAGCCTTATGTAGTCGGGCACGATGAGCGCTGACACGAATTTCCTTTGCTCGGCAACTATAACAACCTGGTTTATGTAAAGGTCCATGCCGAGTTTTGCTTCCAGCATTTGCGGGGCAACGTATTTCCCGTTCGATGTCTTGTAAAGGTCCTTAATCCTTCCTGTAAGGAAAAGTTCTCCTTCTTTCATGTATCCGGCGTCGCCTGTGCGGAACCATCCGTCGTTGAATGCATCTTGTGTTGAGTCGGTGCGGTGGAAATATCCGGGCGTTATGGTTTTTCCTCGCAGCAGTATTTCGCCGTGTTCATCGAATGTAATTTCGAGTCCGTCGATTATTCTTCCCACCGAGCCCAGTGTGCGTGTCTTTGCCGGGTCGTCGCATGAGACTGTGGCAGTTGTTTCCGTAAGGCCGTAGCCTATTACTATGCCGAAGCCGCATGAACGGACGAAATCCTCCAGTTCCACCGGTGTAGTAGCGCCTGCAGTGGGAAACAGGCGTGCCCTTTCCAAACCGAGGCGGCTTTTGAGTGCTGCAAATACGCTTTTCTCGTATTTTTGGTACTTTTCTTCGATGTTTTCGGGGATTTTATTCTTGTCCCCGCCATATACAACGTTACGTTCGTGCCCTGTGCGCAATGCTTCTTCCAAGATGTTGCGGCGTTCTTCCGGGCTGTTTTCAATTTCCTCACGCACGTTTTCGTATATCTTTTCCCAAAAATGCGGCACAACGCACATTGCCGTAGGCCTTATCTTGTACATCGAGCGTCCCACACTGTGGGGGTGGATGTTCAAGGCCATTATAGCGCCTTTTGCCAATGAGAAGAACGACCATGCACGTTCGAATATGTGGCTCAAAGGTAGGAAATCCAGCACTATGTCGTTTTCGTCCAAAGGGATGAACAGGCTGTTCGCCCTAAGGGCTTCGCGGTACATGTCGTAGGTTATTATCACACCCTTGCTTTCTCCGGTTGTTCCGCTGGTGTATATTATGTCGGCTATATCGTCATAGCTTGCGCTTTTCAGGCGTGTTTCTATTTCCTTGCTGTTGTTTTTTCCGTCTCCCAGTTCCAGAAATTCGGAAAAGTATACTGACGTCTTGTCGATAGGCTTGCGTATGATGTTGCGGTCGCACATTATCAGCTTTACGAGCGACGGGCATAGCGCGTAGAGGGCGAATGCCGTGTCGTATTGTTTTTGCTCGCCAACGAAAACATAGCTTACTTCGGCCTCGTCGATTATGTATTTAAGGCGTGTAACGTTGAGAGTGGCGAACACGGGGATTGTCACTGCCTTTACCATATATGCGCCGAAGCTGGCATACAGGCATTCGGGCATATTTTCAGCGTAAATCATTATTTTCTGTTGAGGCCGTATTCCCAGTGTAAGGAGTGCATTTGCAGTGCGGTTCACTGTTTGCGCGAGCATGTTCCATGCTACTTCGTGCCAGAATTCCACGCACGAATCGCGGTACATGATTGCGACGCGGTTGCCTAATCTGCGTGCTTGCATGTCAATCAGTTTCGACAAATGCACGTTCTCAACCATACTTAACGATTTTTATCACAAATATAGCATTTTATTAGTTAACGCGCCCGATTGCAGTGCAGATTTTTGTGCCTTTGGCGCAAAGTGCTTTTCGCCTTAACGGTTGCGATATTGATTTTACGGTTCGTGTGTTGGTTTGCGTTTAGGCGGTAACAGGAAAAACTCCGATGAAAGCGGTAAAATTTACATGCAAACACCAAAATCGTAAGAATCCCGGACAGAGAGTTTTCAAACACATGGGGGCAAGAAAAAAATATGTCTGACATATTTCGAAATAGGTCAGACATATTTTAAAATATCTCAGACATATTTTTGGAGGTGTTTTTTCACAGGTGGTGAAACACGTAAAAAGTTTTCTGTTCCGGCGGAGTTGCATAATACAAATTTAAGGCAGATTGCTTTTTTCTTTTTACCGCATAAATTAATTTTGCCGTTAACAAAACAAACAGTGTTTCAATGGATAAATACACAAAGGAAGCCGTAGGACTGTTGGAACGGCTTATATCTGTTCCTTCAGTAAGCCGTGACGAGGGTGCGGCAGCGGCAAAAATTGCCGGATTCATCGAAGAAAATGGCTTTTCTCTTTTGCGTGTGGGTAACAACGTGGCTTCGGTTTGCCCTGATTTCGACGATACTCTTCCTACTCTTCTGCTCGACGCGCACATCGATACGGTTAAGCCCGTTTCCGGCTGGAATCGCGACCCTTATGCGCCGGTCATAGAGGATGGCTGCCTGTACGGATTGGGCGCTAATGACGATGGCGGAAGCCTGGTGTCGCTCATGCAGGCTTATTTTATGATAACGAGAGAAAAACGCGGTTTCAACGTGGTTTTTTCGGCTTCGGCCGAAGAGGAAGTATCCGGCAAAAACGGAATTGAGCTGCTTTTGCCCCGGTTGCCTCATGTCGACGCGGGTATTATAGGCGAACCTACCGCGTTGCAGCCGGCAGTTGCCGAAAAAGGCTTGATGGTGATAGACGTAACTTCTTACGGTCGTTCGGGGCATGCGGCGCGAAACGAAGGGGACAACGCCATATATAAAGCCGTGGAAGATATACGGTGGATAAAGGACCACGAATTCGCAAAGGTTTCGCCATTGCTCGGAAAAGTGAAGGCCACGGTGACTATAATAAACGCAGGTACGCAGCATAACGTCATTCCCGACAGGTGCGTTTTTACTGTTGACGTCCGTTCGAACGAACTTTATTCGAACCGCGAAATCTTCGATGAAATCAGGAAAAATATAAAGAGCGAACCAGTGGCGCGTTCTTTTCGACTTAACTCCTCGCGAATAGACGAAAGTCATCCGCTCGTGCGCCGCGCAAAAGATATGGGACGAACGCCGTTCGGTTCTCCAACATTGAGTAACCAGGCTTTACTTTCGTTCCCTACAGTCAAG
>ERZ791574.1556-NODE-1556-length-11586-cov-7.193478_pt1 | contig 11586 bp, 9 predicted proteins | sample MGYA00433098_ERZ791574 | MGnify/ENA primary metagenome ERZ791574 (study PRJEB30046, sample SAMN00791933) | human gut metagenome | study: EMG produced TPA metagenomics assembly of the A metagenome-wide association study of gut microbiota in type 2... | reverse complement strand
GGTGCAAAGATATAAAGAAATGTGCAAAAAAAGGCAGAAAAACCGCACCGCGACAACAACAACCCATACAATAACAACAACAATAACAACCGCAACGGTGGCTATAACCAACAGCGCCCCGCGCAGCAGCGTCCTGCACAACCCTATAACAACGGAGAGAACTATCCCGCCGCTCCAGAACGCAAACCCGTAATAGAACGCGAGAAGGCGTACGAATTCGACGACATCCTCACCGGAACCGGTGTACTGGAAATCATGCAGGATGGCTACGGCTTCCTCCGTTCCTCCGATTACAACTATTTGTCCTCACCGGACGATATTTACGTATCACAATCACAAATCAAATTGTTCGGCCTGAAAACCGGTGATGTGGTAGAAGGCGTAATCCGTCCCCCGAAAGAAGGCGAAAAGTACTTCCCGCTGGTAAAAGTATCCAAAATAAACGGACGTGACCCGGCTTTCGTACGCGACCGCGTACCGTTCGAGCACCTCACCCCCCTCTTCCCGGACGAGAAGTTCAAGCTTTGCAAAGGCGGATACTCCGACTCTATGTCGGCCCGTGTCGTAGACTTGTTTGCCCCCATCGGCAAAGGTCAGCGTGCCTTGATTGTAGCACAACCCAAAACCGGTAAGACCATCTTGATGAAAGACATTGCCAACGCCATTGCCGCCAATCATCCGGAAGTCTACATGATTATGCTACTCATCGACGAACGCCCGGAGGAAGTTACCGACATGGCTCGCACCGTCAATGCGGAAGTAATCGCCTCTACCTTCGACGAACCGGCAGAACGCCACGTGAAGATTGCCGGCATCGTCCTTGAAAAAGCAAAACGCATGGTGGAATGCGGACACGATGTTGTCATCTTCCTCGACTCCATCACCCGCCTGGCACGTGCCTACAACACCGTATCCCCGGCTTCCGGCAAAGTGCTTTCCGGTGGTGTGGATGCCAACGCATTGCATAAGCCCAAACGCTTCTTCGGTGCAGCACGTAACATCGAGGGCGGTGGTTCACTGACCATCCTTGCCACTGCCTTGATTGACACCGGCTCGAAGATGGACGAGGTTATCTTCGAAGAATTCAAGGGTACGGGTAATATGGAGTTGCAGCTCGACCGCAACTTGTCCAACAAGCGTATCTTCCCGGCTGTCAACATCGTTGCCTCCAGCACCCGCCGCGACGACCTGCTACAAGACAAGCAGACACTGGACCGCATGTGGATTCTCCGCAAGTACCTTGCCGACATGAATCCGATAGAAGCCATGGACTTCGTAAAAGACCGTCTGGAGAAGACCAAAGACAACGACGAATTCCTGATGAGCATGAACAGTTAACAACAACTGCATACAGATATTGTACAAAAGCTTCCATTTACGTCCATAAACGTAGGTGGAAGCTTTTTTATATCCGTTTTTTCATACATAGAAAATAAGTAAAAAGCCCTCAAAAAACAAAATAATATAGATAATCATCAGTGCCCTGACCGGCACTTCCATTCTTTTCGCCCATCCACTGCAAGTCTTCAATAATATTCTGCTTCAAAAGAAGGCAGTTAAAGGGATTTTTTGTACTTTTGCGCCTCAATAAGAGTAATTTGTAATTTAGTAATTGTAATTAGATACTATGTTCGATAATTTAAGCGAGAGACTTGAAAGGTCGTTTAAAATTTTGAAAGGTGAGGGTAAAATCACCGAAATTAATGTTGCGGAAACCCTGAAAGACGTACGTAAGGCACTTTTGGATGCCGACGTGAACTATAAGGTAGCCAAAAACTTCACCGATACCGTTAAGGAAAAAGCCTTGGGACAAAACGTGCTGACAGCCGTTAAGCCCAGCCAGCTGATGGTAAAAATCGTGCACGATGAACTGACCCAGCTCATGGGCGGCGAGACTTCTGAAATAAACCTCGACTCCAAGCCTGCCATTATCCTAATGTCCGGTTTGCAAGGCTCCGGTAAGACAACTTTCTCCGGAAAGCTGGCCCGCATGCTGAAGAGCAAGAAGAACAAAAAGCCGTTATTGGTGGCTTGTGACGTATACCGTCCTGCTGCCATCGAGCAGTTACGCGTACTGGCTGAACAGATTGGCGTACCTATGTACTCGGAACCGGACAGCAAGAATCCGGTAGCCATTGCCCAAAATGCCATCCAAGAAGCCAAAGCCAAAGGCTACGACCTTGTAATTGTCGATACAGCCGGTCGTTTGGCAGTGGATGAGGAGATGATGAACGAGATTGCCGCCATCAAGAAGGCCATCAATCCGGACGAAATTCTGTTCGTAGTGGATTCAATGACCGGTCAGGATGCAGTGAACACCGCTAAAGAATTCAACGAACGGCTCGACTTCAATGGTGTAGTATTGACCAAACTGGATGGTGATACCCGCGGTGGTGCCGCCCTTTCTATCCGTTCGGTGGTAAACAAGCCCATCAAGTTTGTAGGTACCGGTGAAAAGCTGGATGCCATAGACCAATTCCATCCCTCACGTATGGCCGACCGTATCCTCGGTATGGGTGACATCGTATCTTTGGTGGAACGTGCACAGGAACAATATGACGAGGAAGAAGCCAAACGCCTGCAAAAGAAGATTGCCAAGAACCAGTTCGACTTCAACGACTTCCTGAGCCAGATTGCACAAATCAAGAAAATGGGTAACTTGAAGGAACTTGCCTCCATGATACCGGGCGTAGGCAAAGCCATCAAGGATATAGACATTGACGACAATGCCTTCAAGAGCATTGAAGCCATTATTTACTCCATGACTCCGGAAGAACGCAGTAATCCGGCCATTCTGAACGGTTCACGCCGCCAGCGCATTGCCAAAGGTAGCGGTACGAATATTCAGGAAGTAAACCGCCTGCTGAAACAGTTTGACCAGACCCGCAAGATGATGAAGATGGTCACTGGCAGCAAGATGGGCAAGATGATGCCGAAATTAAAAAGATAAGATAATAGCCTATGACACTGATTGATGGAAAAGCAATTTCAGAGCAAGTAAAGCAAGAGATTGCAGCAGAAGTAGCCGAGATAGTGGCTCGTGGGGGTAAACGCCCGCATCTGGCCGCCATTCTTGTAGGACACGATGGAGGTAGCGAAACCTACGTTGCCGCCAAAGTAAAAGCATGCGAAGTTTGCGGATTCAAGTCCTCCCTTATCCGTTACGAGGCAGACGTTACCGAAGAGGAACTGCTTGCCAAAGTACGCGAATTGAACGAGGATGCAGATGTGGACGGTTTCATTGTACAGCTTCCCTTGCCCAAACATATCTCTGAGCAAAAGGTGATTGAAACCATCGACTACCGTAAGGATGTGGACGGTTTCCATCCCATCAATGTGGGACGGATGTCCATTGGTCTTCCCTGCTATGTATCCGCTACCCCCAACGGTATCCTTGAACTGCTGAAGCGCTATCAGATAGAAACTTCAGGCAAGAAATGCGTGGTATTGGGACGCAGTAACATTGTCGGCAAACCCATGGCTGCCCTGATGATGCAGAAAGCTTATCCCGGCGACGCCACAGTAACCGTATGCCACAGCCGCAGCAAAGACCTGGTAAAGGAATGCCAGGAAGCGGACATCATCATTGCTGCGTTGGGACAACCGAACTTTGTTAAGGCGGAAATGGTCAAGGAAGGTGCTGTCGTTATTGATGTAGGTACTACCCGTGTGCCCGATGCCTCCAAGAAATCCGGGTTCAAGTTGACCGGTGATGTGAAATTCGATGAAGTAGCTCCTAAATGTTCATTCATTACCCCCGTACCGGGAGGCGTAGGTCCGATGACCATCGTTTCCCTTATGAAGAATACATTGCTTGCCGGCAAGAAAGCAATCTACCAATAACAACGTAATGAAAACGCTCGTCGTCTTCATGACTGTCTTACTGTATAGCGTAACCCTTTCCTCCCAGGAAAGGATTACGCTATTATTTGTCGGTGACCTGATGCAGCACCAGGCACAAATAGACGCAGCACATGTATCTGAAGGAAAATATGACTACTCCTCCTGCTTCTCCCTCATAAAAGAGCAAATATCCCAGGCAGACCTCGCCATAGGAAATCTGGAAGTCACATTGGGGGGCAAGCCCTATAGGGGCTATCCTATGTTCAGCGCCCCCGATGAATATCTTCAAGCCATAAAGGACGCCGGATTCGATATTTTACTGACAGCCAACAACCACTGTCTGGACCGTGGGAAAAAGGGGATGGAGCGTACCATACAATTGCTCGACTCCTCCGGTATTCGTTACGCAGGCACCTACAAGAATCTGTCGGAGCGCAGGCAACGCTATCCTCTGTTCATCAACAGAAACGGCTTTCGCATTGCTCTGCTCAACTATACTTACGGCACCAATGGTATCAAGGCTACCTCTCCCAATATCGTAAACTATATTGATAAGAATACCATCCTGCAAGATATCCAAAGTGCCAAGGCACGCCAACCGGATGCCATTATTGCCTGCATGCATTGGGGAGAGGAATACCAGTCCCTCCCCAACCGTGAGCAACGCGAACTGGCCAACTGGTTGCTCCAACAAGGCGTAACACATATTATCGGTTCACACCCTCACGTCATTCAACCGATGGAACTACGTACCAACGGTACCGAACAACACATCATAGTCTATTCCTTGGGAAACTTCATTTCCAATATGAGCAAGGCCAACACTGACGGCGGCCTCATCTTCACTTTGCAGTTGGAGAAACATCCTCTCCCCAAACCCATCCGTCCCTCTTACACCGGTCAGAGTCAGACGCCCCTGCCAGACTCCAATCCTCTGCCTTTTCCATACTGTCGTGTTTCCTATTGTGGATATAATCTGGTCTGGACCGGCCGGCCGGGACTTACTAAAGAAAAAAATTACATTCTTTATCCTGCCAGTTTTCCTACAGAACATTTAACTCCGGAAGCTCGTAAACACCTGGAAATCTTCGTCAAAAGCTCTCGAAAGCTGCTCCAGCAGCACAATATAGATATCTACGAGAAGAAAAAATAATGCAGAAATCTCAAAAAATTTCGTCTTATTCTTTGCAATATTAAAGATTATCCCTATCTTTGCACCGCATTTAAGAAATGCACTAACATGGTGGCTGTAGTTCAGTTGGTTAGAGCGTCAGATTGTGGTTCTGAATGTCGTGGGTTCGAGTCCCATCTGCCACCCGCAAAGAAGAGGAAATTCGAAAGAATATTCCTCTTTTTTGTTATTGTCCAAACAATTCCCCTCAAAGGGAGGCAACGTGGAATCAATGTAAAAAATTGTAGGGATACTCCTCACAGAGTATCCCTACATCATAGGAAGGAATCAATTACCTAAACCAGTTCTTGTACAAAAGAGTTTACTTTCTCAAAATGTTCAAAATAGCTGGAAACTTATTCCGATATTTTGCATTCTGTATCAATCACACTTAATAGCACTTCCTTCCTTACTTTATCAAGCCAGTGATAAGATAACCCGTTATCACCTTATAGAAATAAGAATACAAAAGAAATATTTCATCTTTCAAAAAACATTCTATACCAACACTCTACTATTTTCGATTTCCGTCATGCAAATATAACCCTTTTTGTTTATACGAAAAGCAAAATCAGTTATCTTTGCAAAGATGAAACTCAATTAAACATGAAAATTCTTTGGATAGACCTCAATAGCTCGTATGCACACTCTTCGTTGGCACTCCCTGCACTGCACGCACAAATAGCAAAGAACAATTCCGTAAAATGGGAAATCGTATCTGCCACCATCAATGAAAACATAGGAATGATTGTCGACGAAATATACCGGCACCAACCCGACATCATTGCCGCAACGACATGGTTGTTCAACCACGAACAACTGTTGCACATCACGGCGAGATTAAAAGCATTGCTTCCCAATAGCTGCTTCATCTTGGGCGGACCTGAATTCTTAGGAAACAATGAAGACTTTCTGCATAAAAACCCTTTCATCGACTGTGTATTCAGGGGAGAGGGAGAAGAAGCATTCTCCCAATGGCTGTCTTGCTGGAACCAGCCGGAAAAATGGGACAGCATTCCGGGGCTTTGCTATATGAATCCTCAAAAGCAATATATAGACAACGGCATAGCCCGTGTACTCAACTTTTCCCGACTCGTACCGCCGGAAAACAGCAGTTTCTTCAACTGGAGCAAACCATTCGTACAACTGGAGACTACCCGAGGCTGTTTCAACACATGCGCATTCTGCGTCAGCGGTGAAGAAAAACCGGTGCGCACACTGTCCATTGAAAGTATCCGTGAACGCCTTCAAATTATCCACAGCCATGGAATAAAAAACGTACGCGTCCTCGACCGGACCTTTAATTATAATCCGCGCCGTGCTAAAGAATTACTGCAACTTTTCCTGGAATTCAACCCGGACATATGCTTTCACTTAGAAATACACCCTGCACTATTATCCGAAGAGCTGAAAAATGAATTGAAAAAGCTACCTAAAGGATTGCTCCATCTCGAGGCCGGTATTCAAAGCCTGCGCGAACCGGTCCTCCAAAAAAGCCGTCGGATGGGAAGCCTGGAGGACTCACTGCAAGGTCTTCGTTTCCTATGTTCCCTACCCAATATGGAAACACACGCCGACCTCATTGCCGGCTTGCCTCTATACCGCCTATCCGAAATATTTGAAGATGTGCGTACACTTGCCGGATACAATGCCGGCGAGATACAGCTTGAATCCCTGAAGTTACTTCCCGGCACAGAAATGAGAAGAAGAGCGGAAGAACTGGGCATCCGATATTCTCCTCTCCCCCCTTATGAAGTGCTTCAAACAAATGAAATCAGTGTCAACGAGCTTCAAACAGCCCGGCAACTGTCACGTCTTCTGGATGGATTCTATAACACAACTGCTTGGCAAGCCATCACCCGCAAGCTGATTCTGGATGACAACGACTTCCTACGTCGCTTTCTGGAATTTTTAATCGATAAAAATCTTATAGACCAGCCCATGAGCCTGGAAAAGCGAGGTCTCGTACTCTATGAATTCTGCAGTATGCATTATCCGGCCTATAAAATCATGGTCACCATTGCCTGGATAGAGGCTGGCATGTCATTAAAGAAAAAACCAGCAGAGAAAGTCAAGACCAAGCGCCAGATGCCACCGGAATATTGGGAAGTCATCTATGGAAACTACAAAGAAAGCCTCCGCTTATGTTTTCTACCCATTGACGACAATACCCAAAATGGTTATTGGTTCGGTTTCGAATCGGAAATACAAAAAGCAGAACCAGTATTCAAAGCCAAAGGAATAATGGAGAGGTGTCAAAATACACAATCACCGCAGATTAACACAGATAAAAGTTCCTGATTATCAGAAATTCTATAGCAATCTGTGTAACCTACGGTGAGTTATGCCCTCATTTCTTCTCCTATCCGCAGTGGAAATACTTCTCGACCAGTTTCAGCATCTCCTCCGGACTGTCCTGTATCTCTGCACGCAAGGTTCTATCCTCGTAAGAACGCAGTTTAGAGATAACCCCATCAACCATTGCAGGACTGAACACATGGTATTGTTCAAAGACAGCACGCTGTCTTTCCAAGCAATCGGCAGAAGCGGCACAACTATCAGGAAGCTGTTCCAGTTGTTTCAACTTATCTTCATTTTCTTTCTTGTGGATATTTACATTGACATATGTTTTTTCTGCAATTCCTAAAGCATCGTCTATCTCAAATCCATAACGGCAAGCTACAGCAAGTCCGGCAATCAATTGATACAAATCGGCCGAACCGTCAGGCGAACGCATTTCCACCGTCTGTTTCTGTGTAGTATCATAATGACTTGGGGTCTCCAACGGATTTGCCAACATGCACATATCCGTTTTTGCCGACCAGCCCAACGGAACGCGTACCAATACCGAACGGTTGCGGTCGCCCCAGCAAATGTTGGTCGGTGCTTCCTGATGAGGAACCAGACGAAAATAGGAAGTAGGATTTGTATTACCGAAAGCCGTAATGGAAGAAGCCAACTTCATCATGCCCGCAATGGCCTTACGGGCTGTTTCAGAGAGTGCCCCATCTTTCAGCATCTGGTTCTGCCCGTCCTTCATGATACGCATATGTATATGCAATCCGGAACCGGCTTTTCCTGCCGTGATTTTCGGTGCAAAAGTAATGTTATATCCATACTGGCTAGCCAGATTACGAATAACCCATTTTGCTATCACCAGTTGGTCAGCAGCCTCCTCGGCACGCACCGGCAGGAATTCTATTTCATTCTGCTCATAAATCTTATCGTCCAGCGTAAAATTACCGACTTCAGAATGCCCATACTTTATCTGTCCGCCTGCCTGCGCAATATATGACATACATTCCGTACGGAAATCATTGAACTTGGCATAAGGGGCCGATTCGTGATAACCACGCTGGTCGGTAGCCGGGAACAATCCGTCATTTTCAGAAATGACATAATATTCCAATTCTCCCATAGCCTGAAATTCCATCCCCGTAACCGTAGTGAATGCCTGACATGCCTTACGCAGGGTATATTCCGGAGAACTTTCCAGCGGTTCACCATCCTTATTGAAATAAGAACAGAGCATTGACAGTGTGGGCAATTCAGAAAAAGGGTCTATAAAAGCAGTCCGAAAACGCGGCACTACATACAAATCACTGCTACCGGCCTCTATAAACGGAAACAAGCTGGAACCGTCTACGCGTTCACCACATGTAAGTATGGCATCAAGGTATGCTTCATTATTGATGACAAAGTTCAGTGTCTTCAGTCTCCCGTCTGCCGCAGGATACATGAAGTTCACCATACGAATGTCGTTCTCCTTTATATAGGAAACAATGTCTGCTTTCGTAAATTCGGAAGCCGGTTTTTGAAGGGCAGCCACCAATAGATTGGGGCTCATGGATAATTCCTGGTTCATAATACGCTGATTGTTTTTAGTTTTCTATATGGTTAACAAAACACATGCAATTTTTTGTCACAATAAAAAACTGCTGTTTCGCAAAGATACGAAAAGTTGTATCAGAAAAAAAACAAACAACCTAAATCTTATCAGTGAGCCTCAACCTTTTCCGTCGTATCCCCACTTCACGTAAATAGCTCCCCAGGCAAATCCTGCTCCGAATGCTGTAAAAACCAGTTTATCCCCCTTTTTCAGCTTATCCTCGAAATCCCATACGCACAACGGAAGCGTGCCGGCACTTGTATTTCCATACCGTTCTATATTGACCATTACCTTTTCGGGAGATACTCCCAAGCGTTGCGAAACAGCAGTAATTATACGCATGTTTGCCTGATGGGGAATCACCCAGTCAATGTCCTCCTTCGTCAAGTGATTCCTCTCCATGACTGCCTCACAAGCATCCGCCATATTGGCCACAGCATATTTAAAGACTGTACGTCCTTCCTGATAAATATAATGCATCCGATTGTCCAGTGTATAGTAAGATGGAGCACATACGGAGCCTCCCGCTTTGATATGTAAAAAAGGCAGACCTTTCCCGTCTGTTCTCAATACGGCATCCATTACTCCCATATCCTCCCGGGTGGGTTCCAGCATGAAAGCAGCAGCACCGTCACCAAAAATAGGACAGGTAGCGCGGTCTGTATAATCAATCACCGATGACATCTTATCAGCTCCTACTATGACAACCTTCTTATATTTTCCGGAACGTATGAAATTCGCCCCCGCCTCCATTGCATACAGAAATCCACTGCAAACAGCCTGCATGTCAAAAGCAAAAGCATTGTTCAGGCCCAATTTGTCACATAAGATGGATGCGGTAGAAGGAAAGTGATAATCGGGAGTAGTAGTAGCTACGATAACCAAGTCAATGTCATTCAGGCTGGTCTTTGTGCGCTGCATCAGTTGTTTCACAGCCTTACGAGCCATATATGAAGTTCCAAGCCCCTCCTCATGCAAAATGCGTCTTTCCTTTATACCAATACGCCCCATAATCCATTCATCATTAGTATCCACCATTTTAGATATTTCATCATTAGTCAAGACATAGTCCGGAACATATCCTCCAACTCCCGTAATCACTGCATTCAAATTCTCCATTAATCCTATCCAGTTTAGTGTAAAATCAGGAATAACCCTATTATAAATATGCTATCAGAATATCACACTTTTTTCAGAATAGTCGTGTGACAATCTTTAATTAATGGGCGCAAATATACGAAAAGAGAATAAAAATCAATGAATCTGACAACAAAAGACATTAACTGTCTACAAATAATAACACTTTAAAACACAACGGGATTCACTACTATCCGAGCCCTGCAGGAATACTTCCGCATAACCTTTCTGCAAATAAAGAACAAAAAATCCGCTACCTGCAACGATGACGCACGATTGGCCGCACAACCGGGCACATTTCCTTTTCCAGCGAATGGAGCATCGCAGGCGGTTGGATGGAAGTTTTGATTACTCACATACTCATAACCGCCATACGTCCAATGCGTGTCTACATTCCCATTATCCGGGTCTGGCATATCCCACAAAGAAACACCAAACCGTGTATACCGGCGGGGAATGGGGAAGAGGAGATAACCTTTCTTCAGTATCTCCGTTGTCATGGGGCTCATTTCTTTTTCCATCTTTGTCTATTCTTAATTCGATAACATGACAAAGGTAAGGGACCAGCCAAGGGGATACAAATAAACAGTTAGAATCGGCTAAAAATTAATGAAATAAATAAGATGGCGGAAGAGGGACTCACCTCATCCTCCACCACCCTATATAATAATATACTAAAATAATCAGAATGTATTAGAAATACATTCTCTATTTTGCATATTTTTATTAATAAAACATGTTGCAAAGTTAGAATGGGAGAGACGTTGACGGCTGCCATGCCATGAAGGATAGCACCCTCAAAGTTAATTTTCAATTCACTAATGATTTCACCTTTATAGGTAATACAATCCTTTTTAAGACCAAGAACTTTGCCAAACAAGCAATTGTCTTCTTCACCGTATTCCACGCTACCGAAATGTCCTTTGTACTTTAACTGTCCTATACTATTTTGTTATCTTTTGTTCTTTACTTTATTAATATTTCTCAATCAGTCTATTCTCACGAATATAAGTTAGTAATTGTTCATCACATCTCCTTTCATTATATTCGACGGATGCGGCTTATGCATTATATACGAATTTTTCCATCCGAACTAACCAATTTACTTCCTACCCCCAACTCCTCCCCTTCCTCCTTGAAGTAGCCCAGCACCTTGGCTGGCGTGAGACGGCAGCGTTCCACGCTTTTCAAGCGGCTCTGAAAGATGTAGCGGGAGCGCAGCATGAGGTATATAGTTCAAGCTACGGTGCAAGCGGTGCTGAAGGCAGGCTCTGACATCTTCAGCGGAGAGTTTCATTCCTTTGTTTGGGGTTGCTTTCATTGTAATGGTTATTTTAGAATTGACTGTTGATGTGACGGATTTGCAGAACGCATCATCCATCTGTGCCGGATGCATAATGCACACCGGGCAAACGGATGATGCGTTGGGAGCAAATGCACGTTGCGTTTTCGCTGATAAAGCCTTAATGAGCATTAAGGGTTGTTATATAATATGGATATAGAAAGAATACTTAAAACAAGAGAAAATGCAATATACTACGGCATT
>ERZ791574.1552-NODE-1552-length-11606-cov-83.274002_pt1 | contig 11606 bp, 13 predicted proteins | sample MGYA00433098_ERZ791574 | MGnify/ENA primary metagenome ERZ791574 (study PRJEB30046, sample SAMN00791933) | human gut metagenome | study: EMG produced TPA metagenomics assembly of the A metagenome-wide association study of gut microbiota in type 2... | reverse complement strand
CGGACACCCGACTCCACCTTGTTCACATTCTGACCACCGGCACCACTCGAACGGAAGGTATCCCAGGAGAGCTTGGCTGGGTCAACATATACCTCGATGGTATCATCTACCAGCGGAGTTACGAAGACACTGGCGAAACTGGTCATTCGCTTGCCCTGGGCATTGAAAGGAGAAACACGCACCAGACGGTGCACACCATTCTCGCTCTTCAGATAACCATAAGCGTACTCGCCGCCCTCTATGGTCATGGTCACGCTCTTGATACCAGCCTCATCACCTTCCTGCATATCGGTGATGGTAACCTTGTAGCCATGAGCCTCAGCCCAGCGCATATACATACGCATCAGCATCTGTGCCCAGTCCTGGCTCTCAGTACCACCGGCACCGGAATTGATCTTGAGCACACAGTCCATCGGGTCTTCCTTCTGACGAAGCATGTTCTTCAACTCCAGGTCTTCGATGGCTTTGATCGCCTTGGCATAATCGGCATCCACCTCTTCCTCGGTCACCATTTCATCTTTATAGAAATCGAAGGCAAGCTGCAGTTCATCGGCATAAAGACGTACGGTCTTATAACCGTCGAGCCATTTCTGGATGCCCTTCACTTTCTTCATCTGCTCCTGTGCATACTTCGGGTCTTCCCAGAAGTCAGGAGCCTGGGTACGGAGCTGCTCCTCTTCGAATTCTACTTTCTTCTGGTCTATATTGAGATAGCGATGCAGAGCATCAGCTCTGTCCATCACATCCTTCAACTGGTCAGCTGTAATCATTAACTCTTAACTATAAACTTTTAACTTTAAACTATATGATTACTCCTCATACATCTTGTCAATCTCCGCCTTATAGTTCTTGTTGATGATAGGGCGGCGAATCTTCAAGGTATTGGTCAACTCGCCCGACTCCATAGAGAAGTGGTGAGCCAGGAGGGTAATGCGCTTAATCTGCTCATAATAAGCCAGATGCTGCTGGAGAATCTGGATACGGTCCATCAGCATCTTCTGCACCTTCTCGTTAGCACACAAATCTTCACGGCAGGTGAAGGCGATATGATGCTCACGTGCCCAGTCCTCCACGAGACGGAACTCTGGAACGACGAGGGCTGATACGAACTTGCGCTGGTCGGCAATCACAGCCACCTGATCGATAAACTTATCTACCAGGAGCAACGATTCTACCTGCTGCGGAGCGATATATTTACCATTCGATGTCTTGAACAGGTCCTTGATACGCTCGGTGAGATAAAGCTCGCCATCCTTCATGTAGCCTGCATCACCGGTATGGAAGAATCCATCCTTGTCGAATGCCTTCGCATTGGTGGTATCACGATGATAATATCCCGGAGTGATGGTAGGACCCTTGAGGAGCACCTCATTATCCTCACCTATCTTTACCTGAATGCAGGAGATAGGACGACCCACCGAACCCAGACTTCGTTTCTTGTCAGAATGATCGCAGGATACGGTAGCAAGACTCTCGGTCAGACCATAACCCACAACCATATTGATACCGACGGCATGTACAAATTCCTCTACTTCCGGACTTACATAAGCACCCGCTGTAGGGAAGATATTAGGTTTTTCCAAGCCCAACTGCTTGCGAACCATGCTCAAAACGGTCTTGTTGATAATTCTATATTCCAACTCCAATGTCAGAGGAGGGCGCTTGCAGTTTGCCAGATATTCTATATTCCGCTTCTTTCCTACTGCCAAAGCATGGTAGAAGAGTTTCTTCTGAAGAGGACCGGCATCATCCATCTTAGCCTTTACAGCGATATACACCTTCTCCCAGAAACGTGGCACACTACACATACAGGTAGGATGCATCTCTCTCATACTCTCCTGAATTTCATGAGGATAAGTATTGATGATGAGTTCGGCACCTTCGCTCAAGCAGAGGTAAGACCAGGCACGTTCAAAGATATGGGTAAATGGAAGGAAATCAATGACACGGTCCTTGTCGGTAACAGGCACGCATTCGTCGTTTGCCTTCAAAGCAGCATAATACTGGCTATAAGTCAGCATCACGCCCTTGCTATCTCCAGTTGTTCCACTGGTATAGAGGATATTAACCAAGTCATCCATACTAGCCTGCTTGTAGAGTTCCTCCACTTCTGTCTGACGAGGAAGATTCTCACCCAACTTCAGGAAGTCCTTGAAATAGAGGGCTGCAGGGTCGTGTGTACTGATGCGCACGCTTGAATCGAAGATGATGATACGTTCCAGAGAAGGACAGAGGGCAAAGATACGGTGAGCCTTGTCATACTGCTCCTGTTCGCCAACAAAGAGGAAGCGAATCTGCGCATCATTAATCATATATTGAATCTGCTGCTCGCTGCTGTTGGCATAGAAAGGCACAGAGGTAACCCTGATACCGTATGCACCGAAGTCGGTGTACAGATAATGCACACAGTTCTGCGAGAAGACTGCGATTTTGTCAAGAGGTTTAGCCCCAAGATTCAGGAGGGCATTGCTCACTTGTTTCACTCTTAAGGAAAAGAGGTTGAAGGAAACCGATTGCCACTGGTCGCTGCCAAACTTTCTGAAAGTTAAAGCAGTTTTCTCTCCCCATTTCTTGGCGAGATTATGTACCAGTACCGAAAGATGACTATTAATCTGCATAAGCTTATATTTATATTCTGATGCAAAGATAATAGAATTTGTTAAGAACACAAAATAAAAAGATACTTTTTCCACTTTATCTGCTCTTTTTTTCGTATCTTTGCAGAAAAAAACAAAGAATAGGGAGATTATGATGACACAAGAAGAATATGTAAGCGATGCCGTGGATTTGCTGAAAAAGCTCATCGCCACCCCATCTGTAAGCAGAAACGAGAAGGATGCTGCTGACATCATGGAGCAGACCATCCGCAAATATGGTTTCGAACCTCATCGTGAGGCGAACAACATCTGGATTATCGACCCTCATTACGATGAGAGCCGACCTACCCTGCTGCTCAACGCTCACATCGATACCGTGAAGCCTGTGACTTCATGGACACGCAACCCGTTTTCACCGGATGTAGAAGAGGGTATACTTTACGGTTTGGGCAGCAACGATTGCGGCGGCGGACTCTGTTCGCTCCTCCAGATATTCAGAATGCTGACCGCAAAGCCTCAGCAGTATAATCTTATCTATCTGGCATCTGCAGAAGAAGAGGTGTCGGGAAAGGATGGCATCACCCGTGCCCTGCCTTTGCTTCCGCATATCGACCTTGCCATCGTAGGTGAACCTACCGGCATGAACCCGGCTGTTGCCGAAAAGGGACTGATGGTGCTGGATGTGATTGCTCACGGAAAGAGCGGTCATGCTGCCCGCAACGAGGGAGTAAACGCTATCTACGAGGCATTGGATGATATGCGATGGATTCGTGACTATAAGTTTGAGAAGGTGAGCGAGTTCCTGGGCCCTACCAAGATGACGCTTACCGTAGTGAATGCCGGAACCCAGCACAATGTGATTCCGGATAAGTGTACGATGCTTGTGGATATCCGCACCAACGAGTTTTACGACAACGAGGAGGTTTACAAGTTTATCTGCCAGCACCTGAAGAGCGAGGTAAAGGCCCACAGTTTCCGCCTGAAGTCATCCCGCATCGACCCGGCGCATCCTCTTATCAGGAAATGTGTAGCCATGGGCATGAAGCCATTCGGCAGTCCAACCTTGAGCGACCAGGCTCTGATGCATTTCCCATCCTTCAAACTGGGTCCTGGCGAATCTTCCCGCTCCCATTCAGCCGATGAATTCATCAAAATAAGCGAGATTTCGGATGCTATAGCTAAATACCGGGAACTCTTGGATGGAGCCAGCATCTGAAAGAGACATTCGTTCTGACTACACCTTATTATATAGGCAAGTCCGCTAGGCGTTAGGGGCCGTTAGGCGTTCCTGCAGACTTGCGAGCTGTTGATTTATGACTGTATGTATAAGTTAAATATTGCAAACATTTATTTCTTTTCTTGCGAAAAGTTCTCTGTATCGAGAACTTTTCGCTATTTTTGCAGCAAAAATAAACGATTATGAAGATATTAAAGTTCAAATTGCTGAAAGATTTTGCAAGGAAACATCCTGATGCAGCAGATCCGCTCATGCGCTGGGCAGAGTTTGTTGAAAAGACAGAATGGAAAAGCCATGCAGAATTAAAGCAAGCATTTCCTTCGGCAGATTATGTCGGGAATGACAGATATGTCTTCAACATATCAGGCAATAAATTTAGGCTTGTAACTATCGTTGTGTTCTTTCAAGGATTTCTACATATTAGATTTGTTGGAACTCATGCTGAATATGACAAGATTAAGGATATCAAAAATATATAACTATGACTATTAAAGACGAAAAAACATATAATGAAATTGAAGAGCGAATGGAGGCTCTGCTTGCAAAGGGCACCCAATTGGGCGGCATGGACTTTCTCAGCGAAGTAGAAAAGGAAGAATTAAAGGTCCTCAGCGAAGCTGCTTACGATTGGGAATGCGAAGTTGATCCCCATCCATGGCGAGTTAAGCCTTCACTCATAGCTGCCATCAAAGTTGCTTTTCGCCAAAAAGGCTACAAGCAAAAGGAGGCTGCAAAAGCTATAGGCGTGTCAACAACCGCATTAAGTGATATTCTTCATGGACGTCGTGCAATTAATTTTGATGTTGCAAGAAACATATATCACAACCTCGGCGTTCCTGCCAATGTTGTATTGGGATAGTTTAATGGTGAATGTTGAGAGGTAAATATTGAGTGTTGAATGAAAGAAATATAACGACAAAGAAAAAGGGCGCATCCGGATAGGATGCGCCCTAACTTGTTAAATAAAATCGGAGGGATTCTGCTCTTGAAAAACCCTCTTAATGGAAGAGAATCAGGAAGCATCCAGGAGGTACTGGAGCTTCGTGGCATCAAAACACGGACAGGCTTTCTGAACGCCAGGCAAATCGCGATGACCCAGGATGGTCCGGATGCCCGGAAAACGGTGGTGAAGATCCTGAATCAGCTGCTTCATCGACTCCTTCTGCTTAGGAGTGCGGGTGTCGCTGATGCAGCCCGATGGCGAAAGACCACCCTCGTAACAGATGCCTATGCTGTGCGCATTGTAACCGATGGCATGAGAGCCCATACGCTCTACCGGCCGACAGGCATGCACCTCTCCATCCAGCGTGATGTAGAAATGATAGCCGATGTCGCTCCAGCCGTTGTTATGCACATGGTCGTAGCGCAGCATCTTCATCGTATAACGGTGATTGCAGCGGCTACCGCTGCAATGCACCACTATCATATTGATATCTCTCATAGGCATCCTTCTAAAGTCCACCTGCCGAAACGCCCAACGCCCCGAGGAGAGCTGTCAGTACGGTTACTGCAAACTTGAGAATCTCATTCCATTTCTGCTTGTTCTTTTCTGTCATAATCTATTCTGTTTTAAAAGGTTAATTATCCCATGTTACCGTCTCCGCTCTCACTGCCGCCGGTGTTTCCGGTCTGGTCGCCAGAGGTTTCGCCACCTGTGGTTTCGCCGCCAGTAGTGCTGCCGCCTGGGGTGCTGCCGCCAGAAGAAGTATTGTCCTTGGCAGGCTTTTTCTTAGCCTCCTCGATGTCGAGGGTCTTGGCACCCTCCTTCTCAGCCTTGAGGGCAGCCTTCTGTACGGCACGTGATGCAACCTGCTCAAACTCCATACCTACGAAGATGTTGGCAAGATCGCTACCCGGGATAAACTGGATGTTCACACCCTTGATGTTGATGTCGCTCTTAAATTCGGCTGCGGTTGCCGCCCCCTCACAGGTAAGCTGGAGGCGGAACTTGCCCAACTCGCCGAAATCAATCTGGTTGCCTCGCTGCAACTCGATGACCATGTTCTCCTGCATACTGACCAGAACGGCTGTTACATCCGCATAGGATACGGTGGTCTGCATAGAGATCAACTTCGCAAACTTCTTGAGCGAAATGGAGTCTTTCATCTGAGCACGGGCGTAGAACAAAGGAACTCCTGCTTTGTCACCAAATTTTGACGCAAGCTTTACTAAACTGTAATTAATTGCCATAATACATAAAATTTTAAAATTGTGAATAATCATGTTGTGCACCGGTCTCTTCCCGAATGCTGATACAAAGATACAACATCGGCGGTGCCCCACTTGTCCACTTTGGTACGATAAGTACCAGTTGTGCTCTATTTGGCTCAATTATGTATACTTTTGCACGCAAGCGTATGCAGCAGAATATTCAAGTGGCTCAATCAGACTACTCAAGTGGCTCAATCAGATTACTCAAGTGGCTCAATCAGATTACTCAAGTGGCTCAATCAGCGAGTACAGCCGTCTGCGTAAGCGAGTTCAGCCGTCTGCGTAACCCAGTTCAGCCATATCCTTAACCCAGTTCAGCCACATCAGTTGGTAAACGGAAGTACATCGTTTGTTTACCTCATTTGAGTGCTCAATTACTACCAGGGCAAATAAGCCTTTCTAAGGATACTACCAGGGCCAATAATAGCTACCATCAGGGCCAATTATGTGCCTTCTGAGATGCCCGAATTACTACCAGGGCAAACTCTAAAAATATAAAATATTGAATATCAAGCAGTTAGATACTAATTTTTCTTCCCTACACTATACCAAGTATATTATATATATACATTTACATCTTTTACACTATACGTAATACGGGAGGAAAAAGATTTTTTTTTCAACAAATCAGCTATTAAAATGCATTTTTTCTCTTCAAAAATTTGCAAAAGTCTGAAATAAATATTACTTTTGCAACATGAAAGCGCGGAGAATGCGATTCTCCTCCCGATGAAGGACACCGGGATATGCTTTCGGTTAAGGATTAGAACATAGCTCATTGAGTAGGACTTTCCACCCTGAAAAGTGAGTGACCAAAAGGTAATCCTTACAGGGCATTCTATGCCTGATAAATTTGATAATGATTTATCGGCATGGATGCGTAGTAAGGTTCATTTTGGTAGCAAGAACGATGGTGGAAAACTTTCCTTTGTGATTGTGCATTAATCTTGTTATGTTAGCCTTACTCCAATTCCATGCCGGTTTTCAATAAACATTAAACAAGACTTGCCCCAATCGGTAGGCCCAAAAACAAACCTAAAAATAAACGGATATGGAACAAGTAAACAAACAGCCTCCGGGCGGGCAGCAGTCCTTCCCTCAGACAAATCAACCAGAGAAACAACTGATAACCATCCTTGGCGTACAGGGATTGTCTTACCAGAACTATTCTGTGGTAGAACTCAAAATCGTTCTACAGATTATCAAGCATGCCCAGAAAGCCATCTTGGACTATGTTATCCCTTATCAGGTAACTTCACAGACTTTTAATGGCTTCACCGCAGAACAGAGAGCTGCAGGCCACACGGATGTCATCATGAAACTGTCTGAGTTTCCTTATGGCGCTAACCATTATCCGCAATTGCGCGATGCCATCCAGCGTATAGAATCCAAGCCCATCCAGCTGCCGTTCAAGCAGGGCGACCAGACCTACTACCGGAAATTTGCATGCCTGTTTAAGAGTGAGATATACCAAGACCGGCACAAGAACTGGATGGTAAAATTCCGCTTCGACAACAACGTGATGCGGTTTTTCTACAATTACGACAAGGGAGTCAGCCGTATCGACCTCAATGCCATCAACCAATGCCGCGGCGCATCGAGCATCAAGTTGTATCTCATCATGAACTGCTGGGCGGTAAAGGGATTCACCATCAGCAAAACGGTACATATCCAGCAAATGATGCATGGCAGGGAAGATTACTACAAGACTTGGTCGGAACTGGACAGAAAATGTCTGGCTTTCGCCTGCAAAGACCTCAAGCGCCTTTACCGGAACCACGTCATCGACCAGTATCTTACCTATAAACCTTTCTTTCTGGAAGAGGGCGAAAAAGTGATGCATCACCTGCCCGAGCACATTACCTTTACCCTGCACGACCGTCGCACTTCAGGCGAAACTGCGGAAGGTGCAGAAGCGAGCAACGAACTGAGAGGACAGCGGAGCAAACTGAAACTCCGGCTGCAATGCAATTATGATGTGAGCGAGAAGAAGGCTGAGCAGTTGAGCGGCTATCTCAGGTTAGATATGATTGGCGACCTGGAGGACTTCTTCCTGCGAAAGGATTATTACATAGCCAACTGCAGGCGTTCGAACAAGAAGATGAACACGGGTGGCTATATGACCACAGCGATGGTAGGTTTCTTTAAGGATCATGGTGTAGAAGGATTGTAAAAAATATAAAGCTTATGAATTATCCCCAACGTATGTACAGCAAGACCGAGCTAGGTCTGCTCTACTTTCCCGACACAACCGACGGGGCAACAGCGCGCCGTCATATCATGGGATGGATTAAGCGTTGTGTGCCCCTCTGGAACGAGCTGCAACGTTTAGGCTACCAGGAGCGTAGCCAGTATTTCCCTCCCCGCCAGGTATCCACCATCTTCGAATACCTGGGCGAGCCGGGGGCATAAAGAAAAAAGGTGTGTCATAAGTCCAGATAATGGCAGCAAGTCGCCCTGGGCTAGGAGCTTCTGCCCTTTCAGGGCGTATTGGATGTGGCTTATGACACACCCTCTCTGCCCTTTACCTTTGCTTTACCCTTCGGCCAGCGATTTTCAATTCCCTTCGGCCGGTGACCGTTGGTTCAGGGCGTATTGGGTAATTTCAACCGTACAGGTCGATATTTTTTCGCTATTCCGAAACACAACGGACAGACATCGCTATAGAACGACTATTTGTATTCTTCTTCTGTACTCCTTTTGATATCGTGAGTTTATATTTCTTTCCTGCTTCAAACTTATACTTCTGTATTTCATTAGAAGCATCAATCGGTTGACCTTCAAGCGTTGTCAGTTTGAGTCCCTTAATCCTATACGGCAAGATAAAAACGGTAGCATCACCAATTGTCGTCAGTCCTTTAGAAGGAATAATGGTATCACTCTGGATATTTTTTATATCAAGCGAGTCAACTTCCCAATTAGGGACTCCACCATTTGCTGTTTGGAAAGAACCAGCTTTGTAAGCCGAGACTATAGCTTGCTTGATTTTACCCAAAGAGGAGTGAAAAGAGATATCCACCCTAGCCAAGGCATGCACCATCCAGATCTGTACGGGTTTCTTACGCACCGTCGTTGCACAATCACGATTGGTAGCTAAGCCCCACAACAGATCAAGTTGCAAAGGATTGACCGTCTGCTCATAAGTCATCTTATCTTCCTCATTGAGAACAGAGTAATCTGGATAACTGGCATAAAAATCTAGCGTTCCCTCTTTTGGCCAGAAACGCTTGGGTGAATAATTCCAGTCTTTACCATCAAATCCTACTTTCTGACCTCTAGCCGTATCACCTACACAATACATAAACTTCTTAACCTCACCTGAAGGAGACTTATGAAAACCGAAAATCTGAATCTTGTTACCTGCTTCAAATTGCGTTTTACCAGGATTCGAGCGAGTATTGGGAATTTCCTTCCAATCTGATTGCACAGAAAACTCAATAGGCTGACCAGATACAGGAATAGCATCCTCCACTTGATTGGTACAGGCTGCACCCATCAAGACAAAGAAAATCATCCATAACTTACTATAACTATAAATATTCCGCTTCATATTCCCGATTATCCTTATAAAAACATTATTCATTTTTCACCTATTTCCAACCCTCGACTTCATTCGTTATGCTGAAATCGATAGGATCAAGTGAAAGTTTCAAATGAAAGATATACGCTTTTCCTCCTTCAAACGTAAAAGACGGATTACTAACTCCTGGCACTTCTAGCAGATTTTTCGTTACCGTCACATCTTCCTTAAAATTTCCCTGCTCTACCGTATAAGTTATCTTTAGATTAAAGTAATCGGGCTTCTTCTGAGGGATTATAAAGATATAAGAATCGTCATGATTTGTTACTTTATCATGTTCATGGTCTAACTGAGGAGGTGCACTTAACTTATATATGATACTATTGTCAAATTTCTTGCCATTTACTGTGCCATCTGGTGTCCAAGTATAAAACCAACTAATACCATTATCGGCGAGAGTCCAATCTCCATTTTCAAGATTCAGATAGCCCGCCATAACAAAGACGCCTGAAATTTCTGAGGCGCCATATAGTTCCACCTCTTGAACTTTTATAACTGCCCCATTTTCCTCTAAATCCTGATTGGCTGTGATATCAAAGCCCAAACGAGCCAATGCATGATTGAAAGTAAATTCAACACGTTTATTAGTCTTTGTCCGACCCTTAGCATTAGCCCACACCAAATCTACAGGAGACACATTAGAAGGAAAATATATACAAGTTGAATTAGGTTCTTCTATAGCATAATTACCATTGTCTTTAGGACTTACCAGTTTTGGTTCTGCACTATGAGGCGCAAAGGCATAGAAATCCACAGATCCTTCATTTGGCCAATATCGGGTATTTTCATATCCCCAATCCGGATAATCTCCTTTCCAGTTTTTCCAGTATACGTGTTCATTATTCATCAGCATCAGAGGTGGGATTGTCTTATCAGTATGCTTGTATCTTGCAAAGACACCAAATCCGGAGTTACCTTCCGTTCCTTTGAGAAGAGTAATATTGGTTTCACTAGAACGGGTTGAAGCATTCCGACCCACATAAGCATCAAAGTTGATTTCAGAAGATGAAGAAGATGAAGTTTCTTCCACAGCTTCGCCGGCACAACCAGATAATACCAGCTGTGCTATCAAAACATAAAAGGCTAAACGAAGAAACTTCATCTTATGATAATTTTTAATTCATTATTTTTATCTGATACGATTACTCCCAAGTAATATCGTCGATCTTAGCACCATCTTTCCAATCGTCAACTGTAGCATCGAATTCGATTGGAGTCAGACCAATGGTCAAGTTAATCATATAAGCCTTGCCCTGCAAGAAATTCGCAGTGATTGTCTTTGTTACCTTATTCTTCAACTCTGCTGTTCCAGCAGTCTTAACGGTATATTCAACGACAACAGAAAGGTTGTTAGTTGCTGTTGCAGAGAAATCCTGCGGAATAACAAAGAGATAATTATTACTATTAACAACATCTGTAGTCAACTCCGTATTACTTGAAAGCCAGTCAAAATTCTGCTTTGCAACACTTTCATCTGGTGTCCAAAGATTTTCACCATTATTTTCCTTAGACAAATCAATGGTTCCCTTTGTATAAAAAGCACCCTTAGAGTCTGAACCTACCAACTTAATACTTGTAACCGTAATGGTTGTATTATCATAAGCTTCTTTCTGCTTCAAAGAGTAACCAATCTTAGCCAATGCATGATAGAAAGTAAATGCCACCTTTTTAGTCCCAGAGTTTTTTCCTTTGTCTGATTAACAGCATTAGCCCACAACAAATCTTTCTGTTTAGCAACATCACCTTCAACAGTAAAATCAATACAAGTTGTATTTTTTAACGTTGTTTCGTCTGCATGTGGAGCATACGCCAAGAAATCAATATGACCTTCTGTTGGCCAATACTTTTTATTTGTATATCCCCACTTTGATTCTGTACTAGAAAAAGTTACCTTCTCATTGTTGAACAAATTAAAACCAAAGTTCTGCCCCCCCAGCCCGTCCGAGAACGGCCGTTTTGGGGTGTATCATAGAGGGCAGAA
>ERZ791574.1548-NODE-1548-length-11624-cov-4.154810_pt1 | contig 11624 bp, 6 predicted proteins | sample MGYA00433098_ERZ791574 | MGnify/ENA primary metagenome ERZ791574 (study PRJEB30046, sample SAMN00791933) | human gut metagenome | study: EMG produced TPA metagenomics assembly of the A metagenome-wide association study of gut microbiota in type 2... | reverse complement strand
GAAGGCTGATTCGCTTTTGATTGCGATTGAATCTCAATCGTCGCGCTGAAGGAGCCGCATGGTGGACGCCATGCGGCTTTTCGCGTTTCCTACGTTCGTGGTAAGTGCTAGGCTGGCGATTTGAAACGTATAGCAATGATCCGTTATCAGCGGGGAGCTTCCGGAAGAACGGTCGGCACTTTTGGGTGCGGCCTAGTAGAACCGGCGGGATCGGCCCGAACAGCCGAACGTCAAGCGGTCGTATGAAACCTGTGCAGGGAAGCCTGCGTAAGAAAACAGGGGAGTGCGGCAAGCGAGGTGGTACCGCGGTGCCGGACGTGCGCGATCGCACGGAAGCCATCGTCCTCGTAAGGTAAGTAATGAAACCGCCAAACGAGGAGCATACGGTGAGCGAATCCACCAATCATGTGTATCCGAAGGCTGCTGCCGGCGAGCAGAGCGCCAACGTCGCGCCGAACCCCAGCTTCCCCAAGCTGGAGGAGTCCGTGCTCGACTACTGGGATAAGGACGACACCTTCCAGAAGTCCATCGAACGCCGTCCTTCCGGCGACCACAGCCAGAACGAGTTCGTGTTCTTCGATGGCCCGCCGTTTGCGAACGGCCTGCCGCACTATGGCCACCTGCTGACCGGCTATGCCAAGGACGTCATCCCGCGCTACCAGACCATGAAGGGCCATAAGGTCAACCGCGTGTTCGGCTGGGACACGCACGGTCTGCCGGCCGAGCTTGAAGCCCAGAAGGAACTGGGCATCGACTCCGTCGACCAGATCAAGGAACTGGGCATCGACAAGTTCAACGACGCCTGCCGCGCGTCCGTGCTCAAGTACACGAACGAGTGGAAGGACTACGTGCACCGTCAGGCCCGTTGGGTCGATTTCGAGCACGGCTACAAGACCCTGAACATCACGTACATGGAGTCCGTGATGTGGGCCTTCAAGCAGCTGTACGACAAGGGTCTGGCCTACCAGGGCTACCGCGTGCTGCCGTACTGCCCGAAGGACCAGACGCCGCTGTCCGCGCACGAGCTGCGCATGGACGCCGACGTGTATCAGGACCGTCAGGACACCACCGTGTCCGTGGCCGTGAAGCTGCGCGACGAGGAGGATGCCTACGCCGTCTTCTGGACCACCACTCCGTGGACCGTTCCGACCAACTTCGCCATCGTGGTCGGCGCTGACATCGACTACGTCGAGGTGCGTCCGACCGAAGGCAAGTTCGCTGGCAAGAAGTTCTACCTCGGCAAGCCGCTGCTTGGCTCCTACGAGAAGGAACTTGGCGAGAACTACGAGATCGTGCGCGAGCTTAAGGGCGCCGAAATGGAAGGCTGGCGTTACTACCCGGTCTTCCCGTACTTCGCAGGCGACGAGAACGCCGCCGAGGGCAAGGTGCCGGGGCCGGAAGGCTACCAGATCTTCACCGCCGACTACGTCGACACCGTTGAAGGTACCGGCCTGGTCCATCAGGCCCCCTACGGCGAGGACGATATGAACACGCTCAACGCCAAGGGCATCAAGAGCGTGGACGTGCTCGACGCGGGCTGCAAGTTCACGTCGCTGTGCCCGGATTACGAGGGCATGTACGTGTTCGACGCCAACAAGCCGATCCTGCGCAACCTGCGCGCCGGTGACGGCCCGCTGGCCCGCATCCCCGAAGAGCAGCGCGCCATCCTCTTCCAGGAGAAGAGCTACGTGCACTCCTACCCGCACTGCTGGCGTTGCGCCACCCCGCTGATCTACAAGCCGGTGAGCTCCTGGTTCGTGGCCGTCACCAAGATCAAGGACCGCCTGCTCGAACTCAACCAGCAGATCAACTGGATTCCGAACAACGTGAAGGACGGCCAGTTCGGCAAGTGGCTGGCGAACGCACGCGATTGGTCGATCTCCCGCAACCGTTTCTGGGGCTCTCCGATCCCGGTATGGGTTTCGGACGATCCGAAGTACCCGCGTGTGGACGTGTACGGTTCACTCGATGAGCTCAAGGCCGACTTCGGCGATTATCCGCGGGATCATGAGGGCAACATCAACATGCACCGCCCGTACATCGACGAGCTGACCCGCGTCAACCCGGACGATCCGACCGGCAAGAGCCACATGCACCGCATCAGCGACGTGATGGACTGCTGGTTCGAATCCGGTTCGATGAGCTTCGCCCAGTACCACTATCCGTTCGAAAACAAGGAAACCTTCGAACAGCACTTCCCGTGCGACTACATCGTGGAATACATCGGCCAGACCCGTGGCTGGTTCTACGTGCAGCACGTCATGGCCACCGCCCTGTTCGACAGGCCGGCGTTCAAGAACGTGATCTGCCACGGCATAGTGCTCGGCTCCGACGGACAGAAGATGTCGAAGCATCTGCGCAACTATCCGGACGTGAACGGCGTGTTCAACGACTTCGGCTCCGACGCCATGCGCTGGTTCCTCATGAGCTCGCCGATCCTGCGCGGCGGCAACCTTATCGTCACCGCCGATGGCATCCGCGACACCGTCCGCCAGGTCATGCTGCCGGTGTGGAGTTCCTACTACTTCTTCACGCTGTACGCGAACGCGGCCGGGTACGACGCGCGCAAGCTTCGCGCCGACGAAGTTGCATCGCTGCCGGAAATGGACCGTTACCTGCTGGCCCGTACCCACCGACTGGTCGAAAAGACCCAGTCCTCGCTGGACCAGTTCCTGATCTCCGATGCATGCGACGCCGTGTCCGACTTCATCGACATGATCACCAACTGGTACATCCGCAACAACCGCGACCGCTTCTGGAACGAGGACGCCAACGCGTTCAACACCTTGTACACCGTGCTTGAGGTGTTCATGCGCGTCCTTGCGCCGCTTGCCCCGATGGAAGCCGAATCCGTGTGGCGCGGCCTGACCGGAGGCGAATCCGTGCATCTGGCCGACTGGCCGTTCCTGGCCGACGAGAAGACCGGCGAAGCCACCGAACTTGGCCGCGTGCTCGTCGACGATCCGGCTTTGGTGAACGCCATGGAAAAGGTGCGCGAGGTCGTCTCCAGCACCCTGTCCATGCGTAAGGCGAAGCAGATCCGCGTGCGCCAGCCGCTGAGCAAGCTCACCGTGGTGGTGGAGGATACCGCCGCCGTGGCCGCATACGACGAGATTCTGAAATCCGAACTGAACGTGAAGAACGTTGAACTGTGCACGCTTGAGGATGCCGAAGCCCAAGGCTTGAAGATCATCAACGAGCTGCGTGTGAACGCTCGCGTGGCGGGCAAGCGCCTGCGCAAGGACGTGCAGTTCGCCATCAAGGCCTCCAAGTCCGGCGCATGGCATGTGGACGCTTCCGGCGCTCCGGTGTGCGAGACCCCGAACGGCGACATTACGCTGGAAGAGGGCGAATACGAGCTGATCAACAGCGTGGAGGAGAAGAACGCCGAAGAGGCCGCCAACTCCGTTTCCGCAGCGCTGCCGACCGGCGGCTTCGTGATCCTCGACACCGAGCTGAACGACGATCTGGTTGCCGAAGGCTACGCCCGCGACGTGATCCGCTCCGTGCAGGACGCCCGTAAGGCCGCCGGTCTCGAGGTCTCCGACCATATCGCGCTGAAGCTGACCGTTCCGGCCGGCGACGTGGCGAAGGTCGAGCAGTTCAAGGATCTCATCACCTCCGAGACGCTCGCCACCTCCTTCGACGTGAAGGAAGGCACCGAGCTCAGCGTGGAAGTCGCCAAAGCCTGAACCGAAGTTTGGTCGGCTTGCGATTATTCCAAGCTGCGGCTAGAGTAATCCCTTGGCTTTCGAGCCGCCGTGGCGTTGCCCACCGCGGCTCGAGCCACGCAAGACTTGATTTGTGTCCGTGCCGCGCAGCCGCGTTTTGTACACGGTTGGCGCGCATGGAAGCAGATCGTTAAGCGAATGGTTCTCAGTACCATCCATGTGAGTCAAGCACACATTCTTGAGAAACAGTCGCGCCGCCGGACGGCGGATTCAACGGGTTCGCCCATACGGGCGGATCCAGGAATCCACCGTCCGGCTTTTTCTATAGGCAAATACATGTAGCTAATGCGGAATTAAGCTACACTTATCCGATTGCATGTAGCTAACGCAAAAATAAGCTACACTTATCAGCTCTAGTGAGCGTTCTTTGGCAAGATTCCAATTACGCATGGTATGTGAGTACTCGCCATGGCTCACAATCCCAGCCAGGCGCGCACGTCGGCAATTTCCTGATCACATATGTTGTGCGCCATGCCGGGATATTCGAAATACGTGCAACGACCGGTCGAGCCAAGTTGCTCACGGGCACACTGCTGGTCGGCGATTGGAATCGTACGGTCATCACTGCCGTAGCAAAGCGCGAATCGTGTGCGGCCGGCAGGGATCGTGTCCGCTGTTTCCCCCTTGAATGACGGGCTGAGCAACACCGCCATATCGAACACGTCCGGATACTCCGTAGTCATGCGATACGACAGGTATCCGCCCTGTGAAAAACCGATCAACACCTTGCGGAAACGCTGGAATACCGGCGATTGCAGCATGCACACCACTTCGGCGCCGACCTGGCTGCACTCATGTTGGCGCTCGCTGACGGAGCATCCGTCGGGATACCAGTAGTGGCTGCCGATGTATGGGCGCGTATATGCGCCGCGGAATGAGATGTAGTTGGGCTTGATGGGTGGGTCGGCAGCGGGATTGCGGTTGGTATTGCTATTGACGTTGCCGTTTCCGTTGGCGTTGGCGTGATGCGTGTTGTCGGGACTGCCGGTTGCACAGATCGCGTTGATGATGCGCACCATTCCCGATTCATCGTTGCTGTATCCGTGGAATCCAAGGAACAGCAGGTCATTGGATGATGCCGCACTCCCATCGGCATCAAAGCTTCCCGTCATTTCCAACCGCATGTGTTCTCCTTATGCTGTCTGAAAATCTTGTCGAAACTGGCGTTGTTGCAAGCCTTATTCAAATTCTGGTTCAAAACCGTCGTTGACGGAATGGTAATGCTCGCCGAATACGTCTATGTCGGTCAATTGTGTTCCGTCGCCATTGTGTAGGCGGTCCATGGCTTCTTGGTATAGTGCGAAATCCTCTTCCGCTTGAGTGAGGCGCCAATAGTCATCGGGGGTAATGATAACCGCGCTGGGCCGATTGCCGTCGAGCACGATGACTGGGTGGTTGTTACCGACTCGGCTTAGTGTTTTGCTTGCGCCACCGCGGTTGAGATCGGTGACGGAAATCATATTGTCGAGAATCGATGTAACCGACATGTTTCACCTTATAGTTTGCTTGAAGTATACGAGTAAGTATACAAGTCCGTTGCGGCGGAATAACTATATTTTTGTTCCCGCATGTAGCGGGTTCACGCTGCCTGATGGCACTGTGTCAATGAGTGTTTTCTGATGTTCGGACCGATACAATCGCTGTAAATGGGAGGAAGCTGGTCATTATGGCAGAAGGTAAGCAGATCAGGTTATTTCTGATTGATGGAACTTTTAGTGGTTTAGTTACAGCAGAAATCATGAACTGGACTGGCCATGTGTTTAAAGGCAGCCGCAGTGAACTTGGTCGAATCTATCAACGCGAAGAAGCTCAGCGTACAGGCGTTTATATCCTGCTTGGTGACAAAAGTGATGGAAGTCCATTGGCTTATATTGGTGAAAGCGACAATATTGCAAGTCGCTTAAAACAGCATGCGGCCAAGAAATCGTTCTGGTCTGAAGTAGTGTTTGTCACTTCAAAAGATGGCAACCTGACTAGTGCACATGCTCGCTACATTGAGGCTCAGCTTATCCAGAGAGCTAAGGAGATTGGACGTATTCCTTTGGAAAACGGCAATGAGCCTACAGGGGGTGCGGATTTGCCGGAAGCAGATGCTTCGGATATGAATCATTTCATTAAGGAATTTCTGACGATTCTGCCGGTACTTGGGGTAGAAGTGTTTCGCGGTCGTTCATCAAAATGGGATGATGCATTGAAGGCAGGGGAAGAATTGCAATATGATTCTCCGATATTCCAAGTATCGGTAAAGAAACATGGAGGTACTGCTTATGGGCAAATTATTGATGGTGAATTTACTGTGCTTAAAGGGTCTGCGATTGCTGCAGAAGTAACGCGTAAGGACAATGTTGTCGAAAGTACTCGCAGGCAGTTTGAATTACGGAAACAGCTTCATGAACGATTAAACAATGAGGGAGCAATCGTTATCGATGATAAGGGGATTGCGACTTTGACAAGAGATGTGCCTTTCTCTTCGCCTTCTGCCGCTGCTGCTTTTGTACAAGGACGTGCGACTGCTAATGGACGTCGTGAGTGGAGGACCAAAGATAATGATACATATGCAGATTGGGAGGGGCGGAAGTGATTTGTTTCAAGTTGTTTGTACCGACGCCGGTGTGCAAAGTGGCAGTAGAACCCCCTTGGTAGCGTACAATCGGTTTGGATGGTTTTCCGGATATCGGTGAATGAGAGTAGATATGGCAAAGAAGCGCATGATGGACAGTTCGTTAGTTGAATCTGTTCTTGGCAAGAATCACTCCATGATTATCGATGAAGACTGGTATGAGCATACGATCATTGACCATCTTGTGGATTCAATGGGATATGAGCATTTGTTCGGTCCGGATGTTCGTCGTTCTTCTGAGAATTATCAAGATGTTTTTATTCCTGATGTTCTCCCGGAAGCATTGTCTAATGTCAATCAAGGGTTGCCTGCGAAGGCAATTGATGAGGCAATTCTCAAAATTAAGAATATTGAGGGTGGAAGTCTTGAGCAGCGGAATGAAATTTTTAATGACTATCTTCAGTCTGGTGTGGAAGTCCGTTATTTTGATGGTAAAGAAGAACGGAATGAAATCGTTCGCCTTCTAGATTTCAACCATCCTGAAAACAATGTGTTCCAAGTTGTCAATCAATGGACTTTTGTCGAATATTCAGAGAAGCGCCCTGATATAATTATCTTCATCAATGGCATGCCATTGGTCATTTTCGAACTTAAGTCGCCGTCACGTGTGGAAACTGATGCGTCTGACGCTTATTTGCAGCTTCGTCAGTACATGAAGCAGATTCCGAGCTTGTTTGTGCCGAATGTGTTCTGCGTAATGAGCGATATGACTGAAACTAGAGTTGGTACCATTACCGCGGACGAGGATCGTTACGTGGCATGGAAGTCTGTCGATGGGGACTATTCTGAAACGAAGAACGCTTCGTGGAAGACCATGCTTGATGGAATGCTGCCAAAAGCAAGATTGTTAGACATTATTCAGAACTTCGTGTGCTTTAACGATACTTCTGAAAAAATAGTCAAAATTCTTGGCGCATATCACCAGTATTTTGCCGTGAAAAAAGCTATTGTCCGCGCTCAGGATGCGGTTGCTGGAGATGGCAAAATTGGCGTGTTCTGGCACACCCAGGGGAGTGGCAAATCCCTGTCGATGGTGTTCTTCGCGCATTTGATTCAAAAATATTTGGAGAGCCCAACGATTGTGGTCATTACTGACCGCAATGATTTGGACGACCAGTTGTTCGGTCAGTTCACCAGATGTGCGAAGTTCCTGCGCCAGCAGGCGGTACAGGCTGAAAGTCGGCAGAATCTGAAGGAATTGTTGGAGGGACGGGAAGCAAACGGCATTATCTTCACCACCATGCAGAAATTCTCTGATGGAGATGAACCGTTATGCGACCGGAGCAATGTTATCGTCATGGTGGATGAGGCCCACCGAGGCCAATACGGGCTCACGGAAACCATCGATGAGAATGGCAAGGTGAGTATTGGCGCGGCTCGTATGGTTCGCAAGGCTTTGCCGAATGCTTCTTATATCGGTTTTACTGGCACTCCTATCTCGACGGATGACCGTAATACCCGCGAGATTTTTGGTGACTACATCGATGTGTATGACATGACTCAATCAGTTGAAGATGAGTCAACCAAACCGGTTTATTATGAGAGCCGAGTTGTCGCACTGCACCTGGATGAGAGAGCTCTTGGGCGAATTGACGCCGCTTATAAGGAATTTGCTGATCAAGCAGATGAAGCAAGCATTGAGAAATCCAAGCATGACCTTGGCGGGCTTGATGCGATTTTCGATACTCCGGAAACCATCGATGCGCTCTGCCGTGACATTGTTGACCATTACGAGAACAACCGTGCTGATGTGCTTGCCGGCAAGGCTCTTATTGTTGCGTATAGTCGCCCGATTGCGATGAAAATCTACTACAAGATTTTGAAATTACGCCCTGAATGGAAAGAAAAAATCGGTGTGGTGATGACCATGTCGAATCAGGATCCCGAGGAATGGTTCGACGTGTGCGGAGGTAGCACACATAAGAAGGAGATGGAACGGAAGTTCAAAAATGATGACGATCCATTGAAGATTGCCATTGTCGTTGATATGTGGCTTACGGGCTTTGACGTACCAAGTCTGTCAACCATGTACGTTTTCAAGCCGATGAAGGGCCATAACCTCATGCAGGCCATTGCCCGAGTGAATCGTGTTTGCAAAGGCAAGGAAGGCGGTCTGGTAGTCGACTATATAGGCATTGCCGGAGCTCTTAAGCGAGCAATGAAGGACTATACGAATCGAGATCAGCATAATTACGGCAATATGGATATTGCTGCGACGGCTTACCCGAAATTTGTTGAAAAACTTGATGTATGCCGTGACCTTATGTATGGCTTCGACTACAGGAAATTGATTTTTACGAATAGTCGAGAGGCTTTGGCAGATGCCATTGCCGAAGGAACCGATTGGCTGCTTGAGCCAAAGCGCCATGAAGATACCGAAAACTTCCTCAAGCAATGCCAGCTGATGAACCAGGCATTGAGCCTATGCAAGAGCCTGGTTTCTGAAGAGGACCAGCACGAAGCAGCTTATTTGTCGGTTTTGCGTGTTCAGGTACTTCGCCTTACCGGGCGTAAAGGTAATGGTGGTGGAGGCATGACCTACGCCGAATTCAACAAGCGTGTAAGCGACATCCTTGAGCAAACTGTTCATGCTGATGGCGTGATCAACCTTTTCGACAAGAACAGTGTTGAGATTTCCTTGTTCGATGAAGCGTTTCTTCAGGAAATCGCCGGCATGAAGGAAAAGAACATCGCCGTCGAGAGTCTGAAACGACTCATCAAGGAGAAAGTTCGTGCTTATCAGCGAACCAGCGTGGTCAAAGCGCAGAAATTCAGCGAGATGCTGCAAAGCACATTGAACTCCTATCTCAATGGCATGCTGACCAATGCGCAGGTCATTGAAGAGCTTCTTCAAATGGCTCGTGACATTATGAAAGACCGTGATGATGCCCAGAAGCTTGGACTGAATGATGCGGAAATGGCATTCTATGATGCCATTACCAAACCTCAAGCGGTCAAGGATTTCTATAACAACGACCAGTTGGTTGCTATAGCGCGTGAGTTGACTGAAACCATGCAAAGAAGTGCCACGATTGACTGGCAGAAGAAGGAAAGTGCCCGTGCTGGAATGCGGCGTGCGATCAAACGTTTGCTGCGAAAATACAAGTATCCGCCTGAAGGCGTCGATGATGCCATGGATACTGTGATGAAGCAGTGCGAGCTTTGGGCTGATACCAAGATCGAAGAGTAGGAACAGGAAATGGCGAAGAAGAAAAACGATAATACGGCGGAAATCGGCTTTGAAGAGCAGATTTGGAAAGCCGCGGACAAGCTACGGGGCAACATTGATGCTTCGGAATACAAGAATGTGGTTCTCGGCCTGATCTTCCTGAAGTACATCTCCGACAAGTTCGATCAGAAGCATCAGGAGCTTGTGGATGAAGGCGAAGGCTTTGAAGAGGATCGCGACGAGTACCTGGCAGAGAATATTTTCTTTGTGCCTGAAAATGCACGTTGGAATGTGATTGCTGCCGCTGCGCACACTCCAGAGATTGGCAAGGTAATCGATGAGGCTATGCGTTCGATTGAATCGGAGAACGATAAGCTGAAGAATATTCTCCCCAAGAACTTTGCCCGTCAGGAGCTCGACAAGCGCCGCTTGGGCGAGGTTGTGGATCTGTTCACCAACGTAAAGATGGCGGATAAGGGTGACAGCAAAGATATTCTTGGACGCACCTATGAATACTGCTTAGCTAAATTTGCGGAGGCCGAAGGAAAGAACGCTGGAGAGTTCTATACGCCGGCTTGCATTGTGAAAACCTTGGTTGAGATTATTGAGCCTTACCATGGGCGGGTCTATGATCCTTGCTGCGGGTCTGGAGGCATGTTCGTGCAGTCGGCCAAGTTTGTGGAACGTCATCAGGGCAAGATTTCTGATCTGTCCGTATACGGGCAGGAAAGCAACCCGACTACATGGAAAATGGCAACGATGAATCTTGCCATCCGTGGCATTGATGCCGATCTTGGCGATCATAATGCGGATACGTTCTTTAATGATCTGCATAAGAACGAGAGATTCGATTTCATTCTTGCGAATCCACCGTTCAATCTGAAAGATTGGGGAGGGGATAAGCTCAAGGAAGACCCGAGATGGGATTACGGCACTCCGCCAGAAGGCAACGCCAACTTTGCATGGATGCAACATATGATTCATCATCTGCAGCCGACTGGAGGGCGTATTGGTCTAGTGCTTGCCAATGGTGCTTTATCCAGTCAGACGAGCGGTGAAGGCGATATTCGAGCCAATATCGTCAAGGCGGATTTGGTTGCAGGCATTATCGCCATGCCCGATAAGCTTTTCTACAGTACGGGTATTCCTGTGAGCCTGTGGATAATCACAAACAAGAAGGCCCAGCCGGGCAAGACCTTGTTTATTGATGCGAGGAACATGGGAACCATGGTTTCTCGTAAACTGCGTGAGTTCACCGATGAAGATATCGCCAAGGTATCGGGAGCGTTCGACGCATTCCGCGCTGGAACATTGGAAGAGGAGAAGGGCTTTTCGGCCATCGCCACAACTGAGGACATTGCCAAGCAGGACTACATTCTCACGCCAGGCCGCTATGTCGGCATTGCCGAACCGGAAGATGACGGTGAACCATTCGAGGAGAAAATGAAGCGGCTAACCGGTGAGATTTCCAAGTGCTTTGAGGAATCCAGCCGCTTGCAAGAGCAAATCAAGAAGAATCTGGAGGCAATTGGGTATGGGATGTAAAGTCGTACTTGGCGATATTTGCAGCTTTAGTCGTGGAGCGAGCATTCCCCGTGCCCGTATGCACGACACCGGAGATTACCTCTATATCCATTATGGTGACCTTTATAAAGGGTTTGACCTGCGCATTGATGTTGAAAGTCCATCAAAACCTATTCCGTTTATTCTCCGCGGTGAAAAGGTTAAAGAAAGTCAGTGCCTTAAAGATCAGGACATCGTGTATGTGCTTACTTCGGAAACTGTTGATGATTTGGGACATGCTTATCTTTTCAACAATCCACAAAATAAGCTTGCTGTTTCGGGTACTGAGACGACTATTGTCCGTGTTAAACGCAGAGATCTTGTTATACCTGCCTATCTCAACTACCTTATGAGTTCTCCTTGTTTTATCGGTGAGCTTCGTCGGTATGTAAGAGGTATGAAAGTATTTCGTGTCCATCCTGCTGATGTGTCTCGAATTGAAATTGAACTTCCTCACATCGAGACACAGCGAAAAGTGGTTTCAATACTTGATTCGATTTATACGAAGCAAAGAATCAATACTCAGCTAAATGGCTATTTA
>ERZ791574.1540-NODE-1540-length-11662-cov-4.180236_pt1 | contig 11662 bp, 6 predicted proteins | sample MGYA00433098_ERZ791574 | MGnify/ENA primary metagenome ERZ791574 (study PRJEB30046, sample SAMN00791933) | human gut metagenome | study: EMG produced TPA metagenomics assembly of the A metagenome-wide association study of gut microbiota in type 2... | reverse complement strand
GAGACTGCCCAGTCGCAAACCATCAAGCAATACAAAGGCAAGGACGCGGCGCTCTACCGTATGCAGGAAAACTACCCTGATGTCCACTACCTGCTGTTTGACAGCGAGCCCCACAGTGACGATTATAGCGCTTACAATACGGCCAGCCTTGTCCATTGCGTCCTCTTTCAGGAGGAACAGGCCGGGTATCTGGCCGGGTATGCCGCTGTGACCGATGGCTACACCACGCTCGGCTTCATCGGCGCGCGGGAGGTACCGGGCATTGTGCGGTACTGCACCGGCTTTCTGCAGGGCGCGGAGGCCGCTGCCGAGCTGCAGGGCGAGTATGTCACCCTGCAGACCTGGTTCACCGATACCTATGAGAATAACGACGCGATTACCCAGCGAATGATCGACTGGTATAATAACGGTACGTCGCTTATTATGGTCAGCGGCGGCAACCTGTACGAGGGTGCGTCCGACGCCGTCAACCAGACCGGCGGCAAGGCGATCACGACGGATTACGACAACACAGAGCTGGGAGACCGCGTGCTGGGCAGCGCCATCAAGTGCTACAACGCTGCCGTGCAGCGTCAGCTGTACACCTTCTTTGCGGCGGGCACCTGGAATGGCCAGACCGGCGGCCAGACCGAGAAGGCCGGCTTCACGAACGGCGAAGTCGCGCTGGAGGCCGGGGCACCCTGGCGGTTTGACAGCTTCACGCAGGACGACTACCGCACGCTGTATGAGGATCTGCGCACCAGCGTCCTGAAGGTGGATGCCTACTCGGATCTGGATACGCTGCCGGAAACCCCGAACGTCACGGTGGACCGCCTGCTGTAACCCCCCCACTTGGCCCCTCTGTGAGAGGGCTCCGCCCCTGCGGGGCACCTCCCTCGCCGAGAGAGGCAGGAGACTGCGCTTTGTTATGCTTTTGTAATGTTTTTTACGCCGTTTTGTCATTGAATTAACAGCGCAAATGCGGTATACTGAAAGCAAAGCGGCAGGGAACCGCCCTGCTGCGCAACTGAAAACAACCTAAGGAGATCAAAACCATGAAAAAGTTTCTCGCTTTTGTAATGGCTGCCAGCATGGCGCTCTCTCTGGCTGCCTGCGGCGGTTCTTCCGCCAGCACCGCCACGAGCACCACGACGGAGGCTACCTCTGAGGCTGCCGCTTCCACCTCCGGCAGCAAGACCGATGTCGCCTTTGTTACCGACGTCGGCAACATCGATGACCAGTCCTTCAACCAGTACACCTGGCAGGGCGTGCAGGATTTCTGCTCTGCCAACAGCCTGAACGCCAACTACTACCGTCCCACCGAGGACTCCGACGCCGCCCGTCTGGAGCAGATGGACAACGCTGTCAACGACGGTGCTAAGTCCATCGTCGTCGCTGGCTACCTGTTCGGCAATGCCATCGCCGAGGCTCAGGAGAAGTACCCTGACGTGCAGTTCCTGGCTCTGGACGTTTCTGCCAGCGACCTGGGCGACAAGGCTCCCACCGCCAACACCGCTCTGATCACCTATAAAGAGGAGCAGGCCGGCTACCTGGCCGGTTATGCCGCTGTCTATGACGGCTACAAGGAGCTGGGCTTCCTGGGCGGCATGGCTGTCCCCGCAGTTATCCGCTACGGCTACGGCTTCGTGCAGGGCGCTGACGCCGCTGCCAAGGAGATCGGCGCTACGGATGTCAACATCAAGTACTGGTACTCCGGCGGCTTTGCAGCTACCGATGAGGTCAAGAACAAGATGGACGGCTGGTACTCCGAGGGTACCGAGGTCGTCTTTGCCTGCGGCGGTCCCGTCTGCACGAGCTGCGACGCTGCTGCTAAGGCCAACGGCGGCAAGATGATCGGCGTTGACGTTGACCAGTCCGGCCAGTTCGACACGGTCATCACCTCCGCTATGAAGGGCCTGGCCGAGTCCGTGAACGAGGCTCTGACCGATGCCATGAACAACGGCTGGAAGTTCAGCGAGACCTACTCCGGCAAGGAGACCAAGCTCGGCGCTGCCGAGAACTGCGTCGGTCTGCCGATGAGCACCTCCAAGTTCACCAAGTTCACCCAGGAACAGTACGATTCCATGTACGCCTCCATCGTGGACGGCACCCTGGCCATCGACGACAGCTATGACGCCGATGTCAAGCCCGCTGTCACCACCATCACGGTTGACTACCAGAGCTGATAAGGCTTTATGATAAGGCTTTAAAAGTATGACTTTTAACCGCCCTGCGCACCCCGCGCAGGGCGGTTTTTGTTCTGCTTCGCCAAATTTTGGCTACTTTTTGTGCAGATTCTATTGTACATGGCGCGATTTTTCTGTATAATATAATGTAAGAATTTGTGTACAAGCCCGTACACATTGAAAGGGGAGTGCAACGATTGGCAGATAATTATGTCATCGAAATGCTGCACATTACCAAGGAGTTCCCCGGCATCAAAGCCAACGACGACATCACCCTGCAGCTGCGCAAGGGTGAGATCCACGCCCTGCTGGGCGAAAACGGCGCCGGTAAATCCACCTTGATGAGTGTGCTGTTCGGTCTGTATCAGCCGGAGCAGGGTACGATACGGAAAAACGGACAGGAGGTCAAGATCAACAACCCGAACGATGCCAACGCACTGGGTATCGGCATGGTGCACCAGCATTTCAAGCTGGTGGAGTGCTTCACGGTGCTCGACAACATCATCTTGGGTGTTGAGGACACAAAGCACGGCTTTTTGCAGAAGGACGAGGCCCGCAAAAAGGTCATGGCCCTGAGCGAAAAGTACGGTCTGAAGGTCGACCCGGACGCGCTGGTCAGCGACATCTCCGTCGGCATGCAGCAGCGTGTCGAGATCCTGAAAATGCTCTACCGCGACAATGAAATTCTGATTTTCGACGAGCCTACGGCGGTTCTGACCCCGCAGGAAATCGACGAGCTCATGGACATCATGCGCGGCTTCAAGGCCGAGGGCAAGAGCATCCTGTTCATCACCCACAAGCTCAACGAGATCATGGCGGTCTCTGACCGCTGCTCTGTCCTGCGCAAGGGCAGGTATATCGGCACCGTTGACATCAAGGACACCACGAAAGAGGAACTGTCCAAGATGATGGTTGGCCGCGACGTGCAGTTTGCCGTCGATAAGAAGCCCTGCGAGGTCGGCAAGCCGATTCTGGAGGTCGAGAACCTCGTCGTGCCGAGCAAGGTCCACAAGAACAATGCCGTCCGCGGCGTCAGCTTCAACGTCCGCGCGGGCGAGATCGTCTGCGTTGCCGGTATCGACGGCAACGGCCAGAGCGAGCTGATCTACGGTATTACGGGCCTCGAAAAGCCCACGTCCGGCACCATCAGACTCGAGGGCAGGGACATCACGAATGCCCCCATCCGCGAGCGCAGCAAGGCCGGTATGAGCCACATCCCGGAGGACCGCCACAAGCACGGTCTGGTGCTGGATTACACGCTGGCCGACAACATGGTTTTGCAGCGTTACTGGCAGCCGGAGTTCCAGAACCACGGCTTTATTAAAAAGAACGCCGTATTGCAGTACGCCGAGCGCCTGATAAAGCAATACGATGTCCGCAGCGGCCAGGGCCCTGCGACGATTGCCCGCAGCATGTCCGGCGGCAACCAGCAGAAGGCTATCATCGCCCGCGAGGTCGATAAGGACCCGCAACTGCTCGTTGCCGTGCAGCCCACCCGCGGCCTTGACGTCGGCGCGATCGAGTATATCCACAAGCAGATCGTGGCCGAGCGCGACAAGGGCCGTGCGGTCCTGCTCGTCAGCCTTGAGCTGGACGAGGTCATGAACCTGTCTGACCGCATCCTCGTGATTTACGAGGGGGAGATCGTCGGCGAATTCGACCCGAAAAAGACCACCGTCGAGGAACTGGGCCTGTATATGGCCGGTGCCAAAAAGCAAGGGGAGGCGAAAGCATGAGCAAACAGAATAAACAGCCGCTTCTGCAGCGTCCCGCCGTTGTAGGGGTCCTGGCCAGCCTTTTGTCTATCGTCGTCGGTCTGGTGCTGGGCTTTGTACTGCTGGTCCTGCTGAATCCCGGTGCCGCCGTGGGCGGCATGAGAGCTATGCTGGCCACCGGCTTTTCCAGCATGGACAAGCTCGGCAAGGTGCTGTACCAGGCGGCACCCCTGATGATGTGCGGCCTGTCCGTCGGCTTTGCGTTCAAGACGGGCCTGTTCAACATTGGTGCGTCCGGCCAGTACACGATGGGCGCTTTCTTCTCGCTGCTGTGCGCCATTCAATTCCAGCTGCCGTGGTACGTCTGCCTGCTGGCGGGCGCTGTCGGCGGTGCGATCTGGGGCATTTTCCCGGGCCTGTTCAAGGCGTATTTCAACGTCAATGAGGTCATCACCGCCATCATGTTCAACTGGATCGGCATGTACCTCGTCAATCTGCTGCTGGCCAACATGCCCAATATGCTGGCCTCCGGCTGGGGCGCGTCTAACTCGGACCGCACCGCCGCGCTGAACGTTGCAAACCCCGGCGCGATCCTGCCCAGGGGGCCGTTTGCGGCACTGTTCGGCAACTCGAGCTGGATCAATATTTCCATCATCATCACGATTATTTTTGCCATCCTCGTCTGGGTCATCCTGCAAAAGACGACCTTCGGCTATGAGCTGAAGGCCTGCGGCCTGAGCCGCGACGCTGCCCAGTACGCGGGCATCAACTCCAAGCGCAACATCGTGCTGTCCATGGTCATCTCCGGCGCGCTGTCCGGCATCGGCGGCGGCATCTACTACCTGGCCGGTACGGGCCAATACGTGCTGGAAAAATCCATCCTCGGCATGGGCTTCAACGGCATCCCTGTCGCCCTGCTGGCCAGCTCCAACCCCATCGGCACGATTTTTGCGTCGCTCTTTATCAGCTATATCCAGGTCGGCGGTGCCGCCATGCAGCCCGCCTACTCGTCCGAGACCATTGACATCGTCATTGCCGTCATCATCTATCTGGCGGCCTTTGCCCTGCTGATGCGCGGCATCATTACCAAGGCGGTCTCCGGCCATAAGGGAAAGGAAGGTGCTGCAAAATGATGATCGCTGCCAACATTATCAGTATGACCATTTTGTTCGCAGTGCCGCTGCTGCTCGTCGCCATGGGCGGCATGTTCAGTGAGCATTCCGGCGTCATCAACATCGCACTTGAGGGCATGATGATCATTGGCGCGCTGTTCGCCTGCTTTACGCTGCAGGGCCTGGACCAGAGCGGCTTCGGTCCCGCACATCCGCAGCTGTCGATGTTCATTGCCATTCTGGTGGCGGGCGTCACCGGCATGATTTTTTCGCTGCTGCTGGGCTTTGCGGCCATCAACCTGAAGGCCGACCAGACCATCGGCGGTACGGCCCTGAACCTGATGGCTCCGGCTCTGGTGCTGTTTCTGGTGCGTATCATCGCCAACCAGAACACCCTGCAGCTTGCTACCGGCGACTCCGCTACGTGGTTCATGATCCGAAAGTCCACCTTCGGCATCGACAAAAACACCGATCTTGGCTTCTTCGGCGAGACGTTTCTGGTGAAGGTCTATCTGGCTACCTACGTCTGCATCATCCTGTTCGTCATCCTGTCCATCATTCTCTATAAGACCCGCTTCGGCCTGCGGCTGCGGGCCTGCGGTGAGAATCCTCAGGCGGCGGACTCTCTGGGCATCAATGTCTACAAGATGCGCTATATCGGCACCACCATCTCCGGTGCGCTGGCGGGCATGGGCGGCTTTGTGTACGCCCTGACCACCGCCAACTGCTCCTCCAACGGCGACGTGGCGGGCTTCGGCTTTCTGGCGCTGGCCGTGATGATTTTCGGTAACTGGCGGCCTCTGAACATCGCCGGGGCCTCCCTCCTGTTTGGCCTGTTCAAATGCATCGCCGCCGCCTACTCCAGCATCGATATCAACGGCGACGGTGTGTACTGGCTGGCAGAGATCGGCATCAGCTCCCACCTGTACCGGATGCTTCCGTACATCATCACCCTGCTGGTGCTGGCCTTCACCTCCAAGAAGTCCCGTGCCCCCAAGGCGGAGGGCATCCCCTACGACAAGGCTCGCAGATAAGAGCGGCAGCTGCCTGTATTTTCAGGCAGCGACAACCTGTAAAAAATGGCACCCGACCAAAGCTACGGGCTGATAACGAAGTATTAAAAGAGCGTAGTTATCAGGCGGCGTAGCAATGGCAAGGAAAATCACCGAGAAAGCCTCGTACGGGCTTTTCTCGGTGATTTCTTTCTCCGCATATTCGATTCCAGCCGTGCCTTTTGCTGCAATAATTACAGAACATTAAGGAGGGATCGTAATGAAACGAAAACACTATGCTGAGCTAAATCGGCAAGAGTGGCGACTCGCTCTCAACGGGTTGAACCGTTTTCGCAACAAGCTGCTTGCAGCCGGACGGTATACAGATGCCGTGGATGAGCTAAAGATTGCGGCGGCTACTGTTTCCGGTAGCCGCCGCATAGGTTAAGCTGTTCTCTTACTTGTTATACGTTTTCTTCCTGCTTACAACCGTTGTGCCAATGGCTGCACCGCCGCTGACGAACAACAGGGCCATCCACAAAGCAAGGCTGCTTGTATCGCCGGTCTGGGGGACATTGTCCAGCTTGTCATTATTGCTGGTGGTGCCGTTGGTCACGTTGCTGGAGGGGAGCACCGTGCCGGGCAGGGCTTTCCACTCTGCAGCATCCAGAGTGAATTCCATAGTGTCCATTTCGTTGTCATCCACAAACAGCACGACTTTATTGGGGACAACATCATCTTTGGGAGTCCAGGGGGTCAGTGACCAGTACTCGTCAGCAGTCTCGGTTGCGATGCAGCAGGTCAGGTAAGAATACGAACCAGCTCCCAGCTTATCAGTATTCAACGTAGCCGTGGTCAGCAGAGTCTCACCACTGTACAGCTGCACCTGTACGCTGGACTCAAAGTTAACATTCTTCAGATCAACAGACACAGCGTTTTTCAGGACTCCGTTATCATGAGTCATGCCGGCGCGCTCGATGCTGCCGCTATAGGGGAACGCAGTGCCGGGCAGGGCTGCCCATTCATCGGCATCAAGCGTGAAGGTCTTCGTATCCTCTTCGTGTCCATCGACAAACAGGACAGCTTTGTTGGGAACAATATTATCTTTGGGAGTCCAGGGGGTCAGTGCCCAGTACTCGTCAGCAGTCTCGGTAGCGATGCAGCAGGTCAGGAAATCATAGCTGCCGGGAGTTACTCCCTGCAAGGTGGCAGTGGTCAGCAGGGTCTCATCACTGTACAGCTGCACTCAAAGTTAACATTCTTCAGATCAACAGACACAGCGTTTTTCAGGATTCCGTTATCATGAGTAATGGCGGCGCGCTCGATGCTGCAGGGGGGCACCGTGCCGGGCAGGTTTGCCCAATCTTCGGCATTCAGCGTGAAAGTCTTTTCAGCCAGCTCGCGGCCATCGACAACCAGGACAGCCTTGTCGGGGACAACATCGTCCTTGGGAGTCCAGGGGGTCAGTGACCAGTACTCGTCAGCAGTCTCGGTTGCGATGCAGCAGGTCAGGAAACCATGGCTGCCGGGATTTACTCCCTGCAAGGTAGCCGTGGTCAGCAGAGTATCGCCGCTGTATAGTTTAACCGCAACGCTCTCAGCGAAGGTAACGTCTTTCAGTTCAACGGAAACAGCATTTTTCAAGTAGCCGCCAGCATGGGTAATACCAGCACTCTCAATGCTACCGCTTGGTTCAGCCGCCAGCGCAATGATTGGCAGTAGTGTGCATACCATCACTACTGTCAGCAGAAGACAGAAAAATTTGCGTGACATACGTGCTTTCATATCTATACCCCTTTCAAATTTGGACAGTGGACAGGAGGCGGCATCATACTGTGACAGAAAATTGAAAAGTATTCACACATAATTCCCGCCGCAGTGACCTTTCCTCAATTCACCACCCATGTTATTAAAATATAATATATTCTTAATCTTCGTTTTTGTCAATAGGGCATACAAATTTACCAATAGAGAATACAAAAATAGCAATTTTTTACATGGTACATTATTGGAACAATACGGAAATGTGTAGGAGTAAGGTGAAGTGCAATCCTTGCCTAATTGCCGATTTGCTCCCGAAACGCAGAAACGCCCAAAACCTGACCCCACTGTATGGTTTCGGGGCGATTTTGGGCGTTTTCTTTCGATATGAGCGGCTTTGTTTTAGCGGCTGTATCCTTACCGTCCGTCATGCAAAAGCCGCTGTTTGTCACTTCCGGGTAACAAAAAAGCGCCGTATTGCTACGACGCTTTTGTCTTGCTCAGAAGATGGAGCAAGGGAACGCTATTCCATTATCTGTTGTACTTTTTCTTCCTGCTGACAATCGTTGTGCCAATGGCAGCACCGCCGCTGACGAACAGCAGGGCCATCCACAACAAAAGATTGGAGTTATCTCCCGTCTGCGGAGACTTGTCGGCGCCGGGTTTGACGGTGCCGCCGGACAGCTTTGCCGTTACGGTATCGGCCTGCTTGATTTCCTTTGTACCGTCCTTGTCGCTGAAATACTTGCCACAGCCTTCGCAGTACCAATACTCGATATTGCCCTCAGTGGTCTTGGTCGCCGCCTTTGCCGGGAAGTGCTTTAAGTTGGTGTGGTTCTTCGCATCAAGCTCGCCGTATTCGCCGCCGCAGACCGTACAGACAGCCTTGTGCGTGCAGTCTGCCGTGCCGCCGTGGCAATTCTCGGTTTCCGTATGGCTTGCGTCACGCTTACAGATTCGGGTGTGGGTCTTTTCATCGCTGTTCTGCGTCCAAGCGCCCCAGTCGTGGTTCAGCGCATTGCCGGAGAAGAAAGTCGCCTCATCGGCGGTTCCCTTTGAGCTGGTACCGCAGGCTGCGCAGGACTTGTAGTAGACCGCCTTTTCGCTACAGGTTGCAGCAGACTTCAAATACTGCGCCTCTGCTTTTTCGGCAGTGAAGCTGTGTGCTGCCATCTCGCCGTATTCGCCCCCGCAGACCGTACAGACAGCCTTGTGCGTACAGGTCGCCGTGCCGCCGGTGCAATTCTCGGTTTCCGTGTGCGCTGCATCGTGAGCGCAGATGCGGGTATGGGTGCCGTCTTCGTTGGATGTCCAAGCGCCATAGTCATGGCCGAGCGGTTCGCCATTGGTAAAGGTGTCCGTGCCCTGCGCGCCGCAGGTGGAGCAGGACTGATAATATACCGCCGGGCTTGTGCAGGTGGCGGCGGACTTCAGCCGGTATTCGTTCACCTGATCGACAAAATGGTGCGGGCCAAGCTCGCCGTACGGGTGCTGGCAGACCTCGCAGAGGGCCGGGGCAAGGCAGTCGGCCGTGCCGCCCTGATGCGTGCCGCAATCCACCTCCAACTGGCAGCAGGTGTAGAATCTCCAGTGGCTGTCGCCGTCAAGCTGCCAGTCACCCGGCTCTTCGGCGTGCCGATCCGGGTTTTTCTCCCCGCTTGCAAAGGTCGCTTCGCTGGCCGTTCCCTTGGAGGACAGCATACAGATCTTGCAGGACTTGTAATAGAGTGCGGGAGAGAGGCAGTTTGCTTCCTTGTACAGAAGTGCCGTGATCGCAATTTCACCCGTGAAGTCGTGCTCGGTCATTTTGATGCCGCAGGTGTCGCAGAAATGGTTGCAGTCCGGGTCGGCGTGGTTGAGCCGCTCAGTCTCTCCGCCGCAGACGGTGCAGGTCTTCCAGTGACTGTCCTGGTTCGTGCTCCAGTCGCCGTAGGCGCAGCCGGCCGTTTCAACATGGCTGGTATCGTGGGTGCAGATGCGCTTGTGCGTGCCCTCCCCGTCGGGCATCCACGCACCCCAGTCATGGCCGAGCGGCTTGCCGGACGTGAAGGTCGCCTCGTCGGCGGTTCCCTTGGAGCTGGTACCGCAGACGGCGCAGGACTTGTAATACACCGCCTTTTCGGTACAGGTCGCAGCGGATTTCAGATACTGCTCCTCGGCGGTTTCTGCCGTGAAGCTGTGCGCCGCCAGTGCGCCGTAGGACTGACCGCAGTGGTCGCAGATGGCCTGCTCCGTGCAGGTCGCCGTGCCGCCGGAGTGCTCACGGATGGTGATATCCTTGGAAACGCTGAAGCGGTAGCCCTCCGCCGTCGTGACAGAGGCGATAAAGCGGAAGCCGGTTTCCTCCGCATTGTAGTACTTGGCCGGGATCGTCCCCGTGCAGAGGCCGTCGACCGGGGTGATGGATTCGCCGTCACCCGTGAAGGTGAACTCATAGCTGTAGGCGGGATTCGTGCAGCCCTTCGGCAGGTTGAAAGAGAATTCGAAGTCCTGCGTGCGGCAGACGGCATCCGGCGCAGTGATGGTCAGGGAGGGAACGTTCGTCTTTTCGACCTTGTCGCCGCAGAATTCGCATTCGCCCCAATACTGGCCGTTCTCCGTCTGCCATTTGTAGGAATGGGACGCATGGACGGTCACGGTAAGCGTCGTGGAATTGCCCGCCTTGTCTGTGGCGACGACGGTCTGCGGGGTTCTCGCATCGGCGAGGGTGATCTGACCCTGTTCGTTGGGGGTCACGGGCTTACCGTTGACGGTCACAGTGTCCAGATACCGATCGGTCACGGTGAGGGTCTTGTTGCCCTCGCCACAGAAAACGTCGCCGTCCTTCGCACCGGTGATCGTCGGGGCGGTCTTGTCGATGATGATTTTCTCCGTGCATACAACGCCGTAGCGAGCAAGGAGCTTCGTCCCCAACTGTGCATAGATCACATAGGGCTTTCCCTCCTCCAGATTCAGAGATGCCGTATTGAAGGCGCCGGTATAAGGATAGTGATCGTGCCCGCTGCTGAAAAGGACATCCGCAGCTAGGCCATTCGAGTAGAACTGATCGCCGACGGCGTACTCAAAATACGACAGTTCCTCCGGATGGGCGGTATTGATCTGTACGGTCTGATCTTCGTTGAAGAAGTGTTCCGTACCTTCGGAGCGGAAGCCGGTCCACTGGGAATCGCCCACGGAAATGGTGCTGTAATCAATGAAAACGCCGCTCCAAAAAGCAATGAAGGTAAGGCTGTCCTCGCCGCCCGTAGCAAAGTCGCCGTAGGTTTCTCCGCCCATGACTCTCCTATTGCCGATCAGCAGTGCTTGCAGCCTTTCATCATTTTCTCTTGTCGGCCTTGGCGTCAGGAGCTTCCAAATTTCATCCGTCCATTTGACGTTCTCAAAGTCCGTGACCGTTGAGCCGTCCTGGTTGACGATACGGACGGTATAGTCGCTGCGCTCCTCCCAGACGGGGTAGAGCGTAAGCGCCTCGTTTTGCTCATAAATCGCGTTCAGGGAATAGTCCTTCTCGCCGCCGTCGGCCTTCGACCAGCCGACCTGCGTATAGCCCATACGGGTAAAGAGCGCACCTTGCAGCTTCAGTGCTTTGCCGTGCTCCTTGTTCACCGTCTTGCTGTCGCCCGTGCCGTTTGCGCCGGGGGCGTAGGTCACGGGATAGGTCATGGTTTGCAGCTGGAGCTGCTGCGCAGCGTTATAGCCGATGCTGTAGCCCGCGCTGTCCGGGGTAAAGCGGCTGGCGTAATCCGTGCCGTTGGCCTCGGCGAACACCACGGGAACCGCCGTGTCCTCCGTAGTAACGCCGATCTGCGCACCGCTGCCGAGCTTGTCGAGCGTGACGGTTTTTCCACTGGCAAGATAGAGATTTGCGCCGGAGTTTCCGGTGATCTTCACGTCGCCGGTAAGGGTCAGGGAGCCTG
>ERZ791574.1526-NODE-1526-length-11751-cov-1.917408_pt1 | contig 11751 bp, 10 predicted proteins | sample MGYA00433098_ERZ791574 | MGnify/ENA primary metagenome ERZ791574 (study PRJEB30046, sample SAMN00791933) | human gut metagenome | study: EMG produced TPA metagenomics assembly of the A metagenome-wide association study of gut microbiota in type 2... | reverse complement strand
GGCAGCCACTTTAAGACCCGCAATTTGGAGTACAAGCGCTCCTGCCACGACAGCGCCACCCACACCCCGCTGATCATCAAAGGCGGCGGCTTTGACGGCGGCAAGGCAGAGAACCGGCTCACCTCCCTCATCGACCTGCCCCCCACTTTCCTGAGCCTGGCAGGCATTCCCATACCGCCCAGTTATATGGGCAAGGATCTGTGCCAAATGCAGCAGACGACACAACCGCTTCACGACTGTGTGTTTATGCAGATCAGCGAAAGCCAGTGCGGCCGCGCCATTCGTACGGACCGGTTCAAATACGCGGTGCGCACCTTAGCGCCTACCGGCTATCTAAAGTACAATGCCGGTGTATACTTTGAGGATTATCTTTATGATTTGGAGAAGGATCCCATTGAGCGCTGCAACCTGATCCGTGATCCCCGTTACAGCCATGTGCGCCAGGAGCTGAAATACCTGCTGCTGCGTGAAATGAAAAATGCCGGAGAAGCCGCACCTGTGATTCTCCCCGCCCTGAAAGTGAGGAAAAAATAATGAACGAACCCCAAAAGAAATACCTAACCACCAAGGAGCGGATATGCTTTACCGTGGGTGCCTTCGGCCGCTCCGGTATTTATACGCTAATGTCCATGTTTACCTTGGTATTCTTCCAAAACGGCGCCGGACTGTCCCTGTCTCAAGGTACCACAATCATCTTGATTGGCCGTATCTTTGACGCTCTCAACGACCCGGTGATGGGCATGATCGTAGATCGCACCAAGTCCAAGTGGGGCAAAATGCGGCCCTATCTGCTGTTTGCACCGGTGCCCATTGCCATTTGCACCATATTGCTGTTTACTGCGCCCTTTAAGGAGGGTTCCACCGCCGCTTTTGTGTGGGCGCTGGTCACCTACATTCTGTGGGGCGTGGCCTTTACCGTGCAGGATGTGCCTTTCTGGGGTCTGTCCTCTGTGATTACCCCGCTGGAGAGTGAGCGTACTTCCTTTATTTCCACCGCCCGCCTGGGCTCCACCTTCGGTGGCATTCTGCCGGCGTTGCTGGTGCCCATTCTGTACCAGAGCAACATGGGCTATAACAAAGGTTTCTTTGTAGGCGCCCTGATCTTTGCCCTGCTGGGCTGTGGGCTGTCCATTCTCATCTTCTTTGTATCCAAAGAGCGCGTGCCCAAGATGGACCACACCCCCTCCTTCAAGGAGACTTTTGTGGTACTGGGCAAGAACAAGCTGCTTCTGATCGTTATTGCCGCTTCCGTTCTGGGCTCCACTATGGTTACCGCCAACCAATGCGCGGACTATATCGGCAATTACATTATTATTCAGAATTATACAGACTTCCGCCAGATCTTTATGGACTTCCTGCCCGGCGCACAAAGCACCCTGGTACCCAATGTGGACGCTGCGGCAGCCTATTCCTTCTGGATCCCTCGCGGCACCATTGTAACCACCCTAACCGTAGCCATCGGCGTGGGCATGGTGCCTGCCATGGCCATCTTCCCCCTGCTGCGCAAGAAGTTCAGCTTAAAGCAGATCTACATTGGCTCCGCCCTGTTTGGCTTTGCCGTGCACGGCCTTTGCTATGTGATTTTGGCACAAGATGTAACCAAGATCAACATCTTTATCCTGTGGATTTTCCTGTTTCTGATGGGTCTGCCCCTTGGCATTTACAATGTGATCACCTACGCGCTGATTGCCGACTCCATCGACTATTTGGAGTGGAAGACCGGCGAGCGCCAGGAGGGTGTGTGCTTTGCATTCCAAACCTTCCTGTCTAAGGTAAACGCCGCGATTGCCACCTTCGTGTTCGGTCAGCTGCTGGCGCAGACGGACTTTAAGGCCGTAGACAAATCCCTAGTGGATAACGCCGGGCGACAAATCTTCTTTGAGCAGTCTGCCAGCGCCCAAAAAATGCTGCTGGCGCTGGTGACCATTGTACCGGCTGTGGGCTTTATCCTGACCATCATTCCTATGTTCTTTAACAAGTACACCGGCAAGGTGAAGGCCCAGGCCCAGGCTGAGCTGGAGGCTAAGCGCGAAAAGCTGATGGAAAGCGAAGAAGCCTAAATACCCTGAAAATCATAAAAAGCGCTTCCTGCGGGAAGCGCTTTTTATTACCCATTTCTTTGTATTTCTTTTTTAGCAGCAGCGCACACTGTCCGTGTCCTTTAGCGCGGCCTGAGAGTAGCTGTATTTACGCTTTTTGTCTTTTGCGCGTACGGTATCAACGATCGGTAAAAAGTGCACAGAGGGATTGCTGTGCCGTCCTTGCGCAGCTTTGAAAGCCTCTTTTCTAAAGGGCAAGGCATAGAGCGCACAAAAAAGCACCGGTGCTTTTGTTTTTATTGGTTGATCTTATTCAGCGCTGTCCTCGCCCTTAGCGGCGCGCTTAGCCACTAACTCACTCAGGATACGGCTATGCTCTTTATCGGACATTGCATACTTAATGGTGGGCAATGCGGAGAGAACCATACCGATGGCAGGCGGAATGGAGATCAGGAAGAACATGGTGGCGGCGTACTTACCGGCGCCGGAACCACCGTCATAGCTCAGGAAATCTGCGCCGCTCTTCAGGGCTTCATTCAGCTTCAAAATATTGGCGTCACTATAACCTACAAAGTGGTACACCACAGCAGACAGGATAGAGGCGATACCGCCGGACAGCTTGGTGATAAAGGACTGGCCGGAGAAGAATACACCGTCGGTACGCACGCCGTTGTGGTACTCCTCGTAGTCCACGCAGTCGGCGATCATCACGGACTGGAGCACATTGATACCACCCATGGCAGCGCCTGCAAAGAAGAAGCACAGCCCGGTAAGGACCACCCATACCATAGAGGTCTTTACATCGCCGTGGGCGATCTTAAAGAACACATACAGCAGGGCAAAAGGCACGGCACCTGCAACGGAATAGAAGTTATAAACGCTCTTTTTCTCGTGCTTGCGAATCAATGACGGAGTAATGCCCATAGCGATAAACTGACCCAGGAACACGGCAGCGGCGATCACAGCCAGGCGCACCAAAATGCTCCAGTTAATACCCACCATAGCACCGGTATCGTCTGTTTTCAACACATTCATAAAGTCGCCGTTGGCGTAATAATAGGTAATCAGCGTCATGGCAATGAGCATGAGCAGCTGAATGGGACTTCTGAGAATACCGGAGATCAAAATCTGGCGGAACGGCTTGTTCTGGAACATAATTTTGAAGTTCTCGGTAAAGGTATATTTTTTCTCTGCCTGCTCCACCCGCTCTCTGGTGCCGATGCCGGCAAACTCAAAGAGGACAGTGGCGATCACGGTCATAATAATCACGGTCAGGATAAAGCCGTACTGAGAAGCCTTGGCCTGAGAATAGCCTTTGCCCTCAAAAATACCGCCTACAACCTGGGCGATCTGCACCACCAGCACGCCAACGCCGCCGATACCGGCAACGATACGGGCCAAGCCCTTCAGCACGCCCTCGGCCAGCAGCTTGCTGCGGTCGTCCTCGTCCTCCGTCATCAGGGAAGTAATGCCCCACAGCGGAATATCACACACGGTAAAGCACATACCCCAAGCGATGTAAGACACGGCAGCCCAAGCAACGATCAGCACCTTTTGGGTGTTTGAAGTGGCAGTGGCATAGTTGCCGTTGAGGAATGCCAAAACGGTGACCACGCCGATAATGGCAGGGAAAATAATCAGGTACGGACGGCATTTGCCCCACTTGGTACGGGTGCGGTCCACAATGGTGCCCATCATCGGGTCATTGATGGCGTCCCACACACGAGCCAGGGCAAAAATCCAGCCCAAAGCCATTGCCGGCAGGCAAATTACATTTTGGAAATAGAAATACAGACCTGTGGCTACAATGTTGTAGATCAGGTTTTGACCCAGCATACCGGTGAGGTACATATTACGCTCTTTTTTGGTATAGGTCCTTGTTTGGTTTGACACTTTATCGAGTCCCCCTATATTTTTTCTTCTATTTTACCAGTATGTGTGGCAAATAGCAAGTATTATTTGTGCAAAAACGACAGTGTACGCCAAAATGCAAGACATTTGTCCACTTTGCAATTTCACTTACAGCCGCAGGGACAAAGATACGATATTATGGCCGTAATCGTAACTCTCTGTAAAGCCGTATTTGCGATACATTTTGTACCCGGCGGAGTCTCGGCTGACTCCGCAGCAGGAAAGGTAGTCTACGCCCAGCTCCCGCAAATAACGGCACAGGGTGTCCATTAGCCGTGTACCCCACCCCTGCCGCTGATAAGGCGGCAATATATCCAGGTGGAAGTGCACCGGCCGGTTTTTGATTTTGCCCAGGCACCACAATAGCCCAGCAAGCCCGCCGCCTGATCTGGCGCTGTGCGCAACACCCGGCGCAGATAAGTGGTGCGGTAGCGATGCGCAAAGCCCCGGTAGTCCGTAGCACAGAGAATGTACCCCACCGCCCGATCGCTTTCGTCCGCCAGCACAAAAATATGATCCGGCTCGTAAGCAGTAAAATAGTCGTTATAAATCAGCGTTACCGCCTCTAAGGTGCGCCCGGTTCTTTGAAACGGCTTGGCCGCCGTCTCCCGGCAAATTTGGCGCAGCCGGTCCCGGTCCGCCGGGCGATAGGGTCGAATGGTCATAATGCCTCCGAATATAGCAAAAGCCTGAGAGCCGCGCAGCCCTCAGGCTTTATTGGTTTCATCAGTTATCTGCGGTTTCTTCTGTCTGGGCATTACGGCGCTGCACCAGCGCTTCCAAAATGGTGCGGTGCTCCTCGTCCGTCATACCGTAGTGACGCAACGGAATGATAGACAAAAACAGACCGATAGCCGGCGGGATAGAACACAGGAAGAACATCATGCCCGCGTACTGGGGGAACTGATCCTTAAAGGACGCCCCGGCACGCAGCGCCTCGTTGCAGGCGCTTACATTGTCGCCGCTAAAGCCCACAATGGAGTAGCCGACGCCCTGAATAATGGAGCTGATCCCGGCGGACAGCTTGGTAATAAAAGACTGGCCGGAGAAGAACACACCGTCCGGGCGATAGCCCTTGTGGTACTCCTCATAGTCCACCGCATCTGCAATCATCACGGACTGGAGCACATTCAGCGCGCCCATACCGCCACCGGCCAGGGCAAAGACCACAAACAGGATCGCCACCCACAGCGGCTGATCCAGATCCCGGGGCGCCAGCAGGTACACCGGGTAGATCAGTGCAAAGGGAACGGCGCCCATAATGGTAGAGCCGATGAGCATACGAGTTTTATCGTGTTTCTCCGTCAGCTTGGGCACCAGCGCCATGGCAATAAACTGACCGCCAAAAATAGCGCCGCCGAAGATAATCATATAGAGCATATAATCGCCAAAGTAGTTGCCGTAGTAATAAGACATCAGGGTCATGGCAACAGACAGCAAAATCTGAATGGGCGAGCGCAGCACACCGCTAATCAGCTGGTTGCGGAAGGGCTTGTTGCCCCACATGATCTTAAAGTTCTCCTTAAACCCGAACTTTTGCTCCGCAGAGGGCACACGCTCCCGCACAAAAACACCGGTCATCTGGAACATACCACAGCCGATCACCGTTAAGATCACTGCCACGATGATAAAGCCCATTTGCTGGCCCTTCAGTGCAGAACCGGCAGCGGACTCCAACTTTTGCCCCAGCGCCTGAGACAGCGGATTGATGGTCAGCAGCACTACACCGCCGCCCAGGCCCGCTGCAATACGGGCAAGGGAGAGAATGGACGCCCGGTCCTTCTCCACCTCTGTCATACGGGAGGTCACGCCCCACAAGGGAATATCCCCTACCGTGTAGCACATACCCCACAGGATATAAGACACGGCAGCCCAGCCCACGATCAGGGCATTCTTGCCCGGGGTGTTGGCAGAGCTGTACATACCGTTGCAGAAAGTCAGTATGGTAATGACTAAAATAACGGCCGGTGAAAACAGCAAATACGGTCGGCACTTGCCCCACTTGGTGTTGGTGCGATCCACAAAGGTGCCCATCATCGGGTCGTTAATGGCGTCCCACACCCGCGCCACGGCCATAAAGATACTGATGGCCATTGCCGGAATAAAGATCACCGACTGGAAGTAGAAATACAGCCCGGTGCCGATGATGTTGTAGATCATATTCTGACCCATCATACCCACCAGGTACATATTCCGTTCCTTAGCCGTATATGTACGCACTTGACTGGACATAGAAATCCCCCTTTACCTTTCTATATTACCAGTTTTATCATCGCAGTGCAAGCATTATTTGTCAATTTTGCACAAAAGCGGCAAAAGGGGGACAACCGTCGTTTTAGATGTAATAATACCAGTAGCTGCCGCTGCACAGGGCGTAGGACTTACCGGTGGCTTTTTCCTTGAGCACATACCGGGCAATATAACGATAGCCACAGTCGCTGTCTCCCGGCTTTTTGGGTACGGTACAGGTGATCTCTATGGAATAGTTTTGATAATCCGCCACAGTCACCGGTTTTTCCGAGGGTTCGGCATTTTCTTCCCGCGGCTCTGTTTTGGGCCGGTGGTTGGTGGGGGTCATTTTGCCCTTGTAGTCCAGATGATAGCACGAATCCGTACCGCCAGCGTTAGTCAGCAAATACGCCGCGCTGTCCGACCAATCATAGAAGTAGGCACGATCCGTCTCCAGACCAGATTGCAGCACCTTGTCCTCTGCGGCTGTGCAGGCGTGCAGCTCTCCTTTGCCGCTTTCGTCTGCGCTCATACCGTCCTGGTTCCGCGTGTTGCACAGGTAGAACAGCGTGTACCCGCAAGGGGCCAACGCCACCCCGTCACTGGTATTGGGCGTGGCGTAAATGCATGCTACCCAATCCTTGTGTATATCGTAAGCATACAGACAAAAGCCCCACTGGGTTTTGTCCGTGTCAGTATAAGTATAGCAGGTAAAATACAGGGTGTTGCCTATGCGGCACAGCTGCGCAATATCACTCACCCCGTCCAGCACCGTGCGGGTCTTGCCGGTCAGCAGGTCATAGGCCATCAGCTTTTGGGGCGTGCCAAAGGTGTTCCGCTCATCGGTATCCTCCGTGGCATAATAGAATGTATCCGCCGTCAGGTAAATATTGCTTTGGGGCTGGAGTTGGTTCTCCGTCTGCTGCTGCAGTGGCTTGTCGAACCGAGCGCCTGCCGGTTGGGCAGTATTTGCCTTGCTGCAAGCGCACAGTGCCAATACCGATACCACACAAAGTAAGAGAGCTAAAATCCGTTTCACACAATCATCCTTTCTGCCCGGGGGCAACTCCAGTATAGGCAGCAGAGCGCCCATTTGGCAAGGCACGGTGCGTGGAAATGACTCCACCCCCGGTGGAAAAACGCAGAAAAAGGCTCTCCGGCACGTGCATACAAGCCGGAGAGCCTTTCGTTTTTCCTTTTAGTCCTTCACGGTATAGCCTTGGTCCTCAATGGTCTTTTTTAGCACAGCGTCATCCACATCGCCGTTTAATGTCACCGTGGCGGTGCCGTCCGTGTGGCTGGCAACGGCGCTGTCCACCTGGGGCAGAGCCTCCAGCGCTTTCTTTACCGTCATCTCACAATGGGGGCACATCATACCCTCCACTTTCATTACTTTTGTCATTGCAGAATTCTCCTTTTCCATAGGCAGTGCTGCCAGCACCACCGGGTGTTTGATTTTCTTATCCCGCTTGGGGGAATATAGCTTAAAGAGGTTCAGCCGCAGGGCGTTGGTCACTACGCAGAAGCTGGACAGGCTCATGGCCGCCGCGCCGAACATAGGGTTCAGAGTCCAGCCAAAAACAGGGATCCACACCCCTGCCGCCAAAGGAATACCGATCACATTATAGAAGAACGCCCAAAACAGGTTCTCGTGAATGTTGGTCAGTGTGGCACGGCTTAGGCGAATGGCGGCGGTTACATCGCTCAGGCGGCTGTGCATCAGCACCACATCCGCCGCATCAATGGCTACATCCGTACCGGCGCCGATGGCCATACCGATATTGGCTCGGGTCAGGGCCGGCGCGTCGTTAATACCATCGCCCACCATAATGACCTTGCCCTGTTTCATCAAGTCGCGCACCACCTGTTCCTTGCCCTGGGGCAGCACGCCGGCAATCACCCGATCGACTCCCGCCTGCCGACCGATAGCCGCAGCGGTGCGCGGATTGTCGCCGGTGAGCATTACCACGCGAATACCCATCTTTTGCAACGCCGCGATAGCTTCCGGGCTGTCCGGCTTAATCACATCGGCAACGGCAATCATACCCAGCAGTGCGCCATCATAGGCAAAGAACAAGGGCGTTTTCCCCTGCTCCGCCAGCGCTGCCGCTTGCTGTTCCATATTTTTCGGCACCGACACCCGACTACGCATATAGCTGAGGCTGCCGCCCAGCAGCAGTTTGCCGTTCAGCGTTGCCTGCAATCCATTGCCCGGCAGCGCCTCAAAGTCCGTGACCGGTTCCGGCGTAATTTGCCTTTCCGCGCCGTATGCGGTCACCGCTTTTGCCAGCGGGTGCTCACTCTTTTGTTCCAGCGCACAGGCCAGCGCTGCCAGGCGGCTTTCTTCCACCCCGGGGTGAGGTACCAAGTCCGTCACCTTAGGCGCGCCCTCGGTAATGGTACCGGTTTTGTCCAGCACCACGATCTGCGCCTTGCCGGTCTCCTCCAAAGACACAGCGGTCTTAAAGAGAATGCCGTTTTTGGCACCCAGCCCGTTGCCCACCATAATGGCTACCGGCGTGGCCAGTCCCAATGCGCAAGGACAGCTGATCACCAGCACGGAGATTCCCCGGGCCAGCGCATAGCCAAAGCTCTGACCGGCAAGCAGCCACACCACGGTCACCAGGGCGATGGCCATCACCACCGGCACAAACACGCCGGACACCCGATCGGCGATCTTGGCAATGGGCGCCTTGGTGGCGGCAGCGTCGCTGACCATTTGAATGATTTGGGACAGGGTGGTGTCCTCCCCTACCCGGGTGGCACGGCACCGTAAGTAGCCGGAGGTGTTCACCGTGGCGGCAGACACCGGGTCTCCCACGGTCTTGTCCACCGGCACGCTCTCACCGGTCAGGGCGCTTTCGTCCAGCGCGCTGCTGCCCTCCAGAATTACGCCGTCTACCGGCACATGCTCCCCCGGCCGCACGGCAAACTCCATACCGCACATCACCTGCTCAATGGGTACTGTACGCTCTTTCCCGTTCTCCAACAACACCGCCGTCTTGGGTGCCAGCTGCATCAAACTCTTCAGCGCGTCTGTGGTCTTGCCTTTGGAGCGGGCCTCCAGGGTTTTGCCCACGGTAATCAGCGTTAAAATCATAGCGGCGGACTCAAAGTAAAATTCGTGCATATAGTGCATCACGCCGTCTGCATCACCCGCCACCTGGGCGCCGGTCATGGCAAACAGCGCGTAAGTGCTGTACCCAAAAGCCGCAGCCGCGCCCAGCGCCACCAGGGTGTCCATATTGGGCGCCCGGTGCCACAGGCTCTTAAAGCCGCTGACAAAAAATCGGCCGTTGATAATCATAATAATAATGGTCAGCAGCATTTGGAGCAGCCCCATGGCAATGTGGTTGCCCTCTAAGGCCGACGGTAGCGGCCAGTTCCACATCATATGTCCCATGGAGAAGTACATTAAAATCAGCAAAAACGCCACGGAACTGATCAGCCGCCGCAACAACTTTGGCGTCTCTGTATCTTTCAGCGGGTCTGCCGCCGGCTGCGGGGTAGCGCCGCCCTTTTGTTTTAAGCCGGCACCGTAACCGGCCTTTTCCACAGCGGCGATGATCTGTTCCGGGGCGGCCGTACCGGTAACGCCCATGGAATTGGTAAGCAGACTGACGGAGCAGCTTTCCACCCCGGGCACGGCGCGCACCGCTTTTTCCACCCGGGCACTGCACGCAGCGCAGCTCATCCCCGTCACATTGTATTGTTCCAAGCTCTCACCTCCCGGTGCCAATATGCGCCGCTATCTCATCAATTTTTGCAATGTGGCCAGCAAATCGTCCAGTGTTTCATCCTTGCCGGCCTTAATATCCTCCGCAACACAGGTGCGAATATGCGTGGACAGCAGTTCTCGGTTAAAGGCATTCAGCGCCGCACCGGCAGCTGCGGACTGGGCCAAAATATCCGTGCAGTAGGCGTCCTTCTCAATCATACCCTTGATCCCGCGAATTTGGCCCTCAATGCGGTTCAGTCGATGGATCAGCCGCCGGTACTCCTCCGGCTGGCGTACTTTCTTCTTAGCACAGCAAGCACAAACCGGCTGCATTTCGTCTTTATCTGCCACAACAGCACTTCCTTCCTATACCCCCATGGGGTATTTTTACTATATACCCCCTATGGGTATTTGTCAACCCTCTTTGAACAAAAAAATACCGCCCTGTATCAACAAGGCGGTTCGCGTTTAGATCACATAGGAATAATCGTCATTTTTGTGCTCCTGCTCCAGCAGGTCTTGCAGGGTAATGCTGTCCAGGTAGGTATTGATGGCTTTATACAGCCCGGCCCACACCGGCAGCGTAGCGCAGGAAGCGGCGCGGGGACAGGTGTTCGGCTCCTCCTCCAGACAGGCTACCGGCGCCAAGCCGCCCTCTGTCAAACGAAGAATATCGCCAACCGTATACTGGTCCGGGGTCTTGGCCAGACGATAGCCCCCCTGGTAGCCCCGGTTGGTCTTTAAGAAATCCGGGCGGTTAAGCACCGCCACGATCTGCTCCAAATACTTCTTGGATATATCCTGACGGGCGGCGATCTCCTTCAGCGACACAAAGCCCTGTTCCCTGTGCTCGGCCAAATCTAACATCATACGCAGTGCGTAGCGTCCTTTGGTAGAGATTTTCATACCGTCACATCCTTTCTTTAACCTATAATACCATATATTTAGTAGGCTATCAATACCCGAGATAAAAAAGAGAAAAAGCACCCGACAAATGCCGGGCGCGAAACAGGTTTATTGCAATTTGGAAATTTCGTCCACAAAGGCACTGGCGCTGTCAAACTCCTTATAAACAGAAGCAAAACGCACATAAGCCACCTCGTCGATTCCCCGCAGTTTTTCCATAATCAGCTCGCCGATGCGCACGCTGGTGACCTCACGATCCAAGGCGCTTTGCAGAGTGGTCTCGATCTCAGAAATCGCAGTCTCCAGTGCCTCTACGGTCACCGGCCGCTTTTCGCAGGCACGGAGCATACCCTTCAGAATCTTGTTGCGGTCAAAGACCTCACGGCTTTTGTCCTTCTTCACCACAATAATGGGCACATCCTCAATGATCTCATAAGTGGTAAAGCGCTTGCCGCACTGCATACACTCCCGACGACGGCGAATGCGCTCGTTCTCATCGGTAGGACGTGAGTCGATCACTTTGCTCTCTGCATAACCGCAAAACGGACACTTCATAGTTATCCCCCCTGTTGAAAGATACGGCTCTTGCCATAAAATTCTGTACAATCCGTACTATACCATAATTGGTGAAAAAAAGCAAGTTTTTTGCCTTTACACCTTTTTGGCAGGGGCGTTGCCGTCTGCCTTACGATTATAGAAGAACATCCACAGCGCCATGCCGCAGATGACCGCGTAGCCCACAAAGGACAGCACATCCGGCACATCGCCAAACACCAAATAACCCACAACGGCCGCAAAAATCACCTGGGCGTAGTCATACACGCTGATCTCTCGGCTGGGAGCATGGGTGTAGGCGGCGGTAATGGAGAATTGCCCACCGGCGGCGCAAGCGCCCGCCAGCAGCAAAGTCACCCATTGCTGCCAGGTCATATAATGATAGTCAAACAG
>ERZ791574.1520-NODE-1520-length-11769-cov-11.909339_pt1 | contig 11769 bp, 10 predicted proteins | sample MGYA00433098_ERZ791574 | MGnify/ENA primary metagenome ERZ791574 (study PRJEB30046, sample SAMN00791933) | human gut metagenome | study: EMG produced TPA metagenomics assembly of the A metagenome-wide association study of gut microbiota in type 2... | reverse complement strand
AAAAGTAAGGTTTCTCCGTAGGATGAATACCGGATTTTGCAGTTCAAATTGTTCTATTCTTCCGAATTCTCATTATCTTCAAATCCGATACGAAGTTCACCGACTTTATTTCCGTCTCCACCTTTGATGTTGACATTCTTATCGGCTTCCCATCCATTCCAGGCACCAAGAATCCGGGCGGCTTCTGTCTTGCCGTTGAACTCATAATTAACCACTCCTCTATTATTCTGAATCTTCTTCAACGCATTACGGGCGCGCTTTGGAAGTTGGGACGGACTTCTCATCTTTGTTTTCCCGGTAACAGGGTCTACATAATGTAAATCATCGGGATCAGCGAGTACAATATCCATTAATACCTTCTCGACCGTTTTCCTCTCTACTTCAGTCTCTTTCGCCCTCTGTTGCTTAATCTCACTTATCCTTGCACTAACCTTGCTATTGGCTAACAATCTGCTAGCAGCACTCCAAATCGTTTCAGGTTTCATCTTTGACGCATCATAAGACATCCTATATGCTTCACTAGCATTACCTTCTGTATCAACGTAGTATTTACAGAATTTCTCTTGCTTGAATGTTAATGGTTTCTCTTGCTTTCCCATATCATTTGTTATTTATTCCTACGAGAAAAAGAAGCTGCTCTCTATCCTTTAAAAGCTCATAGGTGGCAAGCAGTGTGCTGCCAGTTGTTAATATGTCATCATACACTATTATTTTCTTTTCCTTTATCGGACGAAGAAGAAAGAATTCTGGATTCAATCTATCTTTAGTTAGGCACTGGATTGCATTCTCATAGAATGGTATTTTCACCGCCCCCGCAATTTTCGTACAGATAGAGGTTGAAAAATGAAAGCCCTCGTTGTGTCTCCGTCGCGGTGTGGTGACTATACACCATCCTTCATATCCCCCTACTATGAAGCGGTGGAGAAACTCACACGCTCTCTCTGCAAAGAATGATGCAAGTTCCTCCGACTGTTTAATTTCTGAAAAGCTGGTACCAGTCTTGGAACGGGTGAACTGGGAGATGTAATAGATATCACCCTTTTTATGAAGTGATACCTTTTCTTTCAGATCACATAACCGTTCCTGATGAGACCAGCTCTTATATTTCACCGCTTCCGGCTTATCCCAGTCATCAATACGACATATCTTTCCCTTTCCTTTCATCAAAGATCTTCTTTACTCCGTCCTCGACAGATGTGTAAGACAAAGGTACTAAATAGATATCCCGGTTCACCGACTGCTCTAAATTGTCAAAATCCCGTTTTTCATTAATTAGCTCAATTTCAAACGGTTTGTAGTATTTTACTAAAGAAGCAAAATACATAGTAGTCACAGGTTGGACGTTACAAATATTGATAAGTTGCCGGTTACAACCCACCGAATAGATAAGCCCCTCAATGACATCATCTATGTAAGTGAAGCACCGGATATTCTGACCACAGTTGTATAATGACACGTTTTCCTTTTCCATCAGGAACGGAATAATTGCCGGGTCAATCTCGCCGCTGCGTGTGCCCATAATCAGGCCCTCAAGCGGTGTATAGCCCATGCTCGTATCAATAGATTTGCCGTATTTGATTGCCGCGATGCTGGCACCGTTGCCCAAATGGCAGCTGATGATACGCAAATCATTCATATGCTCCTGCATCAGCTCCGCAGCACGCAGAGCCACATATTTATGTGAAGTGCCGTGGAAGCCGTAACGGCGTACACCATATTTTACATACATTTCATAGGGCAGGCCGTAAAGGTATGCAACCTTCGGCATCGTCTGATGAAAGGCCGTATCAAAAACAGCCACCTGCGGTGTACCGCGCATAATTTCCATGCAGGCATTAATGCCGTACAGGTTAGGCGGATTATGCAGAGGTGCAATCTCACAGCAGGCCTCGATACCGCGCAGCACGTCACTGGTAATCAGTACGCTGTCGGTAAAGCGCTCGCCGCCATGCACAACACGGTGACCTACGGCATCAATCTCGGACATATCCTTGATAACGCCGTATTCCTTGCTGGTCAGCGCCTTAATCGCCATACGGATACCAACCTTATGGTCGGGAATTTCCTCTTTTAAATCAATTGTATATTTGCCTGCCGGCGTATGCTTCAGTGTGGAACCTTCCATACCGATGCGTTCAATCAGGCCTTTGGCCATGACACGCTCGCCTTCCATGTTTATCAGCTGATATTTGATGGAGGAGCTGCCACAATTTACTACGAAAACAATCACAATAAGCCTCCCGGTCAACGCCAAAATTAAATCGAGTCTTAAATACCAATACACTATTAGTATACACTATTTGCGGCCAATTGAACAGAAATATTTTCTCAATTCCCAGCCTATGTTATAATATTCACAGAGATAAAATCATGCGAGGTAAAAAATATGCAGGCAACAGGCATCATTGCCGAATATAATCCCTTTCACAACGGTCATCTATATCATATACAGGAAACTAAGCGCCTGACGCAGCAACCGGTCATTGTCATCATGAGCGGAAGCTTTATGCAGCGCGGCGAGCCTGCCATTTTAAGCAAATGGCAGCGCGCCTCCTGCGCGGTACAGGGCGGTGCCGATTTGGTGCTGGAACTCCCCTGCGTCTTTACACTGCGCAGTGCCGAATTCTTTGCCAAAGGCGCTGTGCAGCTTTTAGCAGCCACAGGCTGCGTCAACACCCTTGCTTGCGGCACAGAGCATCCGCAAAGCGATTTCGAGGCAGCAGCAAGCCTTGCCTGCAGCGCTGAAGCGCAAGCAAGACTGCGTGAGCTGCTGCAAAACGGTTTAAGCTATGCGCAGGCCTGGGAAAAAATTTTAGGCGCGAATACAGCCTTCCGCACTCCTAATGACATTTTGGCCTTGGAATATACCAAGGCACTGCTGCAAACTACCGCAGACATTCAACCGCTTTATCTGCAGCGCACGGACGAGGGCTATAACTCTACCTCTATCGGCAGCAGTATAGCCAGCGCCAGCGCTATCCGCCGGGCAATGGCGGACGGTAACGAAAGCTGGCAGCAGGCTGTACCAGATTATACGCACGCAGCTCTTGCTACCGGAGGTTATAATGCACAGCTTTCGTGGCTGCTGCTGAAATACCGTCTGCGCCTGCTCACGCCGCAACAGCTGGCGGAGCGCTGCGAAGCCAGCGAAGGACTCGAAAACCGGCTCAGCAAGGCCGCTGACTGCGCAAGCCTGCAGTCAGCACTCGCGGCCTGCAGCAGCAAGCGCTACACCGCCAGCCGTATTCGCCGCCTGCTGCTGCAAATACTTTTAGACCGCCCGAAAGCAGTGTGGCAGCAGCAAGCCCCGGCCTATCTGCGCGTGCTGGCCTTTAATGACACCGGACGCCAGCTGCTGCACACGATGAAAACAAACGCTCAATTGCCAATCATCAGCAAGCTTGGTAAAAACGCAATGTACAACGACAACGCCGCTTACAGGACGCAGCTGTCAGCAGAAGTAACCGCTACCGACCTGTGGTCCCTGCTGCAGAAAGATGCAGCACTCAACCGCAGCGGCAATGACTTTTATCAGTCCCCTGTCTATGTCAGCAGCAAAAGATAATATCAGTCTATATTGCCGAAATCTTCTTTAAGGCAACAAAAAAAGCTGTAACGCAGGCGCATTTGCATGACGCTTATCGTTACAGCTTTTATAGTGCTCTTGTTCTTTATTCTTCCTCGGGAGTTTCCTGTTCCGGAGCCTCCTCAGCAACTGCCGGAAGCTTAAGATTCTGCATCTCATTTTCTACGTTTAATTTGTTTTCTTCCAAGCCTTTCAAAGCACTGGACAGATTACCGCTCAAATATGCCAGCATATCCTCTGCATATTGCAGGGAATCCTGTTTTACCTGCAAAGCATAATCATCGGCAGCAGTCTTGGTTTCCTCCTGATAGCGCAGCGCATTGGCTTTGATATCTTCCGCCGCAGCATTGGCCTGCTTAACAATTTCCTCCTGCTGCACCTTAGCATCAGCCTCAGCCTGAGCAACACTGACAATGCGCTCAGCCTCATCCTTGGCCTGCTGCACTATACGGTCAGCATCGGCATAAGCCTTGTTGACAATATTCTTCTGCTCCTCCAGTACTTGGTTAGCGCTTTTGATTTCGCGCGGAATTGCTTCCTTGAGATCGTCGATAATATTCAGCAGATCATTTTCATCAACCATAATCTTATCTACCAGAGGAACACGTCTTGCCTCGGATATCAAATTAAGAAATTGCTCAAAAAGTCCATCAAGTGCTACGTTAGTTTTGTTGCGTTCAATCATGATATCAACCCCTCTAAAATCTATTCAAACTTTTTGTAAACATGCTTGCGTACGCGTTCTTCAATACATTCAGGTACCAAATCCTTCAGCTGACCGCCAAAGGTTGCCAGCTCGCGCACACCGGAGGAGCTGACGAAGGAATATTTGGCATTGGTCATAATAAAAACCGTTTCCAGATCATTATCGATTTTTTTCAAAAGCAACGCTCTTTGGAATTCATATTCGAAATCGGTAAAAGCACGCAAGCCTCTGACGATAAAAGGAGCCTCTTCCTTTTTGCAGAATTCGTTCAGCAATCCGGAAAAACAGGTTACTCTTACATTAGGAATATGCTTGGTTGCTTCCTTAAGCATTTCCACACGCTCTTCCATGGAAAACATGGCCTTATCCTTACCGGGATTATGAAAAACGCTGATAATCAGCTCATCAAACATCGCACTTGCTCTTTCAAAAATATCAATATGACCCTTGGTAACAGGATCAAAGCTTCCTGGACAAACTGCTCTGCGCATAGCCAGACCTCCTAATCTATCCTTAATCAAAAAAATGACCAAAGAAATTCCTATATTATATCTTGTCTTTTATTCGACATAAAAGGCGAGAATCCTTTTTATTCTCCAAAATACTATATATTATAACATATTATAACAAATAAAATCCACTATTGTTTCACCGTAACGGCTGCTGCGTACCAGCTCACAGCCTGCCGGCAGCTCCGGCAGTTCATTGTGCGCGCTGCGCTCCACAACCAGATAGCCTCCCGGACGCAAAAACGACTTTCTGCCCAGAAGCGCAATTATCTGCTCAATCCAGCCTTTATTGTACGGAGGGTCGCAAAAAGCAAAGTCAAACAGCTCCCCTGCTGCCGCAAGTCTTTCGGCTACCGCCGGAGCACTTCCCTGCAGCACCCTGCAATCAGACTCCGCACGGCACTTGGCAATATTACTTCGCACCAGGCGCAGCGATTCCTTGCTTGCGTCGATAAACGTAACAGCTGCAGCACCACGGCTCCAGCTTTCCAGCCCCAGGTTACCTGTACCTGCAAAAAGGTCCAGCACCTCAGCGCCGATAATCTTACTGCCTATAATATTAAAAACGGATTCCTTAACCCTGTCCGCAGTCGGCCGTACATCGTAGGTTTTAGGTACAGTCAGCTGCAGGCCGCGGGCCTTGCCAGTAATTATTCTCATATACTGCTCCTCTGTGTTATAATTGGGTTGAGATGGCATTTCGCCCCCTTTCGCCTCACTTCGTTCGGCACCTTCCCCGTATGGGAAGGCAAGCAATCACTTTCTCGCCTGCCCCATCGGGGAAGGTGTCAGCGAATGTAATGAGCTGACGGAAGGGGGAAATTAATCTTAAACATTCTCTACATTTTCTTTCAAAGGACACCCTTATGCGCAATTCAAGCAAAATAATCTTCATAATTTGCTCCATAATGCTGATATCAGGCATCTGCTTACGCCTTGCGCTGCCCTCAAGCACTCCGCTCAGACTGAAGCAGCAACCGCCAACGCAAAGCATTTTACTGCTGCCGCTGGACAGCCGCCCCGTCTGCAGCACCATGGTGCAAAAACTGGGCGCGCTTACAGGCCTAAATGTAATTTTACCGCCAAAAGCCTGTCTTGACAACTACCGGACGCCGTCTGACAGACAAAAACTTTTACAATGGCTGCAGATAAACCAGCCCAAATACGATTACAGCATCATTTCTGCCGATAATCTGCTGCACGGCGGCCTGCTGGCCGCCCGCATGAACACCGCCACACCGGCGGAGGAGGATGCGCTGCTAAAGCAGCTGCAGCAGTTTGCGCCGGCAAAGCAGCAGGCAATCTTCTCCGTCATTCCGCGTCTGCTCGTCAGTGACCAGCTTTTACCTGACCGTTGGTATCAATACCAGCTGATGCGTTATTCCCAGCTTGCCGATATAGTGCGCATCACCGGCAGCTTCGCCCTCACGCAGGAGCTGCGCCGCACAGAAGCTAATATTCCAGCCAAGGTTCTGGACAAATACCGCAGCCGTTATCAGCAAAGCGACCGCTTTAACCTGGGCCTGCTTAAGCTTGCCACAGACGACAGACAGATAACCTTCGGACAGGACGATGCTTCACCCATCGGACTGCCGCATGCTAGTGCCGTAAGGCTGCAAAGCAGCATCGCTGCCCAAAAGCTGCAGCAGCAGGCACAGCTCACCTACGGCGCAGATGAAATTGCAGCCATGCTGCTCACGCGCTACTATCTGCAGCAAAGCAGCTGGCAGCCCAAGGTCTACCTGCATTATGCTTCTCCCAAAGCAGAAGGTGCGGATATGCCCTATATGGCTGTCTGCGTCGGTGCAGCGCTGCGCAACCAGTTGAAGCTCATGGGAGCTTCAGAAGCAAGCACGCCGGATAGTGCAGACCTCATCTGCTATATCAACTGTGGCAATGACGATTTCCGTCCGTCTGCCAAGCAGGCACAAGAGCTGCAGCAAATGCTGGACCAGGACTATAAGGTCGCACTCATCGACAGCAGCGCCAACTTTGAAGCAGCAGAGCTGCTGCTGCCCCAGCTTTTGGCAAACAACGTACCAATCAACAAGCTCGCCGCCTACGCCGCCTGGAACACTTTCAGCAATTCTTCAGGCACTGCCTTGGCACAGGGACTGCTTTTCTGCGGCCGCCTGCGTCAGCTGCAGACAGCAGGCGCGGACACCGAGCGGCTGGCAGCACTCTTCGCTGCCAACCTGAACTTCACGGCAGAACGTATCCTCGAGGACTACTATTATCAAAAGCTGGTGCATCCCCAACTGCGACAAAAATTGGAAGCCTTTGGTATAAATCCCGTAGAGCTGGACAGCGAAGATAAAACGGCAACAGAGCAATATATCCAGGGAAAGCTCAGCCTGCAGGCATATAAGCTGCTGCATGATAATTTGGGACGCACACCCTTTTATCAGCAAAACGGACAAAGCTATTATCTGCGCGACCTCAGCGTCGGCGCTAAGCTCCCTTGGGCCAGAATATTTGAGGTAGAACTGCAGGTATGGACAGATACGGGTGTCAAAACAGAATAAAATACAGTACAAGCGCATTTTCTCTATATACGCTTAAATAAAACAAGCCTCTGATATAACTTCGTATAATAGTATATCGGAGGCTTGTTTAAATGTTCAAGACCAATCTCACAAGATTTACAATGCTAAAGTCCCAAATACCCTGAGAATTAAAAAACGAAGGCTGCACTTTTAACAGCACAGCCTTCGCTCTTTTATCTCAGCAGAAGCCGAAAATATTATTTTTTAGCCTTAGAATCAACTACGTCCTTCAGGATTGCTTCAAATGCTTCGAAGCTCATAGCGCCCATATCGCCTTCGGTGCGGTTACGCGGAGAAACGGTATTGTTTTCTATATCGCGATCGCCGACAACCAGCATGTACGGGATTTTTTCCAGCTGACCTTCACGGATCTTCTTGCCGATTTTTTCATTGCGTGCATCAACAGTTGCACGATAGCCGTTAGCCTCCAGCTTATGAGCCAGCTCATAGCAGTAGTCAACAGCACGGTCGGTTACCGGCAGGAAACGAACCTGCTCCGGAGCCATCCAGGTCGGCAGTGCGCCTGCATAGGTTTCGATAAGGTATGCCAGAGTACGCTCGTAGCAGCCCAGGGAAGTACGGTGAATGATATACGGCAGCTTCTTCTCGCCGTTCTCATCAACATAGTACATACCGAATTTTTCTGCCAGCAGCATATCAATCTGAATAGTAACGATGGTATCTTCTTTGCCGAATACATTGTGGAACTGGATATCCAGCTTCGGACCGTAGAAAGCAGCCTCGTCAAAGCCAACCTCATATTTTACACCAAGGTCATCAAGAATTTTCTTCATAGCAGCCTGTGCATGATCCCATTGCTCAGCGGTGCCTTCATATTTGTTGTTCGGATTTGCAGGATTCCATTGGCTGAAGCGGAAGGTACATTTATCCAGCATGCCTACAGTTTCCAGGCAGTATTTAGCCAGATCCAGGCAGCCCTTAAATTCTTCTTCCAATTGGTCAGGACGAAGAATCAGATGGCCTTCGGAAATAGTGAACTGACGCACACGAATCAGACCGTGCATTTCGCCGCTGTCCTCGTTACGGAACAGAGTAGAGGTTTCGCCCAAGCGCATCGGCAGCTCACGATAGGAACGCTGACGGTTCAGGAAAACCTGATATTGGAACGGGCAGGTCATAGGACGCAGAGCGAAGCATTCTTTAGTTTCGTCATGCGGGTCGCCCAAGATGAACATGCCGTCAAGATAATGATCCCAGTGACCGGAAATGCGGTACAGGTCGCGTTTTGCCATCAGCGGAGTTTTGGTCAGCAGATAGCCGCGTTTTTGTTCCACATCCTCAACCCAACGTTGCAGCAGTTGGATTACACGTGCACCTTTCGGCAGCAGGATAGGCAGACCTTGGCCGATATAATCAACAGTAGTGAAGTATTCCAGATCACGGCCCAGTTTGTTATGGTCACGCTTCAAAGCCTCTGCCTGCTGTTCCAGATATGCGTCCAGCTCTTCCTTCTTCGGGAAAGCAATACCATAGATACGTTGCAACATCTTGCGGTTAGAATCGCCACGCCAGTAAGCGCCGGTAGCGGAGGTCAGTTTAATAGCGTTGCCTTTAATACGGCCGGTAGAATCAAGATGCGGGCCTGCACACAGATCAGTGAAGTCGCCTTGTTTGTAAAAGCTGATAACCGCATCTTCAGGCAGGTCGTTAATCAGTTCAACTTTATAAGGTTCTTCTTTTTCTTCCATGAATTTTACAGCCTCTGCACGCGGCAGCTCAAAACGCTCTAATTTCAGCTTTTCTTTGCAGATTTTACGCATTTCGCCTTCCAGTGCAGCAAGATCCTCCGGAGTGAACGGAGCCGGAGTATCGAAATCATAATAGAAGCCGTTGTCAATGCTCGGGCCGATGGCCAGCTTAACATCGGGATGAAGTCTCTTCATAGCCTGCGCCAGCACATGGGAGCAGGTATGCCAATAGGTTTGGCGGTATTCCTTGTTTTCAAAGCTAAATTTGTTTTCCTCAGACATTTTTGTTTCCTCCTAACATAATGTATCGTAAACAGTGCAGTCCGGGCAAAAAAATAAACCCCGGTCCCACACCAAAGGGACGGAGTTATCCGCGGTTCCACCCTCATTGACATATGTAGTGACATATGCCCACTCGGTACCGTTAACGCCGGTAATACGGACTGGCATACTTGCTTGCGCGTTCCGCAGTCAGTTTGAAGGCGGTGCGCCCTTCGTTTCCTTCCTGCTGCTCTCAGCCACGGCAGCATTTTCTGTAGAACCCTCCACGACGGCAATTCCTTCGCATTACTGTTACTATTTTAATTTACCAGTTTATTATAGCACACCGGCAATGCTTGTCAAGCTTCCACTGGAAAAAACTTTTATTTCATAGTATAATAAGAAAATAAATTCTTCTACTTGTAAACATGCCAAATAACGAGTCCTTTGTGCATGTATATTAACCTTTATAAAACGTATATATTCAGAACTGTTAATAATCAAGGAGGCGTATGCATGGCAAAATTCACATTTCGGCACCATAAGCTGGCAGCAGCCATCTGCACAGCTGCTTTACTGATGCCGGTTTCCGTCCAGGCCAAACGCCTGACTATTCTTTATGTACCCTTAGATAACAGACCTGTCTGCTCCGCCTATGTACAGCAGACAATGGAGGCTGCAAACTGTAAAATTATTCTGCCGCCTGAAAAATATATTGCCACTAACGAAAAAAACGGTAATCCCGAAGCTATCTGGGACTGGCTGGAGCACAAGGCTCCCAAGGCCGATGCCGCAGTTATCAGCACAGACAGCCTTGTTTACGGCGGCCTTGTCGGCTCGCGCACACACAACGTAAGCCAGGAGGAGCTGCAAAAGCGCGTTAATCATCTTTACAAGCTGAAAACTACCCTGCCGATAAAGCTATATGCTTTTTCAACGATTATGCGCACCCCACGCGCCAGCAAAGGGCGCGTAGAGCCGCCCTACTACAGCACCATAGGCCCAAGTATCTTTGCCTACAGCCAGCTGCTTGACAAACAGGACCAGGGTAAGCTGTCGCCTGCGGAAAAGCTGACGATGCAGGCACTGGAGCGCAACATGAAAAAAGCTGAGCTGGGGGACTGGCTGGAGCGACGCGAAAAAAATCTGCTTGTCAACCAGGAGCTTACACGCATGGCCCGCAACGGTAAATTTCATTATTTTGCTATCGGCAAGGATGATAACGCTACTCTTTCCGCTACGCACATGGAAGGACGCAAAATCAGCCTCAGCACTTTTGATATGAGCAGGGACTGCTTCCAGATTTTGGACGGAGTTGATCAGCTCGGCCTGCTTTTAATCGCCCGTGCCTACAACGAGGCCAACGGCACTAAACCTTCCGTTTATCCCCTGTACAGCGTAGGAGCCGGTGCCTCCACCCTGCCCCAGTACAGCGACGCACGGCTGCAAGACAGCGTACCGCAGCAGATTATCGCTGCCGGTGCAGTGCAGGCAGCATCCGCAGATAACGCCGACCTTATTTTGGCGCTCAATACGCCACAGGACGGTATCGTCAAGGACTCCACAGCAGACGACAATCAGCCCTTCGCATCTGCCGGCAACAAAAATTTTGTTGGAATCCTGGGACAGCTGCTCCGTTCCGGACGCAACGTTTCCCTGGCCGATATCAGCTATTCCAACGGTGCGGACAACGGCTTTATGAGCCTGCTGGCCAACAGTATCAACCTGCAGCCGTTAGCAGCCTACAATGGTTGGAATACAGCTGACAACGCCGTAGGCTATGCCATCGCCCAAGGGCTTATCGCCCGCGATATGAGCAGCGAAGCACGCAGCAGACTGCTGCGCCAACGCCTTATCGACGATTGGTTTTACCAGAGCAATGCCCGCCGCAGCATTTCCAACGAGCTTGAAAAACATAACCGTGAGGATTTGAAATATGATCTTGCTACAGAAGAAAAAAACATCCTGCAGCAGATTACTGCCGACTGCCAGAGCATGGCCAACAGCTATTCTATAACAAGAGGCACTAAATTCACCCTCTCCTTCCCCTGGAAGCGTTTATTCGAGGTAGACGTAGAAATCAAGAAATAAAAAACAAAGCGCAGAAAAGTTCAGTCAAATGCTGAAAGCTCTGCGCTTTTTATGTGCATCAGCTCAATATATCGAAACTTAAATTTTTTAGGCAACAAAAATCCCCGTCACTTTCGTGACGGGGATTGATTTGCATTTGTGACGAAGCACATGGTGCTTTATTCGTCAGACTGGCATTATTTGCCGGGGAAGAACGGCCATACCATCGGGATAACAACCAGGGATACTACGAAAGCTACAAGAACCAGACCAGTACCGGCTTTTACATAGTCCATGAATTTGTATCCGCCAGGGCCAAGTACCAGGGTGTTCGGAGGAGTACCTACCGGAGTTGCGAATGCGCAGGATGCTGCAACAGCGA
>ERZ791574.1517-NODE-1517-length-11781-cov-3.136108_pt1 | contig 11781 bp, 8 predicted proteins | sample MGYA00433098_ERZ791574 | MGnify/ENA primary metagenome ERZ791574 (study PRJEB30046, sample SAMN00791933) | human gut metagenome | study: EMG produced TPA metagenomics assembly of the A metagenome-wide association study of gut microbiota in type 2... | reverse complement strand
CATCAGCGAGGTTCACGAATGCCATAACTACCCGACTGACTACATTGCCTCTGCAATTTTTGCAGCGATTGCAGTTGGCATCGGTAACACGCATCTTGCCCAAATCAAGCAAGGCTGGATAGAAAGCCCTATCCTGTATATGGCATTGATAGGAAGACCGGGAGCAAACAAAAGTCATCCGCTCAGCTTTGCGATGAAACCGTTTCTTGATTACGACTATCAGCAGAATCAAGTCTTTGAAAAGGCTCTTGCCAAGTATGATGAACTGATGAGTATGAGCCGCAAAGAACGAGCGGAAAGCGGTGAAGAACAATTTCCTCAGGAGCCAGTTCGTAAACGCTTCTTAATTTCGGATGTAACGCCTGAAGGTTTGAGCCTTATCCATGCGCAAAACAAACGTGGTTTATGCTTGTGGGCTGACGAGTTATCCGCTTGGTTCAAGAACTTCAACCGTTATAACAACGGTTCGGAAGAACAGTTCTGGCTGTCGGTGTTCAGTGCCAAGACCACTATATCCGACCGCAAAAATGCCAAGAGTTCCATCTTCATCAAGCGACCGTATATCTCAGTTATTGGTACTATTCAAAAGAAGATTCTCAGTGAGTTGGCTAAAGGTGAACGTTCCAGTAACGGATTCATCGACCGCATTCTGTTTGTGATGCCCAATCTGCAACAGAAGGCTCGTTGGAATGACAAGGAACTACCGGAGAACATCGAACAAGAATGGAATGCCATTATTGACAAACTGATACAACAAGAGTATGCCCTCAATGAGTTTGGAGAGATAGAACCGCAGATTCTTCTTTTCACGGAGGATGCCAAGAGACGGCTTTACGAATGGCAGCACCACTTCTCAGAATTGTGCGACCAAGAGACAAATGACACCATTGTGAGTATCTATTGCAAGCTGGAGATATACATCATCCGTTTCTGCCTGATTATCCAATTAGCGCGATGGACCTGCGGAGAGTGTGGTAAAACATATATCGACCTGTTGACGGTAGAACGAGCCATTAAACTGACGGAGTATTTCAAGGAATCCGCATTGAGCGTTCAAAATATACTCAATGAGAACATGCTCAACAGCCAACAACAGGCGATAGTCAATCTACTTCCTCCATCCTTTACAACTGCCCAAGCTATACAGATAGCCGAGCAAAATGGAATGAAGGAGCGCACATTTCAACGCTTTCTCAATGACAACATCGGGACATTGTTCCGCAAAGAGAAGCATGGAGAATATTCAAAGATTAACCCGTGACATTTTTGTCGGTTTTGACACTTTTCCAGCGAAAACGACAATAACGACAAAAGTGACACACCCAAAAAGAAACATACAATGAGTACACATAGATTCATATTAGAACCCTACAAAGGTGTCAGCACTCGACACACTTGCCCGAACTGCCACCACCAAAGATGTTTTTCCAAGTACATTGATACGGAGAAGCAAATCCAGTTCCCTGAGTACGTGGGGCGTTGTGACCATGAGCAGAAATGCGGTTATCACTTCACGCCTCGTGATTACTTTGAGCAGAACCCGTCTGAGAAAGAAAAGTTTGCGGAGAAGGAGAATAGTTTCAGGAACTATGCCCCTATTAAGGAAGCACAACCAATAGCTACTTCCTACATTGATTTGGATATAGTCAACCAATCATTGCGTGGCTATTCTGCAAACAAGTTGTTTCAATTTCTATCGGCTCAGTTCGGAGAGACGGAGACATTGGAACTCATGAAAAGATACAAGGTTGGTACTTCCAAGTATTGGGACGGTGCAACCGTATTCTGGCAAACGGACAATCAGAATAAAATCCGTACAGGTAAGATAATGCTTTACAATTCCGAAACAGGTAAGCGGATAAAAGAACCATACAATCATGTTACGTGGGTGCACTCCGTATTACACAAAGATGATTACAATTTGAAGCAGTGCTTCTTCGGTGAGCATCTGCTTTCCGAAGACAAAAGCCGTCCAGTTGCGCTGGTCGAAAGCGAGAAAACGGCAATTATTGCATCTTACTATCTGCCGCAATTCCTATGGATAGCATCAGGTGGAAAGAACGGTTGCTTCAATGTCAACAGCCTATCCGTTCTGGCAGGAAGAAGCGTTGTATTATTCCCTGATTTAGGTGCAACCGACTATTGGCAGAGCAAAATCAGCCTGATGAAAAGCTGCGGAATTGAAGTACAAATGTTCGATTATTTGGAAGCCAACGCTACCGAAGACGAACGCAAAGAGGGGTACGACATAGCTGATTATCTACTCAAAGTGAAGCCTGACGAAGCCATTCTTCAACAAATGATAAGGAAGAATCCTGTCTTGAAAACACTGATAGATACATTCGATTTAAAGCTCATCAGCGTACAACAAGGCACTCCACAACCGAAGGTTTTACCACCCAAGAAGCGAGGATTCAGACTTTGAACTCAGGGAGAAGAATCGAGACTTTTTTACTGTAGCAAGTTAATGTCGGTGTATTACATTCCCCGACCACTTACTCCTCAAAAAGTCTGAGGAGGCGGCTCCCGATGGTCACACATTATTCACTAAAAACAGATTCAAATGGAAAAGAAATATACAGTAACACTCCGTCTGTCATATCAGCAATACGCATGGCTTGGTGCGCTTTGCAGACGGAGCAAGCAGACTCAAAGCGAAGTCATCCGTTCTCTCATCGAAAACGGTTCGGTACGTGAACGAATCACGCAAGAGCATATCCACATCATCCGTCAACTGATTGGCGAAAGTACCAATCTTAACCAGTTGGCAAGACAGGCAAACACCTACGGTTTCTTCGCCGTAGCTGACAGATGTAAGGAAATGGCTCAGCACATTAACCTACTTATAAAACGGTTGAAAGATGATAGGTAAACAGACTAAAGGGACATCGTTCGGTGGCTGTGTTGGCTATGTTCTCAAAGAGGAGAAATCCAAATTGCTGGAAGCAGTTGGAGTAGAAGGTACACCCGAACAGATTGCGGAGCAATTTGAGTTACAATCGCTACTCAATGATAAGGTAAAGAATATTGTCGGACATACTTCGCTCAACTTCTCACCAGAAGATAGCGAACGCTTGAAACATGATGATGAACTGATGTTGCAAATTGCCCACGACTACATGAAACTGATGGGAATCGAAAACACGCAGTACATTATTGCCCGGCACATCGACCGTGAACATCCGCATTGCCACATCGTCTTTAATCGAGTGGACAATGACGGCAAAACGATTAGCGACAAGAATGACTTTCGCAGGAATGAGAAAGTTTGCAAAATGTTGACCGCCAAATATCGCTTGCACTTTGCCAATGGTAAAGACCATATCAAAGAGGAACGCTTGCGCCCATACGATAAGGCAAAGCACGAGATATACAAGGCATTGAAAGAAGAACTGCCCACAGCTCATAGTTGGGATAATTTGAAAGATGCGCTTGCCGACCGGGAGATTGATATGAAATTCAAAGTCAGCCGGACTACACGGGAAATACAAGGTGTCAAGTTTGAACATAACGGCTTTTCTTTCTCCGGCTCAAAAGTAGGTCGAGAGTTCAGCTACTTGAATATCGACAACCGACTGGAAGAGAATGCTTGTGCATCCTTGTTTGAATCACCCAAACAGGAATCCAGACATAAAGAAGATAATGTACAACAAAGCGTTTCCCATTCCGATGATGGCTCAAGCATCAGTCTCGGCTTGCTAAACGGCAACTCATCCTATGATGCCACTGCCGCAGAAGAAGCCGAGTTCAATCGGCTGATGAAAAAGAAAAAGGCTAAGCGCAAGCGAAGCTTTCATTTATAATCCACTTTTTATTAACACTTTAAATTCAATTATTTATGGAAGATTTGATTCTTGATTTCAATCTCTACTTGTGTGAGAAGTTCGGCTACAGAAACAGTTGTAGCGTGATGCAAAATGCCAATGGCTTTTGTGTGAACATCAATGAACGTGATCTGGACTGCTACATCCGCTTCTGGGAGTACAGTTGTGGAAGAGGCAATTTCCCTGACTGGTCTATCATCATTGTGCGCAGTAACTTCAAGAAGAACCAAGAAGAAAGCCTAAAAGATTTGGCTCGCTTCTTCAAGGAGTACATGCCACGCTACGGTTACAAACACCTCTGTACCGAAGGTGATAACTACAAATATTATCAAACACTCGGTTTAAAGCTCATCTATCGAGGAATCTTTGACCAAAACAATTATGGATTGCCGATGAAGGACTTAAATGTCTGACACATCTTTAAAATTGAGGAGGGGACTTTTCCTCTCCTTATTTATATACCGATAAATCAGAATTTAGAGGCGATGGCAAAACAGCTTTACGATTACTGGTTTGTGCAATTTGACTTTCCGAATGAGGAGGGCAAACCATACAAGTCGAGCGGTGGTGAAATGGTTTGGAATGAAAAGTTGAAACGTAAGATACCAAATGAATGGGACAATTGCAAGCTAAAAGATTTTAGCAATCTTTTTGATTCAAAACGCATTCCTTTATCAAGTAAAGATAGAGAGGAAAGAAAAGGCAACTATCCGTACTATGGTGCAACAGGTATTATGGACTATGTAAATGAATATATCTTTGATGGAGATTATATTCTGTTGGCAGAAGATGGTTCAACTTCTGATTCAAAAGGATTCCCTATCGTACAATATATATGGGGTAAGAATTGGGTGAACAATCACGCACATATAATTCTTCCCAAAAACGAACAATATTTAATGTTTACCTATCAAATGCTTAGGAGCATTCCTGCAAAGCAGATAGAAACTGGTTCTATTCAGAAAAAAATCAGTCAAGAAAACCTCTGTGAGTATAATATGGTATTACCTAATTCAATTTTGATTGAGAAATATGAAAGTATCATATCTCCATTATGGGAGAAACGCAAACTATGTATTGAAGAAATCAACGCTTTGATTAAGCAGCGAGACGAACTTCTTCCACTCTTGATGAACGGTCAGGCATCGGTAAATTCTGATTTATCAGACGATTAAGTTCTATTTTGCGGTCAAGTTTTAAAAGAAAGGTTGAATTTTTCAAACAATTTTCATACAAGGCAGGAGCGTAGAATTCATAATTTATGACCTGAGTTGGAGATACATTTTTTATCGTTGATTGTCCTGCTATACGTTCCAAGTATGATGTGAATTCTTTAGCTTTTACTACAGTTAAAATGAACGGAACATCTTTGGCATCTTTAAGGTTTAGGAAACAGGCACTCTTTCCTAAACTTATTTTTTCTCCATTATATATGGCATATCTACCTAACGTGCCATTGATGGAGACCAAAATAGTTTTCCCTTTAACAATAAGCCTTTTTATTTTTTGATATTCCGTTTCTGTGATTCTTAATGTATTGTCCGTTATAACAATCTTACCAGTTTCTAAATTATTGCCATTTATAAAATAATACTCTCCACTTTCGTTATATTCTGGCGTTCCATGTATTCCATCACCATAGCTTTGAACGAATTCTCCTAATTTATATTTTTTCAATTCCATTACCGTTTTTGTTAAAGTCCTCACTCAAAAGTCTCTTCTTAATTGCTCCCCAAATTGGGGTGTATATACAATTGGTTATAACGCCGACTTTTGTAATCGCTCAGCAAGTTGCTGAGTAATTATAAATTCTCGTCATTTGTCGGAAATCTGCTATTTATCACCCAGCATATTCCTAACCTGTTTATCAAAGTCAGAATCAATCCGTTGGGTTTTATTGAAAATATCGTATTCACTTTCAGCCTTTGCCTTGGCTTGTACCGCTGAAATGCGACCTTTATCAGGCAATATCTGATATTTGCGGAAAGCCAGGAACTCGTTGACACTGGCAGCAAACTGCTCCATGTTAAATGTATTTTCACGTTCTATGAGGTCTTCAATATAATCAAAATATCCCGTTACTGCACGTTCCAACCGACGGATTTCATTTTCCTGCAAATAGTTCTTGGCTATTGACACATCCGATTTCAAGATGCGCCCACCAGGTGCATTCTTCCATGTAGTCAGTCCCATGTGTTCCTGAGTATGGTCTGCCTTAGAGTAGATGATTTCAGCAGCCGTCCGTCCTGTTATGGCATAATGGAAGCGGTTCTGTATCATGGCATAGAAATCATGTGTGGTAGGCGAGTTCTTGTCATAGTCCGTACTGCATTCAGCATATATATCGGTAATCTGTTGCCATATACGCCGTTCACTGGCACGGATAGAGCGTACTCTTTCAAGCAATTCACGGAAATAGTCTTTTCCGAATACCGCGGTTCCCTGTTTTAAGCGTTCATCGTCAAGCACAAATCCTTTTTTAATATACTCATTGAGAATCTTGGTAGCCCATTGACGGAATTTGGTTGCTTTGGGAGAAGAAACACGGTAGCCTACTGCAATAATCATATCAAGATTATAGAAATCTACCAACTCTTCAACCTCACCTCTTATACCTCGATTTACGACAGTTGCAATTTTTGCAACTGTCGTGTCTTGCTGTAGTTCTTCATCCTTGAAGATATTGGCTATGTGACGACTGATACCCGATTTGTCTATGCCGAAAAGCTCTGCCATAGCCTTTTGTGTACACCAAATGGTTTCGTCTTTTATTACCACCTGCACCTTACCATCCTCGTCGGGAAGACTATATAACAAAAACTGTATTTCGTTACTCATTGCTACCTATATTTGAGTTGAATTGCAAAGCATTCAACTGTTTCAATATTTCCTCTTCCAACCGATGGCTCTCCGCAAATTGCTCGGAGAGTGTTTGTTTATAATTTGCCATACGGTTGTTAAACTCTTCTTCCGTTATATCTACATAATCTATCTTGATGTCGAAATATTGTCCGGCAGAAAGAGAATAGCCTTTTTCCTTTATCTCATCGTAGGTAACAGCCACAGAAAAATCTTCCACTACCTCCTTGCGCTGGAATGTGCCGACAATCTTTTCTATCTCGTCATCGTTCAGACGCACCTTCTTCAGTCCGTTGGCATCTTTATATTCCTCGCCCAATTTACTGGCATCTATCAAGATTACTTTGTCAGCGGTTGCAGACTTATCAAAGAACAACACACTGACATTCGTACCTGTATTAGCAAACACGTTGCTTGGCATGGAAACACAGCCGAATACCACTTTGTCATCTACTATCTTATGAAGAATCTTGTTCTCAATACCACTTTTAGCCGTGATAAAACCTGTCGGAATGACAATCGCACCCTTGCCTGTCTTTTTCAGCGAATTGATAACGTGCTGAATAAAACAGGTGTATATCGCCATTGACTCTTTCTTTTTGGCGGGTACATTTGGGACTCCTGCCCAAAAACGGGCTGGCATGGCGGCTATCTTCTCACGAGTGTCCGAGAAGTCCATCTTGAAAGGAGGATTGCTCACCACGAAATCAAACTGGCGCAACTGCTGCCCGTCATCGCTTTTATGATAAGGGCTTACAAGCGTGTCGCCTTGAATAGCATTATCAAGCGAAGACACAAGTCCGTTAAGCAGCAGATTAAGTTTCAACATTTTGTTGCTTCGCTGGGAAATATCTTGCGAAAAGATGGTACAGCGTTCTTCTCCTATTTGATGACTAAGTGCCATCAGAAGCGTACCTGTTCCTGCCGAAGGGTCATAACATTCCATGCTATGCAAATCTGCATTATCCCCCACTAACAGACGAGCCATAATCGTGGCAATGGCGTGAGGCGTATAATATTCCGCATACTTGCCACCTCCGGCTGTGTTGTAGTCTTTAATCAGATATTCAAAGATACTGGAGAAGAAATCGTAATTCTGTGCAAACGCTTCTTCAAAGGAGAAATTCACGAGTTTATCCACCAGAGCACGGGCGAATGGCGCACGTTGTGCCGAATCGGTCACAAACGGTGTCAATGCCTCGAACAATGGAATCTTCATGTTGGCTGTGGTCTGCGTGGAAAATATATCTGCATTTTGTTCCGCTATATCTGTCATAGTGGAATCAAAGATAGTATCAAAATCCCCTTTTCCCTGTTGATTCCAAAGATTGGCTATCAGATGATAAGGTTCAAGCATCGGAACATCTGGAGAAATGGCACTCTGAATAAGCATACGTTCATCATCAGAAAGATTCTCGTATGCCGTTTCCCATTTTACATCCCCGGTCAGTTTCTTTGCTATTTCACTTTTCGCATTTTTCAGTTCATAACCAAATTTGTCATTCAGGAATTTATAGAGAAATACCTGAGTGATAATCTTATATTCGTTACCATCGTTTCCCATACCGTATGATTGGCAGGTAGCTTTAAGTCCGTCGATGAGCCTTAATGTTTTTTCTTTAATATCTGACATAATCTTTATGCAATGCCGTAAGTGGCGTTATATTGGTTGATATACTGTTGTGAAATGCGTGTCTGAATAAATTTGTAATCCTCCATTTCGGGCTTTATTTGTGGGAAATGGAACAGACATCCATTGATAAGAGCCATCACCGTGCGTCCGAAATAAGCATCCTTTTTCAGAATGTCGTTACGGTCATACACTTTGGCATCCACATCCTCTTTTATAATATTGAGAATGGCAGCAATCTCTTCGTCAAGGAAAGAGAACATAGGCTTCTGTCCCTTATCTTCCCTCTGCTTATTCACTTCACGAATACGCTTGTGTACACGAGCAAATTTTTCATCGCCCTTGTACTTTTTCAACAAGACATTATTGCGTTTTTGTAAGTCTTGCAGACGACCGATGATTTCATCCAAAGCCTGTGTTTCTTCGTTGAACTTAGCTATCGTATCAATCACAAAACCGTGTTCCTTGAAGCGTTCCATAAAGGCTTCACGCAACGAGATAAACTCCGGATCGTCTTGGTCGAAGTTTTGGGTAAATGAAGAAATGGTACGTTGCCATTTCTCTTTCAATTCCACACCACCGGATATAAGGCGCATTTCCTCTTGTCCTATTTTGGAGAAAGTGAACTCTATATCCATCATTGCCTCATTGATTAGAGTTTTCGTTTCCTCATTTGTATTGAAAGCCTCTTTCTGATTGATGATACTTATCCTCCTCTGTACCTCAGAGAGTAGTTGCGGCAACTTGGTGATTTCGAGTTTGGCAAATTGCTCTTTCATTTCATCATCACCGAATGTACGCACGATGTTCGCCATGTTCTTGGCTGATTCCAATGCCTGTTTGAGGTCGAGCAGCACAGCCTTATCCTCTTCGGTGGAGATTTCAGAAGAAAACTCTTCCGCATTGTCGTATGTGTAATTGAAGAGCGTTTGCCGAACTTTCTTCATTTGGTTCAATATCTCTTCCTTGTCCTCAATGACTTGGGTAAAGGTGTCGGTAGCAGCAGATTCGCCAGTCTCGTCCACGTCATTAAAGCGGTTTAATTCTTGCAAATATGCTTCGTTGGTTTCCTTGAAGTTGCGCTTGATGTCGGCAAAGTCAATAACAAAACCGTAACGCATACCGGGATAAGGACGGTTTACACGTGTTATGGCTTGAAGCAGATTGTGGTCTTTCAGTTTGCGCCCGAAATACAGACGTTTCAAGCGTGGCGCATCAAAACCAGTCAAAAGCATATTAAAGACAATGAGAATATCCACTGTCATATTTTTCTTGAAGTCTTTGACTATCTGCTTACGAGTTTCCTTGTCATCCGTATCGTGAAGAATGATTCCGGCTTTCAGCGGTCTGTATTTTGATTTGTAATCCACTTCCGGTTCACCCACTACATACGAACCATCGGAAAGTTTTATCTTGATGGGCTTCGGCTGATACTTCTGCCATTCTTCTTGGAATACATCATAAAGCCGCCTTGCCTGTTCGCTGGTTTCACAAATGACCATACCGCCTAAAGTATCATCTCCTTGTATCTTGCGAAACTCTTTTAAGTCCGTCATAATGTAACGGGCTAACTCGCTTACATAACTTGGATGCTCTATGATTTCCGACTTACGAATGTCTTTCTTTTGCACAAGGGTTTCCAGTTTATCGTACACATCAGACAAACGCTCTTTATAGGAGGTTTCTATATCTTCACGTATGATTTTCAGCGTGTAGCCATCCGCAATGGATTTATCGTAATAATAGGTATGCAAATAGTTTCCGAACACCTTGCAACTGGCACGTTCCTCCTTTAACAGCGGTGTACCTGTAAGTGCGATTTTGACCGCATCGGTGTCGGCATCAAAGAGATTGGCAAGAAAGCAACCACCGGGTTTATACCCTCGGTGTGCCTCGTCAAGAATGAAGATGCGCTGAAGATTGGTTGCATAATCACTGATGCGTACTTTTTCTTTATCCTCGGCAAAGCGTTGAATGTTCACAACCGTGATTTCTGCCTGTCCGCTTACACCTTGTTGTGCCTGATTACTGCGGAATTGCTCCATCAGTTCGGCTCTTGTATTGGCGGTAGATACAACCAATCCACGAGCTTCAAACTCTTGTGTGGCTTGTTCCAAAAGGTCAAGGCGGTCTACTATAAAATAGAATTTAGCAACCTTATTCTGTTTGGAATAGAAATCGTTAAGAATATAAGTCAGATAGTATGACAAGGCGGTTTTACCACTCCCTTGTGTATGCCATACTACGCCCGATTTTACTCCCTCTGCCAGTTTTTGACGAATAGCTAACGATGCAAACAATTGTTGGTAACGCATGATATGCTTTTGGTCGGTAGATTCTATCTTTCCATCCACTTCACGCTCCATACGGACATAGGCAATACCATATCTAATGATATACAACAACCGTTCAGGCGAACACATGGATGTTAGGATTCTGTTTGTAGGGGTGTTGAAACCGAGATTTGTCTGGTACTCAGGACTTGTATGAATGACTTGGCAATTGTAATCAGACAATATCTGTTTTTCCACCGTCTTGTCAATCTCCTCATACGGATAGTCACGATGGAACGGTGCTATTTTCTGACCGCTTAAATTTTCTTCACGGAAGCAATTGAATGGTGAGGATGAACGTGCCCCGGTACAATAAAAAGCCCCTTGTATGGGTACGATACCGCCCAATGCATCATATTCCATATTATTGCTGAATATCATCAACTGCGTAATGTTGATGAAGCTGCGAAGCTTTTTATTTGGGAAGCGTTCTTTATTCATTCGTGCGCTCTCTGCCAACATACCACCATGATTGTTGGGCTTCTTCACTTCTACAAAACAAAGTGGCAATCCGTTTACGAATAAAGTAATATCAGGACGAAACTCGTCCTGTCCGTTCTTACAGGTAAATTCAGCTGTGAAATGGAACGTATTATTTCCAATGTTATCAAAGTCTATCAGCTTTACAGGCGAAACAGCTTTGAGACGGTTGTAAAAGCCTCGACCGAGATCATCATCGTTCAGTTCCTTGCGAATATCTTTCAAAACTTGAAGAAACTCTCCCTCGTGTCCGGGATTCAGATTCTTAAACTGCCGTTCAAATACCTGCAAAAGAATATTTGTGTCACCGTCATAGACTGTGCCATTCTTATCTTCACTCAACTTACCAAAGTAAGTATATCCTATTCGGGTGAGGTGAACCATTGCAGGCATCTGCACCCGTGTCGCTTCCGAAAATTGCTTCATATCACCTATACCGGCGCCGTTTGCAGACTTAAATGTTATAACACCGTCATTATCACCCGCATCTTCAACAATAAGTTTTGAAGTAGCCGTTATACCTCTTACCGCCGCAAGATTTACAGATTGTGACTCAATTTTATTTGTGCCTTTCAGTCTAAGGGTCAGCTCAACATCGTCACCTATCGTCAATGCATTGTTTATAGATGAACGAGATAAAATATTAATATTATCT
>ERZ791574.1511-NODE-1511-length-11857-cov-84.215557_pt1 | contig 11857 bp, 6 predicted proteins | sample MGYA00433098_ERZ791574 | MGnify/ENA primary metagenome ERZ791574 (study PRJEB30046, sample SAMN00791933) | human gut metagenome | study: EMG produced TPA metagenomics assembly of the A metagenome-wide association study of gut microbiota in type 2... | reverse complement strand
ACAGAGCTGCAAATCTACATAATAAGTCTGACCGGTTCGGATGTTGCCAGGGCGAACACCTTTGAAAATGAAGTCGATACGGAACCTGCCGTCTCTTACCTCGGGATAAACCTTGCGAACCTGCAGGAGATAATGCTTGCCGTTCTGGTCGAAAGTGGCTGTAAGTCCCGGTTTTACCCGGTCGATGTAATGCTCATCCACCTGCGCCTGCACCTTGAAATCGCTGAGGTCGTTGATGACGCCTATCTTCTGTCCAGCCTGGATGCTCTGTCCCAACTCCACATCGAGCAAGCCTATCTCGCCCGAAATGGTGCTGCGGATGTTCAGTTTCTCCTTGCGCTGGCGAACCAGTTGCACATTCTTCTGCATGGCTTCCAGATTATCGCCCATCTGATCCATCTGCGAACGGCGCAACTGGGCATCCTTCTTCAATCGCTTGCTGATGAGCGCATGCTTCTTGACGGCAAGGTCGTAATCTTCCTTTGCCTTGAGATACTCCTCGCGCGAATTGAGTTCTTCCTTGTGCAGCGCCTCCTGATGCTGATAGGAACGGCGCTTGGTAATGACATCCTGCGAAAGCGACAGTTCCTCGTTGCTATTGTTCAGGCGGTCCTGCTCCATCGAAATCTGAGTGTTGCGAAGCATGTCCTGCTTTTCGGCAAGTTCGCTTTCGGCATTCAGAATCTCCAGGTCGAGATTCGAATTGCTCAGTTTCACAATCACATCGCCCTTGTTTACGTGGGCGCCTTCATCCACCACTTTCTCCAGAACAATACCGCCTTCCTCAGAACTGATCAGCACCACGGAGATAGGAACCACCTGTCCATCCACCGAAACATAATCGTTGAACTGCGCCTTCTCCACGGTTCCGATGCTCAATCCCTTCCTGTCCACCTTCAGGGTGGAAGAGAAATTGCTCAATCCCAACCAAATGAGGACTGCGATCAAAACCGCTCCTCCGCCAATCCATGCCCAATACTTGCGAGGCACAAGATATTTTTTCTTTTCTATTTGTATATCCATAATTTTATGTATTCAAGTTTGCAAGAGCACTCCACACGCCCTGAAAGGGCAGAAGCTCCTAGCCCAGGGTAACACCCTGGGCTAGGAGCTTTTGGGCCTTCAGCCCGAACCTGAACCACTTGCGAAAGTTCTGTTATCTTATTAAATTTTCTCCCTGGTAATAAGCAACCAATCTCTGTTTGATAATGAGCAGCATCTGCATTTGGAGTTCCTTGATCCTGCTTTCCAGAAGCGTCTGGGCTGCGGTATGAAGATCGAAGGTGGAAAGCATTCCTTCCTCAAACTTGCGGCTCGACATGTGATAGGCGAGCGAATCGGAGGCCACCTTCTTCTGCATCTGATGCAACTCCTTGGCGTAACCCTCTGCATCCATTACCGCCTGGGCTATCTGGTCGTGAAGCTTGCGACGGGTTTCCTCCAGGTTCACCTGTGCCAGTTGCCAGTCGTTGCGTGCCTTCTTCACGCTGTGCCATCGGTCACTATTATAAATAGGTATGGAAAGGGTCAACGCGAGGTATTCGCCCTGGTTGTTGTGAAACTGCGAGGCAAACCCATCGTATTGCCCTTTCTGAGAGAGATTCTTATAATAGTTGGTAGAAATGCCGCCACCGAGAGAGAGTGATGGTAGCAATCTGCCTTTTGCTATCTTGTAATCATACCGTGCCCGCTCCACTTCGTATTCTGCCGACTTCAAATCGGGAGAAATATGCTGGAAGCCCTGGTAAACGGTTTCGTAGTTTACTCCAGATTCAGAAACCTCCTCATTTTCAGTCTTTAACTTCAAATTCTGCTCCTCATTAATCAGAATTTTCAGTTCTTCATCCACCGGAAAATTCATCGCGGATTTCAAGGCGAGCAGACTCAGTTTTGCCACATTCTCCTGATGCGTAAGATTGTATTCATCTTCTGCCACCTGCGATTCCATCTGCACCACATCCGGGCGCCCTTTTTCGCCCAGTTCATACAGTCGCTTCATCTTAGCCAGCATCCGTTTGCTTTCGTTCAGTTTCTCGCTTGCTATCCGAATGCTTGCCTCAGCATAGGCAGCATCCACATATTTCTGCATCACGTCGATGGCCCGGTCGTCCTGAATCTTCTGCATCGCCGTGGCAGAATAATCCCGGCTCAGCTTAGCCTGCTTCAAGGCGTTGATGGTGGCGAAACCATCGAAGACATTCAGTTCGGCATAAAGCTGATAGTAGTTGTTGAATGTCGTTACATTATTATAAGTATTGGTTTCCGGGTCGATGTTTCGTCCCCAGGCGTACTGTCCCTGCACGCCACCCGTAACGGTAGGCAGGAATCCTGCCACAGCATGCTGGTAATCCTGCTTGCGCTGGCGGGCATTCACCACCTCCCGCTTCACCTCCGTGGCGTGCTCCACGGCGTATTTCATGCAGTCGTCAAGGCTCCAGCTCTGTGCCGAGACGCCAGCCGCCCAAACCAGCCATCCTATTAATATTCCTATTCTTTTCATAATCTTCTTCATTTTGGCATGATAAGGACAAGAGCCGTGCCAAAACAGAACTTCTCCTGATAATCAAACACTTAGGCAAAACCCTTATCAAACAAGCTGTCTAATAATTAGACACAGCCGTCTAATTGTTGGACAGAGTTTTGTAAGAAAAAGACAAAAAAGTTTGGTATTTCCAAAAAAATGCAGTATCTTTGCCATCATAAAATAAACAACGAAACGAGATAAAAATTATGATGACAATCGAAGAATACAGAGCAGCCATCTTGCAGGCTTTGCTCGAAACTAAGAACGAGGACGGCACTCCAGCCATTACTCCAAAGGAAGCACAAGAAGCACTCAACGGATTTACCGATGACGAACTGCAGGATGGAATTCTATGGAATTCGCCCGAAGACGTGGCAGCTATTATCCTCGAGGGGTAATTTACGGAAGCAAGATCCAACATCAAGAAATGAAGTTAAATCCAACTATCAAATGATACGAAAAGGAGCAGAGACTTATTCATGGTCTTTGCTCCTTTTTCGCTTTTTCTATCTTCTTTTTTCGTTTTTAGTTCCGTTTCTCTTTCCTTTCTTCCTAGAATCCTCTTATAAAAAGCCTCCTTCAAAAGCCTTGTAAGACTTCTTTTCTGTTACAAAAGCAATAAAAAACTAAAGAATGCGACAAAAAACAAAAGAATGTGCTAACTTTTCTTTCACAATTCAATTATTATTTGTAAATTTGCAGCCGCATAAACGGAAAGGGAGCTTGCAAATCCCTCTTCAATCAGTTTAAAAGATAATTTTACCGGTAAAAAAGATATATTAAATAATGAAGATAGAAAACGAAATCATCAGCTCTGTCATCGCCGCGGTGAAGGAGCTTTATGGTCAGGACGTGCCAGAAAAGATGGTAGCCCTGCAGAAGACCAAGAGTAATTTCGAAGGTAACCTTACCCTCGTCGTATTCCCATTCCTCAAGATGTCAAAGAAAAAGCCTGAGGATACAGCACAGGAAATCGGCGAATACCTGAAGAAAAACTGCGCTAATGTTATCGCAGACTTCAACGTGGTAAAGGGTTTCCTCAACCTTTCTATCGCTCCTGCCGCTTGGGTAGGACTCTTGAACACCATCAACGCTGACCCTAAGTTTGGCGAGAAGCCAGTTACAGAGAACAGCCCGCTCGTCATGATCGAGTACTCTTCTCCTAACACCAACAAGCCTCTCCACCTCGGTCACGTTCGCAACAACCTCCTCGGCTGGTCTCTGGCTCAGATTATGGAGGCTAACGGCAACAAGGTAATCAAGACAAACATCGTTAACGACCGTGGTATCCACATCTGCAAGTCTATGCTCGCCTGGCTCAAGTGGGGCAATGGCGAAACTCCTGAAACTTCCGGCAAGAAGGGCGACCACCTCATCGGCGACTACTATGTAGCCTTCGACAAGCACTATCGTGAGGAAATCGCAGAACTCAAGGCTCAGTATATGAAGGATGGCATGGACGAGGAAGCAGCCACAGAGAAAGCTAAGGTAGAGGCTCCGCTGATTAAGGAGGCTCACGAGATGCTCGTAAAGTGGGAGAACAACGACCCTGAGGTTCGTGCACTCTGGCAGAAGATGAACAGCTGGGTTTACGCTGGCTTCGATGAGACTTACAAGATGATGGGCGTAAGTTTCGACAAGATATATTATGAGTCAAATACTTACCTCGAAGGTAAGAAGAAAGTAGAGGAAGGCTTGGAGAAGGGTCTCTTCTTCCGCAAGGATGACAACTCTGTTTGGGCTGACCTCACCAACGAGGGTCTCGACCAGAAACTCCTGCTCCGTTCTGACGGTACCTCTGTTTATATGACTCAGGACATCGGTACTGCCGACCTCCGTTTCAAGGATTTCCCTATCGACAAGATGATCTACGTAGTAGGTAACGAGCAGAACTACCACTTCCAGGTGCTCTCTATCCTACTCGACCGTCTCGGTTTCAAGTGGGGTAAGGACTTGGTTCACTTCTCTTATGGTATGGTAGAGTTGCCTAACGGTAAGATGAAGAGCCGCGAGGGAACCGTAGTAGATGCTGATGACCTGATGGCAGAGATGATTAAGGATGCTCGCCAGACAAGCGATGAGCTCGGCAAGTTCAAGGACATGAGCGAGGAAGAGCGCCAGGAGATTTCACGCATCGTGGGTCTCGGAGCGTTGAAGTACTTCATCCTCAAGGTAGATGCCCGCAAGAACATGCTCTTCAACCCAGAAGAGAGTATCGACTTCAACGGCAACACAGGTCCTTTCATCCAGTATACCTACGCTCGTATCCGCAGCATCATGCGCAAGGCAGCAGCCGAGGGCATCGAGATTCCTGCAGAGTTGGGTGCAGATGCTCCTATCAACGAGAAGGAGATCGACCTCATCCAGAAGATGAACGACTTTGCTGCAGCTGTAGCCGATGCCGGCAACAACTACAACCCTGGCGGTATCGCTAACTACTGCTATGAGTTGACCAAGGAGTTCAACCAGTTCTATCACGACTACAGCATTCTGAATGCTGAGAGCGAGGCTGAGAAGATTACCCGTCTGGTTCTTGCAGCCAACGTGGCTAAGATTCTGAAGAACGGTATGTCTCTGCTCGGCATCGAGGTTCCAGAAAGAATGTAATATATACATAAGATATAATAACCTACAATTTAAAAATAAAAAAAATATTGACTATTTGACATAATGAGCATGGCCCTGGAGCTCGACTCCAAGGTGCATGCTCATTTCAGTTTTAGCCAATCCTTTTTGTTTTCCAACCCCAAAAAGAAAAAATATGAATAAAATGCCCGTAAATCCTCCTTCATGGAGAACCGATACCGTTTTGCCTCTGCCCAACGAGGTAAGAGCCAACGCTTGGGCTGTGGATGCCGCCTGTTCCGGCAATCCCGGTCCGATGGAATACCAATGCATCGACCTTCAGACCGGTGCCCAGGTTTTCCACTATGGTCCTATCCACGGCACCAACAACATCGGCGAGTTTCTCGCCATCGTCCATGCCCTCGCCCTGATGCAGCAGAAGGGCATTACCGACAAGATAATTTATAGCGACAGCGTGAATGCCCAGCTATGGGTAAGCAAGAAACAATGCAAGACCAAACTGGAGCGCACTCCCCAGACCGAACAGCTCTACCAGGTCATCGCCCGAGCCGAAAACTGGCTCCGCACCCACCCCATCAACATACCTATTATAAAATGGGAGACGAAGAAATGGGGCGAGATTCCAGCCGATTTCGGAAGAAAGGGATAAAAAGGACATTTTTATGTGCCTTTCCCGAAATAATACCCGCAAAAGCTTGCAATTTCAGATATTTTGTTTAATTTTGCAGCTATTATCGTATTAAACATACATAATCGCAAGAATGGAAATAGAAAAAGAAACAATATTATTAATGTCGAAAGGAGACAAGAAAGCATACGAAACGATGTTCCGCAGATTCTATCCTAAGGTACACCGTTTTGTGGCCATGCTCTTGAAAAACGAAGATGATGCTGATGACGTCAGCCAGCTCATCTTCTTAAAGGTATGGAACAAACGCGAGAAGTTTGCCGATATCCAGGACTTCGATTCCTACCTCTTTATTTTGGCAAAATATACTGTCATCAACTATATTTCCTCCAAGCACATCATCCCAATAGATATTGACAGTCTGCCAGACAGATACGCCAACGAATCTTCGCCACATGACGATGTGGTGGCAAAGGATACCCAGCTGCTCATCGACATGGTGGTAGAAAGCATGCCGCAACAACGCCAGCAGATTTATCGCATGAGCCGCGAGCAGCATCTCAAGAACGAAGAGATAGCCCAGCGCCTGGGTATTCAAAAGAAAACGGTAGAAAATCATCTTAACCTAGCTCTTAAAGAAATTAAAAAAGCCTTATATTTGATGATTTTGTTACCTTGCCATTGGGTGTAACACCATTGAAACATGTCTTAAAAATAAATGAAGTTTTTATTATGGCAACAAAGATAAGGGATATCATAGATTATTATAGCGGGCACAATGTGCCGGATGAAATAAAAGAAAGGGTATTAGATAGGATTTCCAATACACAAGACGATAAAGAGGCGAACGAAGCATTTAGAGAATTATGGGACAAGGCTGATTCAGCCTATATGGAAGAAGAAGAAATTTCTGCTGCATACAACCGCCTCTTCGAAACAGAAGAAACAAGAGAAATAAAAAAGAAAAAATCGCTTCGAATCTTCAACTTTGCCAAACTGGCTGCCGTCTTCGTACCGCTGCTGATACTGATTGTATTCGGCAAGCTCTACGTCCAGATGAACAACCAACTCAAGGATGTAAAACTGGCAACCATGCTCCAGGAGCATACCATCAACGAAGAGAGCAAAGTCATCGCCTTGGCAGACGGAACGAAAGTAAGACTCAGCCAGAGTTCCGTACTCCTCTATCCTTCCTCTTTCAAGGGAGCAGAAGAACGCAAGGTTTTCCTGTCGGGAGAGGCATTCTTCGACATCAAGCATGATGATGCCCAGCCATTCCACGTCAGCACTCCTCATTTCGAGATTACCGACTTGGGCACCTCTTTTACGGTTTCATCTTATTCAAATACAGATGAAGTATCTGCCACGCTCAAAACCGGCAAGATAGAACTCCGCATCATAGGTCAGGAAGACAAGGTTTACAGCATGAAGCCTAACGACCAGTTAGTATATAATGTAAAGACCAAGGCTGTAAACCTCCGCAAGGTTTCGGCCGAAGAAGATGGTACAAGCTGGCGCAACAAGGAGATTGACCTGAACGATGTAACGCTGGCAGAAGCTGGTAAGATTCTGGGTAATGCATACGGAGTGAAATTCACCTTCCGTTCAAAAATTCACCAGAACACGAAGGTTACAGTTCATTTCAACCGTGGCGAGACCCTCTCGGGAGCCATGTCTGTCCTGAAGAACCTGGTTCCTGGTCTGGAATATGAAGTGAAGAAAGATGAAGTAATCATCAGGTAGGCATATATTATAATAGGTAAACAAAAGGCGCATTATGTAAAAATGATGCGCCTTTTTCATATAAGAGTATCTCTGTGCGGGATATGAAAACAGAAATAATAACATAAACGGAAAATATCATGATAAAGAATTTGATTTTTGATTTTGGAAAAGTGCTCGTAGATTACGAATACTTTGAAACGCTTGACCAGATTTTCAAGACCCACGAACAGGCTGAAGAATTCTATCATCTCTTGATAGACGGCAAGTGGAACGAGAATATGGATCGCGGAGATTCTTTCGAAGAAACCTTCTGCAAGATGCAGCAGATCATGCCGCAATACAAGAAAGAAATTGCAACCGTAGCCCAGCGCTTTAACGAATTTGTAAGGGGCGAGAAGGAAGGAATGCGCACCTTGCTGACCCAGTTGAAGGCAGAAGGCTACCACCTTTACGGACTTTCCAACTGGTGCACCAAGGTTCACGAAACGATGGCCCAATATCCCATCTTCCAACTTCTGGAAGGACAGGTGATTTCCTCAGAAGAGAAAATCATCAAACCCGATAGGGCTATTTATGAAAGAATCTGCCAGAAATACAATCTGAAACCGGAAGAATGCCTTTTTGCTGACGACAGAATAGAGAATGTAGAAGCCGCCCAGCGTTTCGGAATGCAGGCCATCTGCTTTGAGGATGCAGAGCAGTACGAGCGGGAATTGAGAAAAATTCTGTCTGAGGAAAGAACGAAGTAAGTTCTGATTATCAAAAGCATTACTGCTATTTCCATACCCAAAGCATTACTTTTTAAAAAAATCAAGGCTCTAAATTAGCAGCAAGAAATGCTAATTTAGAGCCTTCATATTATGTATTTATAATTTCCAAAAGAAGATTTTTATAGGGTGTTTACGAACACAAGATATTTTTTTTCAGAAAAACTTCATTTTAACAGTTTTGTAATTGGGTGTAACTCTCTTTTCCGTTGTCTTCAAGACGTAACAAGCAAATTATTATTAACTTAAAAAGATAAAGTATGAATCTTAAAAGAATCTCTGCGTCATGCTTCTGTTTGCTCCTGGCAGGCCAGATGACCCTTTCGGCTCAGAACGTCAGCTTCAGCTCAAACAAGGTAACGCTTAAGTCAGCTTTTGAGAAGATTGAAAAGGAATCTAAGTACAAGATTGCCTACAACTCCTCACAGTTGAATGCTAACCGTTCGGTTACATTAACCAAGAAAAGTGATGATGTCTTTGGTATGTTGAACCAATTGCTCAAAGGTACTAATTTTACCTATGAGATGGAAGGCAACTACATCGTCATCAAGCCTCAGCAAAAAGCTAAATCGCAGGCTCATGGCAAGAAAATCAAGGTACGTGGTGTAGTGAAAGACGAAACTGGCGAGCCAGTTATCGGTGCTACCGTCATGGAGAAGGGTACCACCACCAATGGTGTTGTAACCGATTTTGACGGCAACTATACCATCGAGATTCCTGCCGACGGTATGTTGGCTGTATCATACATTGGCTGCAAGGACCAGGACATCAAGGTAAATGGTCGCGAAGTAATCAATGTAAACCTGGCAGATGATAATAAGGTATTGGAAGAAGTTGTGGTTGTAGGTTATGGCGTGCAGAAGAAGCGCGACGTATCTACTGCTGTGTCTTCTGTCAAGGCAGAGGCTCTTGCCAACAATCCTTCTACCGACTTCCGCCAGGCCTTGGCAGGTAAGATGCCTGGTGTACAGGTAACTGTACCTAGCGGAGACCCAGAGGGTAGCGTAAGCATTCGCGTTCGTGGTGTAAGTACCGTCAACGCCGGTAGCGACCCTCTCTATGTAGTAGATGGTGTTCCTATGGAGCGTGGTTTTGCCAACCTGAACACCAACGATATTGAGTCTGTTGAAGTTTTGAAGGATGCTTCAGCAGCAGCTATCTATGGTAGCCGTGGTTCTAATGGTGTAGTTCTCGTTACAACCAAGAAGGGTACCTCTGATAAACTCTCTGTTTCTTACGATGGTTACGTAGGTGTACAGAACGTATCAAAGAAACTCGATATGATGAACGCCTACGAATATGCAGAATTCGTAAAGGATGCACGTAACAACGCATATCTTTCTAAAGTTCCTGGTGCATCTGCAAGTGACCCTAACAGCGTACGCCCTAAAGGTTACATGCAGATTGCAACCGATTTGTTCCCATATCTGGAGGGTGTTAAGGGCTTGACAGATACAGACTGGCAGGATGCTATCTTCCGCACAGCGATGACTACCGGACACAACATTTCACTTTCAGGTAAGTCTAACAGCGTCAACTATTTCGTATCAGGCAACTATATGAAGAAGGAAGGTACTATTATCGGTTCTGACTTCGAGAAGTTTGGTGCCCGCATGAATCTCTCAGGTCAGCACAAGCGCTTGAAGTTCGGTGTTAACTTCGCTCCTTCTTATTCTGTTTCTAATACAGTAGATGCATCTGGTGCAGGTGGTATCGTTCAATCAGCTTTGATGATGCCTCCAACCTTCCCTGTATACAACGCAGACGGTTCATATAACTTCCAGGGTAATGGATATTGGCGAATTGGTACAGACTATGAGCACAACGAGGTGATGAACCCTGTTGCGATGGCTCGCTTGCAGTCTAATGTTACCGACCGCATGTCTATTACAGGTAAGGCTTATGCAGAATTGGAACTGATGAAGGGACTTTCCTACAAGTTGTCTTTGGGTGGTGATTATTATGGTGCTCATAATGATAAATATCGCCAGTCAGGTTTGCCTTTGAAGGGAAAGGACTACTATGATTCTCCTTCTAACCCAACAGGTTACAGCTCTTCCAGTTTCTTCTTCAACTGGTTGGTTGAAAATCAGTTGACTTACACAACAACAATCAATAAGAAGCACAACATTACAGCCATACTTGTACAGTCTGCTCAGAAAGAAACCAAGAAGACCGACAACGTAACAGCAACCGATTACCCTAATGATTACATTCAGACCGTAAATGGCGGTACGGTAACCAAGGGCGGTTCTGACAAGACACAATGGTCTATTGCTTCTTACCTGGCTCGTGTTCAGTACAACTACGAGGGACGCTACATGCTTTCTGCAGCCATCCGTACTGATGGTTCTTCACGTTTCGGTAAGAACAACCGTTGGGGTTACTTCCCATCAGCTTCAGCAGCTTGGCGTATCAGCGACGAAAAGTTCTTCAAGAACATAAAGGAGTTGTCTTTCGTTAATGATATGAAGATTCGTGCCAGCTATGGTGTAACCGGTAACTTTGAGATTGGTAACTACGACCATTTGGCAACCATGTCAACAGACAATTACATCTTAGGTACCAATGGAGGTTTGTTGCATTATGGTTATAAACCAGACAATATCAAGCGCGACGACCTGAGCTGGGAGAAGAACCAGATGATCAACGCCGGTATCGACCTTCAGATGTTTGACGGCTACATTGGATTCTCTGTAGACTATTACAATACCAACACTTCAAACATGTTGCTTTATGTACCAGTACCTCTGTTGACAGGTTACAGCACCTCACTTCAGAATCTGGGTAAGGTAAACAACCGCGGTTGGGAATTAGCTTTGACATCACAGCATACATTTGCTAATGGCTTCGGCTATTCATTTAATGCCAACTATGCCAAGAACACCAATGAAGTGAAAGAGTTAGGTCCTGGTAATGCACCTATCATTTCTTCGGGTAGTGTAGGACACGCATATTATATTACAGAGGTAGGAAAGCCTATCGGTAACTATTACCTCCTGGTACAGGACGGTATCTTTGCTACAGAAGAAGACTTGAAAAAGTATCCTCACTTCGACAACACAGAAGTAGGTGACTTCAGATTCGTTGATGTTGACGGAGACGGCAAGTTGGATTTGGATAAAGACCGTACAATCTGCGGCAACTACATGCCTAAGTTCACATACGGCTTCGGCGGTAAGCTCTGGTATGCAGGTTTCGATATGGACTTCAACTTCCAGGGTGTATATGGCAACAAGATTCTGAACTTGAACAAGCGCTACCTCGACAATATGGAGGGTAACACCAATGGTACCAAGATTGCTCTCGACCGTTGGAAGAGTCCTGAGAATCCAGGCAGCGGTTCGGTAAATAAGGCAAACCGTAAGCAGACAGGTTACAACAGCCGTACTTCTACCTGGCACTTGGAGAGCGGTTCATACCTCCGTCTCCAGAACCTGTCATTAGGTTATACTTTGCCTCGTGCACTTACTCAGAAGTTTAAGGTTGAGAAGATAAGAGTTTATGTTTCTGGACAGAACCTCTTCACTATTACCAACTACAGCGGCTACAACCCAGAGGTAAATGCCCGTCCTTCCAAGAACCTGACTCCAGGTGAGGACTATGGTACTTATCCTTTGGCAAGAA
>ERZ791574.1502-NODE-1502-length-11898-cov-8.718230_pt1 | contig 11898 bp, 7 predicted proteins | sample MGYA00433098_ERZ791574 | MGnify/ENA primary metagenome ERZ791574 (study PRJEB30046, sample SAMN00791933) | human gut metagenome | study: EMG produced TPA metagenomics assembly of the A metagenome-wide association study of gut microbiota in type 2... | reverse complement strand
AACTCGATTTCATAGCGCACCTCGCTGTTTTGTGAGAGTGGTCATACGCAAAATACGACACTTTATTATAATAACTTTTTGCACATTATGCAAGTGCTTTTCGATGGCAAAACGCCCTCCGGAAGTCCGGAGGGCGTTTGAAGCGTACATCAAATATGCAGGAACACTTTTGCGATGGAAAAATAAATCAGCAGTGACACCGCGTCCGTAATCGTCGAAATGAGCGGGCTTGCCATGACAGCTGGGTCAACGCCGATCTTTTCGGCGATCATCGGCAGAAGGCTGCCGACTGCTTTGGCAAACATGACCACGAACACGATCGTGCAGCAGACCGTCGCCGCGACCGACATCGTGACGGCTGTGTTGCCGAGCAGCAGCCGGTCGACCAGCAGCATTTTCACGAAATTTGCCGCTGCGAGTGAAACACCGCACAAAAACGCGACACGCAGTTCTTTCCAGATCACGCGCAGCGCGTCCGACGTCGACGTATCACCCAGTGACAGGCTGCGGATGATCGCCGTGGACGACTGGCTGCCGGAGTTGCCGCCCGTACCCATGAGCATAGGCATGAACGATGCAAGCGCAACCTGCGTCGCCAAAGCATCCTCAAAGTGCGTGACGATCATGCCGGTGAAGGTCGCCGAGAGCATGAGAAACATCAGCCACGGGATACGGTTTTTCCAGATATCCACGACGCTTGTGCGGGAGTACGGCTTATCGGACGGCGTGATACCGGCCATCTTTTCGATGTCTTCCGTCGTCTCCTGCTCCATGACGTCGATGATATCGTCGACCGTGACAATACCGACGAGGCATCCTTCCTTATCTACGACCGGTATGGCCAGCAGGTCATAATTGGAGATCATCTCCGAGACCTCTTCCTGGTCATCACCGGTGGTCGCGTAGATGACATTGGTATCCATGATGTCCTCAAGAATCACGTCATCATCCGACAGCAGCAGATCCTTGACCGTAACAACACCCTCAAGCTTGCGTTTGGCCGACGTGACATAGCAGACATAGATCGTCTCCTTGTCCTCGCCGATCTTGCGGATGCGGGCAAACGCCTCGCGTACACTCATGTATTTTTTCAGATCCACAAACTCGGCTGTCATGATGCTGCCGGCAGAGTTTTCGGGATATTTCAGATACTGGTTGATGAGCGCGCGCGTAGCAGGCGTCGCCGTGCGCATGACACGCTTGACGACGTTTGCAGGAAGCTCTTCCATCATGTCGACCGCATCGTCGACATACAGTTCCTCGATGATGCCGGCAAGCTCCGTGTCTGTAATGGAGTTGATGATCGTCTCCTGCTCCTCGACCTGGAGATTTGCAAACACCGACGCCGCGATCTCCTTGGACAGGATGCGGAACACCATCGCCATCCGCTGGGGGTTATCCTCCCAGAGCTCACCGAGAAATTCAGAGATATCAAACTCATTCATTTCGTTGAGCTTTTGGCTCAACGCCTTCATCCGATGTTGATCCAGAAGCGCAAAGAGTTCGTCGTGCAGCGCCTCGTAGTCCTCGTACTCCTCGTATTCCGTGTTCTGATCGTCCATCTCCCTGCCCCTCCTTTCCGTCCGGTGTTACAGATCAGCCGTTGAGGTACTCCTTCTGGCTGCAGCTGAGGCTGTCGATGGAGACGCCCATGGCCTTGAGCTTGCGGCGTGCGATGTTGTCATCGATCTCCACAGGCACAGACACGACACCCGGACACAGCTGGCCGCGCGTGCGCACCAGATACTCCGCGCTCATAGCCTGCACGGCAAAGCTCATATCCATGATCTCGGCAGGGTGTCCGTCACCGGCCGCCAGATTCACCAGACGCCACTGGCCGAAGGGCTCTTCCAGGGTCGCGTTCAGCCGGGTCACCGCACCGTCCGCCTCCCGGTACTTGTAGATGCGGACACGTTCCGCATCCTGTGCCGCATCGCCCAGCAGGATCGGCTGCGAGCGGTCGATCCGGGAGCTCCAGTCGAAGGTCTGGCCGAGGCGGTAGAAGTCGTCGGCCGGTTCGACGTAAACCGTGCGGGTTTCCTCGTCGGTGTAAAAGCGCAGATTGAACAGGTGCCGCAGGGCGTCGAGTACGACCCATTTGCGGACGCGGTGCCGGGCGACGTCCTCGAAAGAGATCGGGGTGTTCAGACCGGGTGCGCCGGTGAAGTCGGGGCGCAGGGTGCATTGGCGGCTCAGGGAGAATTTCATCCCCGGTTCCGCACCGTAGAAATAGATGGTCGAGAAGGTTTTGGGCGAGGTCGGCGTGACAGTTACCGGGTTGGTACGGACGGTCATTTCCACTTCGGTCTGTCCGGTTTCTCCGATGTAGCCGTCGTAGAGTGCCCAATCTCCGGTGTAGGTCGTGTAGGTCGTGCTTCCGGCGGCTTTGCAGAGCAGTACCGGGGCCGTGACGGTCGAGCCGGAAGGGGTCGTGACCAGAGCCGACCGCGAATCGAACTCTCCGATTGCGTGCCCGGCCGTGCCGTTGACGGTGCAGGTGAGGCGGTAGGAGTTTCCTTCGGTGTGGTTGAACACGATGGCACGGTACTGGAAGGCGGGTTTGGTCGAGTTTCTGCGGTCGGCGTAGCGGTTTGCGAGGGCGCCCTGTACCTCGGTGCCGTCGCCCAGGTAGAAGGAGTCGATTCCTTTGAGGCGGTTGCGGTCGAGGATGCGGTGGTCGGTGATGTAGCGGATGTGGTATTCGAAGGCTACCGTCACCGAGGTCATGGGCCTGAAGACGATCTCCCCGTCTTCGACGGTGAAGCAGTGGTTGTTCGAAAAGACATCGGTGAGGGTTTCTCCCAGATCGTTTTGGTCGTTCGGATTGACCGTTTCGACGAAATTGCCTACCGAGTTGATCGACTTGTAGGGGTTGGCGTACACACGGCCGTCGCTGTTCGCCGTCGTCGCCGCCGTCGTCGTACGCCGGGCCAGGAAATCCATGTGGTTCCGCAGGGCGTTCGTGTCGCGCGAGGAATAGGCGCCGCTCAGGTAGAGCGAGCGGAAAAATTCGCCGTTCAGAAAATCGCTTTCAAGGGTGTAGCCCGCTTCGGAAAAGAGTGTCTGCACGACGGTTGCAGCCGAAATGAACGGGTGGTAGTCGTCCACGGAGAGGAATCGTTCTACGGGAATCAGTTCGACCGACGACAGTTCGGGGGTGTATTCGTCGCGGCATACCGGGAAGAATTTGACCGGGGTGTTGTTGGTCCAGGTCTGGCGGATCATCGTGGGCGTGAGCCGTCCCGAGAAGGAGATGCCGAGGGTGTTGAACATCTCCGCAGCGGCTTGCCGGGCCCATTCGGAGGTGCCGCTGCGGATCTCTATCAGATACCCCTCCGGGTCGGAGTCGTACGCTGCCGAGAGCAGCCGGACGGAGCCTTGCAGCAGTTTGGCCTCTCCGTCGCTCAAAACGGCCGTGTGCTGCGCGGCATTGAAGCGCTGGCCCGTGTAAGGCTCGGCGGCGAATCCGAAAATGCGGTCGTTGGTCCGGGTTGCCGGCAGCCGCAGTCGGAGGGCGTGCCCTTTGTTTCCGCTTCGCACGTCGGCGAGATCCTGGGCATCGTAGTCGAGGGCGATGCGCTGCGACGGGTCGAGGTCGCAGGGAATTTGGTCGATAGTGAGTTTCATAGGCAGCGGGTTTCTTGTCGGGGACGCAGGCTGATTTCGATACAGCCCAGGGAGCCGTGCCGGCCGATCGTCTGCTCCCGGGTCAGGATGTCCACCTCTTCGTATTTGTCGCCGTCGATCTTCCAGACTTGGGGCGATGCGGCGATTTCGGCCAGCGCTTCGATAACGGCGGCGGGTTCGAAGGCCGAGGCGAGGGTCGTCGTCCGTTCGTCGCGGATACTGATATCTTCGTAGCCCGCGTCGTCGGTGAGTACCTGTTCCTTGCGGATTTTCTGGACGACGCTTTTCACCACCGGAAAAGTGTAGTGTTCGATCGAACCTGCACGGCTTCGCCAGGCGATACGGCATCCTTCGTCGCATTTCGGAACGACCGTGTAGCCGATTTCCGCTACGGTCTGCCCGGCGGTGGCGATCCGGACGGTGATCGTGCCGACCGAGGGCAGAAAACTTCGGGTGTTGAGCCGGAAGAGGGTCAGCTCCTCCCCTCCGATCGCATTGTACGTAAGAGCTTCTGCCGTAATGTCGCTCGTGACCGTTACGGTGTGCTGGCCCGGGATGCAGCAGGTGATTTCGTCGCTTTCGCCGTAGGCGATGATGCGGTGCGAAGGCATCGTCGTCAGAATCCGGGACGGTTTCACGGAGTCGTGTGCCGCGACGAAGGTCCGGACTTCGGAGTAGGTCGTTCCGACGGCCAGTTGCACCGAAGCGCTCCGGCTTTCCGAATTGCAGAATCCGGTCATGCCGGACGAGGGGACGAAGCGAATGTTTTTCCGGACCATCGGGGCGATGTTCAGGGTGCCGGTCGGGGTGTTGTAAAACCGTTTGGAGCCGATCCTGGAGCCGTCCCTGGTGCTGAGTATTTCCAGAAACAGTTCCGTTTCCGCCGCGTTGGAGAACGTGTAGGCGAGCGGGCCGAATACGGAGGAAAACATCTCCGGCAGAGAGGTGAATGTCATGTGAAAACGGGTTTGGAAGTGGATGATTGTGTGCGGTCCGAGATACCGTGCGGTCGCCGGTGTCGGGGCTGTGGGCGGAGTCGTGCCCTTCGTTTTTTTCGAAAGATGCGGAGGCGGCATCGGAAAGGCCGATGGCTGCTGTGCGGGGTGTCCGGGTGCCTAAAAACAGATGATGACGTCGGCTTTGGCCGTTTGGGAGATTTCTCCGTGCGGGGTGTAGGCTCCCGATCCGGGTTGGACGGTGAGGTTTTCGACGGCTATGACCTTCGGGTCGGTGCTTAACTGGGTGAAGAGATCGAAGAGTTGCAGTTCCGTTTGGCTCCATACCTCGTTGCGCCGTTCGGACGAGAGCTTTGCCCCGGGGTGCAGCAGCCGCAGTTCGACGCTGTAGGTCGCACGTCCGTGCAGACGGCCTTCGACCTCCTTGAGCCGGATGGGTGGAAGCCAGGCTGCGGGCAGCAGGACGATCTCGCGCGGGGTGCGGTCGTCGGTATCGGTGTGGATCGTGTAGCCATACACGCCTGCGAGCTCCCGGATCGCACGGGTGAGATAGGTGCGGTTCATGTTGAAAAAGTTTTGATAAAATGTTTACAGATATTGAAAAGTCTGGATAATTTCCTGACAACAGAATTGTTGCGATTGTTGAAAAGGTCGGAAATATCCTGAGGCCGTCTGTTGAAAAGCGGATTTGTCGGGACAAATATAAACAATCCGAATACCCCTTGTCAAGAGATTCGACCCGGAATAATTTCGATCTGCGGCAAATAAAGTCGGTGGATAATTTGTTCGGACTGGGGTTCAATCTGTTGCGGTGACGGTCGCAGCGGTCTAATTTGGCCTTGAAAATTGGATATTTGAAATATAATAGCTACTTTTGCTCCGTAATATCTTCGTGAAGCCGGAGTCTTCCGGCCGAAAAGTGGAAAATATCCGTATCTTCCACGGCGGCGAAGAGCGAAGTTCAACGAAAAATTCAACGATATGGATGATGGTGTCGGTTCCAAGCATAGCGGCAGTGTCGTATCTCAATACGATACCATTCATCTACGGTATCCGCCACGAAGGTAACTTTCGTGCCGATCTGTTGTTGTCCCCTCCTTCCGAGTGTACGAAAAACTACGTCGAAGGGCGTGCCGATCTGGCGCTGCTTCCGGCTGCCGCCGTTCCCTCGCTCAAATCGACGGATGTGATTACCGAATATTGCATCGGAGCCGTCGGCCCCGTGCGAACCGTCGTGCTGTTGAGCGACGGCCCGGTTTCCGAGGTTCGGCGCGTCTTTCTCGATCCCCACTCCCAGACCTCCGTGCAACTGGTCGGTTATCTGGCCGCCCATCGTTGGAAAATCGCTCCCGAATGGTACTCTCTGGATGACTACGAACAGCTTCGTCATGCGCAGGAGGGGGACGCTTTCCTGTTGATCGGGGACAAGGTGTTCGATCACGAGGAGAAGTTCCGCTATAAATACGATTTGGCTGCCGAATGGCAGGCCGCGACCAAACTGCCCTTCGCCTTTGCTGTCTGGGTGGCTCGCAAGGGAACGCCCTACGAAGTCATCGAATCGTTGCAGCATGCCCTCACGTTCGGTTTGGAACATACCTACGAAGCGATCCTCGAAGCGGGATTCGACAAAAAGCCGTACGATGCCTATGAATATTTGACGCGTAATATCGACTATATCTTCGATAATCAAAAGCGCCGGGCCCTTCAGAAGTTCTGGGATTCGGGACTCAAGGTGTCGCCCCGTGTAAATCCCGGCTGAAGGGAGTAGGCAGGGCTCATGCCGCCGGGCGGCCCCCTGTCTTGACCAGTTCACGCAGAAAGCAACCCGGGGAACCGGATTAATACAGGGTGCTTTATGATTACGATTTACCTCAAGCAATACAACAAGATCATCCGAAACGCCGATACCGGGCTCTTCGAGGAGTTGGGTTACGACGATATCTTGTGGATCGATATGCTGCAACCCACGATCAAGGAGCAGAAAGCGGTCGAGAATTTCATGGAGATCAACCTCCAGACCAAGCAGCAGGTCGAAGAGATCGAATCGACCTCGAAATATTCCGAAACCGAGAATGCGATCATTTCGAACGCCAACTTTTTCGTGCCGACGGGCGAGAGTTTCGTCATCGAACCCGTGTCGTTCATCATTTCGAACGAAGGTGTGCTGGTTTCGGTGCGCCAGGCCGAGTCGCGGACGTTTCAGGAGACGGAGAAGCGGCTCCAGATCAACTACCGCAACTATCCAACGGGCTATCATATTTTTATCACGTTGCTCGAAGTGCGGATCGACTACGATGCCGACATGGTCGAGCTGATCGCCCGTCAGGTGTCGTCGTTGAGCCGCAATATCAATGGCGAGGATTCGATCGACAAGGAGGTGCTGCGTCGCATCAATACCTTGCAGGAGAGTACGATGTTGCTGCGGGAGAACATCTTCGACCGCCAGCGCGTGCTGTCGGGCATTCTGCGCAGCGAACGGTTCCCGAACGATATCTACCCGCGTTTGCAGTTGATGATCAAGGACGTGAATTCGCTCATCAACCATGCCGATTTCAGTTTTCAGCGTCTGGACTATATCCAGGATGCGGCACTGGGTCTTATCAATATCGAGCAGAACGAGATCGTAAAGATCTTCTCGGTGGCTGCTGTGGTTTTCATGCCCGCGACGTTGATCGCAAGTATTTATGGCATGAACTTTTCGATCATGCCCGAGCTGCACTGGAAATACGGCTACCTGTTTGCCATCGGCTTGATGTTGCTCTGTTCGGGGCTTACGATCTGGTTCTTCCGATTCAAGAAGTGGTTATAAAGACAGTCCGCTTCGACTTCGGCTTCATTTTCGTCGGTCGGGGTGTTTTTTACCTTTTCAGAAAGTCGTTCCCGAAACCGGGGAGAAATAAAGTACGGATATGACAAGACAAATAGCCGATCCACTGCGGATCGGCTATTTTACAATTACCCGAATTTGTGCTGCCGGCTATTGCAACGCAGGATCGACCTCCGGCGTGCAGGTTATCGAGGCGGTCTTGACCGTGCCATCCGAAGTGGTGAACTCCACCGTAAAAGTATGCACTTCGCCCGGATTGTCGGGAACCGACGTAAAATAAAGTATAAACGAGTAAATCGACAAGGAGGAAAGAGTGTATTCGACCACCCGCAGATCGTCGGGTTGCAAAGCCGACAACGGTTTGTTGTATAGAAATAGAATTTCTTTCCCAAGATCGGAATAAGAATGATAATCGTTCTCTATGTATTCGGCATAGCTTACATACCGAACTCCCATTTTATCGTTCAACGGCGATCCTGCCGGGTATTTGGCGCTCCAATCTTTGTCGCTGGTAACTTTTATGCCGGTGAAATTGTCTGCGAATGCGGTCAAATCCGACCATGGAAGCGACTTCAGATTGTTGTATTCCGTATCGTGATTGCGCTCTGCGATTCGAAGAAAATCGTCGGTATGCTGCGCCCCCTCCTGTTCCGGTGTCTGATAGTACACCGGATCCTCCAGAAGTACCTGAAATCCGGACATGGAATAGAGCGTCGATGGTTTTTCAGCCAGCATGCCGTATAAAACATAGCTCCCGTCCACATAATTTTGAACGAGATATTTCGAATAGCCGGATCCATTTCCAATCCACTCCTCCGGTTCGTTGCAACCAACCAGACTACTCAAAAAAATATAAATCAATAACTTTTTCATTTGCTCAAATTATAAGTGACGGCCGAAAAATCATGATCGTAATCTCTGTCTTCTATTGACTGCGGGCTGACAGGTCCCCTGTCTGTATAGAACGCATTGAATGTATAGTATCCGTCTTTTTGTCCTCCCCAGCCGAAATTGGCATGCACAAATTCTTTCGACTCTGTGTGGTATTGAGTAGGCAAAAAAGCATATCTGGTTATCACGCGTCTTTCACGGAGCAACCAACCGTCCAATACCCATGCGTGACTATTAGTACTGCTCTTCCCGGAATAATAAAATGGAAGTTTTTTCACGAAAATCATATCCCGAACTTTGTCGGTAGTTATAGGCGATAAAGCTATATTTGAATAGCCTAATCCTATGTCACCCAAATATTGGAGTAACTTCACTACGTTTTTCGTTGGGGCGGGAGAACCTCCGTCGTCACTGTGGTATTTCACACCAACTGCCTCTCCCATTTTATTGATGAAATAGGCTACAGCCCATGTTTGGGCATTCATGGATTCCCCACTTACAACAGGTTTCACTAACTGGGGATGTGTTACCGCTTCTTCGATATTAAGCCACATGGCTTCATTCAAAAGCTGATCTCCTATTTGATAAAATTTTTTATTATAATTTAAAGCGTTGAAAACTAAAATTTGTGCAACTGCTACCGGGACACATCCGGCAAAACAGTTTTTGCCATTTTCAATTGGGCATAAATAATTATATGGTTTGGTTTGGTTCCATCGGGTTTTGAGGAGAATGCCTGATTGTTCTTTGGTTTCCCAAGGTTCATAGTCAATACCGACAGGTTGTTGTCCTTCCGGCCACCAATGTTCTATATCGGTAATAGGGCCTCCGACGATGCCGTTTCCGCCACCGCCGGTATCGACACCTCCGATCGCGGCCTGTGCAACCATTTGCAGGGGGAATACCAACTCACCGTCCGCTTCGGCCTGTTCGGGAGTAACCGTTACGGCATACCGGAACTCTTCGGTCGTGAGGCTTCCTTCATCGACGACCGCATAGACCGGCTCCAACCGGTCGTCGGCCCCCAGAATGGCATAGCCCGCCTCGTTCTCGAAATTGACGATGTAGAGCAGATCCTCCACGTCGGCCGTGGCTTCGCTGCGGGTACCGCCGGGACTTAACGCTTCGGGAGAAACCGTCGTCACGTTTTTCACACGCCGTATGCCGCCGCTGCGGGTGACAGCGCCGTCTTCCGCCGGAGCGTCGATCGCCTCGAGAAGGCCTTGCAAATCCTCAAGGGCTTGTTCGACGGGGACGACGTGCGAGATTTTCTGCTCGGGGACGGACGGAGGTTGGGGGACTTCCTCTGTGGTCAAGTCACTGGTACAGCCGACAAGCAACCCTAAAATTGCCAGTAGCGACAAATACTTCATGTTTTTCATATCAAATTAGGGTTAAAGCGAATAAAATGACAAATTCAGAGATGTTTTTATTAAAAAAACAAAAATCGTGCAATTATTTTTGAATATTCAAACTTTTGCAATGTGAAATCGAGCGAAAAATCTTTTGTCGGTTTGGATATATACGACAAAACCGACCGGGCAAGGGCGTCCCGCTTTCCGTCGCATTTTCGCGCCGACTTTTCACCATCCTTCCCTCCCGCCGCACCGACCGGCCTCCGGTCCGTTGCGCAGATCGAAAGCTCCGTAGTAATAATACCCGTTGGCTGTCCCTCCCCATCCGAAATTGCAATGGATCAAACGTTTGTCTAGAGCGTCTTTCTTGCGAAACAGGACTGGAGCGGCAAGAATTTTAGCCCGTATTGAAGTTCGACCTTATATTATGCTGTTCCTGTCGGCTATTTATTGCAACGCAGGATCGACCTCCGGCGTGCAGGTGACCGAGGCAGTCTTGACATCGCCCTCGACGGTCGTCCAGCGAAGCGTCAGCGTATGCTCTTTTTCGAGCGTCGGGGCACTGGTGAAGACGATTACAGGGGATTTTGTCTGTGAACTGAAATCTGTCAATGAATAGTAAACCATTTTCATGTCGGCAGCAGTCAACTCCGACGGACGCTTTTCGATGGTTTTGAGATAATCGTAATTTTGCAGAAATTCATACTTATATTCTCCCATATCGTAACCGTCGTGTACGAAATCGGAGGAAGAGTTGATGCGCACCTGCAAAACATCGTCGAGCGATGTCCCGGCGGGATGTGCTTCATCCCAGTCGGCATTGCTTGTAACGACCATTTTACTGAAATTATCGGCAAAAGTGGCGACCATAGGTAAAGCACCGTTAGCTAATACCTGATTAAAATCAATATCGTTGTTTCTTGCAGCCCATCGGTTGAATTTTTCGATGTCTGGTCCGTAAAAAAAATACATTTTGGGAGATGGTATGCATATGACAAATCCCGCAATCTGTTTTTTCGATAACCTATGTGCATCCCCCGAACATTCGTTTTGAAATTCAGTCAACATGATCTGCCCATCGACATACAATTCGACAAAATTTTTATGGAACCCACCTAGTCCATCCTTTTCCGATTTTTCGCAGGCGACACATAATGTAACGATCGACAACAGCACGCCCAAATATTTGATTCGTTTCATAATAGGAGATTTTAAGGTATTTCCGTATAAGTAATCATTCGCAAATCGTCAGTGTAATTTCCATCTTGGGTACCTTCTACATTATCTATCCCACTTTCCTGATCAACAGGCTTTGTCGTCGTGTTAAAACTACCGCTAAAATAATAACCGTTACATAGTCCATTCCATCCGAAATTACAATGAATAAGCGTTTGTGGAACCTGCTCCTTTGAAGAGATTGATGTAGTACCGTTACGATAATAAGTTTTTATATAACGCATTCGATATAACCAACCATCTATATTCCACTGATGATTAAGTTTTCTGCCAGTACTAGAATGTCCTCTTACTATAGTTGTTTTTTTTCGATCCAACATCATCGTACGTACATAACTATCACGGTAAGTGTGATCATTTACTCCCTTATAAAGGACATAAGTCAAACCATCTCGAGAATCTTTTAGACTCGCAGAACTTCCATCCAAACCATAATCCATATTCAGGACAACGCCGATTGCGTATATTAACATAGACACAGCTTTGGCTTCAGGAGTAAGAGTGGACGGTTTTCCTTCTGTGGCTATAAGAAGATTAGGATTCTGAATCGCACGTCTGATCAATGTCCAATCGATCGGAGTTCCTTTGATCGACCCGACTACAGAACCATAATGCCAATAATTTGATACTAAAACCTGTGCCACAGCAATAGCCGAACATCCTGCCCAACAACATTTTCCATTGATTTGTGTGACACTTGCATTAAAAGGATACCCTTGTCCCCATTTCACCGGGATCAGCGGTCCGACTTTTTCTTGAGTGACATAAACATATTCTCGTCTTAAAACATCGCCGCCTAAATCCCCCGTGTGACGTCCGTCGTCGCTCATAGGTGCGACTCCTCCATCAGCATCTGTATCGGCGTTTTCGATTCCGATGATCGCAGCCTGTGCAACCAATTGCAGCGGGAAAACGAATTTTCCGTCGGCTTGTGCCTGTTCATCGGTTATGGTTACGGCATACCGGAACTCTTCGGTCGTGAGGCTTCCTTCATCGACGACCGCAT
>ERZ791574.1501-NODE-1501-length-11912-cov-2.373366_pt1 | contig 11912 bp, 9 predicted proteins | sample MGYA00433098_ERZ791574 | MGnify/ENA primary metagenome ERZ791574 (study PRJEB30046, sample SAMN00791933) | human gut metagenome | study: EMG produced TPA metagenomics assembly of the A metagenome-wide association study of gut microbiota in type 2... | reverse complement strand
AGTAACGATGAATCCGCGTTACTGTTCACGCAAACGTGCTTACTTGTGAACAGCAGCCGATACGACCGATCCGCTTTCGTGTTTCACACGCCCTTCCACCTGCGGCAGTTTCTGCGAGTATACAACCACCCGGTCGCCTTCCAGTATCTGCGTACCGCCGTCTGGAATGACGATCTGGCTGCCCCGCTTTATCATCACAATGATCGTATTCTTATAGAAGCGCGCCTCCGCGATCTTCTTACCACACCAGCGGTGATCGGGTGTCATCAGAATCTCTTTTAAAAGGATTCCCTGGCTGTCCGTAAAGCCCTCTGCACCCAAGACGACGGTATCCCCTTCCAGAATTACAGTCTGCCCTTTGGGCACAATCGTCTGCGCGCCGCGCCGGATCACTGTGATTAACATACCCGGAAGCATCTCAATCTCACAGATTTTACGGTTTTTCCACGGATGATTGTCCCCGATCGGAAGCTGCACGAACTGAATCTGCATATCGCCCGTATAGTCTGAGAACGTCCGCATGACATCGGTCGAGTTGTCGATCATGTCGCATTTTTCTGCCACCTTCGGAAGCAGCGAACCCTGAAAAATGATGGAAAATAAAACAACGCAGAACACGATGTGGAATATATCATATTTCATATATCCCTCACTGAGCGTCGCCATGATCGCAAATACGATTGACGCCGCACCGCGCAGACCCGCCCAGGAAATAACCAGATACTGCCCGATCGGCGGTTTCGACGGTGCGAGCAGCAAGCCAACCGCCGCCGGACGCGCCACAAATGTTAAAAACAATGCGATTGCGATCGCCGGAAGCACGATCGACGGCATCTGCGAGGGAAACGCCAGAAGTCCCAGTAAGAAAAACAGAAGCATCTGCATCATGCCGGTAAACGCATCAAAGAAGCCAACCAGCGCTTTCTGGTTCTTCAGCTCCTGATTTCCAAGGATAATACCGGTCAGATACACGCTTAGGTAGCCATTTCCGCCAATCTGGGATGCAAGCGCGTAGGAAATGATTGCCGCCGCAAAGACAAAGATCGTGTCAAATCCCTCGCCATAAAAGGCATACCGCTTTAAAAGCCATGTCACCAGCCACGCGACCGCCGCGCCGGTCAAAAGCCCAAATGCGAGCTGGCGGATCAAAAGCAGAACCGCCGAACCGCCGCTCACACTCCCCGTCATCGCAGACAGCAGAATCACCGTCATCATGTACGCAAACGGGTCGTTGCTTCCGCTCTCTAACTCCAGCATGGATGCCGTGCCGTATTTGAGGTTCAGCTTGCGCGAACGCAGGATCGAGAACACGGATGCCGCATCGGTCGATCCAAGAACTGCGCCGAGAAGCATTCCTTCCATCAATGCCATCTTAAGCACCAGATGACAAAACAGCCCGGTCAAAAACGCCGTCAGCACTACACCCGCCGAGGATAACAAAATCGACCGCCCCGCGACCGGCTTCGCCTCACTCCAGCGCGTGCCGAACCCGCCGTAAAACATAATAAAAATCAGTGCCACCGAGCAGACCTGTTCCGCCAGTGCAAAATTGCCGAATGGAATCTTAAAAATACCGTCCGATCCAAACAGCATTCCCAGCATAATAAAAATAAACAACGTCGGCACCCCCAGCCGCCCCGAAAGACGGCTTCCCGCGATGCAGACAAGGATAATAATCGCTACGACCAGAAGCGCAAATGAAGTTGAAATATGTATCATTCCTTTCTATGTTTAGTAGGTATCATAAATGTGGTGTTTTTATAATGATACAATATCTCTATGCCTCTTTCGTGTTAAGATTCCATTAAAAAGAAGAAATCTTACAGCGACAGATCTCCCTTCGCCCGCGCCCTCCGGTCGCGGATCGACTGGATCACCGGCACCAGGAACATCGCGACGATACCGCCCGCAAATCCATTGTTATAGAGGTTCATGCCCCCATACACGATCCCAACATTGAGCGCCACCGACGCGTGCAGAAAACCAGCTAACACGCCGCATAAAATTCCAAACTCTCCGGCGATCGGTGCCAGCGTCGTGGAAAAGAGCAGCGCCAGAAGTGCCGACGGATTCGTGATATCCCACGCCCGGACGGTACTCGCAATGCAGACGCCCGCCATGATCGGGAAAATATTCCGCAAATGTTTTCCAGTCGCACTGAATCCAACGATGGTAAAGATTCCGCCGATCGTCGGTCCATTTAGGTTTCCGCCGACTGCCAGCACAAAGAAGGTCGCAAACAGACCATTGAGTCCCATGTTGAGAAGCGTCACCGCACCGCCCAATTCCAGCAGGTAATCGGTACCGCCGATTCCCGTTGTCGCAAGGAGTTTTTCATACCCTAAAAGCGTATCTTTTCCGCGCCACAGCACTGCCACCACCGACATGCCTGCAAACAGGACAAATAGCAGCCCTAAAAGCATCGCATCATTGCCGGAGGACCAGATAAGACGCGCCTCCGTCTCAATTCCAAAGGACTTAAACGTGGAGACCAGGACCGTCGCAATGATACCAGAGGCAAATCCCACATTATAAAGGGAATATCCCTTATGGGCATAGTGGGAATGCGTCGCGAGCGGTGGAAGCACGAATCCGATACAGATTCCCACCAGAATCGTCACACAGAAGCGCTGCCAGATCGGCAGCTCCACCACGTGCATCAGCTGTGTGATGATCGGAGACAGGCTCGTTCCGTAGATGCCGACATAAATATAGTTGGATAAGTGCATTTTATGATATTTTGCATAGAGAAATACACCCAGAAAAATCGCCCAGATATTCATCAGATTTTTTCCGAACAAAGAGAATCCAAACATCAGACAGCAGGACGTGATCGTATGCCCGTCCATCTCCATCCCAAGACTATAGACAAAGTAGATGCTGATAAGCGCCATCATCCCGGCATTGACAAACGCGGCTCCCATGCCGCCGACCGCAATATAATCGGTGATCAGGAAATCCGGCTCCCATATGATTTCATAGATACCAGTCACAATGGAATCAAACGGCTGTATAATCAGCCCCACTGAAATGAAATAGATCGGAATCAGTGCCAGAAGAAAGAATTTCATCTCTCTGGACAGAGATTTCACTGTAGTCATATACGCACACCTTTCAAAAAAGGGATGCAAAAAAGATTCCGCATCTTTGCACCCCCGACTGTTAACATTCTATAAAAATGGTTCCTATTCTATTGTATTGGATTTTCAACTGTTTTGCAACTGATTTTTTTCTCACTGTAACCCGTTATGAAAACCACCGACAGAACCGGCTGCCCCCATTCTCATGTGAAATTGTTACTCTTCCTCCGGCGCACTTCCCAGCACATAACCGCGCTCTTCCAATATTTCGCGCAGCTCATCAACCACCGCCCCCAGCTCTTTACCTTCCTCGTCGATCGTGATGTCCGCGTATTTCTCAAAATACGAGATCCTCTCATGGTAGAGATCCAGAAGTGTCATGCCGTCTTTCAGCGCCACGCCGCGGTCCTTGACATCGCCGACGCGTTTTACCAGCTCGTCATAGGTAATTTTCAGATAGACAACCAGTCCGATGGATTTTAAATGTTCCATCGCTTCCTTTCCGTAGATCACGCTGCCCCCCGGTGCGATGACCGCCTGCTCGGCTTCCACCCCCGCGTTGACGCGGTTCTCCACATCGAGAAATCCGTCCAGTCCCTGTTCTTCGATGATCTCGCGCAGACGCTTACCTTCCTGTTCCTGAATCAGCAGATCCACATCTATAAAAGAATAGCCCAGTCTCTTTGCTAAAAGCACTCCGACCGTGCTCTTTCCTGCGGACGGCATACCAATCAGGGTTACATTATTTTTCATCTTTGGCACCTCTTCTTTTTCTTTACACTCCATCCAAATGTTCCAAGAAGCTCTGAAAGCCCATAATAGCCGCCATGCGAATACACAATCGGTTCCGCCTTTGCAAGCTCCAGGCTACCGCGCTCGTTGAGCCACTGCTCGTCCACGCTGACACCCGTTACCTCTGCCAGAAACATATGATGTGACCCCAGTTCCTTGACTTCGGTCACCCGGCACTCGATCGCGACCGGGCTTTCGGCGATCACCGGTGCTTTCACCGTCTGCGCCGGAACCGGTGTGAGCCCTGTCTCCTTCCATTTATCCACATTCCTGCCGGAGCGGACGCCGCAGTAATCGGTCGCATACGCCATCGACTCCGTCGCCAGGTTGATGACAAATTCACCGCTCTCCCGCAGCATATGGTAAGAATAGCGCTCCGGGCGCACCGAAATGTACGCCATCGGCGGGTTCGTACAGATCGTACCCGTCCAGGCAATCGTGATGATGTTGCTGTTTCCTTCGCAGTCCGCCACTGTGACCAGCACCGCCGGAACCGGATAAATCATATTGCCCGGCTTCCACTGGGCGCGCGGTCCCGGAGTGTTCCGGGTCTCCACCCGTTTTTTCAACTGTCCTTCCGGGTTCTGCCTTGCTCCTCCCCGGCGACGCTCTTCTGGCTTTCCAGCCGCTCTCTTCTGTGCCATCCCTATATCCTCTTAATCATTGTCCGGGAGAAGTTTGATCCGGACCATGATCTGTTTCACCATGCTTCCCTCCGGCAGGCTCATATCATCAATATGCGTCTGTGCCGGCAGATCGCCCTCTTCCTCCAGTTCCAGGCTGATCCAGTTGTACGCTGCATCCCGCGCATTTTCCACCGCATCCTCCAGATCCGGACCTTCTGCCTCGCAGCACTCCAAGTCCGGAAAATATGCGTCATACCCTTTCCCATCTTTCTTAGGCGTAAAAACCGCCGGATATACAAATGTCATGGTATCCTTCCTTTCCGTCCGACCTTCCTGCCCTGCACGAACTATCACTGGATTTTCCGTATGGAACAATCCCGCCCGCGCACCGTCACCTGATTTACTGCTCCAGTGTCACAGTCAGTGCCGGAATCAGCTGTTTCTTTCTGGAAACAACGCCCGGCAGTGTTGCCGTCTGCTTCAGCTCTTCATTTGCATCGCCTACATGGAACGCATCTGCCACAACCTGTGCCGCCCCCTGTCCAACACAGAGAAGTTCGGTCGTCTCCGTCAGGATATTCGTCAGCATGAAGAAGATCATATCCAGCCCTTCGTCCTCACGCGCCTTCTCCATAAACGGCAACATACGGTTCTTCAGCTTTCCAAGCTCCTCTGCATTCAGGGAGTTGATCTGACCGACGCCGAAGTTTGTCTTTCCAGCTGAGAATTTCTTGAAATCCAGATACAGAATCTCTGCATCGCTCTTGCCCTTTAACTCGCTGCCTGCCTCAAACATCTGGTTTGCGAACTCATCCAGCTTGATGCCTGCCATCTCAGCCAGAGAAACCGCTGCCGCCCGATCCATCGGTGTGCAGGTCGGAGAACGGAACAGAAGCGTATCGGAGATGATCGCACTGCAGAGCAGACCTGCGATGGTCTTGTCGATCTCCAGCCCCTGTTCGCGGTACATCTGGAAGATGATCGTTGCCGTACAGCCGAGCGGCTGGTTACGGAAGAAGACCGGTCCGACTGTCTCCACGGTACCCAGACGATGGTGGTCAATCAGCTCCAGGATATTGGCATTCTCGATGCCGTCTACCGCCTGGCCGCGCTCATTGTGATCGACCAGAATCACGTTCTTGCCGCGCGCACCCAGTAAATTACGGCGGGAAATCAGGCCTTTGTATTTGCCTTCTTTATCGAGTACCGGGAAATGACGGAAACGCTTGCTTGCCATCACATCCTTAATATCATCGATGAAATCATCTGTATCGAAGGTGATCAGCTTCTCAGTCTTCATGAAATAGCTGATCGGCATACTCTGGTTAATGAGACGGGCTGCCGTGTAGGTATCATACGGAGTTGTGATGACGGTACAGCCGCGCTCCTGTGCCAGTTTTTTGATCGTCATGGAAACGCCAGCGCCCTCACACACGATGATACAGCTTGCACCCATCTCGATCGCGCACAGCTGCGACTCATAGCGGTTGCCGAGGATAACCAGGTCGTTCTCTTCAATATAATATTCCATCATATCCGGATTAGCTGCCGCAATCAGGACTTTTCCTTTATCAAAGTACGCTTTCTCATCGCCAACAAAAATCGCGCCCTCCAGGGTCTCGATGATATTTGCATACTGGGTGCATGCCTTGGAAAGAATGCTGCTGTCGTATACATTCATATAAGAACGGGTGATATCGCCGACTGTGATCAGACCTTCCAGTATATTCTTATCGGTAACAGCCGGAAGTGTTACCAGACCGTCCTCCTGCATCAGGTTCCATGCTTTTCTCAGGGAAATATTCTTGGAAACACCTGGAGTCTCGCGGATCTCAACATCCTTGACCTGCGTTTTAACGGATTTAATCAGTTTCGGCACATCTACCTTAAAGTAATCCAATACGAAGGTCGTCTCCGGGTTCAGTTCTCCAGCACGGCACGGTACATATTCGCCGCCCGTCTGAAGTGTTTTGAAATTCGCATAGCCGATTGCAGAACAAATCGAATCCGTATCCGGGTTTTTATGTCCAATTACAATCGTTTTCTTTGCTTTTTCTGCTGCCATTTTTTCCTCCTGATTCGCACCGTGCGCTGCAAATTCTGCCATTTTTCTTTCTATCCTCTGTTTTGATAGAGAAACCTCTGATTCATGAAACTTTTTTGTACAAAATCGCCAATTTTCATAATCTGTTTACACGGTGTTCATATTTTATTCATATCTTATTTTTATACTAAAAGCATAAAAGATTTCACTTTTCAAATTTGTTTTATAGTGATTTTGCACATAGATTTTTCATAATTGCCCCGGATGCTTGACCGCTCCGGGGTCTCCTCTTGTCTACAGCATATTTTCGGCATATCTGAACGCTTTTCTATCTCTATTTCCTTCAAACGTCCAGACCCTTTACCCTGCACTCCGTCACTCAAAACAAAGCGCCTAATCTAAGATCAGTCTTGCCGCCCCATAGATACCTGCATCATTTCCCAATGTTGCCAGGCGAACCTCGCCCTTATTCTCAGAGATCGGGGTCAATTCGCGGTAATAGCGGTCAATCCAATCCGTTAAAAAAGTCCCCGCCTTGGATACGCCGCCTCCGATGACGAAAATCTCCGGATCCACGGTCATCGAAATGGTCGCCAGCGCCCATCCGAGATAATAGCACACGGTGTCCATAACCTCCAGCGCCAGTGCATCCCCGGCTTTTGCCGCATCCAGCACATTTTTTGCGGTGATCGCATCACCGTAGGCACGCATCACCGACGCATCCGGCTTTGCCGCCATCTTCCGTCTCGCTTCCCTGACGATACCGGTCGCGGACGCTACCTGTTCCAGACAGCCGTGTCCGCCGCAGTTGCAGGTCTCTTTCTCGCCCTCGCGGATATGGATATGACCGATCTCGCCGCCCAGTCCGTGGCGTCCTGCAACGATCTTCTGATCGTGTACCACGCCGCCGCCGACACCGGTTCCCAGCGTCACCATCACGATATCATGGCAGCCCTTGCCGCCGCCCTGCCACATCTCGCCGAGCGCCGCCACATTCGCATCATTACCGGAGCGGACCGGCATTCCATCTAATAACTCACTCAAAATCTTCTGCGGGTTCAGATCGCGCCATCCCAAGTTGACGCAGACCTCCACATAGCCGTCCGGCTGCACCGGACCCGGAAATCCCATACCTGCGCCGATCACGGCGTCCATCGGGATTCCCCGCTCGTTCAATTTCTTCTTGATCGAAGCGGCTACATCCGGAAGAATGTACGCCCCATTCTCTTCCTTGCGGCTCGGAACCTCCCACTTATAAACAAGCGTTCCGTCCGTCTCAAAAAGACCAATCTTAACCGTCGTTCCGCCGACGTCTATCCCAATACATTTTTTTTCCATGTCTGGATCCCTTCCCTTACGGCTGCACTGGCAGCCTTTCTTCTATGCCCTCATCTTTTTTCTGCGCTGGCTCTTATTATACGCAATGCATCCCCGTTTTGCAAGGTTTGGAAAGCAAAATACACCTGCCTGCCGGAGAAAGGCGCATTTCTGCTTAAGCGGTACCGCATTCTTTTCTGCCGACAGACAGGTGCCTGTCTTTTATCTTATTTTTTTACCAAAATCAGCATTATTTCAGGCTCTTAGCCACCTCTACCACATGCTCAACGGTAAAGCCGAACTTCTTGAACAGAAGCCCTGCCGGTGCGCTGGCGCCGAAACGTTCCATCGCGATGATCTTGCCGTCTAAGCCGGTGTACTTGTCCCAGCCGAAGCTTCCAAGCGCCTCTACTGCTACACGGCGGCGTACTTCTCTCGGAAGTACGGACTCCTTGTACTCCTCGCTCTGCTCCTCGAACAGATCCATACACGGCATGGAGACAACGCGGACTTTCTGACCTTCTGCTGCCAGGGTCTCTTTTGCATGAACCGCCAGAGCCACCTCGGAACCGCTGGCAATCAGGATTAACTCCGGTGTGCCCTCGCAGTCGTCGATGATGTAGCCGCCCTTTAATGCCTCACGGCTGCTGCCTGCCATCGGCTCCAGATTCTGTCTGGTCAGAACCAGTGCGGTCGGTGTGTGCTCGGAAGTAACAGCACTGTACCAAGCTGCCTCTGTCTCGGTCGCATCGCACGGGCGGAATACATGGAAGTTCGGCATCGCACGCAGCGCTGCCATCTGCTCGATCGGCTCATGGGTCGGTCCATCCTCGCCAACGCCGATGCTGTCATGCGTAAATACATAGGTCAGCGGCACGCCCATCAGTGCAGACAGTCTTGCCATCGGTTTGCAGTAATCACTGAATACAAAGAAGGTCGATACATACGCACGCAGACCGCCGTGCAGCATGATGCCATTTCCGATCGCTGCCATCGCAAGTTCGCGGACACCGAAGTGCAGGTTACGCCCAGCTCTGTCCTCCTTGGAGAAGTCGCCCGCATCCTTCATGTTGGTCTTGTTGGACGGTGCTAGGTCAGCAGAACCGCCAAACAGGTTCGGCAAAACATCCTTGATGTAGTTGATCAGGCGTCCGGAGATCGCACGGCTTGCTTCCGGTTTCTCCTGTTTTGCCCAGAATCCGGCGTCATCTTTCAGCGCCTCGCCCGCCTTTGCATTGTGATACTGGTTCCAGAGCGCTTCCATCTCCGGATATTCCTCGCAGTAAGCGGCAAACATCACGTTCCATGCAGCTTCTACCTCTGCCTTCTGCTCTGCGATCTCGGAGTAGTTTTTGTATACCTTTTCCGGTACGAAGAACGGCTCTTCGCTCGGCCAGTTTAAGTTCTTTCTGAGTGCTTCCACATTCTCCACGCCCAGCGGCTCGCCGTGTGCGCTCGCCTTGCCCTGTTTTGCCGGGCAGCCGAAGCCGATCTGCGTCTTGATGGTGATAAAGGACGGATGCTCGGTATCTGCCTTTGCAGCCTCGATCGCCTTGCCGATCGCGTCGATATCATTGCCGTCTTCTACAGTGATCGTCTGGAAACCAAATGCCTGCATACGCTCCTGTACATTCTCACGGAATGCGATGTCGGTGCTTCCCTCGATGGAGATGCGGTTGGAATCATAGAGAACAATCAGCTTGGAAAGTCCCAGGGTACCTGCCAGAGAGAATGCCTCAGAGGAAATGCCTTCCATCATACATCCGTCGCCGCCCAATACATAGGTGTAATGGTCAACTACCGGATAATTTTCTTTGTTGAATACGCTTTCCAGATGTGCCTCAGCCATCGCCATGCCGACTGCCATACCCATACCTGCGCCCAGCGGACCGGTCGTCGCCTCAACGCCAACGGTATGACCATATTCCGGATGTCCCGGAGTCTTGGAATCTAACTGGCGGAAGTTCATCAGATCTTCTTTGGAAAGATTTCCGTAGCCAAACAGGTGCAGCAGAGAGTACAGCAGCATGGAACCATGACCGCCGGATAAGATGAAACGGTCTCTGTTCTCCCACTTCGGGTTAGCTGGGTTATGGTTCATATGATGTGCCCACAGTTCATAAGCCGCTGCTGCACATCCCAGCGGAAGTCCCGGATGACCGGAATTTGCCTTCTGGATTGCGTCTGCGGATAAAATCCGGATCGCGTTTACGGATAATGTGTCAATCTGATTCATAAGTAACCTCCTGCTATGTATCTTAATTTTAAAAACTAAACGTGTGTTATTTGAGGCGGATCTCGCGCATCCGGTCGCCGCCGCTGATAATCAATGAATTAAACGCGCGGCCGCGTGTTACCTGCGCCACAGAGAAATCAAACTCCCCGGCAAACCGCTCCTTGCCGGACAGACTGTAGACCCGACAGGAATTTTCGTTATTTAGGATGACGAAATCGCCCTGTATATTTATGTTACGCCACGAATACGAGAAATCTGCCGTACCCATAGCGGTTCCATCGGATTTAAACATGCTCAAACGGCTCTCACTTCCGCCCTCGGTGTTGTCCGAGATGACCGCCACATAGTCCTTCGACCATGCCACGCCGCGGACTTCCCCGTCGATCTCCGCCTGGCGCACCAGCGCCGGGCTTGTTACATTTTCCAAAGAGAAAAATGCCACCTGATCATCCGCAAATGCACACGCGTGATCCTCGTCGAGGAACCGGACGCGCGGACAGATGCTGTCTCCCAGCTCATCAAAACCTCCGACCAGACGGTCTGGATAATTCTTTCCATATTCGGAGAAATTGTAAAATACAATCCGGTTTTTGAGTGCCCCGTCCTGCAGATACAGGTCGGAAAGCATGACCTGCGTACCATCCGGCGATAAGGAAACATCCATCAGGTAACCATTTCCCGACATAACCGTCTTGATCGCCCAGTCAAGCTCGCTGCCGTCTTTCTTGAAAAAGGTCACATACGAAGCATTGCTGTCCTCCACCAGCGCCGCCACGATGCCGTATGCCGATACGCTGACGCGCAGGATCGGCAGAAGCGTCGTCGCCTGTCCCTGGCTTCCGGTCTTGTCCACAATATAAATATCATTGCCCTGCTGGTCCCCGATCACGGCATAATCGCCGTTGACATAGCAGATCGGTGATTTCAGCTCATAACTCATCGACCAGACCGCCTTGCCGGACTTGTCCAGATAGGAAGCTCCGTCCTTCGTGTATTTCAGGACATTTTCCCCAAACGGGACAAATTCCGTCGTGCTGCTCTCACTCGCCGCAATCTCTTTTTCCCACGCCACCGTATAGTCCGTGTAGGCATGGTTATCTTTATAATACATAAAACCAGCCGCCAAAAGCGCCGCGATTAACACCGCCGTCAGCACCCTGCGGAGACGTTTCCGTCTGGAATGGCGCTCGGCTTTCTCCGCCACCTCTTCCTCATTTTCCCCGTGGCTTATGCCCCGGCGTGGAAACATGTCCTGCGTGGCGGTGTCGATCACACGCCCTCTCAGCTGCTTTTTCTTCTGTTCCCGTTCAATCGGGTTCATCTCACTCATTTTTTTATCTCCTGTAGCTGGACTGCCATCTTGATTATACACTATTTTAGATGGTTTGGCATTATCTTTTTGCTATTCTCCGGACACATCCGGCAGCACCAGCGTCTGCCCTGCGATAATGCGGTTTTCATCGGTCAGATGGTTGACCGCAAGGATATCGTCCAGATGACGGATATTGCCATAAAGCTTAAAACAGATCCCATAGAGCGTCTCCCCGTCCCCGACCGTGTACGTGCCGCCGGGCTTCAAGTTTGTGACCGGATAGTCCTGTCCCGCCGTCGAATTGCCGCCCGGATTCGGCAGGTCGCGCTGTGCCTCCGGCTCCGGCAAAATGTACGGGGCTTTCGTCTCCGCCATTTTTCCGTCCTCTTCGCTCTGCCCGCCGGAAGCCTGTCCATTCTGTCTGCCTGCTATGGCAGTGCCCTCTGTGTCTCCATCCGCCGCGCTCTCAAGTGTCCATTTATGCGCCTGTCCTCCGTTTTGCGCT
>ERZ791574.1497-NODE-1497-length-11921-cov-5.946739_pt1 | contig 11921 bp, 8 predicted proteins | sample MGYA00433098_ERZ791574 | MGnify/ENA primary metagenome ERZ791574 (study PRJEB30046, sample SAMN00791933) | human gut metagenome | study: EMG produced TPA metagenomics assembly of the A metagenome-wide association study of gut microbiota in type 2... | reverse complement strand
GTACCCTGTCTCTGCTCCAGGCTGCCAAGATTTATTGGGAGAGCCTTCCTGAGGGTGCCCAGTGCACCGCCGACTGGGCGGCACAGCAGCCGCCCCCTTACAAGGAGACCTCGGCGGCAGGCCGGATGGAGGACTTTCTCGCCTACATCCGGAAGCAGGCCGCCCGCCCGCCGCTGAAAACCGGCTTCCCCAAGATCGACGAGGCCTTGGACGGCGGCTTGTACGACGGCCTGTACGTCATCGGCGCGGTCAGTTCCCTGGGCAAGACCGCTTTCTGTATGCAGATGGCTGACCAGCTGGCCCAGCAGGGGAGGGACGTGCTGGTGTTCTCCCTTGAAATGATGGCATGGGAGCTGATGGCCCGCTCCATCTCCCGGGAGAGCTTCCTGCTGGACACCTCCGCCCGGCGTCGCATGGCCAAGACCGCCCGCGGCGTGCTGGACGGCCGGCGCTGGAGCCAGTACACCACTCAGGAAAAGGCCCACTTGGACGCCGCCCGGGACGCCTACGCCGCCTACGCCGGACACATCTACTTCCGGGAGGGCGACCACGAGACCGGCCTTGACTACATCCAAAACGAGGTAGCCCGCCACATCGCCGAGACCGGTGAAAAGCCGGTGGTGCTCATCGACTACCTCCAGATCATCGCCCCGGTGGACGTCCACTTCACCGACAAGCAGAACCTGGACCGCATCGTCTGCGCCCTGAAAAAAATGTCCCGGCAGTACGAGCTGACCGTGTTCGCCATCTCCTCCTTCAACCGGGAGAACTACAACCTTGAGGTCTCCATGAACGCCTTCAAGGAATCCGGCGGCATCGACTACTCTGCCGATGTCCTGCTGGGCTTGCAAGCCCGGGGCGCGGGCCGTCCCGGCTTCCAGATCGACGAGGAAAAGAGGAAAGACCCCCGTGAATTGGAATTGAAAATCCTCAAAAACCGCTCCGCCGCCTTGGGCCAGCCCATTTCCCTCCGCTACTATCCGGCCTTCTCCTGCTTTATGGAGGGCTGATTTCGGACAAAACTCACGTGAGACTCACGCCGACTTCCCTCGGCGCAACAGGAGGTATCCATGCCAGCAGAAGAACTGAAAAAACCGGACGAAGCGGCTATGTTCCGCATCCTCGCCCGACACCCATACAGCCCCGAGGGCGTCATCCTCCGCCTTGCGTGGCAGGAGGGCCTGAGCCGCAAGGAACTGAACGAACTCACCTGGGATCAGGTGGACCTGGACGGCGGCAGCCTCCTGCTCCCGGACCGCACCGTCCCCCTGGAGCCCTCCGTGGCGGACTGCCTCCGGGAGCGCTACGCCCGGTATCGCAAGCTGTCCGACCGCGTCCTCATCGCGGACCGGGGCAAAAAGCCCATGACGCCGGAAAACGTCTCCCGTCTGGCGAAGATTGTCTTGGACAGCGAGGGACAGGACGTCTCCCTGAAAGACCTGCGCCGGGACTGGATCGTCCGCCAGATCAAATCCAACGGCTGGGCCTATGCCGCCCGTGTCAGCGGCATGGCCGTGGGCAGTCTCCGGGGCATTTTCCCCGCCGCCCTCTGGGAGGACGCCCCCCAGCCGGACGTCCCGCAAACCGTCGGAGACGATACGGAATACAGCCTTTGGCGCATCGTCCAGCAGGAGGGCAGCTCCACGGCGGGCCTTGCCATCTGGATGTGCTGGAAGCTCCAGATGCAGCCGGGGGAGATCCTCTCCCTGACGTGGGACCAGATCGACCTGCAAACCGGTTTGATCCGGTTTCCCGACCACGATGTCGACATGGGCGCCCGGACACAGCGCCTTTTGTCCGACGTCCGGGCACGGCAGAAGGACGCCCCCACCAACCGGGTGTTCATCGCCCCCGCCACCGGCAACCCCATCGACCAGTCCCGCCTGTCCGTCCTGTGCCGCACCGCCATGATCCGGGGCGGCTTGGAGGGCTTCTCCCTCCGTTCTCTCTCCGTCTGGGCCCACAATAAGCAGATGGAGGACGTGCTTCTCCGCGCCGCGGAGGAACAGGGCTACATCCTCCGGGACACGGCGGCCGCGCTGCTCCACGTCTCTCCCGGAGCGGCGTGGGAGCACCTGAACCGCCTGAGCAAGGCCGGACGTCTCACCCGCGTGGGCGTCCGCTACTACCCCGCCGGAAACACCGTGGCGGAGGCGGATTACCTCCCCATTCTCCGGGCCTACCTCCAAAAAGAGGGCACGGCGGGCCGTCAGGCCCTTGCAGAGCAGCTGAAAATCGACCCCAAGCAGGCCACACATATATTAAAAGGAATGGTGGACAGGGGAGAGCTGGAGTTGATCGGGAAACGTTACAGACTGCCGGAAAACACCCCTTAACGTCATGATTCAACAACAACTCGCCATTAACCTTCCGCAAAACAGCCATTCTCATTACGGTTTTGTTACAGAACCCCAAAACCTATTTACAGTCGAAAAAAGCAGTGCTAAAGTATATCCTGCAAGGAAGGTTATCGCCCGAAGTCCCGATTCAGATATTGGGTAGGCTAGCCACGATATGTAAATCGGGGCGGAAAGCAAACACCGGACTTGCAAAAACAAACTCCCGCAACGGGAGAAATTCAAAAGGAGGAAACCCCATGAAGAAGTTCCTTTCTCTGGTACTGGCTCTGGTGATGACCATGTCTCTGGTCACCGTCTCTGCCGGTGCTAAGGACTTCAGCGACAGCACCAAGATCCAGTACAAAGAAGCTGTCGACGTGATGTCCGCTGTGAATGTCATCTCCGGTTATGCCGAAGGTGACTTCCGTCCCACCGCCACCCTGACCCGTGGCGCTGCCGCCAAGATCATCTGCAACCTGATCCTTGGCCCCACCACCGCTGGCGCTCTGGTGGCTGACGCCGCTCCTTACAAGGACGTCCCCACCAACAACACCTTCGCTGGCTACATCGCTTACTGCCAGAAGGCCGGCATCATCTCCGGCTATGCTGACGGCACCTTCAAGCCCGCCAACTCCCTGACCGGCTACGCTTTCATGAAGATGCTGCTGGGTGCCCTGGGCTACAAGGCTGATCAGGAAGGCTACACCGGCGCTAACTGGTCCATCCAGGTTGCCAAGCGCGCTCTGAACATCGGCCTGGCTGATGATCTGGTGGGCGATTTCAACGGCGTCAAGGCTGTCAACCGTGAAGAGGCTTGCCTGTATGCCTTCAACACCCTGAAGGCTACCATGGTCGAGTATGACAAGAACTCCACCGTCACCGTTGGCAACATCACCATCAAGGACACCTCCTCCGCTAAGGAGATGGCCAACACCGGCAAGACCGATGGCAACATCGACAAGGACGGCAAGATGCAGTTCGCTGAGAAGTACTTCACCGATCTGAAGGAATTCGACAGCACTGATGACTTCATGCGTCCCGCTACCCAGTGGAAGATCAAGGCTGAGGAAGTCGGCAAGTACACCGACACTCCCGACCTGACCTACACCAAGAAGGTTGAGTCCGGCGACATCTACAAGGATCTGGACCTGGGCGACACCATTGCCGCTAAGAACGTCACCGTTTATGTCAACGGCGAAGAGGCCACCGCTGCTGAGGTTGCTATCAAGAAGGGCAGCGAGGATGCCATCGGCGATAAGACCGGCTCCAAGGGCAACGGCGTTCTGACCGAGGTCTTCTACGATAAGGACGATGATTCTGTCATCATCACCCAGATCGTGACCTATGTGGGCGAGATCAACAAGACCGTCAAGGCTACCGCCAAGAAGGACGCTTATGTTGTTCTGAACACCAAGGACAGCAACACCACCCCCGTTGCTAATATTACCACTCCCGTGTCTGTTAAGGACGGCTCTCATCCCTCCAAGTATGAGTTCGAGACCGATGAGAAGTTCGCTGACGAGACCTATGTTCTGTACACCTACAGCTTCAAGGCTGACGAGGTGAAGTCCGTTGTCGCTGCCGAGAAGGTTGAGGGCTATGTCTCCAAGACCATCAACAAGGCTGCTAACGATGACGAGAACAAGGGCATGACCATTGCCGGCACCGACTATAAGATGTCCAAGGCCAACGCTGGCGAGTCCCTGAGCAACGTGTCCGTGAAGAACGATTACACCGTCTATCTGGATCAGTACGGCTACATCATCTATGTCGAGGAGATCAAGGAGATCGGCAACTACGCTCTGCTGCTGGCTACTGCCAACAAGGGCTCCTTCATCGGCGACAAGGCTCAGCTCCTGCTGACCGACGGCACCACCAAGTTCGTCACCACCGACGAGAATTATCACACCGGCTCCAAGGCTATTGCTGATAACACCATCGTCACCTTCCGCGAGAACTCTGACGGCACCTACGCTCTGAAGGCTGTCACTAAGAACGGTGGCACCCAGTACAACAAGGCCAGTTTGACTGAGTTTGTCATGAAGAATGACAAGGCTGGCATCACTGTCCAGACCACCGCTCCCAAGCAGGTTGTCACCGCTAACAGCGCTTCCGTGTTCGTGGTGGCTGACAAGCTGACCAGCGCTTCTATTCCCACCGATGCTGCCAAGGCTGCTTCTGTTGATGGCACCAAGACCACCTTTGCCGACATCGACGATTGGACCTCCTACACCGGCATCAAGAACGCTCCCTCCGTCTCCGGCGGCGACGTGAAGGTGTACTACTACTGCAAGTCCAACAGCATGGTCACCGTGATGTTCGTGGTGCCCGCCTCCGGCGCTACCGTTGAGGACGATGCTAAGAACTCCGTGTTCTTCGCTAAGGAGTCTGTCTCCGACCTGATCCACGATGAGGACGGCGACTACTTCGAGTACAACGCCATCGTTGATGGTAAGATCACCACCGTCAAGGTGAAGGATACCACCACCAACGCTGCTAAGCTGAACGGCCTGTACAAGAACTACAGCACCAACAACAAGGGCTATGTCACCAGCACCTCTCCCTATGTTGCCTATGGTGCAACCGTTGGCAAGGAGGCCGGTGACGCTAAGGAGTACCTGACTGGCGCCGGTATTGCCAAGACCTCCAAGGAGTACACTGTGACTCTGGACACCTATGGCACTGACGGTACCGACGGCAAGAACGCTGTCATCACTGTTGATGACAACGCCAAGATCTACTTCGTCGACAAGAAGGGCAACATCTCCGAGTCCAGCTACAGCGCCATCTATCAGGATGTCAACGATAAGGTGTACGCCATCGTTGAGGATTACCTGGTGAAGACCCTGGTTATCGAGGAAGTTGAGGATAAGGCTGCTCCCTCTACCCCCACTCTGAGTGATGACATCACTGTTAAGAGTGTCGATCTGTATGCTGGTACCTTCACTTATGTTGTGGAGTCTGGTAAGCTGATTACTCCTACCACGGATGATATCTATGCTGTTCTGGCCAACGCTGGCTGCACCAATATCACCTATGATAGCAAGACTACTTCTTGGAGCTACACCATGCCCAACGGCGTGACCGTGAAGGATCACACCGTGACCGGTACTCAGGTTGTTGATACTCCTAAGGGTATGACTTCCACCAAGGTTGAGGAGAAGACCACTGGTTCTGACACCATTCCTGCTCGTGTTGTGACCTGCACTCTCACCGATAAGACTCTCAAGGCTACCGCCCTGAAGAATTTTACCGATGGTGTTGCTGAGGTTGCTTTCAGCATCAATGGTAATGAGATGGTTGTTGCCGATGGCTCCACCACTACCATTGCCGAAATCATTGCTGCTTATGACGTTTTCTTCATGCTGCGCGACAGCAAGGGTGCCCTCATTGAGTATGTAGTGTTCACGGCCTAATCTCATCTGAGTTGAGATAACGGAAGACCCGCTCCGAAAGGAGCGGGTCTTTTGTATTCATTTGCGGCCGTAAATTTCAATCACGGTCCCCGGAAGCACGTTGGAACTTGGGCTGGATGTTTCGATTCGGAGGGTATCCCACACGGAATAGGGGAAAGTGTGATTAAAGAAACCGTATCCGCAAACCAGACCGCTGACCGGGGCAGTGCGGTCAAACATGGGGTAGAGGATGGAACAGGTCATGCGCTCCGTCTCCTTGTTGACCATGGTAGCGGTATTGCCGGTGCTGTTGGTAAAGTAGAATTGATAGGTTGTGCTGATACTGAACTTTGGCTTTACCACGAGGTATACCTCTGCCCACTGATCCCAGTCAATATTGGGGGTAAAAGAGACATAGCGGGCAGTTTCCGTAGATGTCAGAGTCTGAATGTGCTGTAAGCCCATCTTCTGCTCCAGTGCCGTGGCTGCTGCCTGCGCCGCCGCGGCCTTGTCCTCGCTGGCTTTCAGCGCCGCGTCGATCTTCTCGTTGTCGCTGTTGAATTCCTCCATCAGAATGCGGTCTGTCCCCGCCCAGCGGGTCAGCTGGTAGTTGGGTGTCTCTTGGCTTGCCATTTTGTTGCAAGCTAAAAATCGGTTGCCTGTATGAGAGCAGACAGATTCCAACTGTTTTTTTGTTTTTCTCTTACGAAATAGAAAACTTGATTTCAGGAGGATTGCGAATTGAAAAAGAGGAGCTTTTTTTCTATACTAAATTACGAAAAGCTGTCTGACAGCAGACGGCATATAGCATACAGATGGGGAGGAAGAACGATGAAAGTAATCAAGTGGATTTATGCGCATGCCGAAGAAGTTATACTGTGCATATTACTTACTGCCATTGTGTTGTTTTCCGGCGCGCAGGTTGTTTCGCGGTATGTGTTCGGTAATTCTCTGACTTGGAGTGAGGAACTGTGCCGCTACCTATATGTATGGAGTGGTTTCATGACGGTAAGTTACTGTATTCGCAGCGGCTCAATCATCAAGATTGATACGGTTGTGATGTTCTTACCCAAGATGATTCAGAAGGCATTGAATGTAGTAACTACAGTCATCAGCTTTCTGGTAGTGGCGTTTCTATTTAAGGCATCCCTCGGCGTGGTGAGTAATGTGATTACAACTGGACAACTGACTTCTGCTATGCGTTTGCCCATCTGGTTGGTCTACATTTGTGCTCCTATTGGCTACGGCTTTATTGAAATTCGCTTGGTGGAGCATTTGGTCCGAATTTTCTGCACGAATAAAAAGAATGAGGAGGCAGGCGTATGAGCATCGGCATTTTCTTTCTGGTTTTTGCGGCGCTTCTGGTAATTGGTACGCCTATTTGTCTGGTTTTTTCTGGTATGACCATTGCACCATATTTGGCTAACCACGCTTTCCCCTATGACATTACCGCTACTGTGACCTCGCAGCTCAGTGGCCTGGATAGCTTTCCCTTGATGGCGATTCCGCTGTTTATGCTGGCAGGCGTTATTATGGCAAAGGGAAAAATTTCCGATAGAATTTTCAATATGTTCGCCTATTTTGTAGGAAACAAGACCGCTGGCCTCCCTTGCACAGTGGTGCTAACTTGCTTGTTCTACGGCGCTATCTCAGGCTCCGGTCCGGCTACCACGGCTGCCGTCGGTTCTATGTGTATCCCATTTCTGGTCAGCGTAGGCTATGACATTATTTTTGCCACGGCCCTGGTGGCGGTGGCAGGCGGTCTTGGTGTCATTATTCCGCCCTCCATTCCTTTCATTGTTTATTCCAGTGTGGCGGGCACCTCTGTTTCCAAGATGTTTATTGCAGGTGTGTTGCCTGGTTGCTTGATTGGCTTATGCCTGATGATCTACTGCTATATCTACTGCAAAATTAAGGGCGAAGATAAGGAAAAACTGAATGCACGTTATCAGGAAATTCGTGCCATTGGTTTCTGGAATCTGCTGAAAGATAGCATTTGGGCTCTGCTAACACCGGTTATCATTCTGGGGAGCATTTATGGCGGTATCGCCTCCCCCACGGAAGCAGCCACCATTTCCATTTACTACGCACTGTTTATCAGCTTGGTGGTTTATAAGACTTTGACCATTAGAGAACTGCCTCATGTGGTAATGGAAGGTGTCAAAACTTACGCTCCCATTTTGTTTGTTATCGCTTCTGCAGTGGGCTTTGCCCGGGTTATCACTCGCTTGAATGTGGCTACTGCCGTTAGTCAACTCATCATGGGTAGTCTCCATTCCAAAGTTGTGGTGCTGTTGGTGTTCAATGCTATTTTGCTGGTAGTGGGCATGATTATGGACACAGCCCCGGCTGTTTTGGTGTTTTGCCCAGTTATGTTACCTGTGGTTAAAGCCTTGGAGGTAGATCCCGTCCACTTCGGTATTATCATGGTGGTGAACCTGGCTATTGGTTTTGTGACACCGCCTATGGGTGTAAATCTCTTCGTGGCAAGCAATCTGACGAAGTTGCCTGTTATGCAGATTGCTCGGCGGGCTGTCCCATTTATTGTTGCATTTTTGATTGCACTCTTATTTATCACGTTTATCCCTGCTATCAGCCTTGCGCTGGTATAATTCGACGGATGTTTCCTTTCTCCGGAAAGAAAACAATATATTACATATTAGGAGGGCTCATTGATGAAAAAGTTTTTATCTCTCGTTCTTGCACTGGCTATGGTAAGCAGTTTGGCCGCCTGCGGATCTTCCTCTGGCTCCAATAAGGCGGAGACTCCGGGTGACAGTACGGACAGTTCTAATACTGCTGCCGCCACCTATAATTTCGCCGTGGCTACCAACACTTCTCAGGATTCCAATAACCACGAGATGGTCCAAAAGTTTGCGGATCTGCTGGCTGAAAAAAGTAATGGCACCGTTACAGCCACTCTGTATGAAGCGGGTGCTTTGGGTGGCGATGCTGAGATGACCCAAGGCATTATCAATGGCTCCATTGACTTTATCATCGGTAACCCCGCTACCGTAGTGGACTATGTACCTGCTGCTGCTATTTTCGATCTGCCCGCTGTATATTCTGATTTGGACACTGTCCGTGCGGTGCTTTCTGATGAGGATCTACTGGCTGAATTGCGTACCGCTTACTCTACGGCTGGTATCGCTCTGCTGAGCTTTGGTGACTCTGGCTACCGTATTACTTCTTCTAATAAAAAAGTAGAAACCATGGCTGACTTTTCCGGTATTAAGATTCGTACCATGAATAATAACAACCACATCGCCTACTGGCAGGCTTTGGGTGCAAACCCCACGCCCATGGACTTTAACGAAGTCTACACCTGCTTGGAACAGCACACCTTGGATGCTCAGGAAAACCCCTATGATCTGATTTACTCCTCCAAGTTCTATGAGTGCCAGGACTATGTTATTGAAACTAATCACCTTCCGCACGTTTTGGAATTGATTGGCAGTCAGAGCGTTATGGATAAACTGCCTGAAGATATCCAGTCTTTGGTTTATGAGTGCGCTGCCGAGGCTGCTGAATATGAGCGTCAGGTGGCGGATGATCGCATTGGTGACGAAAAAAAGGTCATCGAAGATTCGGGCACTGAAATTATTGTATTGTCCGACGATGTGCACGCTGCCATGGCCGAGGCTGCTGCCCCCATCTATGAGCTGGTCCGTAAGCAGGCAGGTGAGGATCTGGTAAATCTGGTTCTGGATCTGGCTGCCAAGTATAGCAAATAAGCAGGCTCTCCAAACATCTGCAATATGCTGAGGGGGCCGCAGATTACTCTGCGGCCCCTTGTTTGAAAGAAGAGGTTAATCATGAAATACGACTTTCTGATCCGGAATGGTCATGTGATTGATACCGCCCAGGGTATCGATGGCAAGGCCGATGTGTTTATTTGCAACAGCAAGATCGTCCCCGCACCAAAGAGCCATGACTACGAAGTAGACGAAATAATCGATGCCTCTGGATACTATGTACTTCCTGGCCTGATTGACTTCCACACTCATTTGGCTTATCGAGCCAGTGATTTTGGCCTAAATCCAGACTTGTTTACTCTACCAAACTGTATTACCAGTGCAGTAGATGCTGGCTCAGCTGGCCCTGGCGCCATTGAAGCCATGATTCACGAATCCATGGCCCAGAGTTCTATTACCATGCGCTGTTTCATGAATGTTGCTTCCGGCGGTATGGTTACAGAGGAGTACTTTGAGAACAACAATCCGGATCTGTTTGCTATTAAGAGAATGGAGTATATCTTTGAGCGATATGCTGAGTATATTCTGGGATTCAAAGTTCGCATCGGCAAGAATTTCTCCAAGGATCAACGCCTGCGTCCTCTGGTAGGGGCCGAGAATCTTCGCGACCGTTTTGATCTGCCCGTATGTTGCCATGTGACATTGCCAGAAGATCCCTATGATGACATCATGCCACTGCTGCGCAAAGATGACATTCTCTGCCATTGCTATCAAAAGCAGGGGCAGTATTGCATTTTGGATGAGAGTGGTAAGGTGCTGCCCTCTGTTCTGGATGCCCGCGCACGTGGCGTTATCTTTGATGGCGCTGCCGGTAGACGAAACCATGATTTATCTGTGATCCGTAAGTGCATTGATCAGGGGTTTCTGCCTGATGTTATTAGCACTGATGTTGTTATCCCGAGTGTGTACCGCAAAACCGTATTCTGCCTACCTTATACTATGTCCGAGTATTTAGAAGCTGGTATGCCACTCACTGATGTGCTTCGTGCCGTCACAGAAACTCCTGCACATCTGATGCATATGGATGGGCAGATTGGTACATTGGCTCCTGGTGCATTGGCTGACGTGGCCATTATGAAGTTGGCTGAACATCCCGTTCACTTTCAAGATCTGTTGGGTAACAGCATGGAAGGCAACCATCTCTTTGTACCCAAGATGACCATCAAAGCTGGCCAAATTGCCTACCGTGACATCGAGTTCACATTCTGAGTGGAATGTAAGACTCTGTAAAGCGTACGTTTATTTCAAAAAAGGTTTATAAAGTGCCCTCTTGCGCATTTACAATCTTGCTGGAATATTCTACAATAAAATTGTAAAACGTGGGAGGGGGATGTTATGCTGAAGAATATTAAAAAAGCAAATATGACCCAACAGGTCATAGAGCAATTTAAGCAACAAATCTTAGACGGAAGCTGGCGGGTGGGCGAACGTATCCCTTCGGAAAATGAATTGGCGCAGACATTAGGTGTCAGCCGCAGCACCGTCCGTCAAGCATTACGCTCTCTGTCAGACTATGGGTTGCTTGATATACGACTTGGCTCTGGATCCTATGTTAAAAAACCGGAATCTGGAGAAATTATGAAAGCAATTCTTCCCACGGTAATTTTTCAGAAAGAGGATATGAGAGAGGCTCTGGATTTTTGCTGTATTTTTGAAGATGGCATTGCGGAAATGGCGGCAGCAAAGGCCAATGATGAAGACATCAAACAGCTGAAAGATATTCAATATCGTATAGAAACTACTGATGACTTTGTGAAGCTGGATTTCCATTTCCATATGAAGGTGGCAGAGATAACTCGAAATTCTGTTGTAATTCAGACCTACACAATTCTCAACGATCTGCTTAGTGCAACCATGGAGGAGATGTACCGGACCAATGGTTTAGATGCTGGTGTTCCATACCACAGGGCGCTGATTGAAGCATTTGAGGAGCATGACATTGAAAAGGCGCGTGCTATTATGAAAGAACACGTGTGCTTTCGGAGAGAAACCTACTTAAAATTGTGTAACTTTAACGAAAAGTAGGCGAGGAATGTGCTTTTGTGCCCATGGAGCTCTTTATCAGTTTTTGAAATAGGAGCGAAGACATAAGAGGAAGCTCCCTACAGCCATTTCTCCCCATATTTCTTCATCAACATTCTGTACAGTTATGTGCGTTTGGCACTCGTCAACGTTTTGCTCGTGCGCACACTTGCCGTCTGGCGCGTGAAGCGGGAAGAGAAGAAAGCGGACGTAATACGGCAGTGACTTAGGAAAACATTATATTTTGACCCACGTCCTGACCCACGAGCAGAAAAAATGGGGCGGAAACAGCGGAACAAAGCGTATCCACGGGGGTAAAAATCCCGCGGCAAACCCGCTTTATTCTCCCCAAATCTCGCGGAAGGCGTCCCTATCGAATCTTCACACGCATGAGGCCACTGGTTCGAGTC
>ERZ791574.1496-NODE-1496-length-11930-cov-62.868295_pt1 | contig 11930 bp, 8 predicted proteins | sample MGYA00433098_ERZ791574 | MGnify/ENA primary metagenome ERZ791574 (study PRJEB30046, sample SAMN00791933) | human gut metagenome | study: EMG produced TPA metagenomics assembly of the A metagenome-wide association study of gut microbiota in type 2... | reverse complement strand
AACAACGATGCTGCAACCGTAGCTATCCGTGAGGCTTATAAGACTTACCTCAGCAAGATGTTCCAGCTCTATGGTTTCTCTGCCGATGAGGCTGCCAAGAAGGCTTCTGCCGTATTCCTTCACGAAACAACGCTCGCTACCTTCTCAAAGAGTCGTACCGAACTTCGTGATCCTCAGGCCAACTACAACAAGATGACCTTGGCAGAATTCAAGGAGAACTATCCTAACATTCCTCTCGAGGCACTTGCCAACGCCGAGGGAATCAAGAGCGAATATCTCAAGGAGATGATCGTAGGTCAGCCTGCTTTCTTCGCCGGTTATGACAAGGTGGCTGCTGCAGAATGTGCATGCACATTGAAGGCTTTGATGGAGTGGGACATCATCAGTAGTTCTGCTTCTTATCTCAGCGATGAGATTCGCGAAGCCCGTTTCGGATTCTTCGGCAAGACTATGAGTGGCCGCAAGGAGGATTATCCTCTGTGGAAGCGTGCTACTGCTCAGGTTGATGCTCAGTTGGGCGAGGCACTCGGTCGCATCTATTGCAAGCGCTATTTCCCAGAAAGTTCTAAGAAGATGATGGAGACGCTCGTGAAGAATCTTCAGATCAGTCTCGGTCAGCGTATCGATGCTCAGACTTGGATGAGCGAGGCAACAAAGAAAGCTGCTCACAACAAGCTTGACAAGTTCTATGTAAAGATTGGTTATCCTAACAAGTGGACTGATTTCAGCAAGCTCAGCATCGACCCATCTAAGAGCTATTATGAGAACGTGTTGGCTTGCCGCAAGTTTGCCAACGATAAGGAGATTGCAGAGAAGGCAGGAAAGCCGGTAGACAAGGATGAGTGGTTCATGACTCCTCAGACCGTGAATGCTTACTATAATCCTACTACCAACGAAATCTGCTTCCCAGCTGGTATTCTCCAGTATCCGTTCTTTGACGCTAAGGCTGATGCTGCATTCAACTATGGTGCTATCGGCGTTGTAATTGGTCATGAGATGACTCACGGATTCGATGATCAGGGTCGTCAGTATGATGCTAGCGGTAATCTGAAGGACTGGTGGACTGCAGCTGATGCAGAAGGTTTCAACAAGCGTGCTGATATGTATGCTGATTTCTTCAGCAACATCAAGGTGTTGCCTGACCTGAATGCCAACGGCCGTTTCACCCTCGGCGAGAACCTTGCCGACCACGGTGGTTTGATGGTTTCATACAATGCCTTCAAGAATGCTACAGCCAAGAAGCCATTGAAGAACAAGGATGGTTTCACTCCTGACCAGCGTTTCTTCCTCGCCTATGCAGGTGTATGGGGACAGAACATTACTGATAAGGAAATCCGCAACCGCGTAAAGAATGATCCTCATTCTCTCGGCAAGTGGCGTGTTGATGGTGCGCTTCCTCACATCGATGCATGGTATGAGGCATTTGGTGTAAAGCAGGGCGATAAGCTGTTCATTCCTAAGAACCAGCGCCTGGAGCTTTGGTAATTCCCTGAGGAAATTTTTCCGAATAGATTTTTTCGGGAATGGTTTCCCCGAATAGATAGAAAAAATAAAGTCCTGATGTTTCGTATGTTTGAAACATCAGGACTTTTTATTTTATGCTTGAAATATTTTTTGATAAGGGAACAATAGAATAGGGGGTTATTGTTTCTTTTCCAGTTCCTGAAGATTTTCCATCTTCTTCGATTCCAGGAATTCGTAAATTCCGCAGAGATGTTCGCGGACGCGACCATGACCGAACTCATAAACCTTGCTGACAAGACCATCGAGGAAATCGCGGTCGTGACTAACCACGATGAGCGTTCCGTCGAAATCAAGAAGTGCCTGTTTCAGCACATCCTTGGTCTTCAGGTCGAGGTGGTTGGTAGGCTCATCGAGAATCAGCAGATTCACCGGCTCCAGCAGCAGCTTGAGAATGGCAAGGCGGGTGCGCTCGCCTCCCGACAATACTTTCACCTTCTTGGTAGAATCCTCTCCGCCAAACATGAATGCTCCGAGCAAATCGCGTATCTTGTTGCGGATTTCACCTTTGGCAACATCATCAATCGTCTGGAATACGGTAAGTTCGCCATCGAGCAGAGAAGCCTGGTTCTGGGCGAAATAACCTATCTGCACATTATGTCCCAACTCCAGTTTACCTTCGTTCTGAAGCTGACCCATGATACATTTCACGAGTGTAGACTTACCCTCGCCGTTTCTACCCACGAAGGCAATCTTGTCACCTCTTTCTACGGTAAGATTCACGCCGCTGAAAATCTTCTTGTCATCAAACGACATCGCCACATCGCTCATCTGAACCGGATAAGCACCGCTTCGTGGGCTCGGCGGGAATTTGAGTCGGAGGCGGCTTGTATCTTCTTCATCCACTTCGATGAGTTCCAGTTTCTCGAGCATCTTCACGCGGCTCTGCACCTGGAAGGTTTTAGAATAAGTGCCTTTGAAACGTTCTATGAAGTCTTTGGTTTCGGCAATCATCTTCTGCTGTTCCTCATATTTCTTCATCTGCTGTTCGCGGCGTTCCTTTCGCAGTTCCAGATACTGGCTGTAGGTGGCTTTGTAGTCGTAGATGCGGCCCATGGTTACTTCGATGGTTCTTGTTGTAATGTCGTCTACGAATTTTCGGTCGTGGCTGATGACAACTACCGCTTTCGAACTGTTGATGATGAAGTCTTCGAGCCAGCCGATAGATTCAATGTCGAGATGATTGGTTGGCTCATCGAGCAGCAGCACGTCTGGCGATTTCAAGAGCAGTTTTGCCAGCTCAATTCTCATTCTCCAACCTCCCGAAAACTCGCTGGTAGGGCGGTTGAAATCAGAGCGTTCAAAACCGAGACCTAGCAGCGTCTTCTCTACATCTTCCTCGAAATGAGTCATGTCGATGGCGTAGAATTTCTCTGACAGAGAAGATACTTTCTCGATGAGATGCATGTAGTCATCGCTGTCGTAGTCGGTACGGGTAGTGAGCTCGTTGTTGATGCGGTCAATCTCAGCCTGCATCTCGTGCAGATGGGCGAACGCCTGGCAGGTTTCCTCGAATACGGTTCTGCCGTCTTCGGTCATCAGATGCTGAGGCAGATAGGCGATGACGCAGTCCTTAGGAGCGGAAACGGAGCCACGGGTGGCATTTCTCACACCGGCGATAATCTTGAGCAAGGTGCTCTTTCCTGCGCCATTCTTGCCCATCAGGGCTATACGGTCCTTCTCGTTGATTTGGAAGGAAATGTCTTTAAATAGGGTGGTGCCGCCAAATTCTACGGTCAATCCATCAACTGTAATCATATTATTTTCTTCTTGTTCTAATGTTTGTTTTATTAACGGTATTTTGTAGAATATCAGTCTACGATGTGGTTGATTACCATTCCTGCTATTGCCATTCCGAAGGAGGCGGTAATGTGGCAGAGCGAGCCGTTGATTTGTGCCTTGGTTGAGCACCATTCATGTTCCACGAGTCGCTGGTCGCCAGGAGCATCATATACGGCTGTATCTGTTCCTCGTTCTCCGCTGAGCAGTTTGGCTTTCGGACACAGGCAACCGCCTGTACCGCAGGCCTTGTTCACTCCCATGTTCTGCATCGGCTTTTCCTCGCTATAAACGCATTGGAACTTGCGGCGAGGGAAGGTCTTGCTTTTCTTGAATTTCTTGCGCAGGGCTCTTGCCAGCGGGTCTCCATCCACCTTCCAGAACTCAGCCTTTCTCACCATGAAGGGGTCGCGGCGGAGGGCTGCACCCATCGAAGAAATGAAGGTGATTTCCTTAGGAAGGGCTGTGGCACGGAGAATCAGGTCGGCCTTATCCTTTAGCGAGTCGATGGCGTCGATGATGAAATCGTATTCTTCCATGTGGAACTCATCGGCTGTTTCTGCCTGATAGATTTTCTGATAAGCCGTGATGTTGGCATCGGGGTTGATTTCAAGCAGTCGTTCGCGCAGCGCATCTACTTTTACCTGTCCTATCGTGCGGCTTGTTGCCATGAGCTGGCGGTTGCAGTTGGTTACACAGACGCGGTCGCTGTCTACGATGGTGATGTTACGGATTCCGCTTCGTACCAGTCCTTCTGCGCACCATGAGCCTACGCCACCAATTCCGAAGATGAGCACGCGTGCTGCCTGCAGTTTCTCGAGATTATCTTTTCCCAGGAGCAGTTCTGTACGTCGCTGCATTCCCCGCTCCATTGTCGTTATGTTATTTCCCATATTTGTGTGTAAGAATTTTCTAAAATTATAATTTCTTGGCAAATCAGTTGCAAAGGTACAAATAATATTCAGAATCTTGTTCTTTTTGCCGGCTTATCTTTCTGATGGTTTGGTTAATGTTTCATAATGGTTTGTTCTTATAATCTTAGGCAAGGCGTATCGTAAGAAAATATATTGACACGTCCCCATCCTCTTATGCTTGAATCTTGCTGGCAGCAGTTCATCGATTTGGCTTATTATATATCTGATTTTCTTTATTTTTTTCGGATTATTGCCTATTTTGCCTGATGAATAAGGGAGGTTATGTAATGGAAATCGCCGGTTACCTCGTTATTTTCTGAGGTAACCGGCGATAGCTTTTTATCTTCTTCTGCCTCTTCCTTCATTTCTTCCTTGATTTCCACGACCGCCGCGATTGTTTTTATCCCCGCTATTGTAGCGGTTCTTGCGGTTATGGTTGTCGTTGTCGAAATTAGGGTTGAAGCTCTTTTTCTTCTTATCCTTGAAGAAGCCCGCACCTCCGTTTAGCGGCCTGCCTTCGTTCAGATATTTATCTTCATCATAGCAGCCTACATTTCCGAAACCCTTTGGTGCAAAGCGGTCTGAAGCATTTCTGCCACGCCCTTTTCCTGCATTCGGCTCAGAAGCATTTCTGCCAGTTCCACGCTTGCCTTTGGCACCTTTTCCTACACCCGGATTATCGTAGGTAGAACCAATCGCCTTATCGTCATAATGCGTCTTCTTCCCCTTGAAACTTCCACCCATGTTCTTCCTGTCGTAGAGCTTGTCGATGAGGTCGGCTCTGCCTATCCGGCGAAGCTCACTCTCGATGGCGCGGCGCTCTTCAGGCTTGTACCAGAAGAAGAACATGCGCTGGGCAAGCTTCTCTTTCTGGGTTTTGGCGCTGAAAACCGGCTCCAGGGTGTAAGGATCGTAACCCGTGTACCAGGTCTCGGTAGAAATGGTCATAGGAGTAGGGGTGAAATCCTGCACCTGTTCCAGATGGAAATCCAGTCCCTTCGTGATAACGGCAAGTTCAGCCATGTCTTCTTCATGACAGCCCGGATGCGAACTGATGAAGTAAGGAATGATCTGCTGGTTAAGACCTTCTTCCTTATTAATCTTGTCGAAGATGCGCTTGAACTCGTAGAAGAGGTCGAACGATGGCTTGCGCATGAACTTCAAGACCTCCGGACTCGTATGTTCAGGAGCCACCTTCAGTCTGCCGCTCACATGCTTGGTAATCAGTTCGCGCGTGTATTCTCTAGCCGCCTGATTCACCTTTTCGTCCTTGCTCTTATGCAGCAGAAGGTCGTAACGAACACCACTACCAATGAAACTCTTCTTGATTCCCGGCAAAGCATCTACCGCATGATAAATCTCCAGAAGCTTGCTGTGGTCGGTATTGAGGTTCGGACAAATCTGAGGGTTTACACACGAAGGGCGTTTGCACACTTCGCAGGCTTTCTGATTCTTGCCGTGCATTCCGTACATGTTGGCAGAAGGACCGCCCAAATCGCTCAGATAGCCCTTGAAATCAGGCATCTGGATGATTTTCTTCACCTCCTTCAGAATGCTCTCCTTGCTGCGGCAAACCACGAATTTGCCCTGGTGGGCAGAGATGGTGCAGAAAGAACAGCCGCCGAAACAGCCACGATGAAGGTTCACGGAGAACTTGATCATCTCGTAGGCAGGAATGGTCTTGCCCTTGTATTTAGGATGAGGCAAACGCGTATAAGGCAGGTCGAAAGCCGCATCCAGTTCAGCGGTAGTCATCAGCGGGAAAGGCGGATTCACCACTACGTATTTGCCGTCAACTTCCTGAATCATGCGCTGAGCATGCATCTTGTTGGCTTCTTCCTCCAGATGGCGCACGTTCTCAGCCTGTCCCTTCTTGTTGTGGAGACATTCTTCGTGACTGTGGAGGATGATGTCATCGTCTTTGAAACCGCCCGGAATCTCATTCTCCTTGCAGTAGAAAGCTACCTGCGGCATTTCGTGGATTTCGTTCAGCGTCTTGCCTTCTGCAAAGGCATTGGCAAGTTCTACGATAGAACGTTCGCCCATTCCGTAGAGAATGAGGTCGGCACCCGAATCGCAGAGAATGCACTTGCGGAGCTCGTCTTTCCAATAGTCGTAGTGGCTGATGCGACGCAACGACGCCTCAATACCGCCTAGTGCTACAGGTACGTCGGGAAAGAGTTTCTTCAGTATCTGTGTATAGACGATAGATGGATAGTCGGGGCGCATGTCGTGGCGGGAGTCGGGACTGAAAGCATCCTCGCTACGCATGCGGCGGTTTGCCGTGTAGCGGTTCACCATAGAGTCCATGGCACCCGGAGAAACACCAAAGAAGAGGCGAGGGCGACCGAGTTTCTTGAAGTCTCGGAAATCGCCGTGCCAGTCGGGCTGTGGAACGATGGCTACCCGATAGCCGTTGGCCTCCAGTATTCGTCCGAGGATGGCAGGACCGAAGGATGGGTGGTCAACGTAAGCATCTCCTGAAAAGAGGATGACGTCAAGCTCGTCCCATCCGCGCAACTCGCATTCTTTCTTGGTGGTAGGTAGGAAATCTGTTAACTTATAATCCATTCAATATTTTTTAATCATTTACTGCGTCTGGTTCTGCATCAGCTGCAGCCTCAGCCTGCTTCTTGTCTTTCCAGTCTACATAGAGCAGAACGAGGTTGTGAAGACCGAGCGCCTTCATGTTCTGATTGTAGATGACGTCGAGACAGAGATCGAGCAACTCCTTATCCTTGATGTCGCTGCTCTCGAGGAGTGAACGCACATTGAGTTTCAGCTTATCAAGCACTTCCTCGTCGATAATGCCTGTGCTGTCTACGAGGTTGCGGAGTAACTGATACTTTTCGATAGTCTCTAAATGCTGGTCGCTCACTTCGATAGAACGAGTGCCAGACTGGTTGGCTTGAATCTTATACATAAGCTTAAAATTTTTTATCTGTTTTACTTTGAATTTAATCTGTCAGAAATTTGAGAATGCCTAGCAATACGCTTGTGCGGGTACTTTCGTCGATGATGCATTCCAGCGGGAATCCCATGACGAAACTGCGGTAAGTAGTGCTCTTGTAGGCAACAGCCGCACTTGTTCCCGTATCGTATTGCATCGCCGTGAAGGCGTAATTGCCAACCGGCTTCAATATTTCGGGATGGGTTGCCGCATAATGCTGGGCATTCAGCTCGTTATAATAGCTGAACTGCAGGCCTAAGCCCGTAACGTTAGGCGAAGTGTAGACTATACTTTCACGTTCTGTTACGGTTGAATCTTCGGGATTGATGTCCCTGGTGATGGCCGTAGAACCTGTAGGCTCATAGCTGAGTTTCAGAATATCGCTCAGGAACGCCTGCTCCTCTTCTGTCTGCATGTCGCTTCCGGTGTATGAACCGCTTATCAGGATTCTGCCGCCTTGGCTGGCGTACTGCCTGATGCGGTTCTGGAGCGCAGGTGTGAATGACTTGAAGAAGGCGTGAGTATAGCCGTCATGGCGCTCAAGACCGTTGATGAGGTCAACTGCCTGATAGTTTTTCATCTGAACCCTGCCGCTGGCGATGACTTCGCTCGAACAGCTTGAAATATTGTATTTTCCCGAAGCCGCAATACTTGTAGCGTGCGTCTGAACATAGTTGAAATCGTTGCCTGCTACAAACTTGCCAATCATTTCGTTGCCGCTGAAGCCGAGTCCGAAACTGGTTTCGTTACCCATTCTGCTTCTGTCGAATACCTGCTGCTTGCCGCTCCATCCCGCCGTCAGGCCGTAGCTTACGCCCGGATCCTGATTGAGGTCGAATCCCTGCTTTTCCTCATTGTCCACGACCTGCGGAGAGGCAAGACGATGGAAATTGTTCACGATGAGCACAGACTTGCTGGCAGCAGGATTATAGAGTACAGAGAGGGTTTCGGTGGTGAAACTTTCTCCTCCCGCATTAACCGCAGCCACCTTGAAATGATAAAGTTTGCCCGGTTCCAGCTGCATCTGGCAGCGGGTGGTGTTCACGATGGTTCCGTTGTCAAATCCGCCTTGTCCCTCAGCCTTATAGATAATGTAAGAAGTAGGGCGGGCAGAAGGTTCCGTCTTGTCCAGCTGGGCAGTCCATGAGAGCAGGGCAACACCTCCGTTCTGCGTAACGCTGAAGTTCTGCGGAGCCAGCGGCTGGACCACGTAGCGGGTTCCATGATTGCTGTTTACAAAGCGCAGGATAGTTTTGTAGATGGAGCGCGCGATGTAGAATTTGCCGAGCGGATCCTGAGCAATTCTCATGTCGGGGAAACTCTGATGTGAAAGCATTTCGAGGATAGCCGACGGAACTTCCGGAAGACGGGTTTCAGAATAGTTTCTGTCCCATACATAGCGCTTGCCGAATTCGCCGAACTGAGCCGTCAGATCCGTAACAAGATTATCGCGCAAAGCCTTGGCGAAATCCTTGGATGTGAATCTGGAGATTCCGCTGTTCAGCATTCCGTCATTATAATCTGTGGTGCAGATGGCGAGGGATCCGATGGTAGATTTTCCATCCTTATTATAACCCGCATCACTATGAAGCGCCAGCGAGAGTTCTATAGGCACGTGCTTGCCCTTTCTGGCAGGCATGTAAACCGAACCGCCGCCCAGCCAGTTGGTCATCAGCGAACGGGCGTTGATGTCGTCGGCGTAATCATCTTCCCCCTTTCTGCCGCCGTAAACCTTGTAAGGAGCTCCTGCCCATTGGGCGTAGTATCTGGCTCCTTCCAGGCAACGGGGCAATCCGCTGGTGTAATCGCCACGCTCTATGTTTCCCATGCCTCCGCCAAAGCGGACAGCATCTGTGGTAACCACTCCGCGGCGAGAAGCCTTGTTGGTGCAGACCACGCGGTTGAACTCGTTGCAGCCCTTGTCGAAATCGAAGGTGCCCAGGTAAACCCAGGTACCTCCACCCATACGCTGGTTAACGGAAAACTCTGTAGCTTCGCCCTTGTGATAAACGATGTATCTTGCATCGCTCACGCTCTTGGGGAGCGACTGGTAGCTTACGTAGACTGCATATTTGCCGGCTTCCTTGAAACGTGGCTGGTAGCTAACCTGACTGGTCTTCTTGCGTTTGGTAGCCTTTGCCTTTCTCACGGTTCCCATGCGGAAAGGATTTTCCCCATCCTTCAGTCGGGGGCGGTTGGCGAAACCGAGCGAATCGCAGTTTTTCCATTTCTTGTTCGCCTCCTTTTCGAAATAATAAACCGACTTTACTGCATCATCATTATCGATGACGATTTCGTTCGTCTGCCAGTCTCTTTCGCGGGGTGTGAAGACGATGGCTCCCGCATTCTGAAGCATCGGGATGAGGTAGGGCACTACGATGGTTTGAGTGAAGAGATCTTCGTTGGTGCAAAACAGGTTAGGTCGCTGCCATTTCCATACATCTCTGTCAGCATAATAATACCGTCCGTGCGAGGCCCATAGCGAAAGGTGCCTGTTCTGAAGTCCCGCCGTAACGAAATAAGGGCGTGAAACATTGAACACCCATGGGTCGCCATCATAATCGATGCCTTGCCATGCGCCGCTGTTCGCCTCGTCGTAGGTAGGAAAAAACGATTTGCCGTTAGCCTGAAGCGAAGCTCCAGCGGCTAACAGCAAACTGCTTATCAAACAATATGTTATGTTTTGGTGTTTCACTTTACGAATACTCCTTCTTAAATAGATGATTAAACCGTTATCAGCTAACGTTTAATCAATATTTCCAATCGTGAACTTCTCCGGTTTCTTTCCTTTGAAATCCTTGAAGTACAACTTGATTTCACGCATGTCTTTGTCAACATCTCCTGATGGGATAATCTGCTTGGTGCATTGGATGACCTTTTTCTGGTAGTCAAGCCCATAGAGATGGATAGGCAGATGCGCCTTGAGGGCGATGAAATAGAATCCCTTTTTCCATTCCGGGTTGAGCGAGCGGGTACCTTCGGGCGTAATGCACAGTCCGAACGACTTCCGTTTATCCGCTTCTGCAGCCAGATTGTCCGTCATGCTAGTATGTTTGCTTCTCCACACAGGAATACCTCCCATCTTTCTGAAGATAGGACCTAGCGGCCAGAAGAACCATTCCTTTTTCATGAGGAAATTACATTTGATTCCCTCAGCATGGGCAAAGAGCTGGCCCAGAATCAAATCCCAGTTGCTGGTGTGCGGAGCCATGCAGATGATATACTTTTCAGGAAGCTCCTGAGTGATGATTTTCTTATAGCCCAAGCGCTTATACAATATCCATTGACAAATTCCTTTTACCATATATATAAATAGGTGTATTTTCTGATTCTGATGATGAAAGGATTATGCCAGGTTTGAAATCTGGTCGATGATTTCGCTCACCTGCTTGTTGAAGTCGGCTGTGAGCTTCTTATAATATTCGCCCTTTGTGATTCCTGGTTCCGGGTGAGACACGCGGCTGATGTAATCGCCGTTGATCATGACGATAGCTGAAAGAATGCCATCCACATCTTCCTGTGTAGGCTTACCGTTATACAAAGATGCAGCTACAGTTTCGGCGAAAAGTTCGCTTGTAATGTAGTTGATCGTGCGCTTTAAATCTCTTTTATTAGCCATAATTCTTTTCTCCTAATTAATGAATAATTAAAAATATCGCTCAAAGATAATCATTTTCTTTGAAATAACATCATTTTTTGGGAAAAAATGTATCTATTAACGCATTTTTAGCATTTTTCTTTCCGTTTCTCGCAGAAAAGAGTTAATTTTGCAGATGTTTTTGAAGTTTCAACTAATTAAAATAAAAACGAATTATGGAAAAAAGTGCATTGCAGATTGCAAGAGCTGCTTATCAGCCAAAATTGCCTAAGGCTCTACAGGGCCCGGTAAAGGCAGTTGAAGGTGCAGCAACACAGTCAGTAGGTAATCAGGACGAAATCAAGGCGTTGTTCCCTAACACTTATGGAATGCCTGTTATTACATTCGAGGCAGGCGAGGCTAAGGAACTTCCTGCTTTCAACGTAGGTGTTATCCTCTCTGGTGGTCAGGCTCCTGGCGGTCACAACGTGATTTCTGGTCTCTTCGATGGTGTGAAGTCTCTTAACCCAGCTAACAATCTCTATGGTTTCATCCTCGGTCCTGGTGGTCTTGTTGACCATAAGTACATGGAGATTACTTCTGAACTCATGGACGAATACCGCAACACAGGTGGTTTCGATATCATCGGTTCTGGCCGTACCAAGCTTGAGAAGGAAGACCAGTTTGAGAAGGGTATTGAGATTCTTCGTGAACTCGGCATTAAGGCACTTGTCATCATCGGTGGTGACGACTCAAATACCAACGCTTGTGTTCTCGCTGAATACTATGCAGCTAAGAAGTATGGCGTACAGGTAATCGGTTGCCCTAAGACTATCGACGGCGACTTGAAGAACGAGCAGATTGAAACTTCTTTCGGTTTCGATACAGCCTGCAAGACATATTCTGAGCTCATCGGTAACATCGAGCGCGACTGTAACTCAGCACGTAAGTACTGGCACTTCATCAAGCTGATGGGTCGTTCAGCATCTCACATCGCTCTTGAGTGCGCTCTCCAGACTCAGCCAAACATCTGCTTGATTTCTGAGGAGGTAGAGGCTAAGGAAATGTCACTCGATGATGTTGTTACTTATATTGCAACTGCAGTAGCTAACCGTGCTGCTGAGGGCAACAACTTCGGTACTGTTCTCATTCCAGAGGGCCTGATTGAGTTTATCCCAGCTATCAAGAA
>ERZ791574.1495-NODE-1495-length-11931-cov-59.674049_pt1 | contig 11931 bp, 9 predicted proteins | sample MGYA00433098_ERZ791574 | MGnify/ENA primary metagenome ERZ791574 (study PRJEB30046, sample SAMN00791933) | human gut metagenome | study: EMG produced TPA metagenomics assembly of the A metagenome-wide association study of gut microbiota in type 2... | reverse complement strand
CTGCCGTTTTCGGGGTCTTCATTGATGACCGGCGCCTGCCATCATTTATAACCCGCGTAGGTCTTAATAGAAGACCGCCTTCAGGCACCTAAGGCATTTCCTTCGATTGCTGGTGCAAAGATACGAATAAATCTGGTATCTACCAAATTTAGACATGTGATAAGGAGCGATTTTCAGCAAACTTACGATTTGAAAGTTAGTTATAAATACTAACTCTATGTTTTGTGTGGCGCATCTATATGTTTTGCAGTACAGAAAACTATGTTTTGCCATACAAATCAGCATATTACAAAGTAATACCGATTACTGGGAAACGTGTTCAGTATTCAGTTATTCAGTTTTTTCGATGTTGTTACCATCCTATGTATAGATAGTATATTATATATTATTATATATATAATAATATATAATATAAAATAATTACTTACAATTTGTAACTATAGAAAAGGTAACTATCGCGAAAAAACTGAATAACTGAATACTGAATAACCTTTAGGCTTTATAAGCCCTCAAAAAGCAGAAGCTTTCAAAGACCGGTAAACAACCAGCTATTGCCCTTACATGGCGACTGGGTCGCGTCCAAAAATAACTTTTTTCAAAACTTTCTCCCGAAATCCTTGCCAGTTTCAAAAAGAAATCGTAACTTTGTGGTGTGGTATATAGCCACGTGAGTGATAATAAAACGATAACATTATGATTATCAGTAGATTTACCCCCCCATATTGGGGAAGTTGGCTCTTGTAGCCGCATTTTTAACGCTTGCCCTTGCCAGTTGCAGCAAGGATGATATAAGCTCCGATACCGACCTGGTTGTCAGCCCACCTGCTGACAGCGAGGCTCCCAGTTATTATGCCATTACCGATACTGAGGGTATCGGCTTCACCAAGGATGGCATCGCCTATGAATACATTTCTAATGGTAAGACCCGATGGGTGCTTAGCTATCAGGAGATAGCCAAGCGCCTCGACATAGATATCTCCAAGATTTCAATCATCAAGATTACCAGAGACCAGATTTTGAAGAATGGTCTCTGGCGCTTCGACGTGCGCTTCGACGGACAGCAGGAAGGTACGGCGTATGCTATTGATATCGACCCAGAGGATGGGAAGATAGAGTGGGTGATCACCTTGGAGGATTTGCCAGGGGGAAATGTGTTTACACTCAGCTTCTCACCAAACGAAAAATAACGTGAGTGTAAACCTAGAAACAAAGAATCAGAATTACTTTATTTACTAAGATTTTATGGCAGAAAATATCAATATCAACCCTCGTACTGAGGAGTTGAAGACCGAGTTTAGCAACATGATTTGGAAGATGGCTACCAACCTGGTGCATGGAGGCAAGGTGAACCCTGTGCAGTTTATGGACTATACCCTGGGCGGTCTCTTCTACCGATTCATTTCCGAAAATATTACCGACTACTGCAACCAGCTGATGCGTGATGCTGGCGTGGAAAATGCCGACTATGCCCACATGAGCGATGAGATGGCGGAGAACGCACGAGAGCAAATCATCAATGCTAAGGGCTTCTTTATCCTCCCATCACAACTCTTCATCAATGTGGCGAACGCAGCCAAGAATAACACGGAGCTGAACACTACGCTGAGCAATAATTTCCGTGCCATAGAAAACAGTGCCGTAGGAAAACCGAGCGAGAACGACGTGAAGGGACTCTTCAATAACTTCAATACCAATGACCAAGGTCTGGGTTCTACCGTTGCCGAGCGCAACGAGTTGCTTACTACGCTCTTGGAGAGTATCCGAGACCTCAACTTCGACAAGTATATCGAGAGCGGCATCGACGTGTTTGGTCTTTGCTACGAGCACCTCATCAAGATGTACGCCCTCAATTCGGGTACCAAGGGAGGCGAGTTCTATACCCCTGGCGATGTAAGCTATCTCTTGGCGATGATAGCTGCGGCAGGACGCCAGAGTGTCAACAAGGTGTATGACCCTGCTTGTGGCTCAGGCTCTTTGCTCTTGAACTTTATCCGTGTGGTGGGTGCCAAGAACGTAAAGGATGGTTTCTATGGTCAGGAAATCAACATGAAAACCTACAACCTCTGTCGTATGAACATGTTCTTGCACAATGTGAACTACGACCATTTTGACATTCAGAACGGCGACACCTTGAAGAATCCGCTGCACGAATGTGACGAGCCATTCGATGCCATCGTCTCCAACCCGCCATATTCCGTGCCTTGGGATGGTGATAGCGATGCCACGCTCATCAACGACCCTCGTTTTTCTCCTGCTGGCGTGCTCGCCCCAAGAAGCAAGGCAGACTTTGCCTTCACCATGCACATGCTCAGTTGGTTGAGTGCCGAAGGCACGGCTGCCATCGTAGAGTTCCCTGGTGTGTTGTATCGTAGCGGTGCGGAGCAGAAGATACGTAAGTACTTGGTGAGCAACAACTTTGTGGATACCATCATTCAGATGCCACAGAATCTTTTCTTTGGTACTAGCATTGCCACTTGCCTCTTGATATTGAAGAAGAACAAGGCTGATAACCGAGTTTGTTTTATTGATGCCAGCAATGAGTTTATCCATGAAGGTAACAAGAATAAGCTTTCTGCCGAGAACATCTCCAAGATATATAATGCCTACATGAATAAGGAGGAGATAGCTCACTTCTCTCATGTGGTTACCACTGTTGATATTGCCGAGGAGGATTACAACCTCTCCGTCTCTACATACGTGGAGCAGGAGGATACTCGTGAGAAAATCGACATTACGGAGCTGAATATTCGTATCTCTGAGATTGTGGCGAGAGAAGAGCAGCTGAGAAAAGATATAGATGAGATTGTAATGCAGTTGGAAGGAGGTGCAGCATGAAAAATCTTAAAACTTTGATTCAGGAACTTTGCCCGGATGGAGTGGAGTTCGTGAAGCTAGGAGATGTATGCGAGATAAAAACTGGTAAGGGAATTACTCAGAAAGATTGCTCGGAATCAAGTAAATATCCAGTCTATAGTGGTGGTAAAGAACCTATGGGATATTATAAAGAATTTAATCGCAATGCAAATACTGTGACTGTTTCACGTGTTGGAGCATATGCAGGTTTCGTTAATTATGTGACGGAAGACTTTTATCTAAATGATAAATGTTTCTCTGTTCTTCCCCAAAAAGACGAAGATATAAATTCTAAATATCTATATTATAAGCTAAAGGCTTTGGAATGTAGCATTATTAATATGCAGAGTGGAGGTGGTGTGCCAACTATTAATACTAAAAAAGTCGGTAGTTTAGAAATCCCTCTTCCTCCTATTGAGGTGCAAACCGAGATAGTCCGCATCCTCGACAAGTTTACTTCTCTAGAAGCAGAACTAGAAGCTGAGCTAGATTGTCGCAAGCGACAATACGAGTACTATCGTGATAAGCTGCTCTCATTCGACAATGTGGGGGGGGCAAGAAGTAGAGTGGAAGACATTAGGTGAGCTTGCTGAGATTGGAACAGGTAGCAGTAATACAAAAGATTGTCTTAGTGAAGGACTCTATCCTTTTTATACGAGAGGACAAGAGGTTCTTCGCAAAAATGAATATGAATTTGATGATGAGGCTATCATTACAGCTGGAGATGGTGTAGGTGTAGGCAAGGTTATACATTACGTAAAAGGGAAGTATGCGCTTCATCAGAGAGCATATAGATTTAAACCTGGAGATTTGTTAAATGCTAGATTTTTGTATTTTTACATGACCTCAACATTCTACAAGTACGTATGCGGTAATTCTGTATCTTCTTCTGTCAGTTCGTTGCGTAAGCCGAGGTTGTTGAAATATCCAATCCCTTTACTTCCAATGCAGGAGCAGATACGCATCGTCTCCATCCTCGACCGCTTCGAGTCCCTGACCACTTCCCTCCAGTCTGGTCTCCCTGCCGAAATCGCGGCACGCCGCCAACAGTACGAGCACTACAGAGATAAGCTGCTTACCTTCAAGCGCAAGGGCGCAGCATAATAGTAGGGATTATAAATCCCCGAAAACAGTAAGTCGGGGATTGCAAATCCCCTCCAATAATTTAAAAATAATTTTGATAAACATGCAAGCAAACGACATCGTTTCAGAGAACCCCCAGAGCACGGTGGTAGCTCAATACGAGCGTACCACCCCTCGTGCCGAGGCTTACCAAAGCGAGGCGGAGCTGGAGCAGGGAATGATAGCCCAGCTACAGCGACAGGGCTACGAGTATGCCCATATCCACCACGAGGACGAGCTGATACAGAACCTTCGCCTCCAGTTGGAAAAACTCAACGACTTCCATTTTTCCGATAACGAGTGGGAGCGTTTCTTCAAGGCAGAAATCGCCAACGAAGGCAAGGGTATTGTTGACAAGGCAGAGACGATTCAGCGTGACAACATCAAGGCTTTCACCCTCGACGATGGCACGCAGAAAAACATCTACCTCATCGACCAGCAAGACCCTCACCACAACTCCACCCAGGTAATCAATCAATACGAGGTAAGCGACGGCAAGCGACCAAACCGCTACGACGTGACCATCCTCGTGAACGGTCTGCCCTTGGTTCACATCGAACTAAAACGCCGTGGAGTGAGCCTGAAGGAAGCCTTCAACCAAATCAACCGCTACGGTAGGGAATCGTTCTGGGCAGGGTGCTCGCTTTACGAGTACGTGCAGATTTTTGTGATCAGCAACGGCACGGAGACCAAGTACTATAGCAACACTACCCGAGACAGTCATATCCGGGAACAAGCCAAGCAGGGCAAGAAGCCACGGCAGAAGACCTGCAACTCGTTTGAGTTTACCAGCTACTGGGCAGATGCCAAGAACAAGGTGCTCGGCGACTTGGAGGACTTCACAGCTACCTTCCTTACCCGCCACTCACTGCTGAACATCCTCACGAAGTTTTGCGTCTTCACCGACCAAAAGATTCTGATGGTGATGCGCCCATACCAGATAGCAGCCACCGAAAAACTACTCAATCAGATAGAGATAGCCCACAACGCCAAGCTCTACGGCACACGAGACGCTGGCGGCTACATCTGGCACACCACAGGCTCGGGCAAGACCCTCACCTCTTTCAAAGCGGCACAGCTCGCTTCCAAACTGCCTTACATAGAAAAGGTACTGTTTGTGGTGGATAGAAAAGACCTCGATTACCAGACGATGAAGGAGTACGACCGATTCCAGAAGGGCGCTGCCAACGGCAACACCTCGACCAAGGAACTGGAAAAGCAACTGAACAACAGCAAGAGCCGCATCATCATCACCACCATACAGAAGCTAGCCAACTTCATCAAGAAGAACCCCGACCACGACATTTACCGCAAGGAGGTGGTCATGATATTCGACGAGTGCCACCGCTCACAGTTTGGCGACATGCACACCGCCATCACCAAGCGATTCAAGAAATACTACCTCTTCGGTTTCACCGGCACGCCAATCTTCGTGGAGAATATCTCCGCTTCGAGCAAGGGTACGCTGAAAACCACCGAAGACGTGTTTGGCAAGCGTCTGCACGCCTACACCATCGTGGATGCCATCAGAGACCACAACGTGCTGAAGTTCCGTGTGGCATACATCTCCACCATGAAGGAGAAGGAGAACGTGAAGGACGACCAAGTTTGGGGTATCGAGGAAGAGGAGGCGCTGAAGGACGACCGCCGCATCACCAACGTGGCACAATACATCCTGGAACACTTCGACCAGCAGACCAAGCGCGCCAGCAGCTACACCTTCAGCAAGCTCATCAACATCGAGGAAGTGGTGACCGACAAGAAGAAAAAGGTGGAGGAAGACCGACAGAAGACACGACTCAGCGGATTCAACAGCATCTTCGCCGTACAGAGCATCGACTTTGCCAAGCTCTACTACAACAAACTGAAAGAGCTACAGGCAGAGCAGCCCGAGAACAAGCGGCTCAAGGTAGCCACCATCTTCAGCTATGCACCCAACGAGGAAGTAACCGACGGCGAGGAAGACGAGGACAACGACTCCACCGACGGACTCGACCAGAGCAGCCGAGACTTCCTGGAGGCAGCCATCAAGGACTACAACCTGATGTTCAACACCGCCTACGATACCTCTTCGGAAAAGTTCCCCAACTATTACAAGGACGTTTCGCAGCGCATGAAGAACCGAGAGATAGACCTGCTGATAGTGGTAAACATGTTCCTGACAGGATTCGACGCCACCACGCTCAACACGCTGTGGGTGGATAAGAACCTGCGCTACCACGGATTGCTGCAAGCCTACAGCCGCACCAACCGCATCCTGAACTCGGTAAAAACCAACGGCAACATCGTATGCTTCCGCAACCTGGAGGATGCCACCAACAAGTGCCTTGCCCTCTTCGGCGACCCTACCGCCAAGGGTGTGAGCATCCTGCGCCCATTCGAAGACTACTTCGATGGCTACGACGAGGTGATGGAAGACGAGAACGGCGAGGAGAGACAGGAGCACGTAAAAGGCTATACCGAATATCTCGAAGAGCTGAGAGAGTTGGCACAGCCAGGCGAGATGCCGCTCACCGATGCGGACAAGAAGCTATTCATCAAGCTCTTCGGCGGCATCCTGAAGATAAGAAACCTGCTTACCAGCTTCGACCAGTTTGCCGAGCAAGACCCCCTCAGCGAGCGAGACCTGCAGGACTATACGAGCATCTATCTCTCGCTGAGAGACTGGGCAAAGGAGAACGCTGAGAGCGGCGACAAGACCAACATCAACGACGACATCGAGTTTGAGATGGAGCTGGTGAAGCAAGTGGAGGTTAACATCGACTACATCCTCTTCCTCGTGCAGCAGATGCAGGGCGACCGTGCCGACATCGCCGAGCTGACTATCCAAATCAACAAGGCAATCGACTCCAGCCCAGACTTGCGAGACAAGAAAGACCTCATCAACCGATTCATCGAGAGTCTGACTCCGGATAGCGAGGTTACCGACAAATGGAAGGAATACGTGGACGCAGAGAAGCGCAAGGAGTTTGAGCGCATCGTGAGCGAGGAGCACCTGAAGGAAGGTCCCGCCAAGGAGTTCATAGAGACCGCCTGGGAGCGAGGTTACGTACCAGAGGGTGGTTTGGAGTTGAACGCCATCATGCCACCTATCAATCCATTCGACCCGAACGCCAACCGAGAGGGCAAGCTGCAAAAGGTACTTGGTAGAATCAAGGGCTTCTTCGGCAAGTTCTTTGAGATAGCAGGAGGAGAATTTTAAAATGATAAAGAACTAACAATAAATAACAAAAACAACAGAACGCAAGCTTCGCCCAGCAGAATACTACGCTCTCGCTGGGCGGGGCTTGTGTGTTGCTTGATAACCCATAGTATAATGAAGTATCGTAAAATTAAAATAAGTGATGAAGAATCCGTACAACAACTTATAGCAAAACTGAAGAATCTACTAGCCGAAGTAGATTTTGTATATGACTGTCCACCTCCTTTACCTGGAAAAGAAGCCATGACTGAGAATTTTGTTGATGATGATGGCATCATGGTGTGCGATGCACCTCAACTTTCTCCAGAAAGAGTAGAAGAACAGAAACATGATATACAATATCATCTACATAAGTTGATAGATGAGGTAATGAATGTGAATGATTATGATCGTGTTTTGGTGATTAGAACGCTCTTAGAGCATTTTAATCGTATGGATGAGCATATCATAGAAGAAGAATTGTCAAGAGTAGATGAACATCTAAATTCACTTGATGAATACAGGAAATTCAAACAGGCGAAGCTTCTAGATATAAAGAAAGTGACCGATGTTCAGTTTGCTCATGCCATAGACCTTCTTTTGTTGGAAATAGATAATAATGGTCGCTATATCTTTGAGAGTAAGTCTCATTGGATAGCCGTGTTTAGGGTGGCTGCTGATATGCATTTGATAGGTGATAATGATTATCAGGGGTTTGATAATTGGATTCATCGTATTCACCCCAAGCACCTCAGAATAGATTTCACGTCTAAAACCCTAAAGCCAATGACTACACACTGCTATTTTCAACCATTCGACAAATGGGAATTTCAGCCATTGAAGAATGAAACGAAACGTCCTTATGACAAGATGGTGACTGTAGTTGTCAGGCTTAAAAAACTGCTGGAACAGGAAAAAAAGTAAGAAATTAGCACTAAGTTTTAACCCGAAAAATAACCTTATAACCCATAAAATAACCCAATGGTTATTAGCTTGGAGGCTACCAAAATAAACCCTATCTTTGCACCCGTAATCAGACAAGTAAAGTCTGGTTGCGGGCGTTTTTTGTTATAGGAATCCGGTACCGTCCCTGAAACTGAAATTTGGCGAATAACTCGCAGTCCAACCCATAAACATTATATATTAATATGGCAGGAAAAGCTTATGTGTTTTATCATCCGCAGTATGGCGGATTGAGAGTGGTGAACAACGAAGAAGGATTGTTCTTTTGCATCGAGGACCTGGTTGCCATCACTGATATCGGCAGAGATAAATTGTTCCCAGTATTAGCCGACACGGAGGGGAAAGTGGTAGAAATATATGTGGAAGCGGAAACCAAAAAGGTGCCGAAGGATTTTACACATCGTTTGTTTTTCGGTGAATTCTTTGGCAATGCTGACAAGGTGGTGCAAAAAAGTAGAATAGCTTGGAGAAGTATGACATTCGTTGACTCTCAGGTGGTGAGAGATATGACGATAGGCTGTTCGAAAGATCCTGAGTGTAAGTTGTTTTACAAGTGGGTCAAGGATTTTATCCAGCCTGTGATGGAGGACGAGGACAGATGTTGGTGTCATGAATGTGTCATGATGAAAAGAATCTGTTATGACCCTCTGAAAAAGCCGATTGACATCCGATATGCTGCCGACGGCCTGTATATCAACGATATGCGAATCAACTGACATTATTCATCTTTTAAACAAGTTATTACAATTATGAAACAAGCAGCAAAGAAGCAGCTCCTCAACGCCCAGAAGGTGGACGGAGCCATCATCAGTGAAGAAAACGGTACCATCGCCTTCCGCAAGGCACCATGGAACGATACCGAGGTTATCTGCGAACAGCCTAAGGTGATACCGGGCAGAATGGTTTGCTCTGGCGAGAGGGGAGGCGATGAGTTCGACTTCAAGCCTTACGAGCGTATGGGCGAGAAGCTTTTCGAGGAAATCTTCAAGACCAAGCATGCCGTGGTGCGCACCACCAAGCGCACGGTGCAGGTGAACTATACCTTCAGCCGTGATCTGGACAAGCAGGACATGCTGCGCTACCTCAAGGTAGAGCACAAGGAACTGATTGCCGGATTCAAGGAGGCGGACATCAAGGGAAATTAATAGTGATTAATGATTAGTGATTAATTAATAATTTAACATTTAACACTTAACATTTAACATTCAAAAAAACGATGGAACATATTATAGCATATAATCCGTACAAGAATGGCAATAAAGGGAGCGTAAGCTCCCAGCCACTCTCGGTCTACGACAAAACCATCGCTTATCCCTGGATGGCAGACCTGGTAGCTGCCATCCGTGAGGGTAACGATGAACTGAAGAAGCAGCTGCCCTTCCGCTGCGCTCACTACTACCAGTTCCGAGACAACAGACGCTCGCAGAAGAATGCCGTGCCCGAAAGCTTCCTCTTCCAGACCACCATCGACGTGGACGACAAGGAATATGTGGATAAGGCGATAGAGAAGGCACGAGAGCTGAACTGCAGCGACACCATCTGGAATGGAGCCCTGCTGCACCTGGAGTACTCAGCCCGCAAGAAGTTGCACATCGACATCCGCATGCCCGTCGGCATGACTATCGAGGAGACGCAGCGAGCCTATTGCGAGGCGCTGGGCGTGCCCTACGACGAGAGCTGTATCACGCCAGAGCGTATGCTCTTCATCACCGACAAGGCGTCGGAAATCTATCGCTCGCCCCATTGGTACGAAGTGCTGCCACAGGAAGAGCTGAAGAAGCGCAGACAAGCCTATCTGGACCGTGGGCTCACTATCGACGGGCGAATCCAGCAAGGCACCCAGCCAAAACCACTCAACATTCAACATTCAAAACTCAACACTCAACAAAATGTTCAAGACCATCGACTTTGGGGCTCTGACAGCCATCACGCTGTTTCTGCTGGCTCTGCTATTCAGCCTGCCCAACCTTGTGATAGCAATGCTGCTCATGCTGCTCATCTCAGCTCTGCTGGAGCTCATCAGGATGCTGGCACAGTGGCAACCGGCAAGAACCTAGCAGCCTTCGACCTTTTCCGCAATGCGGCAGGTCTGAAGGACGTAGACATCAACACCCCAGGCTCCCGTCACTCATCGCTCCTGGCGATTATGAGCGCAGGCGCATCGAGAGTGATGCCCGAAGAGGAACTGAAGGCGGTGGTGGCGCAGAAGATGCCTGCCTTCTCGCAGGAGCGTGACTGCCAACAGCTCATCCACGACTTCTATGCGAAATATGGTGACAGTTCGAAGCCGATGTCGCAAGCCGTGATCCGCATCAATGCCCAGGCAGAGAAGTCCTCCCAGAAGGATGCCGGGTCGTTTAAGACCGAGAGTTCCGAAGGCGGCACGGATTCCAATGCGGAAGATGATAAATTAGCTCCGCCTCCGATGCCCGAACATCTTCCCAAACTCGTGGAGCTGCTGCTATCAAAGACCCCAGACGTCTACAAGCCAGCCGTGGCACACGCTATCTTCCCGCCACTTGCTACACACCTCTGTAAGACCACCTTCAAGTATATCGACAATGTGGAGCACGAGGCTACCCTGATGTGCTGTCTGCTGGCGGGTACAGGCGCAGGCAAGAACTGTGTGCAGATGCCCATCAACATGATTATGGAGGATATCAGACAGCGCGACCGTGAGAACCTGCAACGGGAGAAGGAATGGAAAGAGGAGGTGACACGTAAGGGCGCCAACAAGGATAAGCGTAAGCGCCCGGAAAACCTCATCATTCAGGAGATAGACGCCGATATGACCAATCCAGCCTTCGTTATGCGCACGGCTGAGGCTCAGGAGCATTTCCTCTATACAACGCTCAACGAGATAGACCAGTTCGATGCCCTCAAGGGACAGGGCAACCAGCAGTTCAAGATTATGTGCCTTGCCTTTGATCCTGGGAACTCATACGGCCAGACCCGCGTGGGCACATCGAGCGTCACCGAGCGCATCACCATCCGGTTCAACTGGAATGCATCGACCACCGTCCAACTGGGGCAGCGATATTTCGCCAAGGTGCTCACCGACGGACCTATCAGCCGCATTAACTTCTGTACCATCCCAGAGCGGGAAATCGGTGCCGAAATGCCAGTATACGGCGAATACGACGATGCCTTCAGAGAGGCGCTCAGACCGTACATAGAGAATCTGTGCAAGGCGTCGGGTAGGATAGACTGCGCTGAGGCTTTCGCCCTGGCAGAAAAGTTGAAGGATGAGAACGCCGACTTTTCGCGCATGTCGCAAAACAGGGTGTTCGAGAATCTCTCCTTCCGTGGCAACGTAATTGCCTTTCTCAAGGCTTGCGTGCTATACGTGGCAAACGGCTGCAAATGGGAACCCGAAATAGAAGAGTTCATCAGATGGAGCGAGAGTTACGACCTGTGGTGCAAGATGATTTTCTTTGGTGCAAGCATAGCCAAGGCTAATGAGGTAGGAGAGAAATCGAGCAAGCGAGGACCTACCAACCTGCTGCAGCTATTGCCTGACACCTTCACTTATGCGCAGGCTGAGATGCTGCGCCTACAGAACGACTTCGGCAAGAAGGGTACGGCGACGATGCTGAGAAACTGGGCGAACCGCCATTATATCGAGAAAATTCCTCCGAAGGGAGTTAATGCCGACGGAGCTGACGGAAAGCAGGTCGGAAAGGTGTTCAGTATTCAGTTATTCAGTTTTAAAAAGCTATTATTCCGTTCTGACGGACTCGACCTGAGAGGCTGCAACGTAAAATAGTTTAACACTTAACATTCAAACAAAATGGAAATAGTATTAAAGCGTA
>ERZ791574.1493-NODE-1493-length-11938-cov-4.036859_pt1 | contig 11938 bp, 5 predicted proteins | sample MGYA00433098_ERZ791574 | MGnify/ENA primary metagenome ERZ791574 (study PRJEB30046, sample SAMN00791933) | human gut metagenome | study: EMG produced TPA metagenomics assembly of the A metagenome-wide association study of gut microbiota in type 2... | reverse complement strand
AGTCAGTTCCGACAAACAGAGGACCTAACTTCAGACCCAAACCGAAAGATTTACCAGCTGACTGGATAGCTGAATAGCTAAGCGCTACATTGAACCAGCTTTTCGGACGGTAGTTTGCGGAGAATGTTAATTCTGTAAGAGCATCAGGCTGTACAAAACGAGTTGTTGACAATACACCGACTGCTAATTTATTATTGAAGAATCCGTATTCTGCACCTAATACCAAGGTAGAAGCAAGACGAGATTTACGAGATTTATCAGCATCTTTCGCTTCCATTTGCAACATATCATAGTCAATAATATCCCCATTACTTCCTGCACGATTATAATACTTTTCAGCTTCAGTTTGCAATTTCGTCATCGCATCCGTAATCTTCCCTAAGTCATTTGATGTCAAGTCATCAACATTTATATCTTTTGTATAATCACTAACATTTATATTAATATCAGGAGAAGTAGCATTAGCTATTTTGGTAGCACCCTTTTTCCAAGAAATAAATCCCAAATCTAAAATAGATGCTGATACTGTCAAATTATCTAATATTTTATAAGAAGCACCTAAATCAATACCAAAACCATAGCCAGCAATTCCTATTTTTCCAGCATCAAAATCAATATCATCTATATATTTTTTATCAGGTTCTTCACCATTTACTAATTCTAAACCCTTAAAAGAACTTTCTAATGTAGCCGATATTCCCAAACTAGCATGGTACTTATTAATTTCGTTCAATAATTCCTGTGCTTTATTAGTTGTATTATAATTAGCTGCTAAATAAGCGGGGTCTTGTAATTGTGCAAGACGTGCATCACTTGGGATATCTGCAGACATCGTAACTTTATTAAACTTTAAATCCATGTTACCAATGCCTAATAAGACCTTCACCTTACCACCAACACTCAAGCGACTATTTATTTGACGCGAAAGTCCCAAGCCAACCTCGGTATAGGCTTGTATATTCATCTTTTGACCACTCAAATTATAATTACTCGTCCGCCAGTTTTCTTCAAAGCCTTCACCATCCATCTGATTCAAGAAAGTAAATAAATTCTTAGTAACATTCGCACCAATATCTGTACGAAGACCGATATTAAATGACCAAAAGTTCTTACCTTTATACCATCCTGCAGAAAGAATTTCTGTACTGAAGTTTACATTCAGCTTATTTTTATCTTTCAGACGATTCATAAAATCTGGTTTAGTATAGAAATCGTCACCATCATCAATGATATCAATGATATCTTGATAACCTAATGAAGTAGAACCAACAGTTGCATTAACTGCACCAATTACCGGAAGGTTGAAATAACCTTTCGTCGGTGTTAAAGCCGGATTTAGTTGTTGACGATAATGAGTACCTTCCATGAAATAAGAAGTACGTAAAAACTGTGCATTTGCAGAAAGAGTGCAAACCAACATCATAAAAAATACCCCAATAATTTTAGAAGACCACAATAGTTTGTTCGTTGCCATGATTTTAAACTTTTTAATTCTTATTATTGTTTGCAAAGATATAGTATTTCAATAACAAATAAAAGCACTAGGCAACACTTTTTCAGCCTAAACAGAACAATTTTAGGGTTATCCGTAACAAAATCGTGCTTATTTTGCAAAAAAATGTAGAATGTTTGTGCAAAATGAAACAAAGTGACTTTAGAAGTTCAAAGTTAGCTGTCCATCTCCTAATAGATTGAACGTCATTCGATGGTAAGGAGTGGTTCCACGTTCGGCAATGGCGGCGCGATGTTTTTTAGTTGGGTAGCCTTTATTGTGATCCCAGTCATAATAAGGAAACTCTTCGTGGAGACGGTTCATATAATCATCTCTGTATGTCTTGGCTAAAATAGAAGCCGCAGCTATTGAAAGAAATTTCCCGTCGCCTTTCACTACCGTGGTATGGGGGATGCCGGGATATTTAGTGAAACGGTTTCCGTCGATTAGTAAATGCTGTGGGCGGGTAGTCAGTTGGTCCACTGCACGATGCATAGCTAAGAAAGAAGCCCGCAGGATATTTATTTCATCAATTTCTTCCGGTAACACGACGCCAACTGCCCAGGCTATCGCTTCCTTCTCTATTACCTCACGTAGTGCATAACGTTGCTTTTCCGACAGTTGCTTGGAATCATTCAACAGTTCATTCTTAAAATCTTTCGGAAGAATAACCGCAGCAGCGTATACTGCTCCCGCCAAACATCCACGACCGGCCTCATCACATCCGGCTTCAATCAGATTCTCGTTCAAATAAGGTAATAACATATTTATCGCTTCTATTTTGACACAAAGGTAATTCAAATTAAAAAAGGAGACTTGTTTTGCCTCCTTTTTCTTACTTCTTTCCTGCTTTTTTTAGAATAAACTCCAAGCAACAGTAAGCCCTGCCATTACAATGGCTACCATGCTCATTAGCTTTATTAAGATATTCAAGCTCGGCCCGGATGTATCTTTAAACGGATCGCCCACGGTATCTCCTACTACGGTTGCTTTATGAACTTCACCGCCTTTTCCTCCAAAGTTTCCTTCTTCTACATATTTCTTTGCATTATCCCATGCACCACCGGCATTAGCCATAAAGATTGCCAGTACGAAGCCACTGCTCAAGCCACCAATCAGCAAACCGAGCACACCGGGAACACCGAAAATAAGACCTGTAAGGATAGGGGCAATAATAGCGATTAAGGAAGGCACAACCATTTCACGTTGCGCACCTTTTGTTGATATTGCAACACAACGTTCGTAATCCGGCTCCGCTTCTCCTGTCAAAATACCCTTTATTTCACGGAATTGGCGACGTACTTCATCTACCATGTGCCCTGCTGCACGTCCTACGGCATTCATTGTCAATCCACAGAACAGGAAAGCCATCATGGAACCGAGGAACATACCCGAAAGAACTTTCGGATTCATCAGATGTACTTCATAATAATCCATGAAGTCGATAAAAGTAGCATTCGCCACACTGATGGAACTACCATCCGCAAAGGTCAAATCTACATTACCAAGCCGTGTCAGGCCGATTCGGATTTCTTCAATATAAGAAGCCAGCAAAGCCAACCCTGTCAATGCAGCGGAACCGATTGCAAAACCTTTTCCGGTGGCAGCAGTCGTATTCCCCAATGAATCGAGCGCATCGGTACGTTTGCGGACTTCGGCACCCAAGCCGGACATTTCTGCGTTACCTCCTGCATTATCCGCAATCGGGCCGTAAGCATCCGTTGCCAGAGTGATACCTAAAGTAGAAAGCATGCCGACAGCCGCAATACCGATTCCATACAGTCCCATACCGACATTGGCAAAATCGCCGGCGGAAGCCAACAGATAGGAAGCAATGATACCAATCACGACTGCAATTACCGGAATAGCCGTAGAAAGCATACCTAAACCGATACCGGAGATAATTACGGTGGCGGGTCCGGTCTTACCGCTTTCACTTAGTTTCTGGGTAGGGCGATAGGATTGGGAAGTATAATATTCCGTAGAACGTCCGATGATAATACCTACCACCAGTCCGACTACTACGGCACAAGAAATCCAAATCCAGTTATCAAGTTGCAGAAGCCACAGAATAAGGAATGTAGCAGCAACAATTAATACGGAACTAAGATTCGTGCCGAAAGCCAACGAACCGAGCAGGTCCTTCATAGTCGCATTCTCCTTGGTACGGACAGCAAATATACCTATAATAGAAAGGATAATACCAACAGCCGCGATCAGCATCGGGGCGATCACTGCCTTGAATTGCATCACTGTATCTGCCGAATGGATAAAAGCAGCAGCACCCAGTGCGGCTGTTGCCAGAATCGAGCCACAGTAAGATTCGTATAAATCGGCTCCCATACCGGCCACGTCGCCTACATTATCGCCCACATTATCGGCAATAGTGGCAGGATTACGAGGGTCATCTTCCGGGATTCCGGCTTCTACTTTGCCTACCAAGTCGGCTCCGACATCGGCTGCCTTTGTATAGATACCACCGCCTACACGAGCAAAGAGCGCCTGGGTAGAAGCTCCCATACCAAATGTCAGTATGGTGGTAGTGATTACACAGAGTTTATGAGTAGGTGTCAGTGCATCAGCAGGAATCACTGCATTCAGCAACAGATACCAAAAAGATATATCGAGCAGTCCCAGGCCAACGACCACCAGTCCCATCACGGCACCACTTCGGAAAGCAATTCTTAATCCTGCATTCAGAGAAGTACGGGCAGCATTAGCGGTACGAGCGGACGCGTATGTCGCCGTCTTCATCCCCAGAAATCCGGAAAGCCCGGAGAAGAATCCACCTGTAAGGAAAGCAATGGGAACCCAGGCATTCTGTACATGAAAGCCATAAGCCATAATTGAAAACAAAATAACCAGCCCCAAGAATACCCAACCTACTATTTTGTATTGTTGCTTTAGATAAGACATAGCTCCTTTGCGCACAGCAGCAGCTATTTTTATCATTTGGGATGTACCTTCACTCTCTTTCATCATTTGCTTATGAAAGTAATAAGCAAAGCAGAGGGCTAACACGGAAGCGACTGGAACGAGCCAGAAAAGAATGTTGTCCATAGGGTCAATTTTTAAAGGATTACGGAGGCTAAAAGTATGGAAATCAATCGAAATAAGCAAGTAAAAAAGAAAGAATTTACAGAGTTGAATCATTCTATTTTTTATACGTCTCTTTGGACAAATGAGCAGATGGTAGTTCTTTTTAGACATAAGAACAAAAGAACATAAAAGCTGCGCTTTGAAAATTATTTCTGTTGCTTATTGAACTGCTATTTTATTTTTTTGTTCTTATGTTCTTCTGTCTGAATTAAATTCCCATTTAACCAGAAATTGCCTAGTTTGGGATCAATTGCCACTAATGATTTTATTAGTTATTTTTAAGCAAGCGTTTACCTATTAATAGTTATTTCATTGCCTAACAAATTTTCGTTTGACTATAGTCAAGCGATAGTTCAACATATGTCAAGCGTTCGTTCAACTATAGTCAAACGAAAACTCCTTAGGCAATTGAAAAAATAATATAAGCAAGAGAAAGAAATAAAAGCTGCATACTGACGAGTTATTGCCAGCAATAGTATTGGGAGTTATTTCCGTATAGAAATGAACTAATTTCAGTTCAAATTCAAACAAAGAGATAACGAACAATAGTCAATAACAACTAACTATATGCCATTCTCTACTTATTCTGCTGGGCAAACTCCGTAGAAGTAACTTTAAACTGTTTCTGAAATACTTTGGCGAAGTAAGAAGGTGACTGAAATTCTACCCTGTCACAAATTTCATTGGTGCGCAGTTCTCCCTCCTGCAACAATTCCGCAGCATGTTTTAGCCGGATGATACGGATAAAATCGAGTGAGGAAAGGTCGGTCAATGCCAACGGAATGATCGTAAAAGAGATCCCGCAGATACTTGTCGAACTCGACCCAAGCTACAACATCACGAAAGACTTACGCCTCTAGCTTAGTTTCCGCTATTTCGGCAAGACGTACGCCAATCTTCAGGAAGCGCTCTACTTCAACGGGCGCTGGGAAACGTTCGGAGGAATCAACTGAAACGTAAACAAGCACCTGTCTCTGGGGGCAACAGTCATCAACTTCCTGAATCAGAAAGGAGCCAGCGGAACCATCAACGGTTCGGAACTGATTACGAAAGAAGAAGCTGTCCAATACGCCGGAAATTATATGAGTGGAAACTATTTACGCCCATTCACCGTAGAATTTAGCGCAAGCATCAAATTCTAGTTCATACCAAACGAATTATAACTATCTTTGTGGCATTATATGCCCACAAACTAACTAATACCTAATTAATTATTAAAAAACCATGAAGAAACTTTTCGTATTACTTACGGCATTGTTTACCCTGGCACAAATGGACGCCCAGGAAAAGAACGTTATCCGCATCGCAACGGACAACACAGACTTAATTCTCCAAGTAGCTCCCAACGGACGACTTTATCAGGCTTATCTGGGCGATAAGTTACTGAACGAGAAAGACATCAACAACTTTTCTCCATACGTGAAAGGTGGAAGTGACGGAAGCGTATCTACCCGTGGATGGGAAGTATATCCGGGCTCCGGCGCCGAGGATTATTTTGAACCGGCTGTAGCAATCACGCACAATGATGGAAACCCAAGCACGATTCTCCGTTATGTATCTTCCGAGCAAAAAGCAGTGGCAGGCGGCACGGAGACAGTCATCCAACTGAAAGACGATCAGTACCCGGTGGAAGTCACGCTGCATTACATCGCTTATCCGAAAGAAAACGTCATCAAGACGTGGAGTGAAATCAAACATGCTGAAAAGAAACCTGTCACCATCTGGCGTTATGCTTCGACGATGCTTTATTTCTCCGGAAACGAGTATTATCTGACTGAATTCAGCAGCGACTGGGCTAAAGAAGCACAAATGAGCACACAACCTCTATTGTTCGGCAAAAAGGTGATCGACACCAAACTGGGAAGCCGTGCCGCCATGCATACCCACCCGTTCTTCGAACTTGGTTTTGAGCAACCGGCACAGGAAACACAAGGACGTGCCATGCTAGGGACTATCGGATGGACAGGCAACTTCCAGTTTACCTTTGAAGTGGACAACGTAGGCAACCTCCGCGTCATCCCCGCCATCAACCCGTATGCATCTGATTATGAACTAAAACCGAACGAAGTATTTACCACTCCCGAATTCATCTTTACTTTCAGCAACAACGGTACGGGCGAAGCCAGCCGCAACCTCCACGCATGGGCACGCAACTACCAACTGAAAGACGGACAAGGCGACCGCATGACTTTATTGAATAACTGGGAAAATACGTACTTCAAATTCGATGAGAAACTGCTTGCCGAACTGATGAAAGAAGCCAAACATCTGGGTGTAGATATGTTCTTGTTGGATGATGGCTGGTTCGGCAACAAGCATCCTCGCAACAGCGACAATGCCGGACTGGGTGACTGGGAAGTGATGAAATCCAAACTGCCGGGCGGTATTCCCGCACTCGTGAAATCGGCCAAAGAAGCCGAAGTAAAATTCGGTATCTGGATCGAACCGGAGATGATAAACCCCAAAAGTGAATTGTTCGAGAAGCATCCTGACTGGGCAATCACTCTGCCCAATCGGGAAACATACTATTACCGTAACCAACTGGTGCTCGATCTTAGCAACCCGAAAGTACAGGATTTTGTGTTTGGCGTAGTGGATAACATCCTGACAGCGAACCCGGAAGTGGCTTTCTTTAAATGGGACTGCAACTCTCCCATCACAAATATTTATTCTCCCTATTTGAAGAATAAACAAGGACAACTTTATATCGACCATGTACGTGGTATATATAATGTATTGGAACGTATCAAAGACAAATATCCGAACGTACCGATGATGCTTTGCTCCGGCGGTGGCGCCCGTTGCGACTACGAAGCATTGAAATACTTCACAGAATTCTGGTGCAGTGACAATACAGACCCGATAGAGCGCCTGTTTATCCAATGGGGATTCTCACAAATCTTCCCTGCAAAAGCAATGGATGCACACGTAACCAGCTGGAACAAGAAGACAAGCGTGAAATTCCGTACCGATGTAGCAAGTATGTGCAAACTGGGCTTCGACCTCGGACTGAAAGAGCTGAATGCGGACGAACAGACTTTTTGCCAAAACGCAGTTGCCAACTGGACGCGTCTGAAGAAAGTGATTCTGGATGGTGACCAGTACAGACTGGTTTCTCCATACGATGGTAATCACATGTCTGTCATGTACGCCGCACCGGATAAGAACAAAGCAGTGCTTTATACCTACGATATCCACCCACGTTTCGGTGAGAAGCTGCTCCCGGTTAAACTTCAGGGATTGGATGCGAAGAAAATGTATAAGGTGAAAGAAATCAACCTGATGCCGAACTCTAAATCGAATCTTGCTGCCAATGAGAAGACTTATTCAGGAGATTATCTGATGAAAGTAGGAATCAATGCTTTCACTACCAATCAGGCTTTCAGCCGTGTGATTGAGCTGACTGCGGAATAAGAGACAACTTCCCATTTCGCAGGCAACCTGTCCTTCTCAAGAGGTCAATCAGGTTGTCTGCGAAAAATTTCTTTTAAAAAGTGAGGAGTAAAACCGACTTCTCCCATTATGGTAATGTCACTGCTTGATAAATAGGGCCAACAATATAAGCAGTAATATTAATTTTAATCCAAAGAACATTACCATGAAAAACTCCGGATATTGTTTAAGCCTCATCTGCCTCTTTATATCGTTGTGTCTATACGGATGTAAAGATAACGCGGAAGAAAGTATAACGGAAATCTTTGAAATCGCGACAGAGGATCTGATACAGAACTTCAGTAAAGATGCAGCAAACGTCAGCATCTCTATCACCACAAACTTAAACGTAGATAATTGGGAAGCGAAGGTTACTGATAAATGGCTCAGAGCCACACAATTCAAAAACAGTCTGAAAATATCAGTAGACGCCAATATCGGTTCGAACAGACGTACCGCCAACGTTAAAGTATCCTCTGCAACTAAACATTATACCATTACAGTCACCCAATATTCCGCCAGTGACATTGTAATCGAAGAAGATATACAGGTAAAACCCTACGCCGGTAAGGCGAGCGAAGAGGAAACGGACCCGGACCGGAGCATCGAGCATTCCTTTGATGATAAATTTATTGCCGACGGCGGAGTACCTTACCACAGTAAATGGGGACAATCGGCCGATTTCCCGGTTATCCTGGAATACTATTTCGAGGGTAATACGGATATTGATTATTTCATCTATCACACTAATTCAGGAAACGGCACATTCGGGAAATTTGACGTATATACGCAGACGAAAGAAAACACGGAATACGTGCATCAGGGAAGCTATGACTTCAATATGCGCAACTCTCCCTCCATTGCCTCACTCAAAACTCCGGTAAAAGCCACCAAAGTAAAGTTTGAGGTTCATAGCGGGAAAAACGGATATGTCAGTTGTGATGAAATGCAGTTCTTCAAAAAGAACAAGAAAAACACTCTCGAAGAACAGTTGCTGACTGTCTTTACAGATATTACCTGTTCCGAAATAAAACCTGATGTCACGCAAGAGCAGATAGAAGCATTACCCGAATTCTTCATACAAACGGCATCGGCTTTAAAAGACGATAGTTATAATAAATGGGAAAAGGAATTCCGGATACGGGAATATTGTCCTTACAGCTCCGCCGACGAATGGGCGGATAAGCTGATGACGAGGAAATACGGAGATCTCGACAATCCTACAGGAATCTATGTGAACGAAGGAGATGAGGTAGTCGTACTGGTAGGAAACACTCACGGGCAAAGTATTTCAATCCAGAATATCGGGGAAGAAACAAGCAAAGGTTATGCACAAACTTCTGTCAACGGTGATATCTATCCCCTGAAGGAAGGAGTCAACAAACTGACAGCCAAGCAAACAGGTATGTTGTTTGTAATGTACAATACGAACATACAAAACCCCGATGCACAACCGATTAAAATCCATATCCCGTTAGGCGGAGGTAAAGTATGCGGATTCTTTTCCTTAAAAGAGCATCAGACCAATGAGAAATACAAGGAGTTAATAGACAAAGCCGACTATAAATATTTCTGTGTCATCGGCAACGCCATCATCCTCTATTTTCATCATAAGCAACTGAAAGCAGCAGTGCCGTATGATATCCTGTCGTCTATCGAACTTTGGGACAATATGATCCAATGGCAACAAGAATTGATGGGCATTGAAGACGTACACCCCAAACAAATGAATAATCATATTTTTGCCATATCTCCCGAAGGCGGATATATGTGGGCTTCGGAAGGCAGGATAGGATTTGTATATACCGTTCTGGGGGATATCCTGCGCAAATCTTATCTTATGGCCTCCAGAAATTCCTGGGGACCGGCACACGAGATCGGTCATGTACATCAAGGTGCCATTAACTGGGCCAGCACAACAGAGTCCTCCAACAATTTATTCTCCAATTACACGATTTATAAGTTCGGTCAGAACTGCTCCCGAGGGACAGAACTGGCTGTACCGGAATATGCGGCTAACGTCAAGAAAGCCACATTGGTATTCAGAAGATGTGTAGAAAATAAAGCCTGGTGCGACTTTGGAACCGACTATCAGGGAGAGGACCCGGAAATGCATGCACGCATGAACTGGCAATTATGGAATTACTATCATCGCTGCGGATATAATCCCCAATTCTTCCCTACTCTTTTCAAATTGATGCGCGAAAACCGTGTATCAACCCAAGACCCGGGAGAAAATCAAATGATGTATGCCAGAATGGCTTGCCGGGCTGCTAACGAGAACCTGACAGATTTCTTTGAAAGGTGGGGGTTCTTTGTCCCGATCTCTATGAAGGTCAACCAATACGGTACGTACAATTACATTGTCACGGACGCCATGATTAAGGAAACGAAAGAATTTATGAAGCAGTTTCCGGCTCCCAAACACGCTTTCTACTATCTGGAAGACAGAAAGAAAGGTGACCCCGGACTCGATACGACTCCACCGGATGTCGGTTACTTCACTCAATTTGCAGAGGACATGAAAATCACCAAGCAAATTACTTATACTATATCCGGACATCAGGTGAATGTTCAAAACGGAGAACAGGCAGTAGCTTTTGAAATAAAAGAGAATGATAACCTGAAATATTTCGGTACTTCTTTTCAGTTTGAAGTTCCCAATACTATTTCACCGGATCGTGTCAAATTATACGCTGTACAAGCGGACGGCGTACGAATCGAAATGACTCGTAAATAAAATCAATGATTAGTATGGCCCTATTAATCAACAGTATATATTTATAATCAATAACAATCTAAAAAAAACACCATGAGAAAAGTCTTACTATTCGTGTGCCTGTTAATGGCAGGAATGACAGTCAACGTAAACGCTGCAAAACAAAAAGCCAAGCACGTCATCTTAATCGGTATGGACGGTTGGGGGGCTTACAGTGTCCCTAAAGCGGATATCCCGGCTATCAAAAGTCTGATGACCAACGGATGTTACACACTTCATAGCCGGAGCGTACTCCCTTCTTCGAGTGCTATCAACTGGGCTTCCATGTTTATGGGAGTGGGAACAGAGTTACATGGATACACCACCTGGGGCTCGAAAACTCCGGAGATCCCTTCACGTGAGGTCAACGAACGGGGGATCGCTCCTACCATTTTTTCTGTCTTGCGCGAACAGCGTCCTAAAGCCGAAATCGGTTGTTTGTATGAATGGCCCGGAATCAAATACCTGGTAGATACGTTAGCCATGAGTTACCAATATCAGACTCCGGGATACGCCAAAGCTCCCACTGCCTTATGTGAAGCAGCAGAGAAGTATATTATTGAAAAGAAACCGGAACTGCTGGCTATCTGCTTCGAAGAACCCGACCACACCGGACATACCAAAGGGCATGACACTCCGGCCTACTATCAGATGTTGAAAGAACTGGATGGATATGTGGAACGTATCCTGCAAGCTATTAAAAAAGCCGGTATATGGGATGACACCATTATTATTATGACGGCCGACCACGGTGGTATCAAAACCGGGCATGGCGGCAAGACACTGAGGGAAATGGAGATTCCATTTATTATTTCCGGCAAGAATGTCCGCAAAGGCATGGAAATCAAAGAAAGTATGATGCAATATGACACTGCGGCAATGATTGCCTATATACTAGGGCTGAAGCAGCCTCAATCTTGGATTGGACGTCCGGTAAAGACGGTTTTCAAATAAGACCATTACTATAATAGTTACTTATATTACAAAAAGAATATGGATACTGCAAATCACACAAGGCGGAGAAAGTCCGGTCATGTTTTCTTGCAGTATCCATATCACATAAATATCCGTTCAAACTAGTCTTCTTTTTATAGTAAACAGAAATCATCATTAGCTCTCCGATATAATTTAATTTATTTTTTATATGACTGATCCAA
>ERZ791574.1479-NODE-1479-length-12067-cov-6.514985_pt1 | contig 12067 bp, 6 predicted proteins | sample MGYA00433098_ERZ791574 | MGnify/ENA primary metagenome ERZ791574 (study PRJEB30046, sample SAMN00791933) | human gut metagenome | study: EMG produced TPA metagenomics assembly of the A metagenome-wide association study of gut microbiota in type 2... | reverse complement strand
GGTCGCCCTTGGAGGCGTTCTTGGGGCTGACGGTCACATCGCCGTTCTTGGCGCTGGGGGCGGACACAGCGTAGCTGCTGCCGGAGCTGGAGGAAGAGCTGCCGGAGGATGTTTTTGCAGTCGATACATTCAGCGACTGCGTATCGCTGTGCCCAACTGGGCTAACAGCCGCAACTCGCAGCGTATAGGCGGTATTGGCGCTCAGGCCAGTCAGGGTTATGCTGCCAGTCGCCGCGTCAGCCGTCTGCTCCTTGATCAGTTTATCGCCCTGATAGAGGCCCACTGTCATAGTTTTCGCCGCAGGACGGTTTTCTTCGTCCGCAGGTGTATTCCAGCGCAAGGTAATCGCATTCGAAGTGGTCGCAGCCATTGCCGCAGGAGAGTAAGGCACTTGCAGCTGCGCTGTGCGGCTGCCTAGTAGATTGTCTGCAGACACCGTGACCTGCAGCGTGTGCAGCTGTGCCTCTGTCACGCCGGTAATCTCCGCGCTCTGGACACCGTTGCTCCACGCATACTGATATGTCGCATCCGCAAGCCCATTCTTCAACTCCGCCCGCAGGGTATAGCGGCCGTCCGCTGCCTGAGTCAGTGCAATGACGAGATCGCCCTGCATCTCCTTCATTCCCGTCAGCGTCAGGTACTCGTTTTTCAGGGTGCCCACGGCCGTCTGCAGCTGTTCCAGCGTGGGTTCCTGGGAAGAGAGCGTCTGCTTGGCGCCGCTCAAAGCCGCTTGGAATTTCTCCCAGTTGGGGGCGGAACCATAGGTGCTTTCCTCCAGCTTCTCCGCCTGCGCGATCAGCCGGTCCAGTTCCAGCAGAGCCTGGAACACGTCGTGTTCCTCGGAAATGTCGTCCATCAGTTCATGGAGTTTCATATCCCGGTTATACGCCGTTACCACGGCCTTGTGGTCAATACGCAGGCCATCTGTCTGCATGGCGTCCAGGAACTTGTCCAGCAGGGCCTCCGGCAGGTTGCACAGCAGCATGAATTCCGTGTCCGGTGCCGTGCCAGTGTACTTCTCTCCGGCTGCCTCATAGCCATCCAGACCAGCCATATGGCCCACCGTTTCATTCAACTGCTCCGCAGTGACGGTTTCCGCCAGAATATTTAATTCCGCCAGAATTGCCCGCACCCGGGCACCCCGAGAAGTGTCCTCACCCAGGTTGTAGAGCACCGCCTTCGCGTCGGGCACCGTTTCGTTTTCTCCCACAACAGGAACCGATGCGGACAGATAGTCCACCTCCTCTCCTTCCCATTCCGTGTGAGGCAGACGCAGCTTGATAATCAGCCGATCTCCGGCGTTCAGCACCGCACTGTCCTTAATGGGAACGGTCAGTTCCGCGCCCCGGGTAGTATCGCCAAAGTTGGAGTTGATCTGTCCCACCCGCTGGGTCAGGGTCAGATTTTCCCACAATTCCTTGCTTTCAAACTCCGCGTCGCTGTAGCTGCCGGGGAACTGATAGATGGTCACATCGCAGTAGAAGTCCGTTCCCATGGCAACGTGCTCATCCGCATAGTCAATCTGTACGCTGACACTTTTAGCATTGGCTTTCACCGCAGACACATTGAATGCGGCATAGGGCGTTCCCCAATCGGGAGACGGCTCCACGGTCAGAACATCCGACCGGGCTTCCACGCCGTCGGCGGTCAGTACGATCTGTAGCTTAGCGCCGGGAATCAGCTTACCTCTGCCCAGAGGTACCGTTTCCTTACTCTGGCTGCGGTACAACGTCCCGCTGCTGAGGGCCGTGGCGGTGGAAATATCCAGAGTGTCCCCGGTAAACTGGTAGATCGTATAGCTGGCGTTGTTGACGCTGCTGTCAATGGTCATGGCAGCATAGAGTTTCGTCATGCCCGCCGTAACCTTCTTCGTGACAAGCCGCACCGCCGGCTTGATTTTCTCCGGGGCGGCCTGCACGGTCTTAGCAGTAGAGTTGACGCTGGTGCCATCAGACAGGGCGAGGACGGCAATCAGTTTCTGTCCCGCCGTCAGCTTTCCGCTGCCGAAGGAGATCTTCTGGCTGCTGGAACTGGAAGAGATTTTGCCGGAATAGATTTCCTTCGCCTTGTCCGCCGCAAAGGTTTCGCCGGTGTAGGTATACAGCTTCAGTATGCCGGTCAGGGCACCGTCAAAGCTGGCCTGCATCCAAATGTCGGTGCGGTCGGCCGTGATGCTGTCCGTGGCAATGGACACTTCCGGTTTCACCGCCGGCTGGGAGCCAGAGGTGATCACCACCGCGTTGCTGTACTTGTAATAGGTTCTGTCCTTATCATCAAGCTTATAAAGATGGGCCTGAATTGTATTACCGGAAATCAGTTTGACGTGGTTGTTGCCGAAGGGTACCGTATAGGTTCCGGAGCCGGTAAAGGTCACACTTCCCAGACGATCGCGGCTATCCGCATCATCATTCCTGCTGGCACTGCCCGTAGTCAGGATCAGATAACCGCCCCGGAAACTCTCGCAGCCTGTCACGGTCACCGTAGCCTGGGCAGCATCCGTGGTAAACGTACTTTCGTTCAGCACCACGGAATCTTCCGCGGGAACCTGAGTGCCCACGGTGATGTTGTTGGCTTCCGTTCCAAAATAGTAGGGGAAGTCATCGTTCTTTTCATAGTTCAGGATCAGCCGGACCACATCGCCGTCTTTCAGGCTGTCTGCCGGAATATCCAGCGTAATGTCGCCGGGCTTTTGTCCCAGCTTGCGAGCAATCCATTTGTCGCTGTCCACACTGCCTTTTTTCACCGGGCACAGGAAAGCGTTCACTGTAGTGATGCTGGGATCGCTGCTGATCACGGCAAAGGTGATCTGGATGCTGTCCGCCGTCAAAGCCCCCTTGGGCGTGATGGTAAACAGCGGGGTCGTCTGGGCTGCGGCCACCGTTACCGGCTGGGACTTCGCCAGCTGGCCGTTGTTGGTCAGGAATGCCGCCAGTTTTTCTCCGGCGGTCAGCGCATCAGAGAATGTCAGGGCCTGCTCACCCGCAGCGGAAACATCTACGCCGCTCAGATAGGTGCCGTTATTCAGCAGGCAGTCCGCGTCCGCCGTACCTGCATCATATTTTTTCAGCACGATGTAGGTGCCGTCCGGAATCTTGCCGCCCAGCTGCACCGTCACGCTGGTGTCCCCCGCCTTGGGCGTTCCCTGAATGGACACTGCGGGGACATCCTCCTCCGGCGTGCCGGAAACCAGCACCGAGTCGTCCGGACGCTGGAACATGGCTTCGTAGTCGTTGCCCTTGGGCAGGAAGATGCTCTCGTTCTGCTGCCAGTAGACCACAGCGCGGACACGCCACCCCGCCTTCAGAGGCTGAGACAGCGTCACCTCATAGTTCTTCTGTGGCTCCGTGAAGATCAGGTTGGAGGCCAGGGAACTCTGCTTTTCTCCTTCGAAGTCAAAGGTGGTGCCGTCATTGGGATATTGCGCCACCGCAACGGTAAGAGAAGTCTTTCCCTCTTTGGCCGCCTGGAACAGCCGCTCATCGCCGGTCAGGTTGATGTGCAGCTTGGTAGCCCCCGGGTCCAGCGTAGTTTCCACGATGGAGGCATCGGGATAGGTATAGTCCCGGAAGCCCTCTCCGCTGTCATCCGTCACCTCCAGCGCCTGGGAGTTGGAGGGCCGGTAAAAGTCCTCCCCCACCGGCACATTCAGGCAGGCAATCACATTGTAGTAAAGAGGCAATTCCTGATTGAACTCACAGGTCACTGTTTGACCATTCTTTACATATCCTGTCCACAGACGCTTGTTGTAGGAACTGTCCGGGTCAAAGGTGGTGTTGGACGAATAGGCAAAGATCGTCATGTAGCACTGCTTCAGAGAAGAATCCAGCGTGACCTTTACATCCACAGACTTTTCACTCTGTTTGAAGTTCTCTGTCCGCACCGTGCCGTTTTTCATCAGGGTGGCAGTGGTGTGCTTGAGGATCGCCTCCGGCGTCTTTACGTCGGATTCGTCTGCCGCTTTAATGGCCACAGATTCGCTGTAGCGGTAGAAGGTCTTGTCTGCATCGCTGTTGTATTTATACAGGTATGCCTGAACAGTATTGCCCTCTGTCAGCTTGGTATATGTTGTGTTGAAGAGGATGGTGTAGGTGCCCGCTCCATTAAAGGCTACCTGCCCCAGCTTACCGCGGCCATCATCGTTGTCAGTGCTGGGGCTACCCGTGGTCACGAACAGCCGCCCGCCTGTGAATTCCTCGCAGCCGTCAACCGTCACGGTAGCCTGGGTGGATTCCACCGTATAGGTGCTCTCGTTTAACATAACCGTACCCGCAGCAGGCGTCTGGGCCGCACCAATGATCACCGGATCAGACTGGGCAATCACAGTTCCGCTGCTCAGTACCAGCGCCACCAGCTTCCGGCCTGCCGTCATTGCAGCTTCTGCCGGAGACAGAACATAGGTCTTTGCCTCGGCGTTTGCCTGCGTTGCCGCCCGTACGCCGCCGAACGTTTCAAATGTCGTTGCGTCAGCATCATAGCTGCGGAGAATCAGCACAGAACCGGACGGAATCTTGCCGCCCAGCGTCACGGTTACGCTGGTATCCCCCGCCTTGGGCGTTCCTTGAATGACCGCCGTGGGGATGTTCTCCTCCGCGGTGCCGGAAACCAGAACAGAGTCGTCCGCCTGCCCCAGCTGATAGTCGTTGCTTCTGGCAATAAACAGTTCCGGACATCCGTCCCAGTAAGCCACAGCACGGACGCGCCAGCCCGCCTTCAGGGACTGAGGCAGCGTGACTTCCTGGTGCGTGATGGGCTTAGTGGTTTTCCCCAGCTGAACCAGGGTGATGGTGGTGCCGTCCTCAATCTGGAACTCATCACTTGCTGGGTACATCCCAATGGTGTAGTTGATGTCGATTTTTCCGGCTGCCGCCGCATCAAAAATCCGCTGGTCACCGGTCATGGAGATGTGCAGCGTAGTGGCTTCCGGTTCCAAAGTCCCTTCGTCAATGGTAATGTTCGGATACGTGTAAGGCTGGAAACCCTGGCCGTTCTCATCCACCACTTCCAACGCCTGAGACTTTACATAGGCATAGTTGGTGCTGCCCTCGGCGTCCTTGCCCGCCGGGGTGTTGACGCAGGCAATGATCTTGTAACCCACCTTCAGCGTCACATCGGCGTTAAACGGGCAGGTTATCGTGCCAGTTTTGACCTGTCCCTTCCATAAAACAAAGCTGGAAGTGCTGTTATCCGGGTCAAACCCTGCCGTGCCGATGTAGGCATACACCGTCATGTAGCAGCTTTTCACAGAGTCGTCCAGCTTCACCTGAACATCTACGGAGTTTGCATTCTGCTTAAATGGTTCGGTGCGGGTTTTCCCGTTTTGCAGCAGCACCGCAGAGGTGCTGTCAATGATCTCCGCCCGGGTCTTTTCCCCAGAGGCCGCAACGGTGAAATAATCGCTGAATACCTCCTGTACATCGTCATCTTTGGTATAAGTCAGCTTCACGCAGAACCGGCTTCCCGTTGTCAGCTTTCCGGCAGGAATGTCCAGCGTCACATCCCCTATTGCCGCACGCCATTTTTTTGCAATAGGGTTGTCCTCATCGTACCCGTATGTATTTACCGGCAGAAGAAATACATTCACCGTGGATACTTCCGTGTCTGCACAGTCAATGCGCAGCGTAACCTGTGTACTGTCCGCCGTCACGGTGCCCACAGGTGTAATCGTAAAATCACTGGCGGCCTGGGTACTCACCGCAGCCGATTCGGATCTGCTGTCTGCTGCCAATGTCGGCGAAATCGCAAGTGTTGACATCATCAGCAAGGACAAAAGTCCACTGCCGATGCGACGGAAAAGAGTTTTTTGCATAAAGGCCCTCCTTGAAAAGCAATATCAGTTAAAGTGCTCTAACTCCCATGGATTCAAAAACCGGTTTTTAAGTTATTCTCACCAAAAGCATCAGCCGTTTTGGTAGAAATATCGTGGATATTCTGGACAATCTGCGAACGCTTTCTGCGCTGAACCCGCCCGTTTCCGTTGAGTTTGAGACAGAAGGAATCACCTATACCGGCGATGGGTGGAATAATCTGCTGATCTCATTGTTGGCAGCCTTGGCTGAAATGGAGTCCCAGCAAAAGAGCGAGGCAATTAAGGCTGGTATCCGCTGGCGCATGGCGGAGGGCATCTACAAGTTCTCCGTTCAGAATACGCTTGGCTTCTATCGTGATCATTTCGGGCGGCTTGTCATTGAGCCGACCGAGGCAAGAATTGTTGAGTACATCTATGAAAGCTGCTTGGAGAGCGCAACCCCGGCAGAAATCGCCGCTGCGCTGACAGAACAGGGTATCAAGTCTCCAATGGGGAACGATCTCTGGTCTGCCGGTACTGTCCGCAGCATCCTCCGAAATGAGAAATACTGCGGTGATGCTTTGATGCAGAAAACCTATACCAAGGATTTTCGCACCCATAAATCCGTCAAAAATACAGATTTGAATATGTATTTCAAGGAAAATCACCACACAGCGATTATCAAAAAAGAGGATTGGATCAAGGTACAAAAGCTGTTGTCAGAGCGGCACAGCACAGCAAAACGAGCTACATTGCGCCGCTTGAGCAATCACTTCGTCGCATACCGTGTATAGGATGGTCTTTTCAAGGGCTATCTGATCATGGATTCCCGCTGGTCTTTTATGGAACGTCAGGAGTTTATGAAAATCGTGGATGAGGCGCAAAACACTATGAAATGAAAGGATTTTTACTATGAACTTCGATTTTTCCGCTTTGAACTTTGAAACCATCGACTCCAACATCAACGCCTACCCGGACATGTTCCTGAATCAGAGTGGCGTGACTTTCACCAAGAAAGTGCTTGAGGACTTGGGTTATCCCGCCTTTGTTTTGTGTCTGCTGGATGCGAAAGCAAGAGTATTTGCGATCCGTTCCTGCAAGAGCAACGAGCCGAAGGGCTTCAAGTTCTCCAAGCCAAGAGGCGAACAGAAAGGTGTTGTTACGATCTCCAACAAGAATCTGCTTGACCCGCTTCGCGCTGTCACCGGCGAGGACTGGATTCCCGGCAAGCGTTACAAGGTGCGTGGTTTCTGGGTTGCTGATGCAAAAACCATGTGCTTTGACCTCAATGAAGGGGTTCAGGAGGACTTTCGCCCTGTTACGCCGAGCAATGACGCAGAATAATCCCTGATATTCAGGGAGAAAAGGGAGAGCAAAAGAGCGGCGGCAAGCCGCCTGAGCGAAAAAGCCATCTCTCCCTTTTCTCCCTCGATGCTGCTATGGAAACCGCGGAAAACCGCAAGCGGTTTACACACCGTTCCCAAAGCCTGTGCTTACTCTCTTTTTCCTCTCTGGCTTTCTCCCTATACAGAGAAAAGTGTTCATTTTTACTCCAAGAGCGCGCAGTTACCGTGATGGGTAGAGCGCAGTATGTCAATACGGCATAGAAAAACGAACGGCACATAGGCGATTTTATCCTCAAAAAAAGCCCCAAAACGCAACATAAAAGAAGCCCAGCGCCACGCTGTTTGACGTGATGCTGGGCTGTTCCTGATTACAGCGATTTTCAGCGGATGAAGCAATGCTCTGCTTGCAGATAGCTCTTTTGCATTTTGCTGCATGGCGTGGAAATGTACTGTTTCGCAAAATCTCACGCGCAGAAGTGTACCGTGTACACTCCATCGTGCTTTACTTTCCGATGTGCTTTTTTCGTGCAGGGAGAAAGAACTTTACTGTTTTCACTACACTCGATTTTAGCACGGCGTTTTTACTCCCCTCACAGTCGATTTACTCTGAAATTAAGCCAAAATGCCGCAGCGCGTCCTTGATCGCGGCAACCTTTTCCGGTGGACAAGCATGGTACTCGTGTTTTCTCTGCTCAACAGCGTTTGGTGCTTTGTGCATCTCAAGACCACACATACGCTTGACCTCGGCTATATAAGCCGTATGCACCTTGAACCCATAGTTCTCTTCCACATACTTCTGAATCCGCTTATAGGTCGGCTGCTCGGTCACTTCGCCCTCGTCCACATCCACCGTTACCTCGATACTCTGTGGATATGTTCCCCGCGACAAGAGAACAACCGTCTCAACAGTTGTTTCAGTTTCCAAGGGAAGTTCTTTCACTTCCTCACCATCAACAGGCACAGGAAAATTGAATACGATCTTCTTTATCCAACTACCGTCTTTTCTCTTTTCCGGGAACATCTCAATTCGCTCAATAAAGGCTTTCATAAACTCTTTCTGCTCCGCTTCTGTTGCGGAATGGTAGACTTCATCAAATGCCAGTAAGAGCCGATAAATGTTATCGCCAGAGATTTTCTCCTGCTGGATGCTGCGTATCTGTCCTTGCAGTTCGGCAATCTGAACTTCAATTTCCTCTATGATATCATACTGCTCATCATAGCGGCGCTGCAAGTCCAAAATCTTTCTGTCATAGTGGGCATCATTGAGGTCCAAGGTATCCATCTGACGCTCCAAGCGGCTTTTCGTTCCAAAGGCTTGCTTTAGCCGCCCTTGTAGGACAGCAATCTGCTTTTCCATATCTTCTGTATCAACTGCTGTTCCGATTTTCGCCTGAATCGCTTCTACAAACCGTGGATTATTGACCATAGCGGAGATAACCTTCGCCACAAATTTGTTGATTTCCGTCTGCTCAATATTCAGACGGAAGCTGCACTCATGCCCGGTAGGTGTAACCGTATTTTTACAGTAGTAATAATACCGGGTTTTCTTATCCTTACTGTGCGCCTTGGCGATATTGCCGTACATACTCTTGCCGCAGCATGGGCATTTCAAGATACCGGACAGGATGTGGGCGTGGTCTGGATTATTGACCTTTTCCCGCTTAAAGGAATTGACCTTGCGCTTTTCCTGTGCCAGATACCAATCTTCTTCGGAAATGATAGCTTCGTGCTGTCCTTCATAAACCGGGAACTCCGACTGCTCAACCACGTGCATCTCGTTTCTTGTACCCTGTTTCTTTTCTGTTCTTCGTCTGCCGTAAGCAATCTTTCCCATATAAACAGGATTGTACAATACATTTTTCACAAAATCTCTTGAAAATCCCGGAATGGTATTATTCTGTCTTAGTTTCTTAGTATAACCATTGCGGTTCAGATATTTTGCAACTCCTGCAACACCCTCGTTTGTATGAATATAACGATCATAGATTACTCGGATAACTTCTGCTTCATCTTCGGCAATAACAAGTTCACCATTATCCAGTTTATATCCATAAGGTGCAAATCCGCCGTTCCATTTGCCCTCACGAGCCTTTTGTTCCCGTCCTGCCATTGTTTGTGTGCGGATATTCTCTCGCTCGATTTCTGCCACCGCAGACAGCACAGAGATCATCAGCTTTCCTGCATCCTTGGAGCTGTCAATGCCATCCTCCACGCAGATCAGATTGACACCGAAATCCTGCATGAGTTGCAAAGAGTTCAGAACGTCCGCTGCATTTCTGCCAAATCGGGACAGCTTAAAGACCAACACATAAGAAACATCATCTTTGCCGTCCTGGATGTCATTCAGCATCCGTTGAAACTCCTGCCGCCCTTGAATGTTCTTTCCAGAAAAGCCCTCGTCAGAATACTCCCCGGCAACGATCATATCCTCGTATGCCGCATACTTCCGCAGCTTGTCACGCTGGGCATCCAAGCTGTATCCGTCAACCTGCATCGAGGTGGACACTCTTGTATAAAGATAGCATTTAAGTTGTTTCTTTTTCAGAATCTCCACCTCCCTCATTCCTTCCTTTTACCATAAGTCCCTCGTTGCGGATATAATACTCCAAAAGCCACAGCACATAATCCGGTGCATGGCGGTTGTCCAATTCCCATTCAGTCATAGTCCGGTAAGGAATATGGACGAGCTTGCAAAAATCTTTCCGATTCAGTCCTGTGCTTTCCCGCAACTTTATAATTCTGTTTTTACAATCCATCCGTCTTTTCTCCACAAAAGCAAAAAATACACGTTGCGTAATCATTATAGCATAGCCATAGTGAATACGCAACGTGTAAATTGCAAATTTTACGCAGCCTTATCCGTCAGAAGCTGCGCTTGATTACTTTCCTCGGAATACTCCACTTCCTGCGGAGCGTCCTGTTCCAATTTATCCAAAACCTGATGTCCATATTTCTGGAGCATCTGGCTCATAACATCCACACAGCGGTCAAATGCCGCATTATATTTCGCTTCTTCATAATATTTCTTCAATAGGCGATTCCTCCATCAAAGTTCCATATCCTGTCCACGCTTCCGGGCAGGGTGTTCGTGTTCCTGTGTTTCCTTTCCTCTGATGAGGATAGAATTGATAAAAGCCCGAACCTTTTCGGATGCGATTTCCAGTGCATCCAGAAAGGGTTGGGCTTTCTGTTTGAGTTCCATATATTTTTCGCTTACCGCTTCATACCGCTGCTTCCAGATGGAAACCGTCTTTTCTGCGGAAGCCAATTTTTCTTTCAGTCGCTTGTTGTCAGCATTGGCAATAATACCATTGACCGCATAGTGTTTGAGCGTGTCGCATTCATCCGGAGTCAGCACAACATTGTTTCCGAATGTGGCTTTTTTGCCCATTGTTTCAATCTCCTGCACCGTCAGAGCAACGGTCTTTGCTGTTTTGGTTTCCTTTTGCAGAGCTTCCAGTTTCTGTTTCTGCTTCTCCGTGGCAGCTTTGGCATTCTCCAAACCCCGCTCCACCTGTGCCACCTGTCCGGCCACAGTTTCCAGCCGCTGCTGTTCTGCCTGCACCTTGAACTGGGTCACAGTCAGATGTTCCTCGGTACTGCCACGCTCTCCACGCTCCAGATCGGTATATCCGGCAACTCGCATGAAATGAAAAAAGTCATCCTGCAACACACTGTAGGATGACCTCAAAATCTTTTTTCCTCTTGCGTTCAACATTGGATTACCGTCCTCGTCAAGCACCGGCTTAGACTCCCATTTCTTACTGCGGCTGACCTGTGTGATGACCTCCTTAACGGTTCCCCGGAGGGCTTCATCCTTGCATCGCTTCGACCAAAAGATCTGCTTTTCCACCACCGGGATATAAACCACATGAAGATGATAGTGGTACACATCCTCGCCCAGAGCTTCGGACATTGCCCGGTTGCGCTCATCGGCGTGCATCACAGCGGAGAGGATATACTGCTCACCGCCTACAATCTCCACGGCGGCTTTGTAAGCATCAGCATAAAACTGTTTTGCAAATTCATAGCCGCCATGATTGTAGAAATAAGCAGAGTTCACATCAAATACTAACTCGCCGTATTTGACGGCATCCGGTTTCAGACCTCTGGTGGAAATTACGCCGTCCTGTTCCATCTGCTCAAACGTTTTTACATAATCGTCCGTGGGTGCTTTGAAATGAACGTTCAGAGAAGTGCGTTCCGGCACGATGTCCTGATTGCTGTAGCTGTCCTTTTCACGCTCATTGTGTTCCTGTACCTTAGCCACATCTGCCGGGGTTTCCAAGTCCTGATTTCTGGCTACGGTACGGTCTATTCCATCATTTCTTGCCATAGAATTTTTGTCCTTTCTTTGAGATTTGCAGACAGCGGAGAACTACGGAGAGGCACTTTTTCAAAGTGTAATAACCCACTATGACACTTTCATCCATACTGGCTGCAAAGTGCCGTGGGCTCTCCGAGGGCTCTCCCGAGGGGGAATGCGGTCACTGCGGTGACCTCTGCTGAACTGCCCGAAAACTGTCTGCATCGTTTTCTGTTGTTCAGCCCGGATAGCTGCTGTTTTGCGAAACACCACCCATCCCGGCGGCAGTGAAAATCAAATCTTTCACTGCAATAGAAACAGCCCAAATAAAGGAAATAAGCTGTTTCTATCACAAGCGTTTCACGCTCTTTTGCTGCGTACATACGTACCAGCCAATGGGATTTACTCGACCTGCCGCCATTCCTCCGGAATGTCCTCCGGTACGTACGTACACGGCGAATCTCCGTAAAACCCATTTATATGAGGTCGTGCAATGGCTTCCACTCCCATGAATCCCCAAACCCGCCGTCCGGCAGAGTTGGTGATATTGTTGCAATGTTCCAGATTAAATTTCTTGGCATTGGCAATCATGGCGTCGCTGAAGCTGCGGGCTTTCAGCGGTGCAAGGGA